>ERZ795052.4736-NODE-4736-length-13801-cov-3.886149_pt1 | contig 13801 bp, 8 predicted proteins | sample MGYA00375136_ERZ795052 | MGnify/ENA primary metagenome ERZ795052 (study PRJEB30181, sample SAMN05720156) | activated sludge metagenome | isolation source: Anaerobic digester | place: Japan | collected 2015-05-26 ... | reverse complement strand
ATAATGTAAAATGCGGGCACAATCCCTAAATCGCCATTTAACGCATCATATTCACTGGCAAGTTTTTCGAGCATGGGAGCAAGCTGTTCTTTGCTGTATTGTCCTAGAATGCCCATTGACCGAACTCCTGGCTTGCCATAGTAGGCCAGTATCTGACTGTGTGCCAACACAGGTATTCCAGCTTGTGATAAGCTTTCTTGAGGACTGTCCTCTTTCTGCCCTTCCTGGTTGGCTTGGTTATTCTGTTCAGCCAGCGACTGTGCCGCAGCATGTATTGCACTGAGTGATGGCCCTACCGGTTCTTGAGCAGGCACCGAATGGAGCGATAAGCCTGTTTCGTTATAAGGCATGCCCAATTTTTCAAGCGATTCACCTATAGCAGGCAGAGCAGTTTGTTTGTTGTGTATAAAAAATCCTTTAGGGAAAGGTCGTAGACTATTAAAATAGCGATGCAAGTAAGGAGCTCTATCAAGCTGAGTCATCACGATATCATCCGCATTATCAACTATATTGATAGCTTTTTCTAGAGATAATGGTTCGGCGTTGAGCTTTTGTTCATATGTGATCTGCGTTGCTATCATGCCTTCATCGTTGTTTTGACTATGCAGCATTGCGCGTATGAGCAAAAACAGCATGGGTGTACACATGCTGATACCCAACCCCAAAACAATTGCAAGTATTCCTGATTTGATTCGCTGATGCTCGCTCATTGTATGCCTCGTCTATGCTGTTGATGTATTGATTCGGTACCTCGTTGAACAAACTTGCTGTCAAAAGCAATTTATTCATCAAGGTACTGTACTCTAAATATCGGAGTTATAAACTCGTTCTTGATTATAAAAATATTTACAAGTACCCATACACCATCTTGATTTTTATTACCATATTACCGATGATAAAAAAACCATGAGGCGATGCAGTCGAACGCTCATATGTTTATTGCAAACAATCATCTTTTTCTCAACTGCAGTTGTTTTTGCTCAGCAAATCCCCGGTGACGCATCAATCTACGACATTAAAGATTCAGCAGATATACGCGGGAAGCTGTGGAAATCGACTATCAATGCAGACATCATCACAGCACGTTCACTAAAATCGCTCGTACTTGCTAATGGGTGGGGACAGTGGAAAATAAGCACTAGTCTAAACACGACTCACCTCTATACAATTATCAGCCCTGAACGCAACGGGAAATATGCTGACTACATGCAGGGGACATGGATTTTCAAAAGATCATTAAAAACGGGCGATTTTGAGCAAGTTAAAATATTTTTACGAAGCTCAGAAGATACATTTATGCGGATATATCCGTTTGGAGAACGCACGAAAGCCGACATTATTATTTTTGGCGCAGTAATTTACCACGAAGTAATTATCCCGCTGTCATTTGAAAACCTTGCAGTAGCAAGCATGAAGACTATTATCAATGCAACAAATGCTGTTATTGATTGGAATCTGTTCGCTCCAGAGCATGTACTATACAACAACGCTAAGAGACTTATCGAAAACATTCGTGCACGCTTGCCAGAACTTGCCTACAATGACGATGGAGCTATCGATACCGATGGATCTCCTCGATGGATACGCACACTGGAACTGCAGCAGCCTCCATATGGCTTAAATTGCTCTGGATTCCTTAAGTGGATTACAGACGGTATGTTATTCCCTTATACTGGCACCTTGCTTTCCATTCGGGAAATCAAAGAACGCATGCTTGATTACCGCGGTTCAAGCTTTACAAAACCGTTTGAAGAACTGTATGACCCTTATTTTGGCATTGATTGGGTTCGAGCCCTTGCGCGCTCTGCATGGAATGTTGTAAATAACACATCACAGACTGATCCATTACGGCACGATGTTGACGAACCAACCTTTAGTCTTATGGTAAATGGAACTAACCCCATTTCCGGTGGCGTTCAGTATCGTCTGGTTACACAAAATTTTCAAGATGTAGGATTTGAGATTCAAGCACTGGTTCCCATGCTGTATTTGCTTGCAGTGCGCGAACCTGGCAATATGTATTTTGCAGCTCTCAGTGTGCGATCAAAAGAACCACCATACCTCCGCCGCTTTTTCCATGTTGCAGCACTCATTCCATTTTTTACTCAAGAAGGAATTTTTACAGTTGCGGTTTTTGAAAGCGCAGCTGAAACATCGATTCAACGCATAGTCAAAAGCAGACAATATGATTTTGTAAAACTGGTTCGTATGCCAATTACTAATCAATTTAATCCGCCTCCATTAAAAAACTAATTTTCTACTATATATATTTATATTACAGGAGCATCCATGCCGTGGTTTTTTGAACGCGGAAGAGCACTTTCCAGACAAACAATACTTGAATTAACGCAACAATGCGCTGAGACAGCAAAACAGCGCTACTCTTCAGATCCTAAACGAATTCTCCTCCTCCCCCCTGATATCACACGCATACACAGTGGTTCAGGCTGGATTACAGAGGCTTTATATAACTACTTTGCACCACACGCAGAGGTTTTTATAATGCCCACACTTGGGCAGCACCAACCACACACGCCTCAACAAAATAAAAAGATGTTTGGTTCTATTCCTGAAGACCACATATTAAAACACGATTGCATTACTGGCGTTAAAACCGTCGGCAGTATTCCACGAACATATGTTTCAGCCATCATGGAAGGCAAGGCAGATTGGGATATACCCATATCGGTCAATTCGATTCTCTTTGATAAACCATGGGATATAATTATCAGCGTGGGACAGGTTGTCCCGCATGAGGTAGTCGGTTTTGCTAATCATAATAAAAATTTTATCATCGGCATTGGTGGAAGAGACACTATTGCTGCCACTCACATGGCATCAGCGTGCTATGGTATTGAAAACACCATGGGTAAGATACTTACACCATTGCGCTACTGCTTTAATAAAGCCGAACATGAGTTTCTGAATTCACTTCCCAAAATTTATATTCTTGTTGTAATGTCTCGTGATGAAAACGGGAACCCGGTACATACCGGTTTTTATTGCGGAGATGATATCGATACCTATTTAATGGCAGCGGAACAATCCCAAAAAGAAAATATAACCGTCGTACCGCCATTAAAAAAAGTCGTTGCATATATGGACCCTGATGAATATGAGAGTACATGGGTTGCCAATAAAGCAGTATATCGTACCTGCAAAGCCATTGCTGACGGTGGTGAACTCATTATCATTGCACCGGGGCTAAAACGGTTTGGCGAGCATGAGAATATTGATACGCTTATCCGTAAATATGGGTACAGCGGTTCCCCAGCAATCTTACAAGCATGGAAACAAGACCCGGAACTGCAAAAAATGGCTCACGCTGCAGCGCACCTCATTCACGGTTCATCAGAAGGAAGGTTTACCATAACATACGCGCCAGGATATCTCTCGCGTGATGCAATTGAACAGGTACATTACAGTTACATGGATCTCAACACGGCATTAAAACGCTACAACCCGGACAAACTTACCGATGGGTTTAACGAATTGCCCCATGGCGAGCAAATTTTCTTTATCAGAAATCCCTCGCTCGGTCTCTGGTCAACCCGGGAAAAACTATAAGTCAAAACGATCCATGTTTGAACATCTGTCCTCCTCATGATGATAACTGCGTCTACCAGCAACTGGCATAAAATTACAGCAGCCTGTGCACGGATAAAATTTCCAGATCTCATACTGTTTATAGTTGACTCCACAATTCGTTTTATATACATGCTTGCAGAACGATCAGGAAACATCATTGAAGCAAGCATCAAAAGAAGCACAGGCATACTTCATAAACCTAAAAAAGTTGCTGGCGATATGCTTGGCAATCTTTTTATAACAACAACTCAAATGAATATAGAATTATCACATGCCATGGAATGCCGCTGTTTTGACGGCAAATTTGTTCATCAAAAAAGTAAAAAGCTGATGAAAAGCGACTATTACTTCTTATTTGCTTCTTCTGTTCTTTTCACCACTTTTTTACTATTAAACAAATAGGAGTGCTCTCTATCACATCATGATCTGCGCAGAGAATATCAGTTATTATTACGATATGAAAATACCGGGACTCTACAACATCAGCTTCACAATTGAAAGCAGAGAAAGTGTTGCAATAGTAGGTTCTAATGGATCGGGTAAATCAACATTGCTCCGACTGCTCAACGGACTAATTTTTCCTACCAGCGGAATTTTTTCAGTTAATAATATTCGCATTACAGAAGCCTACTTAAAAGACCCAGTTCATCGAAAGGCTTTTCATAAACAAATTGGCTTTGTATTCCAAAATCCTGATACCCAGTTGTTTTGTCCAAGCGTCTATGAAGAAATTGCTTTTGGCCCGACACAGTTAAACCTCACCGATATGGAACTCAAAGATCGAGTCGGAGACTGCCTGATGCTGCTTGGTATTGAACACCTTTGCGACCGTACACCGTATACCCTGAGCCGCGGTGAAAAAAAGAAAGTTGCAATTGCTGGTTAGTGTCAGGAAGCCTGTGCGTACAGGTGTTTGCACTTACAATTTTCGTGACACTAGCGGATAGAATACATCAATTTTTTACTTAATAAAAATATATTGATACTTTTTTATCAATAGTATATGCTTATGAGGTCTGATAGCTATCTTAAAATCCCGGAGAGCAGCCATGAACACCTTCAGAATACTGGAAATTAAACAGAGCGTGTACGAAGGCAACGAAAAGCGCGCGCAGGAACTTAAAGAAGAATTGCATACTAAAGGCGTATTCTTATTAAACCTCATGTCATCTCCCGGTTCTGGCAAGACCACTACAATTCTCCAAACAATTAAAGCACTTTCTAGCAGGCTTCGCATCGGTGTCATGGAAGCAGATATTGACTCGGATGTCGATGCACACGCGGTTGCAGATACCGGCACAAGAGTTATACAGCTCCATACAGGCGGTATGTGCCACCTTGATGCTGCAATGACGAGGCAAGGTCTCACTGGATTGGGTATTGAGAATCTCGATCTCGTCATTCTCGAAAATGTCGGAAACCTTATCTGCACAGCCCAGTTTGCAACTGGAGCTTCTAAAAATGCAATGATACTATCGGTCCCGGAAGGCGATGATAAACCGCTCAAATATCCCATCATGTTTGAAATGGCTGATGCTCTCCTCATCAATAAAATTGATACCTGTTCGTTATTTAATTTTAATTTTGAATTATTTAAAGATCGTGTTAGAAAACTTAACCCGCACATACAAATATTCCCCATATCAGCAAAGACCGGAGAAGGAATTCCGGCATGGACGGATTGGCTCTATAACGAAGTTATAGCATGGAAAAATATTAACACTAAGGAGTAGCACATGGCACGTGAAAAAATTATTAACCTTGCATGCAAGATCAGCAGGGTAAAACGCGGTTCAAAAGACGAAATTAAACCCGAATATCCTGAATACAAAATACTCGAACCAATTGTTACCGACGAAATGGCTGATGTTGCAATGTTCTTAAAATTCAGACAGCCACAAAGCGCAGAAGAAATCGCAGCACAGTGCGGCAAAAGTGTTGAGGAAACATCACGCCTGCTCTGGGAACTTGCTGTTGCCGGTGTTGCTATAGTTAATAAAAAAGACGGTGTTGACAAGTATTGGCACGATGTCTGGGTTCCCGGACACATGGAAATGATTGTTAACAACAAAGAGAATGTCCGTAAGTATCCTCAAGTTGGAGAAGCGTTTGATGCATACGGTAAACGACGCGGTCCAAAAACCGCAGGTAACTTTCCTGTTGGTACTGGCGTTATGCGTGTTATACCCATTCAAAAAGCGCTCGATGCGGGAACACGACATGCGAGCTATGAAGAAGTATCAAAATATCTTAACGAGGCTACTATTTTCTCTGTTTCTGATTGTTCATGCAGAACTTCTCGGGAAGTAATGGGCGAAGGCTGCGGTCACCTCAAGGAGGACATGTGTATTCAGCTTGGACATGCAGCCGAATACTATATCCGAACTGGACGAGGACGCCAGATTACGCGGGAAGAAGCATTTGAAATTATCCGCCGTGCAGAAGAAAATGGACTCATGCACAGCATTCCCAACCTTGACGGACCGGGACACACACATGCTATCTGTAACTGCTGCGGCTGCGGTTGTTTCTCAATGCGCATTGCAAACATGTACCGCAATCCGGATATGGTTCGCTCCAATTTTGTTGCACAGGTTGACCCTGAAAAGTGCGTTGCCTGCGGAGCCTGTGTTGAGAACTGTCCCTCGAACGCTGCAAAACTCGGACAAAAAATCTGCGCCGATAAGCTCGGAAAACCCGAGAAGAAAGTACTACCCTACGACACCGAATGGGGTCCTGACAAATGGAACCCCGATTACCGCATCAATCGGAAAGTTGTAGAAGATACCGGATCAAGCCCATGTAAAGCTGGCTGTCCTGCTCATATTGGAATTCAAGGTTATATGAAATTAGCAGCACAGGGCAAGTATACCGAAGCACTCGAACTCATCAAGCAGGAAAACCCATTCCCTGCTGTTTGTGGCCGCATCTGTCCGCGCAAGTGTGAATCGGAATGTACACGAGGCAACCTTGACGATCCGCTCGCTATTGATGAAATAAAAAAATTCATTGCAGAAAAAGACCTCCATGCTGGGAGCCGCTACATACCGCGGAAGCGGCACGAGTATGGCAACAAAATTGCAGTGATTGGTGCAGGACCTGCAGGACTCTCCTGCGCGTACTTCCTGGCTCTGGATGGTTACAATGTAACAGTCTTTGAAAAAGAAAAATTGCCTGGCGGAATGCTCACATTTGGTATTCCCGCTTTCCGTCTTGAAAAAGATGTTATCGATGCTGAAATTGATGTACTCCGTGCACTGGGTGTGACTATAAAAACCGGAATCGAAGTCGGTAAAGACGTAACAATACCGCAGCTTCGAAAAGAAGGCTATGAAGCGTTTTACATTGCTGTAGGCGCACAAGCAGGCCGCATGCTCAACCTCCCCGGAGAAGACGCTGCAGGAGTTATGACCGGTCTCGATTTTCTCCGCAAAGTTAACCTTGGGGACAGACCTCAACTTTCCGGAAAAGTTGCTGTAATCGGAGGCGGAAACGTAGCTATCGACGTAGCCCGCACTGCAGTACGCAGTGGTGCGCAAAAAGTAACCATGTACTGTCTTGAAAAACGTGAAGAAATGCCCGCTCTTCCCGAAGAAATCGAAGAAGCGCTCCATGAAGGCATCAGTATTGAAAATTCATGGGGTCCAAAACAAATTCTTACCAGGAACGGGAAAGTATCAGGTGTCGAGTTCAAACGCTGTACCGCTGTCTTCAATGCAGAAGGAAAATTCAGTCCGACATATAACGAAAATGAAACCATTACCATTGATGCTGACTATGTGCTTCTCTCTGTCGGACAGGCCATTGACTGGGGCAAACTCCTTGAAGGCACAACAATCGAACTCAATCCCAATAAAACGATAAAAGTTGATCCTATTACCTTCCAGACCAGCGAGCCTGATGTGTTCGCAGGAGGCGATGTTGTCACCGGTCCAAAATTCGCAATTGATGCAATTGCAGTGGGTAAAGAAGGTGCAATTTCACTGCATCGGTTTGTACACAAGGGCCAGAGTCTTGTTCTCGGACGGCTCAAGCGCGACTATAAACCGCTCGACAAAGAGAACCTGGACCTCGAAGGCTATGACAGAATACCTCGGCAGCGACCCCTCGATAAAGAAACTCATGGAGCACCAGCAATGCGAGACACGCGCGGAACCTTTACCGAAGATCAAGTCAAAAAAGAAACTGAGCGCTGCCTTTCCTGTGGTGCATCGGTTATTGATGAGTTCATGTGTGTTGGCTGCGGACAATGCGTCACGCAATGTAAGTTTGATGCAATAAAGCTTGTACGACGTTATGATGAACCCGGTGTTCCCTTTGAAAAACTCAAACCCACGGTAGTAAAATATATGCTCATGCGCAAGCTGAGAATCGCTGGTAAAAAATTAGTAACATCAATTTCCAAACCATTCAGCGGTTCCATGCAAAAAGAAAAGACAATGTAAAACAAAAGAGCAGGCATCTGGCTCATAGCCAGCTGCCTGCTTTGTAGCACACAGAGACAGGGATTTAACAATTGCACGAATTAGGAATACTAATTAACATAGCCGAAACAATTACTTCGATCGCACAGGAGCAGGGAATTCAGGAAATTCAGACGCTCGTTTTAGAAATTGGCGAACTCTCTCCAGTCGTTCCTCACTATATAGAAGAATGCTACCCAGCTGCTGTTCATGACACTATTCTGGAAAATACTGAACTAAAAATTGAACTTGTGCCCGGCATTGGGAAATGCAGATCATGCGGTGAAACCTTTAATGTAGTAAAGCATCATGCACAGTGCCCAGCATGTTCACATAGTGCTTTTGACGTTCTCTCCGGTAAAGATTTTATTATAAAAGAAATAATAGCACGGTAAAATATTTTTATTCGCCTGCATCGTATTATCACTAATAACTTTCCAAAAATGTTCGCCCAGTGGCGCTCATTAGACGCGCCTGTAAGGCGCTATTAAGACGCCTGTGAGATGCCACACTCGAATACACACACAAAAAAAGCTGCCCGCGTGGGGCAGCTTTTTTATCAGGCATATAGAATGAGCCGATAGTAAGTGGCTCGCGATAGCACTGAAATCAGGACACCCTGTCGAAAACTCAAAAATTTCTCGCGGTGCCTGGTTTTTTACCGTTTAGAACGGCCGTTCCGAAAGGTACTTATATTCCTTCCAGCGGCGCTCAACAAGCATTCGCTCTTTTTGCATGAGCATTGCAGCGCGTTCAGGATTCATTGCAGTAAGGCTCTTGAAGCGGGTTTCACTGTTCATGAATTCTTGTACCTTTTCAAACACCGGCTCTTTGCTGTCAAGCTGGAACGGATTCTTGCCTTCTGCAACGAGGCGCGGATCATAGCGATAGAGCGGCCAGATTCCCGATTCTACAACGAGCTTCTGCTGATTCATACCCTTCATCATATCGATGCCGTGATTGATACAGTGGCTATACGCAATGATTACTGAAGGACCGTTATAACTCTCAGCCTCGCGGATTGCTTTGAGCGCCTGGTTCATGTTAGCACCCATAGCAATTTGTGCGACATACACATATCCATAGCTCATTGCGATCATACCGAGATCTTTCTTTCCAATATCCTTACCGCTTGCAGCAAACTTTGCAACCGCTCCATACGGAGTCGATTTGGACATCTGACCACCGGTATTTGAATACACTTCGGTATCGAGCACGAGGAGGTTAACATTTCTTCCGGAAGCAATTACATGGTCAAGACCACCAAAACCAATATCGTAAGCCCAGCCATCACCACCAAAAATCCAGACTGAGCGTCTTATAAGATAGTCAGCAACATTGGAAAGCTCTTTTGCCCACTCTTCGTTTATACCAGCAAGTGTTTTTTTGAGTTCTGCAACCTGCACACGCTGAGCTTCAATTGCTGCATCATCTTCCTGAGTATTGTTGAGCAGCTTATCCGCCATGGGGAGCTTTGCTTTGTTAGCGATAAGCAACTCGCGTGCATATTCAGCGAGCTTATCGGCATTGAGACGCATACCGTAACCAAACTCGGCAGCATCCTCAAAGAGGCTGTTTGACCAAACAGGTCCCCTGCCATCTGCACGCTGTGCATAGGGGGTTGTGGGCAGGTTACCGCCATAAATTGATGAACAACCGGTTGCATTCGCAATAATAGCGCGGTCGCCAAAGAGCTGGCTAACCATTTTAACGTATGGTGTTTCACCACAACCAGCACACGCTCCTGAGAACTCAAAGAGCGGGCGTTTCATCGCAACACCCTTAATCGTACCCAGATTGAGATTTTCCGGTTCGGGCAGCGAGAGGAAGAATTCCCAATTTTCAGCTTCCTGTTTGCGGACAGAGAGCTGATCCACAAAATTGATCGCCTTGCGCGATGGATCGGCTTTATCCTTCACAGGACAAATATTGATACAGGCTCCGCAGCCGGTACAATCCTCTGGTGCTACCTGAATTGTTGCTTTGAGACCCTCAAACTCTTTACCCTTTGCATCGGCACTCTTGAATGCAGCAGGTGCGTTCTTGAGCAGTTCGGGCTTGTATGTTTTCATGCGGATAACAGCGTGGGGACAGACCACCGTACACTGGCCGCACTGAATACAGATTGATGGATCCCATTCGGGGATTTTTTCCGCGATATTGCGCTTTTCGTACTGAGTGGTTGCCGTCGGATAGGTTCCATCAACAGGAAAGCTGCTCACGGGAAGCTTGTCACCCTTAGCGGCAATGATTTCACCAAGCACCTTGCGCACAAACTCTGGCGCTTGTGCCGGCACAGGCGGAACCATTCTAATTTTGCTTGAAGGCTGTGAAGGATACTTAACTTCCTGCACTGCATTCAATGCCATATCGATTGCCTTGAGGTTGTTCTCCACAACATCGGCACCTTTGCGGGCATAGGTTTTTTCTGTGTATTTCTTAATGAGCGCAACAGCTTCTGCTTCAGGCAGCACACCGGAAATCTTAAAGAATGCGGTCTGCATAACCGTATTGATGCGGTTACCCATGCCTGCCTTTTCCGCAATATCCATACCATCAATCACATAGAACTTGAGTTTCTTTGCAATAATTCGTTCCTGCACTTCATACGGGATTTGGTCCCATACTTTGTCAGCGGGGAATGGGCTATTCAAGAGGAACGTGCCGCCCTCTTTTGCCCAGGAAAGAATATCGAGCTTCTCCAGGAAGGAGAACTTATGGCAAGCAATAAAATCGGCCTTTGTGATGAGATACGGTTTTTCAATTTTACCGGGTCCAAAGCGGAGATGGCTGATAGTATAGGTACCAGCTTTCTTGGAGTCATACACAAAGTAACCCTGTGCGGCAAAATCGGTTTCATCACCAATGATCTTGATCGAGTTCTTATTAGCACCAACAGTACCATCAGAACCGAGACCAACAAAGATGCATTCTTTTATGCCATTGAGCGGGAGCTCAAAATTTTCATCATACTTGAGATTGAGATTAGTGACATCATCGGTAATACCTACGGTAAACTCGTGCATGGGCTTGGCTGCATCAAGATTCTCAAACACAGCCTTAACCATTGCAGGAGTAAACTCCGCAGAACCAAGACCGTAGCGTCCACCAACAACAAGCGGCCAATCCGTAAAGTGACCCTTGCCAGATTCCATCGCCTCACCAATTGCTGTGCGGACATCTTCATAGAGCGGCTCGCCTATGGAACCAGGCTCTTTTGTGCGGTCTAGCACTGCAATTTTTTTAATGGTTTTAGGAAGAGCGTTGATAAAGGCATCGACACTGAATGGCCGATACAGTCTGACCATGAGCACACCAACTTTTTCGCCCTTTGAAGCAAGGTATGCAGTGGTTTCCTCTGCCGTATCGGAACCAGAGCCCATAATAATGATAACTTTATCTGCATCGGGAGCACCAACATAGTCAAAGAGGTGGTACTGACGTCCGGTGAGCTTTGCAAACTTGTCCATGTAAGCCTGAACGATACCCGGCACAGCCTGATAGTATTTGTTTGCAACCTCACGACCTGCAAAGTAAACATCGGGATTCTGGCTCGTACCGCGAATTGCCGGTTTTTCGGGATTGAGACCGCGTGCACGATGAGCGCGTACGAGATCGGGGTTGATCATAGCACGCATGGTATCGTAAGAAAGCTCTTCAACTTTTAATACTTCGTGCGAAGTTCTAAAACCATCAAAGAAGTGCAGGAACGGAACACGAGCTTCCAGCGTGGCAGCATGTGCAATGAGCGCGAGATCCATTACTTCCTGTACATTAGCAGATGCAAGCATAGCCCAGCCTGTCTGCCGGCATGCCATTACATCTTGATGATCACCAAAAATTGAAAGCGCATGAGCAGCGACAGCACGAGCTGCTATATGGAATACCGTGGGAGTAAGCTCACCTGCAATTTTATACATGTTGGGGATCATGAGGAGGAGCCCCTGGCTTGCAGTAAACGTTGTTGTTAAAGCACCGCTTGTGAGTGCACCATGGACTGCACCTGCAGCACCAGCTTCTGATTGCAGCTCAACAACCTGGGGGACAGTCCCGAAAATATTCTTGCGCCCTTGAGCGCTGAATTCATCTGATAGCTCACCCATAGGCGAGGATGGAGTAATAGGATAAATAGCTATTACTTCCGAGCAGGCATGGGCAACATGAGCTGCGGCAGCATTGCCGTCAATCATGACCATTTTCTTCTCTGACATTGCTTTGTCCTTGAAACTATAGATTCCTGGTCTACCGTAGAAGTGAGAAAAGCCAGGTTTTAATGCTGGCAGTATAATAGTAAGTTTCTAAAATTTACGCAATAGCATGAAAAACGTAACAAATAGTACCAGATCGATGAGATTTTTCTTAATACTCAATACGCTGAGCGCAAAAGGTGATTGTTTTTTTAATCACATCGCTAGCCTCAGGAAGCGATGGAACGAGCATCCAATCATGAAACATGCCGGGATACTCATAAAAGAACAAATCCGGATAGGTCTGCTCTGTGCCGCACTTGACTGGTTCGTTGCACGGGCGCTCTGCGCGTGCTGCAGCTCTTCGTTCAGCTTGGACAAACCGTTCCTTAAAGCGAACCGCGTCAGCATATAAAAGATCGTCTGTCCCTGTAAAAAGAGCAGTGGGACAAAAATTGTGAAAACTCCCATAGAGCGGACTTATATGGTACTCATCAAGCGGTGCACCCTGTGCATAGTGATACGAAGATTGTGTATGTATTGTGCACTATACCATACAGAAAGCATAGTAGATACTGTATACATTTAAAACGTAGCACTGCTTACTATTTAGGTAATTTGCTATGCAATTTTGTCTGATTTCGTTGACTTCAAGTAGCGCTTTTGGAGAACTATCGCCCTTCTTTGTTCAACGCCAATTACTTTTTTTATTTGACAGCTCAAATTGTGCATAGTAAAATGACACAAATTTTTCTTTAAGGAGGTGTTTCCGTGAAAAAAGTTCGTTTTGGATATGGCATGGCGATTGCGCTCATTGCCATTCTAGCCCTTACTGGCTGTCCTAAGCCGACAGAACCGGCAGTACCACAGCCAAATGCAAAACTATCATCTCTAACCCTTAATGGTGGCGCGGTAGCATTAACGCCTGCGTTTTCTCAGGATGTAATGTACTATACCGCTTCAGTTCCGTTCGCGACAAATTTTGTAACGGTCACCGCTACAGCTGTTTCTGCTGATGCAACCTTTACCATCAACGGCGGATCTGCCACATCGGTAAATCTTGTACAGGGAGAGAACACCATTACAATCGCGGTTAGCCACACTTTAAATGGCATGACTGATACCAAAACATATACTATCGCCGTTACACGGCTTGACCCAAGCGCAGAGGCGAGACTTGGGTCAATCACTGTAACAGAAGGAACCACAGTCACCCGACTTAACCCCTTCTTCTCTAGCGATATTCTTGAGTATCATACAGGAGTTACCTCCGTAGCAAGCGAAGTTAGTCTGACTGTTAGCCCAGTCGACGCTAATTTTTCCAGTGTAACCATTAATGATGTTGATGTAAGCGCTACCCTTTCAGGCACTGTCACCCTTACAGGCGGATCAACGACCGCCACTATAGTGGTAACTGCAGAAGACGCTACTACAACTAAGACCTACACGGTTGAAATTATCAAGGCAGCCGCTGCTACCCTGCCATTCACACTGCAAGTTATCGAATCAATCAACGGAACAAAGCTTGGAGAAGTGGATTATTCTGTGTTTGACAGCAGCGGC
>ERZ795052.4722-NODE-4722-length-13832-cov-8.310082_pt1 | contig 13832 bp, 7 predicted proteins | sample MGYA00375136_ERZ795052 | MGnify/ENA primary metagenome ERZ795052 (study PRJEB30181, sample SAMN05720156) | activated sludge metagenome | isolation source: Anaerobic digester | place: Japan | collected 2015-05-26 ... | reverse complement strand
GGTCTTTTTCGATGTAGCGCTGATAATCTTTTAATGTTGTCGCGCCAATGGCATGCAATTCACCCCGGGCCAAAGGCGGTTTCAAAACATTGGAAGCATCAATAGCGCCTTCGGCAGCGCCAGCGCCCACAATAGTGTGAATTTCATCAATAAATAAAATATATTTTCCTTCGCCGGCTTTAATTTCTTTCAAAAAAGCTTTGAGCCGGTCTTCAAACTCGCCTCGGAATTTTGTTCCCGCCACCATTCCGGGCAAATCCAGAGAAATAATTTCTTTGTTTTTTAAACTCTCCGGCACCTCACCATTAACAATTTTTTGAGCCAGACCTTCAACAATAGCGGTTTTACCAACGCCCGGCTCGCCAATAAGCAACGGGTTATTTTTAGTTCGACGCGAAAGAATTTGAATCACTCGATAAAGCTCTTCTTCGCGGCCAATCACTGGATCTAATTTCTGCTCACGCGCCAGCTGGGTCAAGTTCACGGCATATTTTTCTAAAACTTGGAATTTACTTTCGGGCGTTTCGTCCGTGACGCGCTGATTGCCACGCACTTCTTGCAGGGCTTTCAAAACTGTTTCCCGCTGAATGCCGAATTTGGTTAGCAAAGGTTTTAAATCTGGCGCCGATTCAATAATTCCCAAAAGCAAATGCTCACAGGAAACAAATTCATCCTTTAAATCAGCTGCTTCTTTATTGGCCCGATCCAATACTTTAATCAGATCTTGGGAAAGATAAAGCTGGCCAACATTGGCATTAACGACAAAAAGCTTGGGCAAATGATTAATTTCATTTTCCAAAGCATCAACTAAAGAATCAACATTAACGCCCATGCGCGCCAAAAGCATTCCCGTGACACCTCCTTCTTGAACTACTAACGCATAGAGTAAGTGAACGGGCTTTAATTCGCCTTGATTTTTACTCACGGCTAATTCTTGCGCAGCTTGAAGCGCTTCTTGAGCTTTTAAAGTAAAACGATTAAATGGCATATTTTTTAATTATAAATTGTCTGGCCGATCGGCCAAAACGACTTCAATATTTAATTCTTGCTGATCTCGCAAGATTTTTAACGTAATTTTATCGCCGGCATTGTAATTTTTGATAATGGCCGAGAGAGTATGATCCGCATCAATCCTTTGACCATTGATTTCAAGAATAATATCACCTTCTTTAATGCCTGCTTTGGCTGCTGGCGAATCAGGAAAAACAGCCGGCTCGCCATTCGAACCCTTACTCACCAACACGCCGTAATCTACCGGCAGATTTTTCTGTTTTTGCAAACTCGAAGTAATGAGAGTGTAACGGATTCCGATAAATGGTGCGGTAATTTTACCTAAGGTCTGATAAGAACGAACGCCTCTAATAGCACGATTAATGGGCAAAGCAAAACCTATGTTTTCGGCGCCAGAAGCAATGGCGGTATTAATGCCAATTACTTCGCCGTTTAAATTAATTAAAGGTCCGCCGGAATTGCCAAAATTAATAGCCGCGTCTGTTTGAATAACATTTTCAATCGTTTCAAAATTGCCATAGGAATCACTCGCGGTCACTGAACGCGCCAAACCCGAAACCACACCAATAGAAACCGTATTTCGAAATTCACCTAAAGCATTGCCAATGGCAATCACTGTCTGACCTAATTTAACGCCATCAGAATTGCCTAAGGGCAATGTTGGTAAATTGGTAGCATCAATTTTGATTAAAGCAATATCATCAACAGGATCCTGAGCTAAAATTTTCGCCTGATATTTATCGCCGTTGGTGAGAAAAACTGTATAGTCCGCATTTTTATCACTCACCACGTGCTTGTTTGTTAAAATTAAGCCATCAGAAGAAATAATAAACCCTGTGCCGCCGCCTACCTCTCTTTTTTCTGTTCCCCTCTCTTGATACTGGGGAATTTCAAATTGAAAAAACGGCCAGAAGAATTGCTGAAACTCAGGTGGTAATTCTTCTAAAGGATTTGTGTAATATCTTTCAACGATCGGAACATTTTTGGTAATGATGATGCTGACAACTGCGGGCGATGATTTTTGAACCACTTCAATAATTCTTTGTTCATAGGCTACTTGGGAATTATAGAAAGCTGGAGTGGGAATAGGCGTTGGCGAAGCGCTCGTCTTAGGTTGTTCTGATGGTTTTAACTCAACCCATTTAGGAATCAAATTTTTAATATTGTCCAAAAGATTGGCAAAAAGATTTGTGCTTGTTTTAAAATCTGAGTCTGAATCTGTCTGGCTGACCGGATTGGAAACAACAGCGACATCGGAAGCGCTGTTATTTGGAGAATAAGCCATTCTATAAATTACAATTCCCGCAAAAGCACCGACTAAGCCGCTGATAATGATAATAGAAAGAATTAATTTGGTATTTTGTTTCATAATCTAAAATCCAACAATGTTAATTGATGGCCATTAGATTATACGCGAAAATGGGTAAAAAGTTAATCAACTTAAGGCTGATACTTAATTAAACCCAAATAACGCGCTCGTTTTACGGCTTTGGTTAATCGCTGCTGATGCTTGCGGCATAAGCCGGATTTTTTAGCCGGAATAATCTTTGACTGAAAAGTTAAAAAGCGTGGCAACAAATCCACATCTTTATAATCAACTTCATCAACATTTTGGCTGCAGAAAAAACATTGTTTCATAAATTGGGATTATTAATTAAAATGGAAGATCCTCGGCAGAAATTTCGTCTTCGCTAATCACCGGAATATCCTCGGGCAGATTGTCTAAATCTGCTGGAGCTTCCGCGTCAACGCCCTCATTGGGCAAAGCGGGCGCTGGTTCATTGGCTCCTCTTGGCCCCAGTTGAAAATTCTGAGCAATAATTTCTGTTTTGGAATGACGAACGCCATTCTGATCTGTCCAGGTTCGAGTTTTTAATCGGCCTTCAACAAAAACTAATTTGCCTTTGGATAAATAACGACTGGCTGTTTCGGCTAATTTGCCCCACGCCACCACATTATGAAATTCCACCTCACTCTGTCTTTGGCCGTTTTTGTCGTTCCAAATGCGGTTCGTCGCTACGCTAAAAGAAGCGACGCTTTGGCCAGCAGGCGTTGTTCGCAATTCTGGATCGCGAGTTAAATTGCCGAGAATAAATACTTTGTTAACATTCATATTTATAAATTAAATATGAGACCTTTGTTGAAATTTAAGCTAGTTTTTGAATTTCTTCCAGTTTTTCTTCTAGCTTTTCTTCTTCGACTTCGTTTAAAGGAGCGCTTTTGGGCGTAGCTCCGACTTTCTCTTCAGAAGGAAACACTGTTTCTAAAGTGCTAATTTGTTCCTTTGATAAAGTTCGCGGCTGAGCTTTCGATTTCTTTGTTTTCTGTTGGTATTTCGGAGGAGGAGTAACAATTAAATAACGGAGAATGTTTTTTTCGAAAAGGAAAACATTGCGAATCTCAGAAATTTTCTCCGGATCTAATTCAAACCAAAAATAACCAAAATAAGCCTGGGTTTCTTTTTTAATCGGATAGGCTAAATTAATTTTGGTAAATTCGGATTCCTTTAAAATTTTAGCACCTAATTCCTCGAGGCTCTTTTTTATTTTTTCGAGCACGTCCTTAACTTCTGTGTCAATCAATCGGCCACTCAAAACAAAACTAATTTCATAGACTTTTTTGTCCATAATAATTAAAGTTTAATGCTTATTTTTTAATTGTCAAATGGATAAGTAAAATTGACTAGGTAAAATGATAATAATAACTCTTTCGGTTTGTTATTATTGCGATCTTAATTTTAAAATACTATTGATAAAAATCAGAAAACCCTGCCGGTGGGCAGGATTTTCTGATAATGTTTTGTTCCTTTGATAAGAATAAGCCGAATTCTGTGGTCATTGGAACTCACATTCCAATGACTGGCAACTATTTATCTTGACTGGATGTCGCCATCCAGTTCAGAGCGATCCACCTGTCGCTTTAGGCGACTGTTCGATCTTGCACTGGGTAGGGTTTTTCACCTTTGGTTGTCACCAACCAAAGTTGGGAGCTCTTACCTCCGCTCTTTTCACCCTTACTCCGACCAAAGTCGGGGCGGTATAGTTTCTGTGACACTTTCCCTGACTAGCCAAAGCCAGCCGGTTGCTGTTAGCAACTACCCGCGCTATTGCCCTAAACTTCACGAAGTGATGTTTAAAGCAATAGAGTGTTCGGACTTTCCTCTGCTAATGTTTAATCTTGGCTAAAGCCTCAAAACATTAACAGCAGTTGCCTACTTACCAAAGAAACTAAAAAGAATTTTAGAAATTTTAAAAAAGAAATCAAGAGGAAAAGAAAAATTCAATGATAATCTTAGATGGCCTTCTGAAAATTTCATGAATTAGCTCATGAATTAGCTCATGAATTAATTCATGAATTAATTCATGAGCTAATAGAATTCATTTATTTTTTAAACGCGGGCTGCTCTTGCTACACTCACTAAACTTTTGTGACAAGCATCGCGAAAGTTTAATGAAAAGGTGAAAAATAAAACGGCGGGGAAGGAAGGCGGCGCCGCTGTAAGCGGCGCCGCCTTCCCATCAACCTACTCTCCTTCACTTTCTTTTTCTCTTTCTTCAATTGCAGATAAATCGGGCAGTATCATTTCACTATTATCTAGCAACACATCCGCTTTTTCTTCCGTAATAATTTCTTCCTCAGTATCCTGATTTTGATTAACTTCTAAGATCGGCTCTTCTGATTCTTCTTTTTCTAAATCTGCACCGGCTGTTTGATTAAATTCAATCATTGAACTAACTTCAGCCTCTTCATTTAAATTATTGCTTTCCGAATCAATTTGAATTTGAGTTGAAGAAGCAGCATCAGAATTAAAACTGGCATTCTCAGTCGGCGATGATTCGGCATTATTTAATTCTTCATTCGTGCCTGCATCATCCTGCGACTTAATTTCTTCAATGCTTGTTTCTGCTGCTTCACTCTCGCTGCTTTTATTTTCGCTGGGCGATATTATTACTTTGCTCGGATCTTTTTTATAAATCACTAACCTGAGATCTTCATCAAAATCAAGATAGAGTTGACCGCCTCGCGAGGTGTAAACTCGAGAATTGTTCGCATCCCGACGAATACCAAATCTCACCGAGCAATTCGCCATGCCGCCCCAATTATAGTTATCAGAAAATTTGATCTTCAAAGCGTAAAAATGGCCAGCCTCCAAAAACACCTCCTGATCAAAATGCCAAGCGTCAATCTGGAAAGAATCAAAATAGGGGTTAGTGTAATAGGGATTATAATGAGGAAAACCATCGACCGATCGAGCCAAAAGTTGAGCGGGTAAACCATCGTGCTGATTGGGAGATAACGAATAAAGCTCAGCGCTCATGGGGAACAAACAATAACCATAACGGACCATAACCTCAGCTGATTCAACATAACCGCTTTGATAAGGTGAAAAGGTATAAATACGATAAGCGGGACCATAATAAATACTGTAAAACGTTGGCGACTCTCCAACATCTTCGGCTATGGGCTGATAATAAAGGGCGTTTGCTGGATAATCACTCAGATCAGCATCAACGTAAAAATCAGAATTATTTTGATCATCATAAGCGGGAGATTCCCACGCTCCATGATAATATTTTGATGGATCGCCATAATAATACCATTTGGAGGGATTGCCGGAAATATCAATCACCCGCGCCCGCCAATGATAGGCGCCATCAGCCAAACCATCAACGGTAATTTCCGCTGTTTCACCAGAAGCTAAATAAGCGCTTTCAAAAAGATGCGGATCACCTTTGAGAATCTGGTCGTTGAAGTTTTCCCATCGAGGCCTTAACTCCACTTCTAATTTCACTGGCGAATGATTGTAACTAAAAATCTGAGCTGCAAAGGAAATTTTATTTTCGAAAATCGTCTCTTCTTCCCGCACGGGATTCTTCCAATCAGTTTTTTGAACTAAATTATTCAGAGCTGTTTTATATCCTAAAACATCCATCACTAATTGCTGCCCGCCATAAAAATTCGCAAAACAATTTCCATCTGGTGAATATTCTTTTGAAAATTGGATAGCATATTGCTGATTTTTACTTAAAATAATTTCTCCATCTTCGAATTTCCAATTAAAATATCTGGGAGCCCAACGAGTTTCGTAAGCATTAATTAGATTATTGGATTTCGATTGAGCTATCAAATCCTTCACCTCTCCATTGTCGACAGAATAAATTTTAGCACTCACTTCTAAAGAACAATTGTGTCCGCTTGCTAAAACACTGATTTCGTTTAAATATCCGTCTTCCCGAGAAGTAAAAATATATGTAAATGAAGATGGTCCATACCAGTTGCCCAGAAAAAAATTAGGGCCAGAAACCGAACTAGTGTCTGTGGCTGAATAAAATACCACTGGTGCCGGGTTAATAATTTCACTCGGCAATTGTAAATCAATAATTTCCGATAAATTCGAAACTAAACCATCTTTATCTTTACTACGCAGAACCAGATAATAATTAGCTAAGGGGAAATTCTCAATAATGCCTTCGAAATAATTATTGGCCCAATCCGCTTTGGTAATTTTTAAGATAGGTGAAACAACTGAACTAGCAGCAACATCCAATTGAGACAAATAATCTTGGTAAGGCGAATAGAATGCTTCAAAAGTCAAAGGCGCGTTGACAGACTGACTTAAAGAAAATGATAATAAAAGACCATAACTGGCAAAACGATAAGAAATGTTTTGGGGATACGGTGGTTTTTCTCGCGGTTCTGGTAAACTCGAAGAATTTTGCGGCTGAGGCGGACGCATAATAAAATCGTCTGGTGAATCTGAATCATAACCATTGCCTAAAAACTGGTCTTCGCCATTAATCATTGATTCGGATGTTGAATTCTTTTGGGCTTTTCTCTCAAGACTCAAACCTGCTAAACAACTATTTTGCTGATAGACAACTTCATCCACTAATTTGCCTTCATTGTTGAAAAGACGAATAGTAAAAATTTCATCCTTATTAGGATTAGGTAAAGTAAATGAAGTACGAGTAATATCGGCTTCAATATTATAAGTAGAAGTGCTGTAATGGTTATAGCCTATTAAGAAGAAACCGCGCGGCAGAATCAAATGATTTTCGCTCTTCCTGATAACACCCAAGGAACTTGTAGATCCATCACTTTTAATCAGTTGGAGAGACCAGTCACTAAGATCAATTTCTGATTCATTGGGATTATAAAGCTCAATAAATTCTTTGCCCTCATCTGATCCTTCGGCATCGTATAAAAATTCGGAAATTAAAATATTTGCTAGCGGTGTCGGGGTAGGCGTCATTGTTGGTGTCGGAGAAACGGACAAGGTGGGAGTAGGAGTTTCAGTAGGATTAAAATTAATTACTGGGCTGTTTTCTTGTTTGGGCGTACCGTAAATTTCACCATTACCACTGCCGCTATAGGTGTGCCAGCTGAAATCAGGACTCCTTTCCATGGTACGTTTTTCTTTGCTATCACCAGCCGGCCATTGACCATTTTCATTTGTTTTGGCTTCATCCTGTAACTGACATCCCTTATCAAATAACTGCAATACTTCATTTTTGTCATTAATGGAACCAGTAAAAATCAGGTCAGCCGCAATGTTGGGAACAGTATCATCGTTAGTTCTTTCGAGAAGATAAAATTCATTAGGTGCTAAAATTTTTTGAGGAAAACTCACTTTAATCTGACCATCTTTATCAATTAACTGCCAATCCGTGATATCAACGGGCTCTGAAGAAATATTTTTGAGTTCAATCCATTCGTCATTAGCAGAAGTCTTCGTTCCCATCCAAGCCACTTCATTAATAATTACTTTCTGGGAAGAGACCAAAGAATCAGCGGAAGCAAGAGTGCAAAAAGTAATCTTTGAAGAACTCGATGAACTAGAAGAACCGCCACCAGAAGAAGTAGGAGATGCAGTAGCTGTGGGAGTAGGAGAGGGCGAAATTAATGGCAAAGGCGTAATGAAGGGAGTGGGAGTGATCAAGGGTGTGGGCGAAGGCACTGGATTGGGTGTCGGTGTCTGAGATAAAAGCGGCGTAGGCTGAATAAGACTGATTTCATTGTTAATTTCATTTTCTAAAGAATCTCCAAGAGAATTAGATTGACTCAACGTCACTGGATTGTTTTCTTCGTGACTCAAAGCTGGAACAGAAGAATTGCTGGGTTCTTCAAAAGCATTCTGCGATTGATTTTCATTGTTGGAATTAGTGGTTAAATTACTAAAGAAGGCTTTGATATGATCTAAAGTAGTAGCAATCAAACTCTTTCTGATATTGGCCATAAAATTTGGGTCATTTCGGTATTTTTCTACTTCTTGAAAAAATAGATTAATAACAGCACTGCCTGTTAAGACTGCTTTTTTAGAAAGATGCGACCAATAAGTTTGATAAATATCCGGCGAATCAATACTAATATCAACTGGTGTGGTAATTACTAAAAAATCACTGAGAATTCTCTTTCGTGCTAATCTATAATCTCCGAACTCATCCTGTAAAATAAAATATAAGTGTCCACCTTCTGTTATCATATTACTATATTCACATTCGGGCTGATTATAGCCACTTTGAACACCAATCGTGTCTTGACTATAAAAATGAGTATTAGTGTAAGTCGCTAAATAATCGAAAGCTTCGTTTAGTGAATTAAAATGAAGAAAAGAGCTACCTTTCAATTGGGAAACTACATCAATATTATTGGGGTTAAATCGACTGGCCCATTTTTCATAAGCATCACCCGTCAGATGCTCATCGTTTCTAGTGTGAGCTGGAACAGCCATATCTTCCAGCAAATGCAAAATGTGACCCAAATCTTGAAAAGCTTCTTGTTTATTTCCAAGAAGATAATTGTAGATTGCCTTTTCCCACGTATGGACAGTCAAAATATCAACAGCACTTTTCGTAATCTGAGCTACTGGATTAAAAGCAGCATTTTGATAAGCTTCTCCCAAAAATGTCGCTTGAGCATAAGAATTTTGGCACCATTCCTTAGCTGATTTAATTATTGGCTTCAAAACATTGAGAATAGGACCAAGTGCTCCGCCATTAATTTCACCAGATAGCCCTCGCTGATAAATAGGATCATAAAAATGATTAAGAGTTCGAATCACAGGATCATCTTCTTTCTGGCTGCCTTGAAGCAACCACTCTTTTTCTTCGTCGCTAATTTTCTGGTTCGAAAAATTATTATAGAGTTTTACCATTTCTGACGTTAAAGCCGGATGAGTAGTTAAATTATCGTAAGCGAAAGATTTCACTGGAATAATTAATAAAAAGAGAATTGCCAAAAAACATCTTTTAGACATATTGCTGAAAGATTAAAAACGACCTTCAATTTTTTATTGACTACATACTTTTAATTTTCCAAACACCAGAGTATTCATTAAAGACAAAATCTATTTCGTGAACCATTTCCCCTTTTTCATTAGAAATATAAAATACGGCAACATTATTAGGGTCAAAACTACTCTGATCTAATTTTGCATTCTTTAAAAACTCGAGAATTGTAAAAATTCTCCCTTCATCTGAGGCCCTTTTTAGACCATCTTCAGCATCCTTTCTACTCAGATTATCGTCCAAAGCAAAATATTTGGCCGCTAATTCAATATCCCCCTTTTCTAAAGCATTAATAAACATATCCAATGTTTCTTGGGGTGTTTTGCCGCCATAAGTATCTTGGGCCAAAACTTGATAATATTGATCTAATGCTTGCTCATATTGCTTCAGAGCTTTTTGAGTTTTGTAACTATCGACCACTCGTTGGATTCGTTCTTTTAAAATACCGAATCCACCGCCAATGGCGAAAAAGATAATAAATATGATTAATAAACATCCGATAATAATGAAAAAAATGTTCTTTCTTTTAGGTTGTGGCTCTTTATTTCGAGCTGAGGAAGAATTGTTTTCTGCCATAAAACTGTTAATTTAATTTTAAAACGACCTTTAAATAATTTTTTACCCAAAACCGCCTTCCTTTATATTAAAGGAAGGTTTTTGCCTCTTGATTTTTACCCGACTAAATTAATTAAACGGTTGGGGACGAAAATAATTTTTTTTGGCTTGGCATTTTGAAGAAATTTCTGGACTTGCGGATGAGCCAAGGCCAATTTTTCTGCTTCTTTCTGAGGGAGATTAAGTGGCGCTTCAATTTTGGCTCTTAATTTGCCATTCACCTGCACCAATAATTCAAAAGTTTTTTGCTCTAAATATTTTTTGTTATATTTCGGCCATTTTTCTTCATGAATCGAATTGCGATGACCTAATTCATGCCACAATTCTTCAGTAATAAATGGCGCATAAGGAGCAAGCAATTTCAAATATGTTTCTAAGTAAGCTTTGGGAATTTTTACTTCTTTTTCCTGCATTTTATTCAAGCATTCCATCAAAGCGCTAATAGCTGTATTAAAGCGCAAATTTTCTGTATCATCTGTTACTTTTTTGATCGTGCGGTGAAGAACTTTTTCCAGCTCTATATTTTTCACTTCTTTACCTTTCAACCGCAGTTGATTTTGATAGAGACTCCAAACACGACTAATGAAACGGGATAATCCGTTAATGCCATCAGCATTCCACGCCTTCATATCTTCAAGTGGCCCCATAAACATAATGTACATCCTCAAAGCATCAGCACCATATTTTTTCACCATCTCATCGGGATTAACAACATTACCAAAGGATTTGGACATTTTCCGGCCGTCTGATCCTAAAATAATTCCCTGATTAACCAATTTTTTGAATGGTTCTTCGGTTGCCACAGCACCAATATCTTTTAAAAATTTATGCCAGAAACGCGCATAAAGAAGGTGCAAGACTGCATGTTCTTTGCCACCGATATAAATATCAACAGGCAACCATTTCTTTTCTTTTTTAGGATCAACAAATTTTTTGCTATTTTTTGGATCGAGATAACGTAAATAATACCAGCAAGAGCCAGCCCATTGCGGCATTGTATTTGTTTCTCGTTTGGCCGGGCCACCGCATTTAGGACATTTGGTATTAACCCAACTTTCAATAGCGGCCAATGGAGATTCTCCTGTGCCAGTCGGTTCATAAGATTTAACATTGGGCAAAGTAACAGGAAGATTTTTTTCTGGCACAGGCACTGCACCACACTTGGGGCAATGAACAATAGGAATGGGCTCGCCCCAATAGCGCTGCCGCGAAAAAATCCAATCGCGCATTTTATAATTGGTCACCTTTTTTGCACCCACATAAAGAGCAATCTTTTCTTGGGCGCTTTTGCTATCAAGACCGTTAAAGGGACCAGAATTAATAAGCACACCATCGCCCGTATAAGCTTCTTCCAAAGGATGCTCTTTCCCATCCGGGCTAATGACTTCAGTAATATTCAATTTGAATTTCTTAGCAAATTCAAAATCACGTTCATCATGAGCCGGAACAGCCATAATCGCACCCGTACCATAATGCATTAAAACATAGTCGGAAATCCATACGGGAATTGCTTCCTGGTTGGCAGGATTAATCGCTTTGATGCCGCGCATTTCTACTCCTGTTTTAATTTTGGATAAATCTGTTCGCTCTAATTCAGATTTCTGCAAAGCATCCGTTATGTAATGCTGAACTTCGTAATAGTTTTGAATAGAATCTTTCAATTGATTAATAATTGGATGCTCAGGCGCTAAAACCAAGTACGTGGCGCCAAATAATGTATCGGCTCGAGTAGTAAAAACTTCGATTTCTCCAATTTTAAAATTATTGTCATCTTTGAGAGCAAATTTGATTTGATGACCATTTGATTTGCCAATCCAATTTTTTTGCATTTCCTTAACATCTTCTGGCCAATCCAATAAATCAATATCTTTAAGCAGCCTTTCCGCATAAGCCGTAATTTTAATCCACCACTGCTTGAGCAATTTTTTCTCTACCGGCGTTCCGCAACGATCACAGGTACCTTCGGCTGTAACTTCTTCATTAGCCAAACCTGTTTTGCAAGAAGGACAAAAATTAATCGGCGCTTCTTTTTCGTAGGCCAATCCTTTTTCAAATAATTTTAAAAACATCCATTGGGTCCAGCGATAATATTTTGGATCAGTTGTATTAATTTCTCTCTTCCAGTCATAACCAAAACCCATCTTCAGCAATTGTTTCTTAAATACACCGATATTGTGTTTCACGATTTCTGAAGGATGTTTTTTCATTTTAATGGCATAATTTTCCGCCGGTAAACCAAAGGCATCCCAACCCATCGGATGAAGCACTTCATACCCATTCATTCTTTTAAAGCGCGCATAAATATCGCCGGCAGTATAATTTTCCACATGGCCCACATGAAGCCCTTCGCCAGAGGGATAAGGAAACATTTCCAAAACATAATATTTCGGCTTTTTAGGGAAATCCTTTGTCTGGCAAAGTTTAAAATTGGACTTCTGCCAATGATTAAGCCATTTTTTCTCTACTGTTTGAAAAGGATATTTGAAAAATTTCATCATTTTGACAACAATTTAAATCCTAAAATTACTTTGATGGAGCTAACTACTGAATAAAAGTATAAAAGTTATAAATACGAAATCAAGTTGGTAAATAGACTTTCGCCTGTCATTTCAATGGGAATATTAATGCTCATCGCTTCTAAAATCGTAGGAGCAACATCACATAAAGAACCGATGGTTTTGCTTTCAAGATCATAGATTTCTTCTTGGGTGCGTGGTGTTTTTAAACGAAAATTTTCATCTACCAGATAAAAAGGAACGGGATTGGCATTATGATAAGTGTCTTTTTCTCCGGTTAGAGGATCATATAATCTTTCGGCATTGCCATGATCAGCAGTTATAAACAAAGCAATTCCCATTTTTTGAGCAACTTCATAAACCTTTGCAAGTTGCTGATCTAAAATTTTGATGGCTTCCACAACAGCGTTGTAATTGCCGGTGTGGGCAATTGCATCAGGATTAGCGTAATTCACAGCAATAAAATCATAAATATTCTCCGTCATCGCTGCAATGAGTCGTTCGGTAATCTCTGGAGCACGCATGGCCGGAAACTCATCTGGATGCGGCGTTTCTTTTGAAGGAATAAGAATGCGGTATTCATCGGGGAAAATTTTGTCAGTTAAACCATTAAAGAAATAGGTGAGATGGTAATATTTTTCTGTTTCGGCAATTTTCATTTGTTTTGATCCTCTTTTGCTAATTACATCAGTTAAACAAGTAGAAATTTTTTCTGGGAAAAAGGCAACGTCAACGGGGAAAGTGGCATCATATTGAGTCATTGTCGTAATGTGCAAATTTTTAATTTTTTTTCGGGGAAAATAATTGAAATCATCGAGAATAAAGGCGCTTGCTAATTGCCGTTCACTATCCTCTCGAAAGTTAAAAAAGATGAGGCTGTCACCTTCCCGAATTAAAGGCCATTCGTCTTTATTGTCACTGGAAACAATTAAAGTGGGCTCGATATAAGGATCGGTTAATTTTTTTTGCTTATAGTAATAATCAAAAACTTCCAAAGGGTCCTTAGCGGTTTTTCCTTTTCCTTCCGTTAATAACTTATAAACCTGTTCCGTTAAATTCCATGTCTTGGAACGATCCATGGCATAATAACGGCCTGATAAGCTGCCGATGGTTCCGATATTGAATCTTTTTTTATCCATTAAGAAATGTTCAACTAATGATTTGCCGGATTGAGGACGACTATCGCGGCCGTCCGTAAAAAAATGAAAACAAATTTTTGACAATTTTTTCTTAACTGCCATCTGAAGAAGGGCAATGATATGATCATAAGAACTATGAGCGTGACTCTCTGACAACAGACCTAAACAATGAAGTGTCGAGTTGTTTTTCAAAGCAAAATCATAAGCATTATTTAAAGCTTTGTTTTTAAAAAATTCTCCATTTTGAATGCTTAAACTAATCC
>ERZ795052.4721-NODE-4721-length-13834-cov-6.115030_pt1 | contig 13834 bp, 3 predicted proteins | sample MGYA00375136_ERZ795052 | MGnify/ENA primary metagenome ERZ795052 (study PRJEB30181, sample SAMN05720156) | activated sludge metagenome | isolation source: Anaerobic digester | place: Japan | collected 2015-05-26 ... | reverse complement strand
CGCGTTTGCGCGCGCCGGGCCGGGAGGATTTGGGGGCGGCTTCGTCGCTGCGCTGGGGACAATGGCCGTTGGGCAGATACCGGTTGTTGGGGCCGTCGCGGAGCAGAATTTCGACCGCGGTTTCGGGCCGTCCGAGGCGCGCGGCCGTCATGGCGATCATGGGGTAATCCCAGCCCCAGATTTTGGTTTCCCAATCCCAGGATTGCAGCACGGCGTCCAGGGTGCGGTTCATGGTGACCCGGTCCACGCCGGGGCCGGGCAGCAGCCCCAGCGGCGCCAGCATCGTGGGATGGTCGTGGCGGCTGGCGAGGTTGTCGAACGTGTCGGGGTGCGAGCCGAGCGCCACGTATTTTCCATCCTTTTGGGGCAGCGGGGCGAGGTGATCGAGGATGTGGTCCCAGGCGGGGTTGCGGTCGAGGCCCAGGCGCTGGCGCCAGGCCTGGGCGGTGGCCAATGCCCAGCGCCAATAAGCCAGCTCGAAGGACGGGTTCTGGCTGGTGGCCGGGTCGTAAATCTCCTGCGCAATCCAGAGCGGCGGACCGAGGACGTAAACGCCTTTGGCTTCGTCGAAATACAGCATCGCGGCGAGGCACTCGGCGGTGTCAAACACCAAGTCGCGGTACTGATGGAGGGTGCGGGAGGAGGGGGCAGCGCGGTAGAGCAGCTCGCCGAGGTAAATCGGATGCGGTTGATTCCAGACGATCAGGGGGTTGCCGCCGGGGCTTTCGCGCATATCGGGACCGGTCATTTTGGCCCAGCGGGCGCCGCGCAAACCGCGGCTTTTGGCCAGCTCGCGCGCGGCAGGGAGCTGGAGTTGGAACCAGGCCAGGTTCGTTTCGAGCAATTCGGGGTTGCCCCAGAGGGCGAAGTGCGCCGTGTGCCACCAGATCATTTCGGTGTGGTGCTTGCCGTACCAGGTGGCGCAGGTGAGGCCGGATTCCTGGGGCGGCACCACGCCGGCCATTTGCACGGCGACAAGATAGCGCGAGAGAACCACGCGCCGCTCGAGTTCGGCGGCGCGCGGGTCGGTGCTGCCGGAGAAATCCACCGCCGCCCCGCGGCGCCAGAACCGGTCCCAATGCGCGGTGCCGGCTTCGAGGACGGCCTCCACCGAGGGCGGCGAGGGGGGCGAAGCTCCAGCGGGGTAAAAGCCGGCGGTGAATTCGAACGCGCCGTCCGATTTTTCGGGTTCGAGGCGGAACTCATGAGGCGCGGGGCTGGTCAATCGGGCCTGTCCGGTCCAGGCGAGGATGACGTGGTAAGCGGTGCCGCTGACGTGCCGTTGCAGGCGCGCGAGGTTCCCCTGCTCGAGAGCGATTTGGGTCTGGTGTGACTCCGGGTGGGACCAGTCCAGCGGGGGGGTGTTCTTCACCGACAGATCATGGCCGCGGGGGAAAGCCACGCGCACGCTCAAGCGTCCCGAGGCCAACAAGGACGACTCGAGCCGCACGGCAAGCAAATCGAGTTTCGGATGGCAGACGGTGAGGATTTTGACGGGGCGCCCCTCGAGTTCGTATTGGCTGGTGATGACACCGCGCCAGAGGTCCAGCGTCTGTTCCGGCTTGCGAATGTCGTCGGGCGTCAGGGGCGAACCGTCCGCCTTGCGGAAGTCCAGGCCGATTTGCGCCAAGGGATGGATGCGCGGATTTTTTCGGAGCCAATCACCGGCAGGCGTGGCGGCCTGGGTCGGGTAGCCGACCTGGCGGCCATCCGGATGGCGGAACAGCTTTGTCGTGTCCGCGAGGGTGTAACCCTGGGGATTGGGATCCGTGACCCAGCACCAGCGCGCCAGCGTTTCGACCGGCACGCCCCAGCGCTGGTAATGATCGGCAAAAGTTTGAAGGCCGGTAATGTCCGCCCCAAAAGCAAACCCGCCGTTGCCCACCGTCAGCGAAGCGTCCGCATCCACCTTTCGCACGATGGGGTTGTGACGAGTGACCAACGCCCGCCGGTCAATGGGGCTGGCGGGGGGCGCGACTGAGTCTGCGCCGTGGGCCGGCGGGGCGGCTGCCGCGAGCAGCAGCACGATGGCGAGCTGCGGGAGCGAACCTTGCAGGAGACGCCGGCTGCGCTGACGCGCGGGCGGGCTGGGGGCGGGGCGGGCGGCAGGCATTTCAGGGCACCGTCAGGCGGAAGAAACGGTGAGGGGGCTGAGGCTCGAGCGCCAGGGTGAAACTGAACGCCCCAACAGGGTCGAACTGGTTGGTCAGGACGCGGCTCCAACTATTCAGGGGGAGACCGAGGTTGGTGGTGGCCAGCACATGGTAAACACCGGCCGGGGGCCCGCCGGTGCCACTGGCCAGCAGATGATCGCCCACCATCTGAATCTGGTTGAACACCGGGGGCGTGACGGGGGCGGATTGAACCACGAGTCTGATTTGACCCGCGGTATTGGTGTTGACCGTGGCGGTGTATCCCGCGGGCAGGGAGCCAATGAGCGGAAGGGTCCCGGTCAATGCTCCGCTGTATTGGATGAGCGTGTAGGTGCCCGCCCCGAAGCCGGGCGCGTTGGTGACCATCAAGGTGCCGCCCAGCCGGAGCGCGCCGGCGACGACGATTTTGTCGCTCGCCGCGGTGGAGCCCAGCTCGAAAAGCAGCCGGGCGCCGTTGGTCAGCGTAAGGTTGTTATTGAGGGTGAGGGTGCCGACCCCGCCGCTGCCCGGGGCGATGGCGCCGCCGGGGTTCACGGTGACGGGCCCGCTGATCATGCCCGTGCCGGCGAGCGTTGCGTTGGAGTTGACCGTGACGGCGGCAGTGCCGGTGCCGCTGCCGCTCGAGTTGTTGACGGTGAGCGTGCCGCCATTGACGAAGGTGCCGCCCGTGTAAGTGTTGGCGCCGGTGAGGGTCCAGTTGCCGGAGCCGACCTTGGTGATGGTGTTGATGCCATCGGCCAGGATGCGGCCCGCGAACAGGGCGTCCTGGTTATTCCAGCCGATGCGGTAGCTGCTGCCGCTCGAGGTCGAGTTGCCGGGGCCGATGCGCGAACCGGCGGTGCCGGCCAGCGAGCCAATCTCGACGGTGATGGCGCTGCCGCTGCGGGTGATGACGACGTTGTCAGTCAAGAACAAGGCCGCGCCCGCATAGCCGTAGCTGTTGGCGATGCGGAATTCCGAGTCGGCCACGCGGCCCGTCACATTGATCCGGCCGGTGAACGCGGACCAGTTGCCGCTGAGCGTGCCGCGGACGTAGTTGACCTCGAGATTCAACGTTCCGGCGCCCGAGAGCGAGCTGCTGAGGGTGTAACGCGGCGGGGTCAGCAGCGTGCCGGTGGCGCCGGCGGGAACGATCAGCGGGCGGTTGAAGGTGCCGTAACTGGGTGAGGTGCTCAGACCGTAACCGAACAATTTCAGGATGCCGCCCTGGAAAGTGACGGAGCCGGAGCCGAGCGCATAATTGTTGGCCGTGACGGTGCCGCCGCCGGCGGGACCGTCCAGCGCCAGGGTGCCGTTGCTCAGGACGGTGCCGCCGGCGAAGGAGTTGTTGGCGCTGAGCACCAGGGTGCCCGCGCCGGACTTGATGAGCGCGCCACTGCCGACATTGGTGCCCGTCCACGTCAGGGTGGTGCCGGCATTGACGACGTCGAAGATGGCGCCGGCGCCGCTGAAGGTTGCCCCGCGGTCCGTGGTGGTTGAACCGCCGGTGTAACGGAGGGTGCCGGAGGATAGGACCAGGTTTGTGGATTCGGCGGCGGCCGCGCCAAGGGGGCTCGGCGCCCCGCCGTTGGCGAGGCGCGAGACCGAAACGGCGCCGCCGGAAATCACGGTGGGGCCGGTGTAATCGTTGGTGGTGAGGAGGGTCAGCGTGCCCGAGTTTGCCTTGGCCAGGCCGGTGCTGCCGGTGATTCGGCCGTTGCCGGTGAACGTGTAAGCGGCGGTGGCGTTGACCGTCACCGAGCCGGGCGTGAGGTCGCCGGCGAGGGTCACGATCGGGTTGCTTGCGCCCGTGTTGTCGAAGACCACGTCGTCCAGGAAGTAGAACCGGTCGGGGGCGCCGTCGTTGAGCCAACCAACCGTCGCGCCCGTGTCCCAGAAGTTGTTGGCGCCGTTGCCGGTCCAAACCAGGGTGGCGGGCGGGCGGGCGGCGTTGACGATGATGGCGATGGCGCCTGGAGGATTGGTCAGCGTGCCGTTGATGCCGGAGAGCGCGAAATTGCTCAGGCCGCCGTTGAACGCGCCGGAATAAGTGATGAGGGTGTAAATGCCGTTGCCGGGGAGGCCGTCCAGCAGGCTGAACTTCAACAAGTTTGTGCCGCTGACATTCAGGTTGCCGAAGACCTGGATCAGGTCGTTGGTTTTGAGGAGGCCGGTGGGGTCGTCGGACAGGTCGAAGCGATTGGTGACCCCACCGGAAAGGGTGAGACTATTCGAGATCGTCAGGGTTCCGGGCGCGCCGATGCCGTCGCCGGGGGTCAGGGTCGAGCCGCTGAATGCCACCACGGAGTTCCCGAGCCGGCCCCGCCCGCCCAGAGTAGCCCCGGACCGGACGGTGACCGCGCTGGCGGTCAAGGCGCCGTGGACAAGCAGGGTGCCGTTGCTAGCGGTGGTGGCGCCGGTGAAGGGGTTGGTGGTGTTGAGGATCAGCGCGCCACTGCCGGCTTTGTTCAAAGTCATCGCGCCTTCGAGCGCGCCCGAGCCGCCGAAAGTGTAGGTCTGGGAGGCATGGACGGTGACGGAGGCGGGACGGAGGGAACCGAGGAGATTCAAGGCGGGCGTGGTCGAGCCGGTGTCGTCGAAGAGCACGGGCTGGCCGTTGTGGAACGGGTAAAGCAGGGAGACGCCATCGGACCAGTTGAAATCGCCCGAGGCATTCCAGTGGTTGGCGAGGTCATCGCCATGCCAGGTGGGGATGAAGCTTTGGGCGGCTGGAGTGAAGAAGAGGTTCATGACGCGGGTCAACGGCTCGCCGTCGGCGTCGTTGACGGTGAAGGTGAAGCTGGCGTTGCTGTGCAAGCCGCTGACGGGAGTAAAGCGGGCGAACCAGCCGTTGATAAGGGAGACCGTTCCGTTGGTCGGATTGCCCACGGTCCAGAAAGGGGAGCGATTCACCACGACCCAGCCCCGGGTGAATTGTCGCAAATCCACCGCCACATTGGTGTTCATCAGGGCGATGCCGTGGGGTTCGGCCAGCCAGTTCAGGTAATCCTCAAGCCGGGTGTAACCGCTGCCGCTGGGACTGGGGTCGTTGTGATTGGCAACGCCGGGGTTCGAGCCGGTTCCATTTTCCCAGTAGTCCGGCATGCCGTCCTGGTCGGTGTCGGGATAGGGCGCGCCGTTGCGGATGACGCCCGGGCCCTTCATCGGGGGCAGCAGCTCCGAGGTGATGGTGCCGCCCCGCAGCCCCCCGGAGATGAGCTCCTGAATCATGAGTTCGTCCACGCGGTCGCGGCGAAACGAGGCGCCGGCATCGCTGATGGCCAGCTTCAGGGCCGTGAGGGGCGAGTAGGCCGTCGTGATGGGATAAGGAAAGGGTGTGGTTTTCAGGTCCATCGGCCCGTAACTGGCGAAGGGCAGGTCCGCGCCGTCCAGCACCCCGTCCCGGTCGCCGTCGTACCAGTTGTTGGTGGCGTAGATGTGGAAATCGGTGTTGCCGCCGCTGATGGCGCTGGAGCTGCTGGCGGGGCCGCGCACAAAGTAATTGTTGAAGACGTTGACGAACGACTGGCCGGCGGAATCGCCGCCCATGATGTAGCCGGCGGTTTCCCAGTTGCAGACGACGTTGTTGACGAACTCGTTGACCCCTTTGACCTTCGGGTTGCGGGTGTCGTTATCCAGGTAGAGGGAGCGGAGAATGCTGACGCCGCCGTCGGTCTGGATCAATCCGCCGGCGGAGTGGGGCTGGAGGCCCTGGGAGATGATGGCGGACTGAATGGTGATGTTGGTGACATTGCCGCTGATGGAAAAGGTTTCATCGCGCCCCCAGGAGACGCTGACGTGATCAAAGATCATCCGGTTGCCATTGGCGATGCCGATGGCGTCGGTATCGGTGTCGCCGTTGACGCCCTGGCGGACGCGAATGAAGCGGCAGATGGTGTTGTTTGCGCCGGAGAACGAGAGGCCGTTGCCGTAGAGCGTGATGCCGTCGCCCGGCGCGGTCTGGCCGGCGATGGTGATGTTGGGTTTGGGGGCGTAGCGCGGCGGCTTGTAATCAATCACGCCGCCGATATCAAAGACGATGGTGCGGCCGGAGACGCTGACCGCGTCGCGAAACGAGCCCGGACCGGAGTCGTTGGTGGTGGTGACGTGGTACACCGTGCCGCCGCGGCCGCCGCTGGCGAAGCGGCCGAAGCCCTGGGCCCCCGGGAAGGCGGGGAGTTGCGCCAGGGCATGCGGCCCGCAGAGCCAGACTGCCGTGAGGAGGACCGCCGAAAAGTACTTCATGAGAGCAAGCTTACCCGCGCTGCGGATGCAGTTGAAGCCGGAACCCCTCGAGTTTGCGAACTGCGAGGGGTGCAGGCATGAGGAGGCCACCCGGGAGCTGGGGTTCCAGAATGCTCGAGGCGCACGCCGGGCTTATTGGGGCAGTTGTTCGAGGCGGAAGAACACGGCCGGGCTGGCGGGGTCAATCGGGACGATGACCGGCGGCATGGCGCCGTCCGGATAATCGTACCAATTGTTGCTCAAGCCGGTGCCGAGGCTGTTGGTTTGCGCCTGAAGCTTGAAGAGGCCGGTCCAGGAAAGCTCGAGGTTGTTGCCCACCCGCGCGTAATTGAGGGTGGCGCCGGCCGAGACGCGGATGCTGCCGTCCACGTTGAGCTGGCTGAGGTCCCACTCGAGGCCCGGCGCGAGCTCGGGAAGGGAGACTTCTTCGAACACGGCGCCGGCGTAAAGGGCGGCCGCCGGGAACAGGTAAAAGATGTCGCCGGCCTGGAGCGTGCCGGAAAGGTTGGTGACGACCAGTTTGCCGCCGTAGCTGACGGCCGCCAGGCCGGCGACTGAATCGTTCCGGCCCAAGGCCTTGTCGAGCTCCATGACAGTGGTGCTGCCGGATTGCAGGATGAGCCAGTTGTTGATGGTGAGCTGGCCGACGGACGCGCCGGGAGCCAGGGTGCTGCCGTATTGGACCTCGACCGCGCCGGCAATGGCGCCGGAGCCGGCCAGGGTGCCGCCGGCGACGCTGACCGAGGTGTTGCCGAGGGCGCCGTCCACCTGCAGGACGCCCTCCCGGATGGTGGTGCTGCCGGTGTAGGAACTGGCGCCGGTCAGGGTCCATTTGCCCGCGCCGGTTTTGATGATGGCCGTGCGGACGGTGGCGCTGGTGTCTTCGATGGCGCCCTCGAACGTGAAGTCGGTGTTTTTTCCGCCGACGGAATAGGTGATGTCGCCGCCGTCACTGGACCGCCCGAGCAGGCGGGTGCCCGGCCCGCCGAGCAACGCGCCGAGGTGGACGGTCACCCCGCCGTTGCGGCCGCGGAGGATGGCGGAACCCGAGCCGAGGTTGAAGGTGGCGTTGGAGCTCCCCAGGTTGAAGGAGCCGCCGCCGTCGTTGAAGCGGAGCGTGCCGTCGTTGGTGCCCATGTTGAGGATGCCGGAGAAGTCCCACATATAACCGCCGGTGCCGTTGCCGCCGACGGTGAAGGTGCGGGTGGAGTTTTGCTGATTGATGATGTTGACGGTGGCGTCGCCGGACCAGGCGCCATTGAGGGCGGTGTTGCCGCCGGCGTTGTTCAAATCCACGGTGCAGGTGCCGGTGAAGTGGAGGGGATTGCCGAAGCTGATGGCGCTGGCAACCAGCAGCGTGCTGTTCACGTTCGTGATGGTTCCGGTTCCCGCCACGCCGCTGGCGTTGAGGCGCAAGGTGCCCTGATTAACCACCGTGCCGCCCGCGTAATTATTGGCGCCGGCGAGGCTCAGCGTGCCGGGGCCGGCCTTGGTCAGGGCGCCGCTGCCGGTGAGCGCGCCGCTGAGGGTCAGGGTCGCGCCGGGAGTGGCGACGTCAATGGCGCCGCCTCCGTCGGTGAGCGTCGCGCCGCGATCGGTGGTGGCCCCGCCGCCGGTGTAACGCAGCGTGCCGCCGTCAAACACGAGGTTGGCGGAGGCGGCCGAAGCGGCGCCGATGGGGCTGTTGAAGCCGGCGGGTCTGAGGTCGGGAACTTCCAGGACGCCGCCGGCGAGGGTGGTGACGCCGGTGTAGGCGTTGGTGGTGTTGATCGTGAGGGTGCCGGCATTGGTCTTGGTGAGCGTGGCGGCGCCGGAAATCGCGCCGCTGCCGGTGAACACATAGTTGGCGGCCGCATCCACGACCACTGCCGCCGGCGCGTTGTTTCCGACGAGGTTCACCACGGGGTGGGCCGCGCCGGTGTCGTCGAAGCGCACGTTGTCCCCGGTGACGAAATAGTCGAGCAGGCCGGTGCCCAGGTTCAGCCAGTTGGTCCGGTTGACCGTGTCCCAGTCGTTGGCCACTGAATTCCCTACCCAGACCACGTTGGTCGGATTGCGAATGGCGGATTGGATGATGAGGGCAATGGTTTTGGCCGCGACATTATTGGAGAGAACCCCGTCAACCCCGCTGACCGAGAGATTGGCCAGGGTGCCGTTGAAGTTGCCGCCATACTGAATCAGGGTGTGGACCGAGCCGGGCGCGCCGCCGCCGACGACTTCGATCGTGTTGACCCCACTGAGGTTGAGATCGCCGTTGACCACCAGCAGATCGTTGCCGGGGCCGGGGGCCGCCGGCAGGTCAAAATGATTGACCGCGCCGCCGGTTTCGGTCAGCGAACCGTTGAGGGTGAGCGTGCCCGGGCTGGCGCCGGGATTGAGAATGCCGCCACTGGCGACGGCCAGGTCGCCGACCACGGTGCCCGCCCCGCCCAGCGTCCGCGTGGCGCCGAGCGTGAAGCCGGACACGGCGGAGACATCGAAGGTGGCGCCTTCAGCAATGAGAATCTGAGGACTGTTGGCGATGGAGCCCGAAGCGCCGAGGGCGAGGGCGCCCTGGTTGATGAGGGTGTTGCCCGAGTAAGTGTTCGCGGCTTCGAGGGTGAGGGTGCCGCCGCCGTTCTTGATGAGGGCGCCCGTGCCGCTCAGAACGCCGGAGAGGGTGATGGCATGGGGCGTGCCGTCCAGGTCGGCGGCGTCAAAAGCGCCACCGGCCAGCAGGATGGGTTCGGTTCCGGTCCAGTCGGCCTGGGCGCCGAACACCCCGCCGCTGTTCAGGGCGATCGTTTTGGTGTTGAGCGTGCCCGCGGAGGTGAAGCCGCCGCTGCCGACGTAAATCCTGGCGGCGTTGGTCAGCCGAATCGTCCCGGTGAGGTCCGAGCCGTCTGGATTTCCCAGAACGAAACCCTGGACCAGGTTGGTGCCCCCCAGCACGGCGTAAATGGCGATGCTGTTATTAGCGGAATGGCCCCGGAGATTGACGCCGTTGACACCGGAACAGACGAAGAAGCCGCCGGTTTGCAGAAAGCGGGAACTGCGGCTGGCGGTGAGCTGGCGGACGATCATGTCGCCGGTGTTGGTGACGGCGCCATTGGCGAGATAGGCGGTGAGAAACGAGTTTCCGTCGGAGCCGCCGAGGTCGAAGCTGGTCATGGTGACGATTCCGTTGCTGATGAGGAGCCCCTCGGTGCCCAACGCGCTGAAGCCGCCGCTGCCGGCCGCGCTGCGTTTGACGACGACGTTGCCCAGGTTGTTGGTGCCGCCGTTGATCACCAGGCGCGAGGTCGAGCTGTTGTTGTTGGGATTCACGCCGGTGGCGGCCGCGGAGATAAAGCCGCCGTCGTTGGTGGCGAAGCCGGTGTTGCCGGTGCCATTTCTGCCCAGGAGAAAATTGCCCGCCACGGTCAGCGACCCGCCGCTGGCGAGACTCAGACCGGCGGCGTTGCTCAGCGTGAGACCCCCGGCGGTGAGGGAGACCGCGCCCCCCGGGTTGATGGCGAGGCGGCTGGCGGACCCCGCAAAGCCGACCGCGCCGTCTCCCGCCCCATCCACGGTGAAGCCGGCGGCGTTGATGTTGAGCACGCCGGCGCAACTGAGGATCGAGAAACTGGGGGCGGCCATCGGGGTGTTGTAGTCCACGTTGAAGGCTGCGCCGATGATGGCATTGGTGCCCGGGCCGGGCACCTCGAGCGTGTCCCAGTTGAGCGGGTTGTTCCAGTCGTTGTCGCCGGCTCCGCCGCTCCAGTTGGCGAAGAACTGTGCCGGGGCAGGGACTGCAAGGGCGAGGCAGCCGGCCAGGATGAGAATCAGTTTGGGTGTTTTCATGTCAGGGTTTTAATTTCGGCGTTTTCACGTAAAAGCACGGCGCGCGGCCAGCGGGGTTGCGGCACGACCCCTCCCCCGGGCATCAGGACCCAACTCAGGCCCCAAAACGCGTTGCGAACCGGCTTTCATTTGCGCAAGGTTGATGACCTGACTATCGGCTTGGAGACACGCCCCGGCCAGTCTGAATTCATGCCAAAACCGCCCTGAGAATTGTGCATTTGCAGAGGGTGGAAGCCTCTGAAGAGCAGCCCCAAGCTTTTCCCCGGGGCTTGAACATGCCCCTGGGCGAGCTGGAAGATGGCCGTTGAACCCACAGAATGGGCTCCGGCCGGCAGGGGGAGCCGTTCGAAGCCGGGGAGGCCGCCCCGAGGCGGGCTCAGTGCTGGGGCGTGTAACGGATTTCGCGGAAATCGAGGGTGCCGTGGGCCGGTTCGTAGAAGGGTTTGCCTTTGCGGACGCCGACGGTGCCGTAGCTGGATTGGGCGGCGAAGAAGCACCGGAAGTCCCCTTTGATGGACGGTTCGAGGTAAAGGACTTTATCCACGGCATCGTAGCGGGCGCCGGAGAGGCCGAACAGCAGGGCGTAGGAAGCCATGGCGCGGGCGTACCAGTGGCCGCATTCGTATTCGTTGAACGGGTTGCGGACCCGGCCATCGTATCGGTCGCGGCAGACGCGGACGATTTCGAGCCCCTCGCCGACCGCGCCGAGCCGCATGAGGTGGGACGCGACCTGGTATTCGATGCCGGTCCAGACCTCGTTGGAATAGACGAAAGGCAGGGATAGCTCGCCGCCCTTGGGCCAGGTGCACAGGACCAGGCCGCCCTCGGCGCCGCAGGCGTAGGTGGGGCGTTGCGGGTTGGGGAAGTCCGAAAGGTCGTGCTTCAGGTTGTGGCGGAAGACGGCGCGGAGATGGCTGGCCACCTTGTCGCGGTCAAGCACCTGGCCGACGCCGCAGACCAGGGCCAGCCAGGAACCCAGCACGCCGTCGGAGAGGCAGCCGGAGCCGTATTGGTACTTGGGCCCTTCGCGTTCGAGCAAGGCCAGGGCTTCGGGCGAATAGGCGCCCACCATGCTCTGGTTCTCGGTGGGGTTCGGAGCGCGCAGGTTTTTCCATTCGATGCGCTGAATGAAGTATTCGCCGTCGAACAGCTCGCTCTCGGCCAGCCGCGTCCCTTTGCTGAGCAACTCGGCGTAGGCGGCGACGTCTTCGCCGAGGGCGCGGCCCATGAGCACGGCGGCTTGGAGCGCGCCGAGATAGAAGCTGGTGCACATGCCATCGGGCCCCCAGAATTCGATGTCGTAGGTGTTGTGGTGCGGCTCCTCGAGCACCCCTTTGCGGGCCGGGTCCCAGGTTTCAATGCAGTATTCGAGGCTGCGACGCACGCGGGGCCAGAGACGGCGCAACCACTCCGTGTCGCCACTGATGCGCCAGTCGCGATAGACTTTCATGATGCCGCCAAGCTGGCCGTCGGCGGCGGCATGGAAATCGTGGGCCACCGGCCGGATGGGCAGGGCGCTGCGGAAAGTCTGGTGGCCCTTGTCATCCTGCGAAGGGCCGAACTCGGTTTCGCGCAAGGAGCGTTCGAGGGCGGGAAAGAGGTGGGGGATGGCCTGCGCATAGTTCCAGACATGGGTGCAGGAGCCGTGACAACAGCCGGCGTTGTCATGGCAGCCTTCCCAGGCCCAGAGCCGGCCATCGGTCTGGCGCATGACCGTGGGGGACTTGAGGATGGTCAGATTGGCGGCGACGGCCTCCAGCACCTCGGGTGGCAGGCTCGAGTTGTAGAAGGTGTCCGAGAACCGCTGCGTTCGACGGCGCAGCTCGGCGTAATGGTCGCGCCAGAAAAAGCTGACACTGTTGATGTCGGCAAAACGTCCCGCGTACCAGGGGCGATAACTGCCGGTCGAGGCGGGGTCCGCCTGGCTGCCGGGGGCGTCCTTGCCGAGGCGCAGGTTGGTCTGGCCGGCGAACCAGGCCAGACGCAAGGTGATGGTGGTGCTGGCGCCCGGGCCAAGGGAGAACGGGACGAACAGCGTGGCGCCCGGGCTGGGGTCTCCCTCGCGGATGGGAGGCCGGTCGTAACAGGCGGCTTCCGCCACGTCCTTCCACGCCATGGTCAGGGGATCCCACCATCCCCCGCGGAACCAGGCATGATTGACCTTGACCCCCGGGTCGGAAACCGTCGCGGCGAAGGCTCCCTCTTCCCACGGCCGTTCCGCCGGAGCGCCTCCCCACAGGATGAATCCGCCTTCGATGGGCCGGACGGCGTTGGGTTGGTTGCGGTTGGCCATGAAATTCCGGGCGTTGAAGGAAAAGACGCCCTCGAGCGGTTTGCGGCTCCGGTTGGTCAGCCGGTATTCGAGGCCCGCAACCGGCAGGCTGGAACCCTCGGCGTCGCCCGGCTCAAAAGGGCTCCAACCGACAATCTCGGCAGTCAGCGGAACGCGCGGGTCTTTCAGCGATACGGTTCCAAAGGGGAATCGAGCCGAAAAACTGGCGGTGGCGAACCGCGGCAGGCCATAGGTCGTGCCGCCCGCGCCGTTGCCGGTGTCGGGCCGGCCAAAAATCTTGCGGGCGGGCACGGGTCCTTCCAGGAGGCGGGCGGCGCGGGGCTGGCCGCGGAGGGAGACCGCGGCAAAGACGCAGGGCTCGTTGAAGACTTCCGGTTTGTTGCGGAGCGAGACATGGGACAGGGCGCCCGTGCCTTCAAGGCAGATCATGCCGGCGCCAATCCCCCCCATCGGGAAGGCCACCTGGTTTAGATATTCGCCTTCGTACACCCCGTTGTAAGGACGGCTGCGGCGGCGGCCGCGCGCGCGCGGCGGGGCGGGCGAAGCCGTCGAGGCCGATTCAGCCGGCAACGGCTGCAGAACGCCCGCCGCGCCCAGCGACACAGCGGAGAGTTTGAGAAAATCACGGCGGCGCATGGGCGAGGCTGGCGCATCCAGCGAGCGGTTCAACTCGGAACTTTGGGCGGAGGCCGGGGCGGCCGACGCGGGGGCGGATTGCGGTTCGGACATGGGTTGAGCAGGGTTAAAGGGTTGATGCGTCACAGCGACTTTATGGGGCCAAGCGGGATTGAGTTCAAGGTCAGAACGCGCGGGAAGGCAGGGAGGGAACCGGCCCGCGGCGCGGGGTCTCCGCGCGCTAACGCTCCAAGGAAAACTCCGGTGCCGGGGATTTTTGCGGGTCTTTACAGGAGGACCGGGATTTGTTTAGATAAAGCTACAGCGGATAACCGGGATGCGCGGCATCCTGCGCAAAAGGTCGGAAGGTGAGCGCGAGCAAACAAAAAATTCGAGTGTTGTTGGTGGACGACCATCCGGTCGTGCGCCGGGGGCTGCAGTCGTGTTTGTCGTCGAAGGAGCGGCTGCGGGTGGTGGGCGAGGCGGCGGATGGAGACGAGGCGCTGGAGCGGGCCCGGGAGCTGAAGCCGGACGTGGTGTTGATGGACATTTCGATGCCGCGGCTCAACGGCCTCGAAGCCACCGAGCGGCTTCGCAAGGAAATGCCGGACGTCAAAGTGCTGATCCTTTCGGTTCACAACAACCGCGAGTACATTTTCCGCATCATTCAAGCCGGCGCGCATGGATATGTGTCGAAAGAGTCCTCGCCGGAGGAGTTGCTCGAGGC
>ERZ795052.4703-NODE-4703-length-13875-cov-5.009624_pt1 | contig 13875 bp, 26 predicted proteins | sample MGYA00375136_ERZ795052 | MGnify/ENA primary metagenome ERZ795052 (study PRJEB30181, sample SAMN05720156) | activated sludge metagenome | isolation source: Anaerobic digester | place: Japan | collected 2015-05-26 ... | reverse complement strand
TTGAACCATGAAGGATTTGAACCTTCGACCAACGCCTTAAAGGGGCGATGCTACTACCAGACTGAGCTAATGGTCCATAAACTGCCACAGAAGAGACTTGAACTCTTACGCTCATTACAAGCAGGGGATTTTCTTACCACTATAGTTTTCACTACCAGAATTTCTGTTTGTGGTCTGGACTATGCCTTTACCATGTCTTTCTTGATTTAGGTAGTTGCCGTCTAGTCTCTACACCTTCTTATTATTATTTAATATAAGCTTGGCTCGGCGTTGTCTCGCTGTTTTCAGCAGGGAGTTCGCCGAATTTGACAACATTCATTAAAAAGTTTCCAATTTTAATGCTCAAATTTCTAAGTCCCCGGTGTCTACCAATTCCACCACTGTGGCAAGTAATTTTTTCCTTCCCTATTTGTTTCAAAGAACCTTTATTTATTATAGTTATAATATACATTGCTAAATACTATTTTGTCAATTACTATTTTTAATTATTTATTTTTTCCTCTAAAGGATTCTTTTTTATCAAAACCATGATTAACTATTTTTTCAATATCGGATGCTTCTTTAATGTCTTTATCATTATTCAATGATGATATGTAAGTGTTTATATCTTTCCATATATCTTCTGCATTTATAATTCTTGTTAAGAAAGTATTTGCAAGTATTGGTAAATCAATACTAATTTCATCCGTTACTCTATAATTTAAGTAATCAATTTTCTTAGATTTCGTTCCGCAAACATAATCAAGATAAGAAAACCAATCATTATATACACTATGAATTGAAATAGCTTTTCCAAATATATTTTTATAGTTTTCAAACTTTTTTACAATTTCAAATTTTGCGGAATCAAAAACTAGATTAAACGAATCTTTGAGTGTTTTATGAGGAGCTTTGCGATATTTAATATCATCTATCTTTATTAAATACTGAACCATCCCTGTTTCAAGTAATATGTATTGAGTCTCGTCTCTAAAGAAACGATTTTCTGGTTGCAAGACTAAGTTGTCATTATTTATTAAAACACTTCCCCTTCTATCAAAAACAATATTTTTATCTACTCCATATATATGAGAATAGTGGTCATAATAATCTTTGTTTTTGTCTATTATATACATTTAATGCTCCATTATTTCAAAGTCAAATTCTATTGGACTGTCCTTTATATCCAATCCTATATGAAAATATTTTCCAAAAATATTCATAAGCTCCCATAGTTCAAAAGTAGTATACCCTTCCTCATCGAGGTATAAAAATAAAATCTGTCAGACAACCATATTCTTTAAACTTCTCTTTCTATTTATTGATTATATCAATACCAATAGGAGTCAATTTCACTTTAACCGTATCGTTTATATTGACTTTCATTTTTTAACTCCTTAATATAATAATACAAAATTATTATCTATTTGTCAATTATTAAACTTTTTAAAAGAACAACTACTATAGCTATAAGGCATAATAATTGACCTAAGGTTATCCAATCTCCTATAGTTTGAGGAGGAAAACTCCATGAACAAAACATTTAAATTTCCCCACTTACAATAGCTTGTTTTAACATACTTGTAAGCCAATTATTTGCCCATTTAAAATCTGGTGTTTTTTGCAATTTTGTTTTTTCTAAAGCAATTCTATTTCTATCTTCGTATACAGCACAAAGTTTATAAAACTCCTCTAAATTTACTTCTCCTTTTCTAACACTCATTATATCATTAAGTGATTTTCCAGATAAAGGAAACTCAATAAATCCATTCAAAAGTAACTGTTCACTTTCTACTAAAAGTCTAATGGCGTGAGAACCAAATTTAACGTCATACCCCAATGTTTCGAACGTGGTTGTGTGAACCCTCCAGCCATAATTATTATATTCATAGTTTATTTTTTCGTAAATTACAGACACTGGAAGTCCAACATGAAAAGATTCTCTATTATTCTTTTTTCCTTTATATTCTGTTAAATTTTGATTTAACCAATTAGAAACTTCTTCATTCATTGTCATTTTAGTATCTACAAGTTGATCTTCAGAATACATTTTGTTCAAATATTCAATTGCTTTTTCTAATTGCGTAAACCTTTTTGATTTGTATTCAAGTTTCTTTTTCTGACTAATAGCAAATCCGGTGAAAGAATTATAACAATGTATTGAAACTAATTTAGAATAGTTGTTCTTTAGTTCAGTGAATCTACTATCTTCAACAATTGGATTTTTACAAAACAACATTTCTGTTAAGTTTGGATTACCATGAAGAGTTAAATGTAAATAGCGTGATATAGAGTGCATTTGATTATCTATATCTTGATTCGTATTTCGTCTATATTCCTTTGCTCCTTTAGAACTCATATCAATAAACTCACAATTTTGTAGAGAAAGTAAGTCATAACTTGTTGGTAAAAATATAGATGTATAATCAGTATCAGATTCAGGAGTACTTGTTCCATACATTTTTGAACCTGATTCTACTTTGTATAATATTTTTCTAGTTTGTTTCACCGCTCTGCCTCTTTCCCGTATTGTTTATGATAATATTTATCGGGGTAATCCCTACGAGTTTTTCTTATCATCATTAATTTTTGTAGGTCGTGCATTGCATTAACCCATTCATATATGTCGCTATTGTGTTGAGGAAGCAAGTGTTTTACATACAAATTATGAGCTTCAACTAAACAGTCTTCTATTCTATCTTCGACAAATTCTTCATTACACTTAGGGCAAAGATTTTCATTATTATAAACATACTCTGTAAAACCTGATAGTCTATATCTGTAAGTTTCATTACATTTCTCACATTGTTTTTCTACTTCTCTCATTATTGTATAACCTCTAGTCCTTTGCTTTTGTAAAAAGCTATTAAGCGTTGAATATTCACAAAACTTTCTTTTGGTTTTGCTTCTATTTCAATCAATCCAATATATCCTGTATTACGAATTTCATCAATAACATAATCAAGTAATTTTTTAGCAAAGCCATGAAGTCTATATTCAGGTTCAACAAAAAGTCCATATATAAAAGGCTTTTTGTTTGGTTCAATTGTATAGTAACAATACCCTTCTTTTATGTGAACAAAGTTTGTATATTTATCTAAATCTTTCATTTAAAGTCTCTTTGTTAAAGTTTGATAAACTTCCCAAAATCGTTTAGGCATATATACGTTTGGTAGTTTATAAGAGTGATAAAACAGTGGAGCAATATTTTCAGAAGTATATCCAGCAAGTCCACAACCAATTTCAGTTACATAGAACAGTAAGTCAGGTTTTTCTTTTATTATATTTTCAAACTCAAATATATAGTTTTCTATTTTATACAAAGGGAGTGTTTGAATGTTTTCATCTTTTGTTGGAATAGCAAAGCTTTGTCCTTGTAATCCAAATCCTTGACCTTTTATAGCTCCAAATTTTTCATAAGCTAATTTAGCGGCTCCTGCTCCATGTATTCCAGCTAAGTTTGAACCAAATACAAACACTTCATTAGATTTTAATTCTGTAATATTGTCAGGTGTTATATTCATAGTTTTTAACCCGCATTCCTTTAAGTCGTTAAATAATTGTTCTTTTGATATATTTGAGAAATGATTGTCTATGTATTCTGACTCTTTTTTAATGTTCATCAACTTCTTATCCAGTTAGTGTTCTTTAATTCTTCTTCAGCGCGGTCAAAAACGCCGTGCTTATAATTAATTGCTCCATATAATGTTACATTTTTAAGCACCTCTACTAAAACAGAATTACTTACTTCATCTTCAAGCAAGTCACTTATTTCATTTAACATTTTATCTTCTTCTTTAGAAAACAATTCACTATTTATTTCTTCGCCTTTCATATTTTTCACGCTATTCTCCTTAATCAAAAAATATACTATATATTTACTTTTTCACCTCTATAATAACAAACTTATCATACTCATCTTCTTCTGCTGTATTAAAACTGATTGTGTCCTCATATATGCTAATTGAACTTAATGTTTCAACACTCATAATTTCTAAGTCTATATTATCACCTGCTATACAAAATATAGGTTTTCCTATATATTTTCTTACTTCATTAATATCTGATTTTTCATCAAATATTTTAATTGTTGCTTTAAGTTCTTTCATTTATTTTCTCCTATTTCAATTAAGTTTTTAATGTCCCAAAAGTCTTTCATTTGTGATGAATTGTATTGCTTGAAATTATCATTTAATGGACCGCCACAACCATAAATAATTCCCAAAATATTGTCACGGGCTTCTTCATATTCAATAACTTTTTCTTTAAGCTTTTGAATTTCTAGTTGTTGAACAGTAATTAAATTATCCCGTTCATCCATTTATTTTCTCCTTCATTTCAAAAAATTCAATTCCATATTTTTCACCATTGGTTAAAAAGTATTCCACAGCTTCTTCTTTATCACTAAACTCTCCATTCAACTGAGCATCAAACATTTCTTTAATAATCAACCCAAACTTTTCGGAAGGTTTCATTCCAAGTTGAATCAAATCTTTTCCAGTAAATAGTTTATCGGGCAATTGATTTTCTTCCAACTTTTCAATGCGAGATTTGTAATCATCTAGTACATCAAAGTTTTCATTACTACTTGCTATATCTGCTGTTGCATGGAGAATCAATTCATCAAAAAAAGGTTTTATCATTAATTTTCGCAAAGTAGCATTACTCATTCCACGCTGATGAAACTTCATGTGATTAGATACTATTCCTTTCACATATTCAATATCATCGTTTGAAAATTTATATTTCTTCATCCATTGTTCTACAATTTCAGTAGACTTTTTTTCATGACCGTGAGAAATAATTCTTCCATTTTCTATATGAGAACAATATGCTTTTCCAGTATCATGAAACAAACCTGCAAGCTGACAAAGGAAAGAAGCGTTTTTCATATTAAGATAATTCCATGTTAAAATGGAATGATTGTAAGCGTCTCCTTCGGGATGAAAAATGGGATTCTGTTCAACCCCTTTAAGAGCTTCAACGTCAGGAAAGAAAACAGGAATTAAATTAGTAATACTTTTTTTGTCTATGAAAGCATATATCATAGAAAAACTATTTATTGAGAATATTTTTTTAAGCTCTAGTATGATTCTTTCTTTAGAAATTTTTTCTTTCACAACTGATAAAGATTCATTTACTATATCCATTTCATCTTTGCAAACAAAATATCCTTTACATCTAAAACGTATATATCTTAATGCTCTAAGATAGTCTTCTTCTAATCGTTCTTTTGCATTTCCTACGAATTTGAGAGTATGACTTTTTATATCTGCTATTCCATTTACAAAATCATAATGTTTATCATTAACAGGATCATAAAAAACTGCGTTAATAGTGAAGTCTCTACGTTTAGCGTCTTCTTCCATTGAGCAAAACTTAACTGATTCGGGATGTCTACCGTCTGATTTTCCTAAGTCCTGTCTGAAGGTTGCTATTTCATATTCATAGCCACCAGCTCTAACAAGTACTACACCAAATGCCTCTCCAACTTTCTTTGTTTCAAAAATTGAAAGAGAGTTAATTACTTCATCAGGAGTAGCGCTTGTGGCAATATCAATATCTGAAAATTCTACATTGTTAAGCATATCACGAACACACCCACCTGCTAATACTGCTTCAAATCCATTTTGTTGAAGCATATAACAAATAGAAGATGCTTGCATATATTCATGAAATTTTTCATGTCGCTTGTCAAAATAATCATCTATAAAGGTGTTCATTTTACAATCCTTTGTTTAAAGTTCTCTAAATCAATTTGTGCGCCGTTTTGAAAAAATTCTTTTGCTACTTCAGATTTATAATATTCTTCTGGAGAGTTAAATCCAATTTTATCTAAAAGAAAACAAAAAATACTCTCTCTTGTTGGGGTGTCGGAAAAACCCCAAGATACAATATCTCCTTGAATGTTGGATGGTAGAGAATTTAGAATCAACAATCCTAAATTATCATCTATTTTATTTATGGGAAAATCATCTAACACTAATGGTTCCCCAATGCTTTTGTACTGCTCTAAGGTAAATTTCATTTATAACCTCGAATATATATAATACATTTTAATTATCTAAATTGTCAATAATGAGGATATTCAAAATCTGATATTAAATCATTAAAGACAATATCGCAACCCTTTATATTTTCTGCATCTTTTTCAGATACCTGATTTTCTGAAAAGATACATTCACCAAGCTCATTTCTTTTAAAAGACTTTTCACCGAAATTAACGTGAAACCCTAATTCTTTCCATTCTTCAAAAGTGTGATAAACCATTTAATCACTCCACGTTTCTAAGGTTAGTCTTTTTTCAAGTGCCCAATCTTGTAAATAACGAGGCGTCCCCGCACTTATAGATAAAGCTTCTTCACAGCTAGTGCATAAATACCATCGCTCCCAACAATCATTCCAATCATCTCGTATTCCAACAGATGAGCAAAGATCACCTTCAACAAAAGGTATTCCGCAGCATTTACAAGATGTTTTTTTTCGTATATGTGTGCGCCTACGAGATACTACGCGAACTAATTGCTTTTGTTCATAAATCATTTTTATAACTCATCGATACATTAATTGATAAGTCTCCATTTTCATCGCAAATATTGTCTATGGCTTTTGGAAAGCAATTATAAAAAGTTGTTGGTTTCACAAATAGTTTTAGTATCCACACTGGTAGCTTCGATTGCCACTTATATTTTGGTTTATATAAATACATTGTCCGTGAAAAATCCTTGAATGTTGGAGGCTGTTTTGCGTAATATTTCATCCAGAAATTTTGTAGCTTTTCTATATCTGTCATTTCATTTTTCATGTAATCCATCCTTATGAAAATTTTCATGTTCTTCAACGTTTAAAAAAGCTCCATTGCTAATGTTGTTTTTCCACTTGCGGGTAATCCATACATTATGTGTATCATATCAACCCCTTGAATATATAAGACTTAAATATTAATATAACGTCAAATGTTTTGTTATTTCATCTAATTTTTCATCATAATCGGGTCCAAGCACTAACACTGTCTTTGTTTTAACATTATGAAATTCAGTCAACCCACTGTCTTCAATTAATGTTCTTCTGATGTGTAAATTTTCTGCTCGCTCATATAGATCCATGAGTTCTTCTTCTGAATTAACTGTGACAGTAATTTTTCTATATGAACTTTCCATCCAGTCAATTGTAGGTTGATCAAGCTGTATGCGCGTTTCAATACCATATAATTTTGGTTCATCCCACATTTGATTTGTTATAGCTGCAATTGCTCCGTGGCACGCTTGGGCAATCTCTTTGCCGCGACGCATCTTTAAGTCTTTACGGATTATAATAACCATTTTAGTACCCATGTTAATCTACCTCTATTTCATCAAAATCTGCAAACACTTTACCGTGTTGTGTATAATAATTAAAGCCTTCAATCAACTGACGTTTATCATATACATTTTTTTCAACGATTATTTCAAGTTCGTTGCGAGTATTTATAACCCCGGTTGAATTAAGGACAGTTGGAACAACCCCGATGATTTCATTTGTTTTTCGATCTCGACGTATTTCAATCGGAACCCTATACCCAAACGTTTTTGATATGAGCATATAGTTTCCAATCTTTTTATTTATTTTAACCAATCCTTGGAGGATTGTTCTTTTAAGAGCAAGTGTTCTTAGCTTTGGATACCAACGTTTAAATTCAGCGATTGTGTGGCGAGTATCGTAAACCTTAACCCCATCTTTTGATGTAATTAAAGAAAATTCTTCTATGATTTTCATTCTTTGCCTTACACTCTATAAATTCATCAAGCGATTTTCCATTATATAATTTATTGACATACATTGCATAGGTTCCATTGTGGAAATTTAATAAAGTGCCAGGACCAGATGAATTTCTATGAAATGTAACATTTGGGAAAATTTCTTTTATCCTGGCAAAATCCTTTGATAGTTTCATATTATTCCTTCATAAATTAATGATACATTATAATTATTATTTTGTCAAAATATTTCATTAAAAACACAAATTTTTCAATTTTCTTCCATTATATAGCTCATTTCAGCAATTCAAGTGTATACAAAAGTGTACACTTTTAACTAGATTTAAGGAAATTTATTATTTGTTAAAAAATAGTTCATTTTTATGCAAATAACTGTGTACATTATTTAATTATTAATTTATAATGATTATATCAAATGGTTAAGGAGATTGAATATGAAAGCAAAAGAACTGGTTATTGGAACAGATTTCGTTGCTGATTGGCAAAAAGATTGGAGGCAGCACCTTTTAATGCCTGCATGTACCCAACTGTTTCACATTGATGACATATCAATTGATAATGAAAAAGTTATTTTTGAAACCGGTAAGAAAAATCCTTATTTTGGCTACATTGTGTTTATCCAAAAAGATGGAAATACAATTTGTCTTAATCCTGAAGAGGAGGTTGTTGTACTATGAAACGAGTTAATGGTCTTTGGTACGTAAAGTTTGAAGGTGTTTGGCTTCTTGGAGGTCGAACAATCGAAGAGGCTTTCTATTATTTTAATCGATTTGGAGGAATTTAAATGATTCGCAACAAAAGTGAATACAACAAAGAAACGATTATTGACTTAAATGGGCAAGGAGGAATATATGAATTCAGCCAATTTTGTTAAGCAGTTTATTGATGAACTTGGAGACGTAAAAGACTGGTATCACAATGGAGTGGTTAATGAGCTTCCGTTTGCTTGCGGCTTATGTGTTTGTGGTCATCAGATTAAATTTGAATATTATATTGTAAATAGAAAAACCAATGAAAAGCGCACTCTCGGCAGTGAATGTATTGAACACTTCAAAGACTACAATATTGAATTGTATGAATCTTTGATTTCTTCCAAGAAGTCTTTTAAGGAAAAAAAGAAAGCTGAAAAGCTTGCCCCGATTGTTGAAGAATATGAAAGCCTTAAAAAAGAATATTCTGATTTGAAGAAAGCAGTTGATGAATACAAAATTCAAAAGGGACGAATAGAACGAGATTTATTTATGTTTAGTATTACTAATGACTGTTCTTCTGGATATAAAACGATTAAGGGTAAAAAAAATCATATTGAGTCATTAGTTGAACAAGGTCGTCATGCTGTTAAGGAAAGCAATCTGGATGTTAAGAAGTACCTTAATGATTCAAACAAAAGAAGTGAAATCTTTAAGAGAATTGAAACTGAAAGAGAAAAAAATCCTGATTTTACGAGAATAATAAATCAGGAAGTTCCTTCTTTGAATCCTTCTCTTGAAGAGTATTACTCTTTCTTTGAAAAGTATGATAATGAAGTAATAGAAAAAAAAGATTGCTATAGAATTGAAATTCATGGAAAGAGCTATCCTATTAAAGACAGTTTAAAGCAACAAGGTTTCCATTGGAACGGAGAATGTTGGGCTTTATATACTTATGATGAAAACTTTAAGCCAGTTATTGAAGAAAATGCTAAAGTTAAAGTTATACGAATAAAGATGGATTACTAATACAAAAGGAAGTAGTATGAAACGAGTTAATGGTCTTTGGTATGTAAAGTTTGAAGGAGTTTGGCTTCTTGGGAGTCGAACGATTGAAGAGGCTTTCTATTATTTTAGTCGATTTGGAGGAATTTAAATGATTCGCGACAAAAAGCCCATAAAAGAATTGGTTATTGATCTTACGGGACCAGAAGGAAACGCCTTTGTACTTCTCGGATATGCAAAAAAATTAGCAAACCAACTGGATCTTAATTACGATATTATCCGAACAGAAATGACTTCTAGTGATTATGAAAACTTAATACAGGTTTTCGATAAATATTTTGGAGAATATGTAATTCTGGAGAGATAAATGAAATTCTATAGAATTGAAAACGATCAAAATGAAGGACCATATCACAATCGTAACGCCGAACAGCTACAAGAATTTTTATCAAAGTTTGACGAATTCGTTCGTTTTTTGTCATCTTACTTATATAGTTAATTTATTTTTACTGTTTGATTTGACAAATTAGTAATAGTGTTGTGTTGTTATTTTAACAGCAATTCATATGACTCGGCTAAAGACCGAGCATCTTTCTTGCTGGAATTTTATAAAAAAAGTTTATTACACCAATGAAAAAGGTAATTTGGAATTGCTTGATTTAAGTACTCCTATTGAGAAATTCTAACCCCTGCAAAAATATCTTTACAATCTTTTGTTGTTAACCCTTGTTTTAGAAATAATCTATCAAGGGTTTCTTTGTCTTTAAGTATTGTATCCATATGTACGTCTAATGAATTGTCCATTATTAGTATATAATAAATTACATCACCAACCATTCCAATTCTTTCAGTTCTAGAAACTGATTGATCCCAATTAACAAAATCCGCATTACGTGAAAAATATATAACATGTCGCACGAACTGTAAATTAGTTCCTGTCCCTAAAGTGGTTGGATTTGCAATCAATATTTTAACTTTTTTATCTGTTTTGAATTTATTTATTTGCTCGTCACGCCATTCATATTTTTCTCTTCCTTTAGGTGTTGTTGTACCACTTATACAAATTGGATTATACTTTTCGAAAGCTTTTCCAAGCCTGTCAATAGTATCGGGATGTTCTTCCCAAATTACTATTTTTTCATCACCGTCTTCTAATATGGAATCAATTAATGAATTGGCTGTTTTAAACTTTAAAGAATCTTCAAACTTCCAATTTTTTAATCCACCAAATTCTAAAATTTTATCAGCAACTAGTAGTGGGTCTGAAAGAACTGACATCATATATGGGAATTTTACAATTAAATCTTTATATTTAATTACGCCCTTTTCTTCTTTAAGTGTCGTTAACTCTTCATTTACAATGGATTGATATATTTGTTTTTGCATTCCTTCAAAAGGAATATAAATAGGCTTCCAAATAACTTCAGGTAAATCTTTTACAACGTCTCTTAAAAATCTTCTACAATAATATGGCCTGATTCTTTCAAGAAATTTGTTTGCTTTTTCTTCGTCTATTGATGCCAGCGCATATTTAGAAAAACCGTTTCCAACTTCTCCCAACGTATGAAGAAAACTAACATAATCACTATCAACTAAATTATCATCAAGAAATTTTAAATTTGAATAAAGGTCTTGAACTCCTTGTGGGTGTGGAGTACCAGTTAAACAAAATCTATAATCGAAAAAATGTTTGTGTTTGTGAAGTATTTGTGTTCGGCGGGCACTCATATTTTTAATTTTATGAGACTCATCTAATATTATAAGTCTGTTATCACCCCACCAAGAAAAATCTAACTGTTCTTTTCTATAATTTTTTACTTTTTCATTATAAAGTTTTTTATTAATCTTTTCAAGCTGTTCTTCTGTTGTTTTGCTTATATCTATTTTATTGTCTTCACAATATTTCTCAATCGGCTTTATTATTTTAGTAAATGGTTTATATGGATTTTCTTGTTTATATGCATAATCAGAACATAGCCTAAAGGTATCATAGGATGTTATTACAATTTTGGGCAAATCTTTTTCATATATTTTTTCACGATTTGATTCTGTTATAATAAGGAAGTCTTCTTCAGAAAAAAGATTTGAAAATTCCAACATTTCTCTTTTCCAGTTATATGTTAACACCGGTATTACAACTATTAAAACTTTATCTATAAGCTTATGAAAAAGCATTTGGTTTACAGCTTGAATACTTTCATAAGTCTTTCCTGTTCCCTGTTTATTAAAATTTCCGAATCTTCCATAACACGCCATTCGTGTTGCGTCTTCAATTTGATAATCCCCTTTTGGAGGAAATTTTTCAAAAAAAGATTTTTCTATTTTTAATCTACGAGGTTTAAAGGAAGGAATATAAGGATTATATTCATCAATTTCTTTTCTAATAGATTCTTTTACAAAAACATCAAACTCATCACCAAGCTCATCTACAACTTCTAATAAAATTTTTGGATTAGAGTTTGTGTAGCCCTTTTTTATATTGTCAAAACTTAAATGATATTTTCTACACGCTTCTACATATCTATTAAAATCCGAAGAGTCAGTTAAAAATGATTTTATATAAAAGCCATTATCTATTTTTTGAATAGTAATCATTTTCTATCTATTTGAGAAAAGTTTGAAAATATATCGCCGAAAGATTGTTTTTTTTCCTCAATGCGCGAGTCAAAATTATTTGGAAAATCCATACTTTTGTATAAAATGGATAATGCTTTTGGATTAAACGCCCCTTTAATAATTGATGTTTTTATTTCTGTTTTATCTACTTCACAAAAATAAATTATATTGTGATTTATAACAAGCTTCCTTTCGTTTGATAAAATTAATTTTTTAGTATGTTCAGATAAAGAATAAGATTTTTCGTCGTTTTTCTTTACGCTGTTTATTAAATCAAAAACATCAGTATAGTGCTTTATTATATTTAAAGCCACTTGGTTTGTTAAGTTTTTAATGCCTTGTATATTATCAGAAGCATCACCAAGTAAAGACTTATATAGTGTTATTGAATTTGCCGTTGGATAAAACTTAAAATGTTTTGTAAACTTTTCAACATCATAAATTTCTTTAATATTGTACCAATCAACTGAAATAGAAATTGAACGTGCCCAATCCATATCAGTAGAAATTAATAAAGAATTTCCAATGCAGTTCTCTAAAATCGAAGGAACTAAATCATCGGCTTCGAGATGTTTAATACGAACTGTTTTAAATGTTGATGAATAATTGTTTAATATCACCAACAAATAATCTATGCCCCTATAATAACCATCAGTTTCTTTCATTCTATCAGCTTTATATTCGCCTCCAGAAAGTTCTTTTCGCATAGTTATTTTTGATGTTGGATTATCTGCTAATACATAAATAGATCCATCATTTTCAAGAAATTTGTGTTGAAGATTTAAAATCATTTTCAATGAAAGTTGGATTGTTTGATTTATAACATCTGGCATTTTTTGTGTTTTTTGTTTACAAACATAAAAAGCTCTTGCATATAAATTATTACAATCTATTATGAGATTTTTATATTTTTTCATATATTGTATAATACTTTTATATTCTCCTTTTGTCAACTATCATTTGACATTCTACTTAAAGTGAACCCCACAGCGACTGAAGATCGCTGTGTTTTCTTGACGATTTCTATAAAGTTCATCATTTCTATTTGCTTTATAAGCTTTACATATTGATTTACTCATCCAAATCTCCTTAACAACCATCCAATAAACCCAACTTGAGTATCATCAATACTTAATTGCGCTCCAATCTTTCTACTTTCTCCCCATCGTATAATATCGGGCTTAAAGTTTTCATTATATAAATCTATTGGAATATTATAATCCTCGCAAGCTTGTTTTGCTTCTTCTAGACCTTTTCCATTTTCTCGCAATGTATTTAAAATAGTAATCCAACCACGCTTATGTTTATATCGAACATAATTTGCAACAAGTTTATGAATTAGTTTTTGCTTTCCTATCTTTGGAAAATCAGAATGTGTTGAAAACAATGTCCCATCAAAGTCAACCGTTAATTTTGGAAATTGATAATGATTGGTATGAATTATTTTCAATGCTTCTTCTTTTGGAATGATTTTAATTTGATCTAGTTTCCAATTATCGGAATATTCTCCCTTTGTCCAAAGAATTGTTGAACTACATAAAACTGTTCCTTCGGCATTATTGCGCCTTTTATTTGTTTTTCCAATTCGTAGTACCGCCCAATTATGTAAAGGATTTGTTAACAAACCGTACTTCATTTTTATTCTCCTTCATATACTCTATCATATCTCGAACCATACAACACGACATTTTCGTCAAAATTATATTATACTAAATGTTTGGAGTAATATTCGCCATTGATTCTTTCCTTAAAGATAATGTCTTCTCCATCACAAGTAAATCCTTCAATAGATGAAGTACTGCCTCTTTCTGTCATTAGTCTCATTAGAA
>ERZ795052.4701-NODE-4701-length-13880-cov-5.934467_pt1 | contig 13880 bp, 9 predicted proteins | sample MGYA00375136_ERZ795052 | MGnify/ENA primary metagenome ERZ795052 (study PRJEB30181, sample SAMN05720156) | activated sludge metagenome | isolation source: Anaerobic digester | place: Japan | collected 2015-05-26 ... | reverse complement strand
TGCTGACACTGGTTGACGACGGGATCAAACCGAAAGGTCTGGCCAGCAAACCTTTTGACGGGGAGGGCGTGCCAACAATGAAAAACATGATAATTGAAAACGGGATACTGAAAAGCTTTATTTACAACATGAGAGCCGCAAAAAGGGCCGGAGTGAAAAGTACCGGCAATGCATCAAGGGGCGGCTTCAGTTCATTGCCGGGAATAGGAACTCATAATGTTTACATTGCTCCGGGCAAGAGCCTCAGAAATGAAATTATTGCGGCAACACAGAAAGGGCTGCTGGTTAAAGAAGTTACGGGATACGGCATTGATCCCGTAAGCGGAAACTTCAGCGGCGGTGTGTCGGGCTTCTGGATTGAGAATGGCAAAATTTTACACCCTGTGAAAGGAGTCACAATAGCCGGGAAAGCCTTTGAAATACTTAATGCCATTGACATGATGGGCAACGACCCCGATATGAACCGTACATTCGCCTCTCCCACTTTCAGGGTGGCGGAGATGCAGATAGGGGGGAAATGATTTAAGAGTTTTCCGGATTCAGTAAGTTTTCCAGAGCGGCCCTGATGCCAGGAAAGGCGAAAGAATAACCTTCAGATATGATTTTTTCAGATGATACCCGGCTGCCGCTGAGTATCACATCTGCCATTTTGCCCATACCCAGCCTGAGCAAAAAACCCGGAACAGGCGGATGAAACCTTCTTTTACCCATTGCTCCCGCAAGTGTTTCCATAAACCGGCGGTGGGTGATATGCTCTGGGGCTACAGCATTGAAGACTCCCGACATGTTTTCATTCTTTATGGCTTTCAGGTAGATTCCGCAAAGGTCCTTAATGTGTATCCACGGCATATATTGACTGCCTCCTCCGAGAACAGGGAAAATCCCGAATCTTGCGGGTATCAGCAGCCGGGAAAGGGCACTGTCGCTTTTTTCAAGTACCACCGCCGTGCGAATCATTACCGTTCGTGTTCCAATGGTTGCAAACTGACCTGCAGACTTTTCCCATAACACACAGGTTTCGGCAAGGAAATCACTTCCCGGGGGGTCAGACTCAGTGTAAATATGTTCTGAAGATGTAAGTCCATAGTATCCAATCGCTGAAGCTGATATGAAAGCTTTCAGACGGATGTTATTTTCAGAGACTGTTTTGAACAAAAGGTTTGCGGTATTCACCCTGCTGGAAATAATTTCCCTTTTCCTGTTTTCCGACCAGCGCTTTTCTCCGATGTTGGCCCCGGCAAGGTGAACAATATAATCCACTCCTGCCAGCGACTCTTCATCGAGTATGCCCAATTCCGGATTCCACCTGAATACTCTGACCTTTCCGAACTGGTTTTCCTGCCTGGAAAGGTGTGAAACACGGCATCCTTCGGAAAGAAGGGCAGAGGTCAGATAACGGCCTACAAGGCCGCTGCCGCCGGTTATCATTACGTGAGACCCGGAAAGGGTTAAGGAATCATTCATGATTATATTATGTTAAATATCCAACTGAATTCAACTGTAAATGGAATTACGGCTTTTTTGTAAAAAAGTGAATTTGTTATACTTTAGCGGACTGAAAATTAAACATTATCAAACATAAAACAAACTTACTATGGTAAACATTAAAACAAAAAAAGGGACAATAGCCATCCTGACCGGAGGCGGGGATGTACCTGGGCTTAACCCTGCAATACGTGCGGTTACCATCAGGGCCAACAGGGAAGGTTACCAGGTTATCGGACTCAGAAGAGGATGGGCCGGCATTTCCGAACTGATACGAGACAAAAAAGCCGACAACAGCAATTGCTACCAGGTTCTTACAAATGAAATTGTCAACAAAGCCGGACGAACCGGAGGCACATTTCTACACACCTCGCGTACAAGGCCAAGCCACATGTCGAAAGACAGTGTGCCGGAACATCTTAGGAGCACATACAATGCCGAAATGAACGACATTACTCCGGAAATTATCAAGAACCTCGAATGGCTGGGAGTGGATTACCTTATTCCTATCGGAGGTGATGATACACTGAGTTACGGGGTGCATCTGTTTTCGAAAGGTGTCAAGGTTGTGGCTATTCCCAAAACCATGGATAATGATGTGCCCGGAACGGATTACTGCATAGGTTTCAGCACCTGTGTTACCCGTACCATTCAGATGACCAACAGTCTGAGGACATCGGCAGGATCGCACGAGAGAATACTTGTGCTTGAGGTTTTCGGGCGTTATGCAGGCTTTACCTCTATACTCCCGACCATGGCAGGAGCCGCAAACAGGTGTGTTATCCCTGAACATAAATTCGAAATAGAACATCTTACAAAACTTCTTGTGGATGACCGGAATTCCAATCCAAGCAAATATTCAATTGTCCTGGTGTCGGAAGGCGCAATGTTCAGGGGTGGAGAAATGGTTTTTGCCGGTGACGAGAGAGATGCTTACGGCCATGCCAAGCTGGGCGGTATAGGCGACCTTGTATCATCAAGAATAAAGGAACTCTCCGGCAAATTCAACAAAGGAAAGACAATTAATGTCATTAATCAGAAACTCGGCTACATGGTTAGAGGTGGAGATCCTGATGCCGTGGACTCCATAGTGCCGATGGCATTCGGGAACCTGGCTCTCGACCTTATTCTGAAAGGAATTCACGGACGTATGGTGGTTCTCCGTAACGGGAGATATGACAATGCCCCGATTGACATTGTCACATCACAAAAGAAACTGGTAAATGTGCCCGAGTATTATAACACCGAAAGACTCAGGCCTCATTATCACAGCTTTGAACTTAAGCCTTTCTTCCTGATGGCCGCTGAGTTCTGATTAAAACTGATATATATGTAAATTGAACAGAGGAATTGTTATTAAGTCCACCGGAAGCCACTATAAGGTTCTTTCTGAAGAAGGACGGATTTTTGAATGTACGATTAAGGGCCGCTTCAGGGTAAAAGGTATCAGCACAACAAATCCTGTTGCCGTTGGCGACAGGGTTTGTTTTTCAGAGGGTACTGGTGAGGCCTCCGGATTAATCGTTTCAATAGAGGAGAGAAAAAACTATATTATCAGAAAATCCTCCAATCTTTCAAGACAGCATCAGATTCTTGCTGCAAATGTCGACCAGGTTCTGCTGCTGGTGACTCTGATAATGCCGCAGACTCACCAGGAGTTCATCGACAGGTTTCTGGCAACCGCTGAAGCTTACAGGATCAGAACATTGATAGTTTTTAACAAAACAGACCTTTACGGGCCGGACGAAATACCGGCTCTTAAGGAAATGATGTCACTTTACACGGGTATCGGGTACGAGTGTCATGCCGTCTCAGTTCTTAAAAGGAACGGGCTGGATCTGATCGCTGCGGCTCTTAAAGATAAAATCACCCTGGTGGCCGGTAACTCAGGAGTCGGGAAAAGTTCTCTCCTTAACAGCCTCAACCCGGAGCTAAACCTGAAAACTGAGGAGATCTCATCCTTTCATGAACAGGGAAAGCATGTCACCACTTTCCCGGAGATGCATCCAATGCCTTTCGGGGGATATGTTATAGATACCCCCGGAATAAGAGGCTTCGGGGTTGCCGATATGGACAGAAACGAAATATATCATTTTTTTCCTGAAATTTTCCGCAAGTCGAAAGATTGCCGATTCCACAACTGTCTTCATCTCAACGAACCGGGCTGCGCAGTCAGGCAGGCGCTCGAAACGGGCGAAATCAATATAAAAAGATACAGGAGCTATCTTAATATTCTTGAAGATGAAAACCGCAAATACAGGTGATAAAGGTAACTGTTTAAGGGAAAATCTTCTATCTTTATGATCTCCAAAAACACAATGGAATGAGAAAATTACTTGCCATTGTCTACACGGCATTTCTTGCAATAATGCTGATCAATTACTTTTATTACAAAAATCTTTACAGAAAGCAGGTTAATTATATTGTTGAACTTCTCGACCGCCAGGTACAGATTGTAGGCCTGGAAGTTGACAGTACGAACTATGCATTCACCAGTGATCTCGGGCAGATAATCTATTCTCAGGAACCAGACCGGTTTTTTGATAAAACCAGGCCTGACCTTAAATACAGGATCAGCGAGCAGCTGAAACTCTTCTACTCAAAATATAAGGATTTTATTACCCTGATAAGGCTTTATGATGATAAAGAAAGCCAGAACGAATACACACTTTCCAAAGACGAAACCAGAAATGAATGGATAGAAAATGATTTTATAAATCTTGACCAGAAGCCCATTGTATCAAGAGAGACCCTGGTCAGGGACGGGAATAACTTTCAGTATTTTGCAGTTATTTTAAAACAGGGGAATCCGGTCGGAAATATTGTTGTAAGCGTTGATTACAAAAAATACTTCAACAAGCTTTTTTCAAAATATAATCTGAAAGATTATCAGTGGCAGTGGGTTATCACAGAGGACGGGGAGATAATTTTTGACAACAGCAACATGCCGGTTGAGTATTTTCAGTTAAACAAAATACTATCAGACATAGGTGATGGTATTATTTCCAGCTATACCCATACGGCATCAGGAGGAGGGAAGAAATTTCAGATTCTCTCATCCTATTTTTCAACCCAGCTCCTGCAGCGTGACCTGGGAATAGTCTTTTCGGCACATACCGATTTCTTTCAGAAGTATATTATACGCAATTCAATTTTTATTGTAACCGTCACACTCCTTTTAATCCAGGTAATTATAACGGTTTTATTGCTGAGAATTAGAAAACAAAAGACTCAGACAACTCTCCTTAAAGAGTCAGAAAATATGCTTCAGCGGCTTCTGGACAAGATGCCTGTAGGAGTTATTATTTACAATGCAAACAGGGAAATACTGAGGGCAAATAAAGTGGCGGCAGGATTCTATTCTTATTCCGCCGAGGAGGAGATGATTGGAAAAATCTTCCCCGAAACCAGTGCGAGCGGAGACAACGAATTCATTTCCAATTATCTTGGGGGCATATTCAGCCCTGACCAGTTTATTATAATCAGAAAGACCACCGAAGAATTAATTCTTTTCAGAAGCTCTATACCAGTTACTTACAATAACAAAGATGCCTGGGTCGATATACTGATTGATGTTACAATGCTTGAATCGGCAAGAAAACAGGAAGAAAAGGCCAATATCGCAAAAACCGAGTTTCTTGCCAGGATGAGTTATGAAATCAGAACCCCTCTGAACGGGATAATAGGCATGTCGGACATTCTTACCCGCTTTGAACTTACCCCAGAAGTTAAGGATATTGTCAGCCTGCTCAGGAGGTCAACTGAGGTGCTCCTGGGGATAGTGAATGATATTCTTGATTTCTCTAAAATTGAATCGGGCAGAATGATGCTTGAGGAGACGCCGTTTAACATCAGGGAGGAAATTTTCTACGCTATCGATCTCGGAAGGGCCAATGCAAATGAAAGACAGGTATCAATATTCTGCAATATTGAAGATCAGGTCCCTGAAACTGTCATAGGTGACAGATACAGGCTGAGGCAGGTACTTGTAAACCTGATAAACCATTCCGTCTATAATGTCGAAAAAGGAGAAGTAAGAGTAAACTGTACACTTAAATCAAATAAAAACGGAATAATCACCCTCGGTTTCGACATTCTTGATACAGGTAGGGCATTCGACAAGGCTGAACTTAAAAAAATATTCGGAGATTTTGTTTATACTGAATATGCAATGTCTCGCAGCAGTTTTGAGTCAGGATTTGCCACACTGATTGCCCGCCAGCTTATTGAGCTTATGGGAGGAAAGCTTACGGCAGCCAGTCCGTCAGGGCTGGAAGGCAACAAGGGAACACGGATATCCTTCACAGTACAGACCTATTCCAATGATAGGCTGCTGAAAAACATAGATCATTCAGGCATACAGAAAGTTTCCGATATAAAAGCCCTGGTTATAACCAGCCCGGCCGGAAGGGATGAAGATTTACTTGCCCTGCTTCACAGGCTTGGTATGGAGATAACCGTAACAGCGTTTACAAAGGCATCAATTAACCAGCTCAAAATTAACTCGGCCAGCCCGAAGGAAAAATATGATCTTCTTATAATCTGCGATGACGAGAGCCTTGACGGTCTTGATGTCGGTCAACAGATATGGGACAACAATCTTTCGGTAAATTACAGAATCCTGATGATCAGTTCCAGCGACCAGAAAGGCAATTTCCTCAGGTGCATAAACCTTGGCATTGACCTGTACATAGTTAAACCTTTTGACCTGAATGAGCTCCATAATTCGCTCTCTGAGATTTTCTCGGTCAGTAACGGAGATTATTCATTAACAGAAGGAATTTCGAGACGTGAGCTTGACATCCTGATTGTCGAGGATAATAAGATGAATCAAAATATTTTGTCCAGGATGCTTATCAGCCTGGGCCATAAAGTTGATATTGCGGAAGAAGGTTTTGAGGGTTATATGAAAACCAAGGAGAAGAAATATGATCTTGTTTTCATGGATCTGATCATGCCTGAAATGGACGGCTATGAATCTGCACGCAGGATGCTTGAGGTAAACCGGGATTTACTTATAGTGGCTTTTACTGCAGATAACATGCCGGAAACCAGGAAAAAGGCAGAGCAGGCAGGCATTAAGGAATTTATTCCGAAGCCTGTAAGGATGGACGATCTTAAAAGGGTTTTTTCGAAATTCTTTAATATGTAAAGTTTTAACCGGGAATCCTTTCCCATTTGAAAACCTTGTCAGATCTTCTGACTCTTCCGGGTGTTTTGATTGAACAGAGTTCACCACGGCATACTTTCGAAGATTCATTTTTACCTGCATCCCTAAGGCCTGTTACATTGATCTCCATGGCACCGGTTGTCGGTCCTGTAATAAGTATTGTTTCACCTTCCGAAAGATCCCCGTTTTCAAGCTTAATTTCCGCAACACCAGGTTTTGTATAAAAATTGGTAATCTTACCCAGGTAGGTCTTTTTCATGGTGGCACTGGAGCCATAGCGGTTTGTCCACTCTCCCAAGCGCCGGCCAAGATAATATCCATCCCAGAAGCCACGGTTAAATACGCGGGACAACCTGTTGGTCAGTTCTTCAATTTTTTCCTCTGTATAATTTCCTGATTCCAATGCTTTCAGGGCCTCGTCATAGCATGAGGTAACTGTTCGTACGTATTCCGGCGACCTTGCGCGTCCTTCAATCTTCAGGACGCTGACGCCGGCATTTATGATTTTATCGAGAAAGGAAATAGTGCATAAATCTTTCGGGGACATGATAAACTGGTTATCCACACCAAGTTCATAGCCGGTCTCCCTGTCGGTCACAATATATGATCTGCGGCACACCTGGTAACATTCTCCCCTGTTGGCTGATTTATTGTACTCATGCAGGCTGAGGTAGCATTTACCCGAAACGGCCATGCAGAGTGCGCCATGGGCAAATATTTCGAGCCTGAATAATTTGCCGTCGGGACCGCAGATATTCCGCTTACGGATTTCAGAATATATGTGCCCGGCCTGCTCGAGACTCAGCTCCCTGGCAAGCACCGCTGTACCTGCATACTTTGAGTAAAACTCTATTGCCTCAATATTTGTAATGTTACATTGGGTTGAGAGGTGGACATCCATTCCTTTGGAGGCGGCATAGGTAATGACTGAAATATCGGAGGCTATAATTGCCGAAATGCCGTTTTTAACTGCAGAATCGACAATTTTTTTTATCCCGGCTGTTTCGTTGTCATATACCACCACATTAAGTGTCAGGTAACTTTTAAGGTTGTTCCTGCGGCAGAAATCTGCAACCCGGGGGAGATCCTTCAGTGTGAAATTCACAGAGGAGGCAGCCCGCATATTAAATTTTTCAACACCGAAGTAGACCGAATCGGCATTGCCCTGAACTGCCGCAACAAGTGAGTCCCACGACCCGACCGGAGATGTTATCTCAATTTCCTCTCTTTTCATTATCGGTAACAATCAATTCCGGAAATCCCCGGTTATTCTTTTTTAAGCATTATCCTAATGCAGGTTCCGATACCGGGGCCGGAATATTTTACGAAAATTTTTCCTTTGTGATAATCTTCTATGATGCGTTTGGCAAGTGATAGTCCCAGCCCCCAACCCCTTTGTTTGGTTGTGTAACCGGGATGGAAAATCCTCTTGTGATCCGCAGCGGGGATGCCTTTTCCGTTGTCCTTTATGTCTATTAAGGCGTACAGGGGCGTTTGGGAAGCTGATATTATGATTTTTCCTTCTCCCCCCACTGCATCGATTGAGTTTTTACAGATATTCTCAATAACCCATGAAAGCAGGGCATTGTTATGATGGGTAACAATCTCTTCAAGGGGATCGAATTCCGGTATAAAACTTATTTTTGAAGAAGCCCGTGTTCTGATGTAATCCATTGTTTCCCTTATGACAGGGATAATATTTTCCTTTTTAAGTTCAGGTTTTGCCCCGATTCTTGAAAATCTTTCCGTAATTTTTTCGAGCCTGTCCACATCCCTCGACATTTCCTCCGTGTAAGGCATTTCCGGCTGGCTGCTTCGCAGCATTTCAATCCATCCTGCCAGTGAAGATACCGGGGTGCCTAACTGGTGTGCGGTTTCTTTGGACATACCAAGCCAAACCTGGTTCTGTTCAGCCTTCCTTGAGGAGTCGAAAGCCAGATAGGAAACCATAATAAAAAGGATTATAATACTCAACTGGACAACAGGATAATAGATCAGCTTTTTTAGTATAATACTGTCTTCGTACCAGACGTGGTTGATGTGCCCGCCGGGCAGCCGTATTATAATGGGTTCGGTTTTTCCCTTAAGTTTTTTAAGTCTGCCTTCAAGGAACCCTTTTTCTGAAACGCTGAGGGAATCGTAATTTTTCCAGGAAATGATCGAATCGTTACCATTGGTAAGGATAACAGGTATTGTGGAATTATTTTCTATTATGGAAGTCAGAAAGCCGAGCTCGCAGCCATTCTCTTCGGAAGTGATTACCTGCCTGATTGCCTCAGCCCATATTTCTATTTTTTTTCTTTCTTCCGACTGTAGATTTTTAACCAGGAGGAAAGTGTAAAAAAATGAAAAAAGGCCGATCCCCGCGGCAAAAAGCAGCAGACCGAATTTCCAGATTGTTTTTTGTCTGTATATATTCATTCCGGTTGAATTACAGATTGTTGTTTTTCTTCCTGCGCAATAGCCGGTTCAGGAGATTGTCGGGTTCTTCCGCCGGCCTGGTATTTGTTACTGCGGCACTGTCAGCCGTTTCAATCCATTCAATTCTGAAACGGGGAGCCGGTTCATGAACTTTTTTACTTAAAGTGTCCTGCCTGAACCAGCCATACTCCTCATTCAGAATGTTTCTGAGGTTGCTGTTTTCCTTTTTCATGCTTTCCCTGATGTTGCTTCCGGCAGCTTTGAGGTCGTATACAACTTTTATATTGTCGTCCCTGCCGGTTATCTTAAGGAACAGCGATGTTCTGCCCAATCCGTCATCTTCAATAGTGCCGAACTCTGAATTAAGCTTTTTGCTTTTGCGGTACTTCCCGGATAATATTTCTGAAAGATAAACTTTTATGTGATATTCGTAGCTGTTGTCGAATGAATGTTTCCCGCTGACCGAGAAATCAGCGGCAGAAGAAAGAATTTCCATCTGGGGCACCGACAGGGCATTATTGCGAATGAAGAAATCATTTTCGATTTTTGAAAATTTAATATTCTCAAGTTCTTTAATATCAATAAAATCCGACAATGCTTTTACAGGCTCAAAATTTGTGAGTGTTCCGTTTTCGATGATATAACGTCCTTCGGCATTTACAGCTTTTACAAGAGGTTTCATCATTGAATCCATCGGCATAAGAATTCGCAGAGAACCTCCCAGTGTACCAGCCAGGTTTTCTGCAAGGATGAAACTCTGGCCGAAATTCCCGAACGACTCAAAGCATTTTTTTATATCTATTGATTCAAGATTAAAATTTCCCTGGCTGATAAAAGTTCCGTCACGGTTTTCGGCCGTGATAAAATTACCCGACACCTTACCCCCGAGGGTAATGGCATTCAGATTCCTTACGTCGGCCATCAGTGGTTTGTATTTCAGATGCCCGGTTATAAGGCTGGCGTTGAATTTATTGTATGAAAAATTGTCGAGCCTAACCAGAATATCTGCATTAATTCCACCGGGTAAATGTATTGCCCCTTTTCTGGCGCCCGATTTTCCGGTATTAAATTTTATACGGGAAGGATCGAGATCACTAACCGTCATTTCTGCTTTAATATCAAGAGGAACCTGCTTTCCCGAGAGCCAGGCTGGAAAGCCTGCAAATTCGCCGTTTATCAGGAAGCCTGCACCGTTAAAGGTAAATGCAAGGTTGTCGGTCCAAAGGTTTTCTGCAGCCATAATATTACCCGACATGTTGCTGATGTTAAATCTTTCATCGGTATGTTTAAGGCTGAATGATTCAAATCTTATATCCGCAGCTTTGACGGAGGACACTATTGCCCCGGCATTAATTTTACCATTTTTAAAAACATGGCCTGATATAGATGTATTAAGCCTTATTAATCCGTCGGCTGAGATCAGACCAGGGATATTCAGATAATTTCTCAGTTCGGCAGGATAAATATCCCCCGAAAATGTAAAACTGACCAGGGCATCTGTAAAATCGTGTGCCGAGAGTGAAGCCGACCACAGAGCATTGCCGATATTAAAAGAACATTTATCTACCAGGAGTCTTGATGTTGAAGGTCCTGCCTTGCTGCCATTGCTCCATGAACCTGACAAATCCAGATTCCTGATTTTTATTTCAGGGTTCCTGACAGACAGGCTTCCCCGCTTTACCGAAAAATTTGCATCGGCAAACAGATTTTTTGTACGGTCGAGCGGGCCGTGTAAAACATATTCTGCATTTAAGATACCTCCCGCCTGATAATTCCTTATTCTTTCACCATAAATGGCCGGGATATATTTTCTGACCCCTGCGAGGTCAATATTTTTACCGGTTATTTTTAAAAGGATATCACGGCCGGGATGAATAAACCCTGAAAGGTCAAAGGAATAGCCTTCAAGCTTTAGAGTTCCTTTCCTGAAAATAACAGATGTATCGGACGATTGCATGTTTATGTCGAGGGAAACATCAGCTCCGGCATTAATCCGTGTTTTGTACAATTCGAACCTGTTTAACGAAAGTCCTGCACTGCAAATAAAGTCTATTACGGAACCTTTTATCACGCTTCGCAGTTTTGCATTATCAATAGTGCCTGAAATACCAAGGCTGGTCGACCTGTTAATGTAAAGAGCACTGATATTCCGGAGAACGATACGGTTCAGATCGAATCTGCCGCTTCCGTTATTTTTACCGCTCCCTGTTGATATCTGATAATTTATGCCTGCTGTCGAATCGGTCAGAAGATTTAGCTTTCCGTCAGAAACCGAGGCATTTTCAATTCTGTAAATGCCTTTCAGAAGGTCAGTAAGCCTGAATTCGAGTGTCACCGAACCGGCATAAAGCAATGTATCAGCATTATAATTTGCGAACTGGCTTTTATCAAATCCGGACGAGGAAAGCAGGGTCACATCACTTAGTTTAACAGATGCCCTTGGAAATCTTTTAAGCACTGAAAAACTGTATGTTCCCACCCGGGTCTTCGTGGTAATCCGGTTATTTATTGTTGTTTCAACGAAAGCGAATATGTCATCCCGGAAAATTACGACAGCAATCCATGACGATGCAACAGTAATCACCGCGGCAAGAAAAATCCAGAGCACTATTTTAAGCAAAGTCTTCATTTTCATCCCGGCAAAACTGTTTTCCGGGCGGTTATTTCAGAATGGTTTTGTGGTATCAGGCGGTTTTTACGAGCAAAAAAGAAAGATCGTCTTCATTCCCTGCCTCAACAGGGATAGCTCCTTTAAAGAAAATCCTTGCTTTTTTCGGGCCGATCAGTTTAAGCGATCTGTTTTCAACCTTCAGCATTGTTCCCTCGCGAAGGCCAACGACATAAACTGAAGGATTCATTTCAATAAACTCCATTATTCGCTGCTCTCTTGTTTCGCCGGCATGTCCTTCTGGGTTTGCATCAAGGTAGTGCGGATTGATCTGAAACGGGACAAGACCTGTTGCGCTGAAAGATGAAGGTTCGGTTACAGGCATATCGTTGGTTGTCATGATAGTCGGACATGCTACGTTGGAACCTGCGCTCCAGCCGATATAAGGGGTTCCTGAAAGCACTTTGTCGCGGATTGCCGTGACAAGATTATTTTTCTGCATCAGATCAAGAAGTTTCCAGGTATTGCCTCCTCCGATAGCTATTGCCTCTGCTTTTTCAACAGCTTCGGAAGGATCGGCAAAACGATGAATGGACACAATATCATGTCCGGTTTGGTTGAATTTTTCTTTGACTCTGGTCTCATAGTCATCATAGGAAAACATTACGGCAGCATAGGGGATGAATAGCACGGTTTTACTTTCGGTGCCAAGGAAACTGCCTATCTCATTGATGGCGTGAGCGAGGTAACCCTCACCTGCATTCGCTGAATTGCTTAAAAGCAAAAGTCTCATGCTTATTGATTTTTTGCAAAGATACATAAGTCGCACTTAAAAACACCCTTTAAAAGGGAGAGGCAAAATAAAAGCAGGACTCAGCTTCCAGGGGAGAGAGTCCTGCGGTAAGAAGATGATTTTATGGATCAGAAGTTAATCAGGGAGTCCGGCTGAAATGAAACAGGTAATTCAGTCGTTGAAAGTAAACGAGAGCCCTATCTCGAAAGGATGCAGCTCATATCCGCCGGGCCCTTTGCCGTTTTTAAACATTGGAGTTGCATACCAGGTGGCATAGATATTCAGGTTCTCAAATCCGGCTCTCAGTGTCGGGCCGTATCTCAGAACATTAAGGCTGAAATCGTCATCCGATTTAACCTTTTCCCTGTTTTCAAACACCATTTTGCTGTGCGAACCAAGTTTGACAGCCCCTATAACTCCGCCTGAAAGGTTGATTGTCTTGCTGTCGGTGGGTATCTGTACCTCCAGCAGCACAGGCAGTGTAAGGTATACAGTCGTTAGCTTTGATTTCTTAAGGAGGCTTACGGGGGTGTATTCGGTAATAACACCGTTAGCCCCCTTCACTATATTGTTGTTACCGTCGAAGGTATAATTGTTCCAGTTAAACCCGAGGCCGGTTACCAGTCCGATTCTTCGTGTAAAACCAAAACTCTGCTGGGTAAAATTAAGATTAAAACAGCTCGATTTACCTGTATGGAGTGTCATATAATCAATATCATCAGGCATTACGAAACTATTATCGGCGGTAAGAATGCTGTTCAATCCGAATTCGATTCCGGACCAGTGTCCTTTAAACTTCCGGTAGTTTCTGCGCTTTTCATTTTCATCTGAATTGTAAGGAGTTTCCGTAGCTTCAGAGTCATCCTCATATTTTTCAAAACTGAAACGCCTGTTCCCTTCAAGACTTTCAAGAATTTCAAGTCCCCTGTTGCCGATTCTTATGTGTAAGGCATCTTTATCGTCGCGAACCGAAAAAAGGTTATCGCCTATTGTAACTTTTGTATTTTCTCGTGATTGTTCGTTCTTCAATGGCTCTTCTTTCTCCTTCGAGACAACTTCCTGGCTGAAGGCCTGCATTATAATTCCGGCCATTAGCAAAAATATTCCTGTCTTTTTCATTTTATTAATATTTGGTTCTCTGCTGAGACGATCCGCTCACGGAAAAAGTTACACTTTCATTCAGATTTTTTTACGGGGAGGTTGAACTTCAGCAATTTGGAATTGAAGTTAACGGCGACCACTTCCCCTGATTCATCGACAGTCTGGTTCAAAGCCATCTGCCAGCCAAGCAGAACATTGAGACCGTTAATTCCGGCACCGGCAATCTCATAAGGTTTAAGTTCTTCTCCGTTATTGTTTTCCGACCTGAGTATTTTTTCTCTTACAAATCTTGTAAATGCAAG
>ERZ795052.4692-NODE-4692-length-13906-cov-61.174356_pt1 | contig 13906 bp, 8 predicted proteins | sample MGYA00375136_ERZ795052 | MGnify/ENA primary metagenome ERZ795052 (study PRJEB30181, sample SAMN05720156) | activated sludge metagenome | isolation source: Anaerobic digester | place: Japan | collected 2015-05-26 ... | reverse complement strand
CAGGGGGCGGGATAGTGCCGGGGGCTGGTGGGTTGCCGGGGGTGGAAAGCCGCGGGAGGGTATGGGGTCTGCCGCGGCGCGCTTCCACTGACCCTGCCGGGCAGCGCGGGCGCTACCGTTGCCAGGCGAAGAGAAGGCGGTTGGTGGTGCTTACGGCCCAGAGGTTCAGGGGCCAGACCGTCGTTCCATACTTCATATAGCGCACGCTGCCATCCGCGTAAGTGAAGTTGGCGCCCCCGGAATAGACGCTCTTTTGGTTGGCGGAGTGGCAGGCCTGCTCGACGGAGTCGAGGTCATTGCCGTGGTCTTCGCAAAGGTCCATGAAGTAGTGCGCCACGGAATTCTTCTTTTCGCCGAAGACAATCGTTTCCGCGGGGTAAATCACGGCGGCCTCGCGCATGGCGCTGGCGGCATTTAACGCGGTGCCGAAGTAATCATTCCACCCATTGATGAGGTAGCTGCGGTTGGCCCGGTCCGCCGCCAACTGCGCCGCAAAATCCGTCTGCGGCGGCCCGCGGCGCCGGTCGGACGGGCAGAGCAGGATGTTGGTGGACTGGTAGTATTCGAGCAATGCTGCGGGCCAGTAGCCGGCCAGCGCGCGCAGGGGGTACCGGCCGTTGCTGTCGTCGGCATACATCCGGATGGCATATCCCAGTTGTTTGAGATGATTGGCGCATTTGACGCGCAGGGACGCCTCCCGGGCCCGGGCCAATGCCGGCAGGAGCAGGCTGGCCAGGAGGCCAATGATTGCCAGAACGACCAGCAGCTCGATCAGCGTAAACGCCCGCCCCCCCTCCCGGCGAAAGCCGGGCGGTGAGGCCACCGGCTGCTTCCGGAAGCCGCCGGATTGCGGGCCGTAAAGAATTCCAGTCATACGCTTGCTGCAATTCGGGCCACAAGACTACACTGCGTCATGCCTGTAGTCCATACTAAAATGCCGGCGGGAAAATCCTCTTTCCGCGCCCGCATCCCCGCCCTGAGCCGGCGCGTCCCCCCGCTTCCCCATGCCTGACCCGAACAACCCGCCGTCCCCCGGCCCGCTGCGGAGCTTTCTGGGCAAGTTCACCGTGCTCTTTGGCGCGGTGCGCGAGTTGTGGATCGTGTTTGCCATCGTGCTGTTCAGCAACCTGGCCTACCGGGTGGTGAACTTCACCTTGCGGCTTTGGCTCTCCTCGGACCTGGGCTACAACGACGTCCAGTCGGGCCTGGTGGTGCTGCTGTGGTCGGCGGGGCTGACGCTCTGCATCGTGCTGGTCGGATCGCTGACCGACGCGCTGGGGTTGCGCAAGACGTTCCTGCTCGGTTTCGCGCTTTGCATCATCTCGCGCGTCTTCATCACGTTTACCACGGTCAAGTGGCTGGCGCTGGGGGTCGGCCTGACCGTGCTGGCGCTCGGGGAGGGCATGGGCGCGCCGGTGACCATCGCCGCCCTGCGGCGCTACACCACCACGGCGCAACGTTCCATCGCCTTCTCCATCTTCTACGCCATTATGAACGCGGGATTCCTCATCGGCGTCCTGATTTTCGATGCCCTGCGCGCGAAGCTGGGGGAGCATGACGGCTTCACTTTGCCCGGGCTCGGCATGCAGCTCAGCACCTACCGCGCCATTCTGCTGGCCAGCCTGGCGCTGTCCATCCCCAGCTTCCTGATCATCTACTTCTGGCTCCGTGAAGGGGTCGAAGCCACGGATCAAGGGGTTGTCATCACGCCGGAGCAGGTGAAATATCCCGGCCAGAATGCCTTGCGGGTGCTCCGGTTGACGATCGGCGATACCGCGCGCGATACGGCCCGCATCTTCGCCGGCCTGTGGCGGCAGACCGGCTTTTACAAGTTCCTGGCCTTTCTGTCGCTGGCCGTGTTTATCAAGATGATTTTCGTGCATATGGATTACACCTACCCGACCTTCGGCATTCGCGAACTGGGCGAGGGCGCGCCCGTCGGGCATCTCTACGGGCTGAACAATATCCTGATTGTCTTTCTGGCGCCGTTGGTGGGGGTGCTCACGCAGCGGATCTCGGCCTATCGCATGGTTATTTTCGGCAGCTTCATTGCGGCGGCGTCGGTTTTCATCATGGCCGTCCCGCCCCAATGGTTCCGGCCGCTGGCCGACGGCTGGTTCGGCCACGGCATCGCCCATGTTTGGCTGGGCCTGAGCGGCACGGTCAACCCCTACTACGTGATGATTTTCCTCTTTGTCCTGTTCCTCTCCATCGGCGAGTCCTTCTACTCGCCGCGGCTTTATGAATACACCGCGGCCATCGCGCCCAAGGGGCAGGAAGCCTCCTACATGGCCATGTCCTCGCTGCCGTTTTTCCTGGCGAAAATCGGGGTGGGGCCGCTTTCCGGCGTATTGCTCGACCGGTTCTGCCCGGCCACCGGCCCCCGCCACTCGGGGACGCTCTGGCTCATCATTGGCTTGAGCACCCTGATTGCTCCCGTGGGCCTGTTCGTGTTCCAACGCTTCATCCGCGTTCACGAAGCCGGCCGCGACGATTGAACGCCCGCGAGTATGAACCGCCAGAAAGCATGGGTTGGGCAGGGGGAATCGGCGGCGCCCGGCGGGAACTGGGATCATGCGTGAGATGGGCTCGAGCGTCCGGCTGAGGATTGTCGTGCGCGGCGCGGTGCAGGGCGTCGGCTTCCGGCCGTTCATCTACCGGCTGGCCGTAGAGAGCGGCCTGGCCGGCTGGGTCAGCAACTCAGCCCAGGGCGTGTTCATTGAAGTCGAGGGCCCCCGCGCCGCGTTGGAGAAGTTCCGGTTGCGTCTCCCGGCGGAAAAGCCGCCGCGCAGTTCAATCCAAAGTCTCGAGGCGGCCTGGCTTGACCCGGCCGGCTATGCCGGGTTTGCCATCCGCCCCAGCGACCCCGGCGGCGCCCGGACGGCGCTGGTGCTCCCGGACATTGCCACCTGCGCTGATTGCCGGGCTGAAATCTTTGACCCGCGCAACCGCCGCTATGGCTACCCCTTCACCAACTGCACCCATTGCGGCCCGCGGTTCAGCATCCTCGAATCGCTGCCGTACGACCGCCCGAATACCTCCATGAAGGCGTTCGTCATGTGCCCGCAATGCCAGGCCGAATACGACGATCCGCGCGACCGCCGGTTCCACGCCCAGCCCAACGCCTGCCCCGCCTGCGGCCCGCGGCTCGAATTGTGGGACCGGAGCGGAAAACCGCTGCCCGCCGCAACCGCGCCCGCGGGCGCGCCCATCGCCGCGGCGGCGGAGGCCTTGCGCCAGGGCCGAATCGTCGCCGTCAAGGGCCTCGGCGGCTTTCTGCTGATGGTCGCGGCGCACAATGAAGACGCCGTTTGCCGCCTGCGGACATTGAAGCACCGTGAGGAAAAGCCTTTCGCGCTTATGTTCCCGTCGCTGGCGGCCATCCGGGCGGAGTGCGAGGTCTCACCGCTCGAGGAACGGCTCCTGCAATCTCCCGAAGCCCCCATCGTCCTGCTCCGCCGCGCCCGCGCTCCCCGCCCCGCGCCTTCCGCTCTTCCCCTCGCCCCCTCGCTCGCCCCCCGCAATCCCAATCTCGGCGTAATGCTCCCCTACGCCCCGCAGTATCATCTGCTGCTTGCCGCCCTCGGCTTTCCCGTCGTGGCCACCAGCGGCAACCTGAGCGATGAGCCCATCTGCACCGACGAATACGAGGCCCTGGACCGCCTTGGCGGCATCGCCGATCTCTTTCTGGTCCATAACCGCCCCATCGTCCGGCATGTGGACGATTCCATCGTGCGCCTGATGTCGGGGCGCGAACTGGTTCTGCGCCGCGCCCGCGGCTATGCCCCGCTGCCCATTCAACTCCCGGTCTCCCTGGGCGGTCCGCGATCGGCTCCGGGCCATTCCGTGCTGGCGGTCGGCGCGCATCTCAAGAACGCCATCGCCCTGTCCGTCGGGCCGCAGGTCTTCATCGGCCAGCATATCGGCGACCTGGAAACCGACCTGGCCTTTGCGGCCTTTCGCCGCGTAATCGCCGACTTCCAGACCCTTTACGACGCGCGCCCATCCATCATCGCCGCCGACGCCCACCCCGATTATCTTTCCACCCAGTTCGCGCACGAACTCGCCGCCCGGGGCCGCCACGGCGAGGAGGCCCAAACCCCGCCCCCTCAACTCCTCACCGTTCAGCATCACCTCGCCCATGTATTTTCCTGCCTGGCGGAAAATGAACTCGCGCCGCCGGTGCTCGGGGTTTCCTGGGACGGCACCGGCTACGGCCTCGACGGCACCGTCTGGGGCGGCGAGTTTTTCCTCGTCACGGAAACCGCCTGCGCGCGCGCCGCGCATCTCCGCCCCTTCCGCCTGCCCGGCGGCGATTCCGCGGCTCGGGAACCGCGGCGCGCGGCCCTGGGCCTGCTGTATGAGGCGCTCGGCGAAGCCGCCTTTGCGCAGACCCACCTGGCCCCGCTGCGGGCTTTCACCCCCGCCGAACTGGCCCCGCTCAAAACCATGCTCGCCCGCCGAATCAACTCGCCGCTGACCTCGAGCGTCGGGCGGTTGTTCGACGCGGTGGCGGCGCTCACCGGCGGCCGCCAACGGGCGCACTACGAAGGCCAGGCGGCCATGGAACTGGAATTCGCCCTCCCCGACACCGCTTCCGCGGACGAAGCCTACGAACTGCCCATCCGCTCGGAACCCGAGGCCCGCTCCTCCTCGTGCGCGCCGCTCATCCTCGACTGGGCTCCCATGCTCGAAGCTATATTGGCCGACCTGGCCCGCGGCGTTCCCGTGAGCCAAATCTCCGCCCGCTTCCATCAGGGGCTGGTCGAGGCCATCATTGCCGTTGCCCGGCGGCTCGGTCAGCCGCGCGTGGTTCTCTCCGGCGGCTGTTTCCAGAACCGCTGCCTGACCGAACACGCCGTGCGCCGTTTGCGGGAGGCGGGCTTCCGTCCCTATTGGCATCAGCGCGTCCCGCCCAACGACGGCGGCCTCGCGCTGGGCCAGATCGTGGCCGCCCTGAGCCCGAACGCCCGCCTGCTGCCGTCCTGACCCGGCCGAATTCAGCGCCCCGCTCCGCGCGACATTGCCGGATTGCCGCCCCCGGTGTAGGTTGGAGGATAATGTGTCTGGCTATTCCAGGTAAAATTACCAGCATCAGCGGCGAAGACCCGCTGCTGCGCACCGGCAAAGTGGACTTCGGCGGCATTCTCAAAGAAGTCAACCTGGCCTACGTGCCCGAAGCCGTGATCGGCGATTACGTCATCGTCCACGTCGGCTTTGCGCTCAGCCGGGTGGACGAGGCGGAGGCCAAACAAATCTTCGAATACCTGCGCGAGATGCAGGAACTGGGCGACCTGCAGGAAGCCGGGGCGGGCGCCGCGCCGGCCCCGGCGCCGGGGCCATCGCCGCCATGAAATACCTCGATGAATACCGCGAGGCCGGCGGCACGCACCAGTTGGCGCGCGAATTGGCCCGCATCACGACGCGCCCCTGGCTGCTCATGGAGGTTTGCGGCGGCCAGACCCATGCAATCGTCAAGTTCGGCCTGGACGAGCTGCTGCCCCGGCAGGTCACGCTCCTGCACGGCCCCGGCTGCCCGGTCTGCGTCACCCCGCTCGAATTGATTGATAGCGCCCTCGAACTGGCCGCCCGGCCTGACGTTATTTTCTGTTCGTTCGGCGACATGCTGCGCGTGCCCGGCAGCACCACCGACCTGCTGGCCGTCAAAGCCGCGGGCGGCGATGTGCGAATCGTCTATTCCCCGCTCGATGCCGTAAAGCTGGCCGGGCAAAACCCCGCCCGGGAGGTTGTCTTCTTTGCCGTCGGCTTCGAGACCACCGCCCCCACCACGGCCATGGCGGTTTACCAGGCGGCCCGCCAGGGCCTTCGGAATTTCTCCCTGCTCGTCTCGCACGTGCTGGTGCCGCCCGCCATCGAGGCCATCCTGGACGCGCCCGACCGCCGCGTGCAGGGGTTTCTCGCCGCCGGCCATGTCTGCGCCGTCATGGGCTGGGAGGAATACCTCCCCCTCGCCGCAAAGTATCAGGTGCCCATCGTAGTCACCGGCTTCGAGCCGCTCGATATTCTGCAAGGCGTGCTGATGTGCGTGCGGCAGCTCGAGAGCGGGCGGGCCGAGGTCGAAAACCAATACCGCCGCGCCGTGCGCCAGGCCGGCAACTCCCCGGCGCAGCAGCTCATCCGCGAAGTCTTCCAGGTCACCCCGCGCAAATGGCGCGGCATTGGGGAAATCCCCCGCAGCGGCCTGGGCCTGCGCGACGCTTACGCCGCCTTCGACGCCGAGCGCAAGTTCGGCCTGGCGGGCCGCGGCGTGGCCGAACCCGCCGAATGTCAGAGCGGGTTGGTGCTGCAAGGCAAAATCAAGCCCCACGAATGCCCCGCCTTTGGCACCCGCTGCACCCCCGAACATCCTCTCGGCGCGACCATGGTCTCCTCCGAAGGCGCCTGCGCCGCCTACTACCGCTACCGCCGCGAACCATGACCACCCCGGCGAAGTTCACGCCCGCCTGCCCGTTTCCCATCCAGGACTATCCGCGCGTGCTGCTGGCGCACGGCGGCGGCGGCAAGCTCATGCACCAGCTCATCGGCAAGCTCTTCGTGCCCGCCTTTCGCAACTCCCTGCTCGAAGCGCAGCATGACGCCAGCGTGTTCGACCTCGCCGGCCAGCGCATCGCCTTCACCACCGATTCCTACGTCGTGCGCCCCCTTTTCTTTCCCGGCGGCGACCTCGGCTCGCTCGCGGTGCATGGCACGGTGAACGACCTCGCCATGGCCGGCGCGCGCCCGCGCTACCTCAGCGCCGCTTTCATCATCGAAGAGGGGCTGCCGATGGAGACCCTGTGGAAAATCACCGCCTCCATGCAGCAGGCCGCCCAGGCTGCCGGGGTCCAGATCATCACCGGCGATACCAAGGTTGTGGATAAAGGCAAGGGCGATGGCCTCTTTATCAATACCGCCGGGATTGGCATCCTGGAGCACTCGCTCCGTATCGCGCCCCAGAGCGTCCAGCCCGGCGACGCCATCCTCGTCAGCGGCGACGTCGGCCGGCACGGCATGGCAATCATGGCCGTGCGCGAGGGACTGGAGTTCGAGAGCGCCATCCGCAGCGACTCCGCCCCGGTCGCCGAGGCCGTCCTGCAGCTCATTCAGGCCGGCCTCGAAATTCATTGCCTGCGCGACCTCACCCGCGGCGGTCTCACCAGTGTGCTCAATGAAATCGCCGAAGCCGCCCGCCTCACCCTCCAGGTCGAGGAAAAGCTCATTCCCGTCCGCGAAGACGTCCGCGCCGCCTGTGAGATTCTCGGGCTCGACCCGCTGCAAGTCGCCTGCGAAGGCCGCTTTGCCGTTTTTGTGCCGGAACGCGACGCCGCGCGCGCGCTGGAAATCCTGCGCGCGCATCCCGTCAGCGCCGGGGCAGCCCGGATTGGCCAGGCCTCCCCCCAATCCACCGCCCGCGTTCTCCTGCAAAGCGCCATCGGCGCCCGGCGCATCCTCGACATGTCCAGCGGCGAGCAATTGCCCCGCATTTGCTAGGCGCGGGGCGCGGCAAGCGGCTACTTTCCCAGCGGAACTGCGCCCGGCCGGCCGAAATTTTGGCGTTTGAGATTGACCCCCATCTGGTTCTATGCGCAGATGAAAGACCCCGAAAAGGGTCAGTGCAGAAGATGGCTAAAGCTTTGCCGAGAAACAGAAACGGGTCGCGCGCGTCACAGGTATCGAAGTACGACGCGCAAAACACGGCGCTGACAAAGACTTATGGCGCGCTGGCGGACCTGCGGCGCGAGCTGGGCGATTCAAGCGCGGTGGTCGCCGAACGGGAGAAATTGCTGCGGGTCTTCGCCGGCTGCGCGGATTCGCAACGGGCGTGGCTCCTGCTCGAGGATTACTTCGAAAAGCTCCGCCTGTCGCGCAAGGATTTCCCCAACTCCGACTGGTGGCCGCGCTTGCTGGCGGTGCAAGGGACGGCGCGCCTGGAGGAGCTGGCGTTCCTGTTTCTGCGCGCGCGGCGGCCGGTGCCCACGGAATTGAGTGTCTACGCCAACCGCGACCGGTTCGAGCGCCTCGAGCAGGCGGCGCGGGAGCAACAGTTGGTCCGCCACCTGGAGACCTGGCTTTTCCCGGAGCCCCCGGCGCACTTCGACGCGCCGCGGGCCTTTGTGCGGGCGATCTGCCATCCGCAACCCGACCCGGAGCAGCCCGCGTGCTGCCGGCTGGCGGTGGAATTGCGCCTGGCGCGCCCGCGCACCGGCGAGAAGGTCCGGACGCTGGGCGAAATCCTGGAACTGACCACGCGCGCCGCGCACGAGCAGGAGCTGTTCCCGCCCGGCGACTGGGAATTCATCCGGTGGCTGGCAGAAACCCATTCCCATCGCCGGAACGGCGAAACGCCCCTGGTGCTGTCAGACCTTGAACTGTTGCACTGGCTGGCGCGCTGGGGCCACACCGCCCGGCTCGAACTGGCTCTCGGCAAGGAACCGCCGCAGCCGCTCGAATTCCAGGGCGCCGTCGCCGAGCTGACGCCGCACCTGGAAAACGGCGGAGCGGGCCTGGCCTTTACCCACCGGCTGACCGTGCCCGGCGGGGGGATTTATCCGCTGAGCGAAGTGCGGTTCTTCAACCGCCACCCAACCCTGGCGCTGGCGGGGAGAACCTTCTACCTGCTGCGCTCCGCGCCGCCGCCGCCCGTGTTCGAGCTCTGGAATACCCAGCCGGCGCTGCCCCTGGCAAAGCTGAGCCACCGCCTGCTGCTGCACCTGCGCAAAACCCAGTCCCGCCAGGGCGTGGACTGGGAGCAACTCTGCCTCAGCCACGCGGCCAAACCGCAATTCCTGTTCGAACTGCTCGCCGAAACCGTGCGCCTGCAGTTGCGCGCCCGAAGCCAGCGCGACCAAAGCCTCTGGTTCTGGAACGGCCACGAATGGAAACGGCACGCCTCGAATCCCCCGCGCCCGGACGGCGCCCGGCCGGAACTGCTGGATGACCCGCGGCTGGAACCCGCGACGCAATGGCTGCGGCGGCTGGATTGGTTCACGCCCGAACCGGGCCTCTGGGTCGGCGACGCCAATGAGACCTTCCTGGGCCTGCTGGCCCGCGCCTGGGCCGACCGCCCGGCGGAGGCCGATTACCTGGGCAATCCCGGTTTCTCCCGCCTGTTCCTGGCGCCGCGCCAACTGCGCCCGCGGCTCGTGGTCAAAGGCAGCGGCATTGACTGGCTGGAGGTCTCCGCCGAATGGGAACAGGAGGGGCTGAAACTCACCGCCGCCGACTTGCAGCGGCTCCAGGCGGCCACCGGACGCTTCGTAAAACTGCCCGACGCCGGCTGGGTCGAACTGGACGCGGACGCGGTGCATTCGGCGCACGAGGCCATGGCCGACCTGGGCGTGGAAGGGCTGGCGGCGGCGCCCCAGCGCCTCGGCCTGGAGCAGGCGGCGCACCTGGGCGAAGACGGCTGGCGGCGCTTCTGTGATTCCGCCGCGGCCCGGGCCTTGCGCGAGCGCATCCGGAACTTCACCGGGCTGCCCGCCATGCCGCTGCCCGCCGCGGTGCGGGCGGAACTGCGGCCGTATCAGAAAGCGGGCTTTGATTTCCTCTGCCACCTTACCCGGCTCCGGCTGGGCGGCATCCTCGCGGACGACATGGGCCTGGGCAAGACGCTGCAAACGCTGGCGTGGCTGGCGTGGCTCAAAGACCAGCATCGGAAAGACCCCCAGCCGGCGCTGGTGATCTGCCCCGCCTCGGTGCTGCATAACTGGCGGCGCGAGGCGGAACGCTTCACCCCGCAACTCCGGGTGCTGGTGCTCGAAAGCGGCGCCGCCCGCCATAACTTGCGCCGGCAAGTCCCCCAATACGACCTCATCGTCACCAACTACGCCCTGCTGCGCCGCGACCTCGAGGAGCTGCAAAAGTTCGCCTTCCGGGCCATTGTCCTGGACGAAGCGCAATTCATCAAAAACCCGGAAGCCCAGGTCACCCAGTCCGTGAAGCAATTAAAAGCCGCCCATCGCCTGGCGCTGACCGGCACGCCGCTGGAGAATCGCCTGCTGGACCTGTGGAGCATCGTGGACTTCATCCAGCCGGGCTACCTCGGCCGCCAGGACCGCTTCACCGAAACCTACGAGCCGCGCGGCGAGGAGTCCGAGGCGGCGCAACGCATCGCGCGGCGCCGGTTGTCGGCCCGGCTGCGCCCGTTGCTGCTGCGCCGGCTCAAACAGCAGGTGGCGAAAGACCTGCCTGAACGCATCGAGCAGCGTCGCGACTGCCAACTGGGCGACGCGCAGCGCAAGCTTTACCTGGCCGAACTGCGCCGCAGCCGCGAGCTGGTGCTGAAAACCGTGGCCGAGCAGGGCCTCAACAAAAGCAAAATCCATGTGCTGGCCGCCCTCACCCGGCTGCGCCAGATTTGCTGCCACCCCCGGCTGGTGGGCAACGACGCCGCCTCCGGCAAGACCGAAACCCTGTTCGAACTGCTCGACGCGCTCTCCGCCGAAGGCCAGAAGGTGCTGCTGTTCAGCCAGTTTGTGCAGATGCTGCACCTGCTCGAAGCGGAATGCCGCCAGCGCCAGATTCCCACCCATAGCCTCACCGGCCAAACCCGGGACCGGGCCGCTGTCGTGAGCGCATTCCAAAACGACCCCCGCCCGGCGGTGTTTCTGCTCAGCCTGCGAGCGGCGGGCACCGGCCTGAACCTGACCACGGCCAGCTACGTCGTGCTCTACGATCCCTGGTGGAACCCGGCGGTCGAAGCCCAAGCCATTGATCGCTCCCACCGCATCGGCCAAACCCGCACCGTCAACGCCTACCGCCTGATCTCCCCCGGCACCGTCGAAGAAAAGATTTGGGAGCTGCAACAGCGCAAAGCCCGGACCATCGCCGACGTGCTCGGCGAAGAAGGCTTCGCCCGCAGCCTCTCCCAAACAGATCTGGAATACCTGTTCGCCGAAGCGTAAAGCCCGGATTCGACCCGGTCCGCCAACCTGAACACGCCAGAGATCCGCCCGGCGCCCGTCCCAAACGCCTGGTTTGGCCACGCCGCCAGGTGACTGTGGAGCGGGAATCCTGCCGCCTGCCGGTTCCAGCCCGTCGGCGCAACGATCCGGAACGCAGCTAGTGATCAGATTGCCCCGGAGCAGCCTGATTCTGCTTGCGCGCTTTTACCCCAACTGATAGCATTCCACCCGTCTTCGAAAGATTGTGCCAAAGGTTAACAATCGCCTGCGGGGACGGTTGACTGCGGCTTGGCACGGGTGGCCCGGACTCAGCGCTGGAACCAACACGAATTGCGGAGCAGATGTGATGACTGAAACAACCAACCAGAGCGCAAACCTGGGATTCGAGTGCAAACTTTGGCGGGCGGCTGACGCGATGCGTTCCAACATGGACGCGGCCGAGTACAAGCACGTTGTCCTCGGCCTGATCTTCCTGAAGTACATCTCAGACGCCTTCGAAGAGCAGCACGCCAAGCTCGATGCCGACCGCGCCAAGGGTGCCGACCCGGAAGATCGCGATGAGTATATTGCCCAGAAAATCTTCTGGGTACCCCGGGAAGCTCGCTGGTCGAACCTCAAGGCCAACGCCAAGCAACCGGCCATCGGCAAGGTCGTGGACGACGCCATGCTCGCCATCGAGCGCGACAATCCGTCCCTCAAAGGCGTGCTGCCGAAGGATTACTCCCACCCGCGCCTCGACAAACAGCGCCTTGGACAGCTCATTGACCTCATTGGCAACATCGGCCTGGGCGACAAGGCCAACCGATCCAAGGATATCCTCGGCCGGGTTTACGAATACTTCCTGTCCCAGTTCGCCAGTGCCGAGGGCAAGAAAGGCGGCCAGTTCTACACGCCCCGCTGCGTCGTGCAATTACTGGTCGAGATGCTCGCCCCCTACAAGGGCCGCGTCTATGACCCCGCCTGCGGTTCCGGCGGCATGTTCGTCCAGTCGGAAAAGTTTGTCGAGGCCCACGGTGGCAAGATCGACGACATCAGCATCTATGGCCAGGAATCCAACCACACCACCTGGCGGCTGGCGAAGATGAACTTGGCCATTCGCGGCATCGCTGGAAACCTCGGCAAGGAGCACGCCGACAGCTTTCACCGCGACCTGCACCCCGACCTCAAGGCCGACTATGTCATCGCCAACCCGCCCTTCAACGATTCCGACTGGCGCGGAGAACTGCTTAAAGACGACAAGCGATGGGAATTCGGCACACCGCCCGCCGGGAACGCCAACTTCGCCTGGGTTCAACACTTCATTCATCATCTGGCCCGGACCGGCCTGGCGGGCTTCGTCCTGGCCAACGGCTCGATGTCTTCCAACCAGTCCGGCGAGGGGGAAATACGTAAGGCCATCGTCGAGGACGATCTGGTAGATTGCATGGTGTCGATGCCCGGCCAGCTATTCTACTCGACGCAAATCCCCGTCTGCCTCTGGTTCCTCACGCGCAACAAGAGCAACGGGCGTTTCCGCAAGCGTACCGGCGAGACGCTCTTCATCGATGCCCGCAAGTTGGGCAGTATGATTGACCGCGTTCACCGTGAACTGACCGAGGAGGACATCCAGAGGATCTCGGACACCTACCACGCCTGGCGGGGAGATAAGTCTGCTGGGAATTATGAAGATATACCCGGCTTCTGCAAAAGCGCCACGCTCGATGATATTCGCCATCACAACCACATCCTCACGCCCGGCCGCTATGTCGGCGCGGCCGAGGTGGAAGACGACGGCGAGCCGTTTGAAGAAAAGATGGCCCGCCTGACGTCCGCCCTGCGGGAGCAGAGCGCACAGGCCGAGAAGCTCGACCAGATCATCTGGGCCAACCTGGAGGACATCGGCTATGGCGGATAAGAAGCTGGCGAAAACCAACGACTTTGCGTTACTTCTCACTGAAGTGAAACAACGCATTCAGCTCGCCCAGACCCAGGCCGTTCTGGCCGTCAACTCAGAGTTGGTCCACCTGTATTGGGACATCGGCCGCATCATTGGCGCGCGCCAGAAGCTCGAAGGCTGGGGTGCGGCAGTCATTCCACGGCTGGCACGGGAGCTGAAAAACGAGATGCCCGAACTGAAGGGTTTTTCGGAGCGCAATATCGGGCGGATGATTGCTTTTTACCGGGAGTATCCCGATCCGTTCGCATTTTTGCCGCAGCCTGCGGCAAAAATAAGTTCCCCGCTAAAAATGCCGCAACCTGCGGCAAAATCGGGGAGCGTGCCTCTCTGGGCAATTCCCTGGTTTCATCACATTGTTCTGATGGAAAAGGTCAAAGACATTCCAACGCGATACTGGTACATGGAGCAGACCCTTGCCAACGGCTGGAGCCGGAACATTCTGGCGATGCAGATCGAGGCGAAGGCCCATGCCCGGCACGGCAAGGCCCGGTCCAATTTCGCCCTGACGTTGCCGGCGCATCAGTCTGACCTGGTGCAGCAGACCCTCAAGGATCCCTATATTTTTGATTTTCTCACCCTGACCGAGCCCTTTCACGAACGCGAGCTGGAAACCGAACTGGTCCGCCACCTGGAAAAATTCTTGCTGGAGCTTGGCCAGGGGTTTGCTTTTGTCGGGCGGCAATACAAGCTCGATGTCGGAGACGAGGAGTTCTACATCGATCTGCTTTTCTACCACCTGCGCCTGCGCGCATTTGTGGTCATCGAGCTCAAGAAGGGCAAATTCAGACCGGAATATGCCGGCAAGCTGAACTTTTACTGCAATGTCGTCAACGACCACCTCAAGCACCCGGCCGACCAGCCCACCATCGGACTGATCCTCTGCCAGGAACGCAGCCGCTTGCTGGCGGAGTACAGTTTCGCCGGGATTGACAAACCCATCGGAATTTCCACTTACGAACTCACCCGCGCCCTGCCGAAGGAATTGCGCTCCGCGCTCCCCACCGTCGAGGAGATCGAGGCGGAACTGGCGGAAGTGGTGAAGCAAAAACCGAAGCGGACCGGCGGA
>ERZ795052.4677-NODE-4677-length-13959-cov-53.176424_pt1 | contig 13959 bp, 11 predicted proteins | sample MGYA00375136_ERZ795052 | MGnify/ENA primary metagenome ERZ795052 (study PRJEB30181, sample SAMN05720156) | activated sludge metagenome | isolation source: Anaerobic digester | place: Japan | collected 2015-05-26 ... | reverse complement strand
TATACCGGTTTTACCGTAGTCGTGACTTTTTCGGGAAACCCTAATTTGACATTACAATAAATTCTTAATTTCCCAAATACCTGTTTAGGGATGATTATTAAATCTCAGCCCATTTTTAATGGGCTATTTCCAACCCTTTAAAAAAAGGTTAGGTTTTCGCCCACTTTCAATATTTAGCTAAAAAGAGAAATAGCGAAGAAGAAATCAAAAATAATTTTCTCTTTTCACAAGAGTAAAAAATTCCGATTTGGTCGCAGTCATTGAAAAAGAGGATGACAGATTTTACTTTAACTGGGCTGGGAAAAACAATCTTTATAAACTTATTCAAGCACCCGCTTATGGTTCTTTGAAACCTGATAAAGAAAAGTCAATTGATTTTGATAGAACAGAAAATATTGTTATTGTTGGCGAAAATTTAGAGACATTAAAATTATTGCTTAAGCCTTACTTTGGTAAAGTGAAAATGATATATATTGACCCACCCTATAATACAGGCAAGGATTTTATTTATCGTGATAATTTTAGGTAGTGTAGGTCCAATGAAGGAAATTGGTAACAAGCAAACATATTCAAATCTCATCACTGATATTGCGAAACTTATTGAGCAAGGACGAAAAGTAGCAGTGCAGTATGTAAACACTGCATTAGTGACTACATATTGGTTAATGGGCAGAAGAATTGTAGAGTTTGAACAGAAAGGAAAAGAGCGAGCTGAATACGGTAAGAATTACTTAAAAATATATCTCTTGATTTAGCCAAAAAGTTTGGCAAAGGATGGGGCGAACCACACTTGAGAGCTGTGCGTATTTTATTTGATTTACGGAGATTTGGAAAAACGCTACACAGTGTGTAGCCAATCTGAAGCACCCAGCGAATAGGGGTTCGGCACTTCATCTAACACAGCATAAAAGGTTCCTCTGCCAGAGGCGGACTCACCCAAACCCTGCGAGGGCGGGACTTCTTTTATCCACAGAATGTTATATGGAAATCCAGTACCAACTCCTTTTGAAAACTTTATTAGAGGATTGAATTCAGATTACAGCCTCATTCAAGAACCAGAACGAGCTATAGGGCTCAGTGCTCCTGACTTTAAAGCATTTTTTAAGAAGTGAAAAGTCGGTTTTATAGAAGTAAAAATTCTTGACGAAAACGAAAACCTGGATAAAATACTTGAGAGCTACCGATTAAAAAAATATATCAGCAGTATAGATAATCTTTTGCTTACCAATTATATTTAATTTATCCTCATCAGAAATGGTCGCAAGGTTTTATATGACGGTAATCTTTTTGAACTATCTAATCTGGAAAAAGGGATTCCACCCATCTTTGATGACAAAATTGAAACATTTTCCTCTCTTGTCAAGCCACGAAGATTATTGAATATTTGGCAAGAAATCCACGAATCTGCGTCTATACCAACCTTCAATTATCCAATATTCAATATACTTTTTTAGTGTCTCATCACAGAGCAACCTAACGAGATACCGGGGCACTTGTTTCTCCCGATTTGGGATATAATCATATTTTTAAAACAGTTTTATGACTAAACAAGGGAGTCAAATAACAGGAGATTGGCTTCAGATTAAGAATAGCCCGCGAATTTATTCGTAAATATTTTAATAATATTTTCTATCATTAAATATTTTCAATAAGCCACCGTATATCTAAATTTGACCAATTATTTTATGATTACAAATCCTGTTAAATACAAAGGCGAAAATGGACAGAATAGTTCAGCATCCGATTTTGACGATTCCACCCGCTCGGAAATTAGTAAAATTTACTTTCAATGATACTATTCTGGAAGGCTTTGAAGGCGAACCGGTTTCTTCGGCGCTGATGGCGCAGGGCTATCGGGAATTTTCCATTCACCGCAAAGGTGACACGCCGCAGGGACTCTTCTGTGCCAATGGCCAATGTTCGCATTGCACTTTAGTCATTGACGGTTTGGCGCAAAAATCCTGTGTGACGCCGTTAAAAGGCGGTATGCAGATTAAAACCCTGCGCCATATTCCGGAAATTCCAGCCGATAACCGCCCACTGACCCACTACAAAAAAATCGAATTGACCTGCGATATATTGGTAATTGGCGGCGGACCTGCCGGATTGATGGCCGCTCTCGAGCTCGCCCAACTGAATTATAACGTAATCGTTGTTGACGATAAGGAAAAATTAGGCGGTAAACTTCTACTTCAGACGCATAAATTTTTCGGCTCGATTGAAGACTGTTATGCCGGTAGGCGGGGCATTGAAATTGCCGCTTTACTGGAGAAAGAATTAAGCAGTCACACGAATATTAAAATTTTCACTAATACTACTGTAGCCGCAATTTACAAGGATAAAAAAGCCGGGCTTTTTATTAAAAACCAAAACTATGCGATTGTTGCCTTTCGCGGTTTGATAATTTCTGCTGGTGCTCGCGAAAAGTCACTGATTTTCAATGGCAATCACCTGCCGGGAGTTTTTGGCGCCGGCGCTTTTCAGACCCTGGTCAATCGTGATCTGGTTCAAGCCGGTCGTCGCGTTTTCATTGTTGGTAGTGGCAATGTCGGTTTGATTGCGGCTTATCATGCTTTACAAGCAGGAATTACGGTCGTCGGCATTTGTGATATTCTGGGTAAGGTTTCTGGCTATAAAGTTCATGCCGACAAAATAAAACGCATGGGCGTGCCAATCTACTTAAAACACACCGTAATCGCCGCCGAAGGCAACGGCAAAGTCGCGAGAGTTACCATTGCCGCGGTTGACGATAATTTTCAACCTTTGTTGGAAACTGCTCGAACTTTTGCAGTTGATACTTTACTAATCGCGGTCGGTTTAACTCCACTTGATGAATTTTTCGAGATGGCTAACCAATTTGGTTTTCCGGTTGTTAAAGCCGGTGATGCCGATGAAATCGCCGAAGCTTCATCGGCTATGTTCGGTGGGCGAATTGCGGCACGGCGTTTAGCAAATCAGCTTGGTAAAAATATAGCAATAGATTCGACTTTTATCCAAAAGGCTGAAATTTTAAAAAGCAAGCCCGGACGAATTTTTCCATCAACTCCAGTAGTTTTGGATGAAAAATTTCAACCAATTATCCGTTGTACGGAAGAAATTCCCTGTAACCCTTGCACGGCGGTTTGCCCGGTGAATGCTATTCAACTTCGAGGTGATCGTCACGATTTAATGGATTTACCCTTTTATCAGGGCGGTTGTACTGGATGCATGCAGTGTGTTTTAATCTGCCCCGGATTGGCGATTACTTTGGCTCGCAAGATTGACGAACAATCGGGCGAAGTGGTTTTACCGCACGAATATTTACCGACCTTCAAAGTAGGTGATCGGCTGGCATTAACTGGAGTTTCGGGAGAATTTCTAGAAAGCGGTGAGATTTTGAAAATACGCTATTTTAAAAAACATAAAACTCACCTGATCCACATTAAAACCACTTTGAAAAATGCGCCGTTAGTAGCCGGAATCAGAGTGCAACCAGAATCTGAGACAACTGCGTTGCCTGAGGCGCAATTTAAATATTTACCGGACGATGGAATTGTTTGCCATTGTGAACTGGTCACCGTCAAAGAAATCCGCGACTTTATCCGCGAGCACAATGTCCACGACATTAATCAATTGAAATTAATCCGAGTCGGTATGGGCGCCTGCGGTGGCAAAAATTGCTCCGTGCTTCTATCACGTATTTTCGAAGAAGCCGGAGTTGATTTCCACACCGTTACGCCTGGCACCAAGCGCCCACTCAGCGTTGAAATTCCAATGTTTGCCATCGTCAACGAAGAAAGCGAATCTTAAATGAGAACCTATGATGCCGTAGTAATCGGAGCAGGCAGTATTGGCACACCACTCAGTTATTATTTAGCGCGGAGCGGTCTGCGTGTAATTGTGCTGGAACAATTACCTTCCGTCGGGCGCGGTCAGAATCGCGCCGCTATCGGAGGCATTCGGGCTACTCACTCTGATTCCGCCAAAGCCAAAGTTTGTCGGCGTACCATTGAAATTATCAGTCGTTTCTTAACCGAATTTGGCAGTGAAGTTGATTGGATAGCCGGTGGTTATTTGTATCCGATTTATGATGACAAAAACGAAGCTGAATTCAAAAAACTAATTCAATTCCAAAAATCAATGGGACTTAAGGTTGACTGGATCAATCCTGATGAAATCGCAAAACTCGTACCCGGAATCAATTCTACAAATTTACGAGGTGGTTCCTATTCGCCTGAAGATGGCTCAGCTTCGCCGTTGAAAGTTGCCGGCGCTTATTATCAATTGGCACGGAGTCAGGGCGTCGAATTTCGGTTTCTGGAACAGGTTCTCGGATTTAAGTGGAATCAAAATAAAATTACGACCATTATTACTACTAAATCCACCTATTCATGTCGTTGGGTAATCAATGCCGCCGGAGCCTATGCTGGTCGCATTGGCGAAATGCTGGAACTCGATTTGCCGGTTTTCCCGGAGAGCCACGAAGGCGGTATTACCGAGCCGGTCAGTCGCTTTTTCGCACCGATGATCGTAGATGTCCGACCGGACAGCGAATCAAGCAATTATTATTTTTACCAAAATAGCGAAGGTCAGGTGGTCTTTTGCATCACACCCGAACCTAAAATCGCCGGAACTGACTGTGACAGTACTTCGAACTTTCTACCTTTAGTTACCAAAAGGATGCTTGGTCTTTACCCACGCCTGAGGCATCTGCGCGTGCGCCGCACCTGGCGTGGACTTTATCCTGCTACGCCGGACGGTTCTCCGATCGTCGGATTCACTCATCAATTCTGCAATTTATTTTTGGTGATTGGAATGTGCGGACAGGGTTTTATGATTGGTCCCGGTCTTGGTGCAATAATAGCCGAAATACTAACGGACAATACTCATAAATATGATGAGATTCTCGACCAGTGGAATCTCTATCGTAATTTTACTGGCCAGGAAATTTTAAAATAAAATAAAAGGAGCTTCTATGTCTATTCCTATCTCAAAACGAGCCCAAACCTTAAAACCGTCACCAACTATGTCTGTAACCGCTTTGGCTTCAAAAATGGCGGCTGAAGGCATTTCTATAATCAACTTTGGGGTCGGCGAACCGGATTTTAATACTCCGGAAAATATCAAACGCGCCGCTCATCAGGCGCTGGATGCCAACTTCACTCATTATACCATCTCAGCCGGCATTCTGGAATTACGCCAGGCAATTTGTGATAAACTCAAACGTGATAATAATCTGGACTATTCACCCGACGAAATCATCGTAGCACCCGGCGGAAAAGCCGCTATAATCACCATCCTCGCCGCAATTTGTGATCCCGACGATGAAATCATCATTCCCGCCCCTTATTGGGTTAGTTATCCTTCCCAAGTCGAGATGCTGGATGGCAAGCCGGTTTTCATCGCTACCGACGAATCAACCAATTTCAAAATTACCGCCGACCAGCTGGAATCGGTTATTAGAAACATTTCGCAACCGAAAGCACTAATCCTTAATTCACCGAACAATCCAACCGGCGCCGTTTATTCGCCAACCGAATTAGCCGCTATCGGCGCAGTTTGTCTAAAACACAATTTGGCAGTGATTTCCGACGAGATTTACGAAAAATTAGTTTACGGCTCCGCTCGGCATTACTCAATCGTCCAGGTTTTGCCTGAAATCCGATCCATTACAATTGTCATAAACGGCTTCAGTAAAGCCTATGCGATGACTGGCTGGCGCGTAGGTTATGCCGCCGGACCGCGTGAGGTCATCAAGCGGGCAACCGCCATTCAAGAGCATACCGCCTCCTGCGTTACTTCAATCACCCAAAAAGCGGCAGTTGCCGCTTTGAACGGTGATAGTAGTAGTATCGAGGCAATGCGCCGCGAATTTGAAAGACGCCGTGATTATTTAATAAATGAATTAAAACAGATTCCATTAGTTGACTGCCCGTTACCGGACGGCGCATTTTACGCGTTCCCGAATGTTTCGCATTATATAAAAAACAACAAGATCGGCATCTGCGATTCGGTTCAATTATGTGAGTATTTACTGAAAAATTTCCACGTCGCTTTGGTCCCCGGTTCGGCTTTTGGTCGCGATGACTGTCTGCGTTTTTCCTATGCCACCAGTATGGAAAATATCGTCGAAGGTGTCAAACGTTTCAAATCTGGATTGGCAAGTTTATAGACATCAGAGCTTTCCTCAATTTTTGGGAATATTCAATCCCCCCAAGGCAAATATATTTTGTAAGGAGATAATTATCTATTATCCTTTAAAATCTACCGCGCCAATTATTTATTTCTTTGATGAATTTTCTAATAGCGAACGACGGCAATTTTACCAGTAATCGTATCGCCCTCTGGAGTGTAGGCAACAAAAATATAGACGCCACTACTGACTAATTTTCCTTGTTCATTCCGCCCATCCCAGTAAGCCTGTTGACCGACTACTTCCCCATCCCGGGAATCAAGGCGCCGGATAAACGTGCCGTCTAGAAGCATTATTTTCACTTCCGAATCTTGTAACAATCCGTCAATAGTCAAAGGTTGGTCGGCAGGAATCCGAAAAGGCGATGGGAAAGTGTTCGGCTTCTGGTATTGATTGCCATAATAGGCATAAGGCGATTTATACACGGAAATACCTTTGTCGGTAGAAATATACACCAAGCCCCGCGGTGGATCGAAAGCTATATCGAGAATATTATCGCTTAACAACCCAGAATTCTTACTGGTAAATCCCTCTTTATCGTTTAGCCAGATGCCATTATAAGTATATAATTTTACTCCGGAATTTACCGTCGTAATCCACTTATTATTTAAGCCATCAACCTTGATGCGGCATTCTTTGGCAAAGGCAATATTGGTCAAAGCCGCGTAATCAATGGCGTCGAAGACTCTAGCCGGGAAACTTTCCGAAACGCTCGCTGATTGAATACCGCCCGCTGTCATTATCCACAATTTATTTTCCAGATCGAATGCCAGAGAATAAACCATATTGCTGGCGAGACCGTCGCTGGTTGTTACCCTGTACCATTGATCGTCACTTTTATCAAATAAAGTATTGTTATAATCGAGCACGGCAATTCCGCCGTTGGAACCAGGTGGTTCCGAAGTGGCTTCAGAGGCAAACCACACTCTGCCCGCCGCGTCAAACGCGATCGAAGTAACTAAATAATTCAAATAATTCCCTGACTCTTGCCCGCTAAAATGTACCCAACGGTCATCGGGCGTCAAAACCGCAATGAAACTATCGTTTTGAGCATATTGATTGGCAATCCACAAATTGTTCTGATTATCAAGCGCCATATAAGCTATTCCCAAATAATCATCTCGCCCACCATAACCCGCTGAACCAGCCAGTTTACCGCCTGTAGTATCGTAAACGACATAATTCTCGAGATCATCTAAATTAAATCTCAACAAACCGCCGCCGCGCGGTCCAGATAGGTATGAGCCATAGAGCGAAGCGAAATAGTCTTCCCCCCTTTTAAGAATAGTATAAATCTGGGTGGTGACGACATACGCAATCGTATCCGCGACTTGGTAATTCCAATCGGCTGAGGAATGGTCGTTTATTCCCACATAATCATAACTCTTAACCAAATTATACCAGCCGTTATCGGTCTGTAAACTGATACCGCTATTCGATGCCGCAACTAGCTTCCCATTTTCCACATAAAGCGACGTGTTGCCATTATCCAGAAGCGAATTAGGAATGAAAAACTTCTCGCCCCCATTGTCAATTTTCAATAAACCTTTGGAATTAGTCGCGCCCCAGATAATTCCATCATCGTCAATATAAAGCTGATTGACAGCATTATAACTGATAGTTTGCCAGGCACCGTCAATAAGGCGATAAATGCCACCGGTCGTCGCCGCGATTAATTTGCCGTCCTGATCTTCAGTCAATTGCACGATGGAACTTGCCAAACTATCAACAACAACCGCTGAAGTACCCTTAATCCCGTAAATATAATTTCCGCAGGAGCAAATCACTTCCTCGTCGTATTCGATTATACTGGTAATGTTCCCCTGCCCGATTAAATCCACCACTTCCCAATCATTAGGTCCTTTAGGAAAATTCTCCTGCAAATCGGCAAAAAACAAAGCCGCATCGGTAGCTACCCATAGCGTATCGTTAATCGCAACTAAATTGTTAATTTTAAAGAACTCTGCCGGAAAATTTTCGCAAAAATCAATGTAGGTGTACTCGTTCTTATCAATTCTGAAATACATTATTCCCCAGGTGATATTTTTTTGGTAAGCCACATAGGCTTTGTCCGCAGTGAAGGTGATCGCTGAAATAAGAGTCAATTCTTCGCGTAACTCGGCGGCATTAATTACCTTCTTACACTGGCGCGTAACTGGACTCCAGATATTGACCTCGCCGTTTGGTGAACTCATCCCCAACCAGATATCGCCAAGTTCATCGAGTCCCAGACAATTAATATCGGTAAATGATAAACCGTCATTCGGGCTATACACTTTGAATTTCGAACTGGTTTTATTGAACTCGACTAATCCACCGGGACTGGCAATATAGATAAAATCACCAACCTGGGTTAATTCTCTATGGCTAATAATCGAAGTGTAACTATTCCATTCCCCGACTATGCTCTGCGCTTGAATAATCAGCGGCACAGCTAAAAGTATCAGCAAACGTCGCATAGTTTACTTCCGATTCGGGACTCGAATTGAATGGATTAAATTTGCCATCTCAATCATTTTAAGAGCGGCATCCCAGCCTTTGTTACCGGCTTTCGTACCAGCGCGTTCGAGAGCTTGCTCGATATTATCAGTTGTCAGGACACCGAAAATTACCGGCACGTCCGATTCCATAGATAGACGAGCGATCCCTTTGGAAGCCTCATTGGCAACGATGTCAAAATGAGGCGTCGCACCGCGAATAACGGCTCCCAGACAGATAACGCCGTCAAACTGGCCAGAATCAGCCAATTCACGAGCAATACGTGGAATTTCCAGAGCGCCCGGCACCCAGTAAACGTGGATATCATTTTCATCAACGCCATGCCGTTTCAAACAGTCCAGCGCACCGGCAAGCAATTCTTTAGTAATCATATCGTTAAACCGACTGGCAACGATCCCGACTTTCATTTTCTCGGCGGAAAGCACGCCTTCGTGTAGTTTAATCATTTGGCACCTTTTTATTATTTAAGATTAAATGTCCCATTTTGTCCCGTTTAGTTTTGAGATATTTTTCATTTTGGGGATTTGGTGGAATCTCGATCGGAATGCGCTCCACTACTTCGAGATTAAATCCCTGCAAGCCAACAATTTTCTTTGGATTATTGGTCAGCAGTCGCATCTTATGCACTCCTAGATCAGCCAGAATTTGGGCACCCATGCCGTAATCACGCAAATCCGGCAGAAAACCCAATTTGATATTAGCCTCGACTGTATCCATGCCTTCATCCTGCAGTTTATAAGCCGAAATTTTATGACGTAAACCGATCCCGCGTCCCTCCTGCCGTAAATAAAGCAAGACGCCGCGTTTGTTCTGCGCAATTATCTCCAGCGCTTTGTGCAACTGATCACCGCAATCACACCGCTCTGAACCGAAAACATCACCAGTCAGACATTCAGAATGCACCCGAACAATCACCGGTTCATCCGATTTTATATCTCCCATAACCAAAGCCACATGTTCTTTATCGGTAAGCCGGTCAACATAGATAATGATTCGAAAAACACCAAATTTTGTCGGCAAATCGGCTTCACTTACCCGCTCGATAAAACGTTCCGTTCTTCGTCGGTATTCAATCAAACTCTGAACGGTAATAATTTTAACGTTATGAGTCTGGGCGATTTTCTCCAATGCTTCACCGCGCGCCATTTCGCCATTTTCGTCCATAATTTCGCACATCACACTGACGGGAGTCAATCCAGCTAATCGCATCAAATCCACTGAGGCTTCTGTATGACCAGCACGTCGCAGGACTCCACCCGGGCGGGCAATAATCGGGAAAATATGTCCCGGGCGCCCTAAATCTTCCGGTTTGGTATTCGGATTAGCGAGGGCATTAATCGTCAAAGCGCGATCGTTAGCCGAAATTCCGGTCGTCGTGCCTTCCTTTAAATCCACACTAACCGTAAAGCGAGTATTATGCAGAGCGGTATTATCCTGCACCATCAATTCTAAATTGAGTTCTTTCGCTCGCTCTTCCGTCAAACCTGCACACAGCAGACCGCGAGCATATTTAGCCATAAAATTGACCGATTCCGGCGTCACTTTTTCAGCCGCCATAATAAAATCACCTTCATTTTCGCGATTTTCATCATCCACAACGATTACAAACCGCCCCTTTTTTAGATCTTCGACGGCGGCATCTATTGAGTTAAATTTCATTAAATCCTCTTAATATCTTAAAATTTACTATTGATTAAATCCCCATTGTTTAATTTTTTCAAAAGTCAGCTTTTCTTTTTCAAATCGCTCCAGAATTTTTTCAATATACTTAGCTAATATATCAACCTCAAGGTTAACTTCGTCGCCAATTTTTTTCTCGCCGAGATTAGTTTCGGTGAGCGTTACTGGAATCAAGGCTATTTCAATTACCTCATTCTCAATTCCAGCCACCGTCAAACTAATGCCATTAACCGCCAAAGAGCCCTTCACGACGATATAATGCCGAATCGAATCCGGTACGGCGATTCGCATAGTACCCGCCTTGCCTATATGTTGGAAAGCGACGATCGGCGCAACGCTATCTATGTGGCCCTGAACAAAATGTCCCCCAAAACGTCCACTTGCCGCCATGGCGCGTTCCAGATTAACTTTTGCACCACGGGGCACCTTAGCCAACGTCGTCCGCACAAGTGTCTCAGTGACCGCCTGGACTTCAATATAATCTTTACCAACTTTTTCAACTGTCAAACAAACGCCATCTACAGCGATGCTGTCGCCGATATTGATACCGTTCAAAATTCGATTCGCTGCAATCTGGAAACGACGTCCAGCGACATTTTCGGAGATGGCTCGAATTTCACCAATTTCTTCGATAATTCCAGTAAACATTAGACTAATTTCCCTTGTAGAAGCACATCCGCTCCAAGACGCTCGACTTTTTCCCATTCAACCATCAAAGCTTGATCCAATGATTGCATGAAACCAGAAAATGCCCGCAAACCTTCACCGAGAATTTTTGGCGCTATAATTATTTGTAATTCATCCACTAAGCGTTGATTCAACAGCGATCCCGCCACCTGACTACCGCCTTCGCAAAAAATGGAAGTAACGCCAAACTCAGCCAGTTTAGCAAGAGTTTTCGGCAAATCCAACCAGCCAAATTCATCTATCGAACTTTGAATAATTTTAATACCGGATGATTCAAACTGGCGAATTTTCTCCGCTTTTTCTTGACAAGCAGTAACGATTATCGTTCGCCCTTGAAAACCATCGGTCACTAATTTCATCCGCGGTGGCAAATTCAAAGCTTCGTCCAGCACAACTCGATAAGGAATATATCCAGAACGATTCTCAGGCAATAGTTCCGGATCGTCTTGGTAAACCGTGCCCATTCCGACCATCACGGCATCGTGTAGTCGCCGCTGTTCGTGAACAAACTCCCGCGCTTCAATACCGGTAATCCAGCGGCTTTTACCGGTAGCATCGGCTATAAAACCATCCAAAGTCAGTGCCATTTTCAGCGTAACCCAGGGACGTTTTTTCTGAATATAAGCAAAAAAGCCGCGATTAGCATAGCGCGCTTCTTTCTCTAAAATACCGACTTGGACTTTCAGACCGGCTTGTTCGAGACTCTTAACTCCAGCGCCATTAACATTGGGATTGGGATCGATTGTACCGATATAAACTTCACTAATTCCGGATTTAATAATAGTCGCGGTACAGAGCGGGGTCTTTCCATAGAAACAGCACGGTTCGAGATTAACGTATAATTTCGCACCACGCGCGGATTCACCGGCTTGCTCTAATGCTTTGATTTCGGCATGAGGAGCACCGAACTTACTGTGGAAACCTTCACCGACAACTTTTTCACCGGAGACAATCACCGCTCCTACAATCGGATTAGGACTGGTAAATCCGCGTCCTTTTTCCGCCAGTTCCAGAGCTCGTTTTAGCCATTTCTCATCTTTATTCATAAAAAAACCCGATTGCGCTCGGGATTTTTCATCTTCTTCCATCCGGACTTTTACCGTCGGTGTCTGAGTTTCACAGACTCTGTCCCGCCTTAGCGGAACTCGCGGACTTTCACCGCCGGTCAGGATTTACACCCTGCCCCGAAGACGCCCACAAATTTATAATACAATCAACGAAGTTCCAATACTGTAAAAATGTTTTCGAGTTCAAACCAGCAAATCTACCGCCAGCAAACAGGTCATCAAGGCAAAATCTACTAGCTGTTTAATTTCCACATATTCATTGGCGACGTGAAACGCATTATCGTCACCCGGTCCCCAGCCAACCGCCGTAATACCGTTCAGACAAAGCGTTTTGGCATAGGTACCGCCGCCCTGACCAATGGCTTGCGGTTCGATTTTGAGATATTCTCTAGCGTTCGCCTGAATTTTGCGCACTAATTCGACATCCGGGCTAATGGCGTGAGGTTGATTAGTAGAAATAATTTCAACTTTAAAATTACCGTTAGGAACTTTGGCTATGCACTCCTGAATCTGCTCTAATAAAATTTCCTCCGTCTGACCCGGCACAGAACGTATATCGAGGTAAATATAGCAAGAACCGGGCACAATATTAGAAGCCACTCCGCCGTGAATTTCACCTAAATTGAGAGTTGGATTACCAAGCACCGGATGAACTTCATATTTGAACTTCAAACGTTCAAGTTCATCAACTAATTTCGCCATCATAAAAATAGCATTGATACCCTTTTCCGGCGTAGAGCCGTGCGCCTGCTTGCCGATGGCGGTAATCTTAATGACCGTACGACCTTTTTCGGCGACATCAATTTCCAGCATATTGCCGCCGATATCCGGCACAATCGCCATCGTCGGATTAATCAAATTCTCTTCCACAAGATAGCCGATACCATAATTGATCCCGTCCGGGTCTTCTGCTTCTTCATCAGAAAGTGCCGCAACCATTAATTCGCCAGTTAATTGCTGACCAATTCCGAGTTTTTTCAAAATTTGGGCCGCTATCAGGATTGATGCTAGCGGGCCTTTATTGTCAAGAGTCCCGCGGCCATAGAGTTTGCCTTCTTTCTCAACAACTTCAAATGGGTCGGTTAGCCAACCTTCCCCCGCTGGAACGACGTCCATGTGAGCCGGCATCAGGAGACGCTGTCCGCTTTTATTCTGGCCTAAACGCGATATAACATTCGGACGGCCTTCCGCTCGAGCAAAAATTTCGTAGGGAATCCCAGCTTTATCCAATTCCCGTTGAACGATTTCAGCTATTCGGTACTCTTCACCACGCATTTTCAGGAATGGGAATTCAGGTAATTTATCCGAAACAACATTTATAGTTTTTTGTCGTACCATTTCCGTGACCAGAGCGATGATTTGGGATCGAACGTCCGCTTGATTGGATTTGAAATATTCGACTAATTGCGCTTTGAGCTTCATAAAGCCTCCTGATAATTTAAATGCGACATTCTTGTGAGAAATTAGTTGATTTGCAAATACTTATCAACAGGTAAAAATTTAAAAATCCCGACATATTCTTAAAACGACCATAAATTCACTCAATGAAGTAGAGCGCTACTCCACTAACGGCGATGATCGCTCCTGCCACTTCTCTAAATGTTATTTTTTCTTTCTTTATTAAAACTTCTAAAGGAATTATCAAAACCGGCACAATGGCCATAATCGTGGAAGCGATTCCGGTTATAGTATGTTGAACAGCATAGAGCGAGAGCGAGACCCCCAGAAATGGTCCGATAAATGCTCCGATAGTTGTGTATTTCATAGCGTTTCGATTGCGAACTACTTTGGTCAAAAGAGGAAAGCGTTTCAAGATTAAAAATATTACTGCAAAACCGATCATACCAGTAATGA
>ERZ795052.4675-NODE-4675-length-13964-cov-5.738371_pt1 | contig 13964 bp, 11 predicted proteins | sample MGYA00375136_ERZ795052 | MGnify/ENA primary metagenome ERZ795052 (study PRJEB30181, sample SAMN05720156) | activated sludge metagenome | isolation source: Anaerobic digester | place: Japan | collected 2015-05-26 ... | reverse complement strand
CAGCCCCACCACACTTTCTTCCGCTTCTTCACCTCCTTATCCGCCGATCAGGGAGCAAGCCGCCGAGGTTGATGTTGGCAAAATCGGTGTAGGTGCCGCTCTCGGCCGCCGTCACGCCCACCTTGGGCGGGGCGGGATGGTTGTTGAACTTGATGAAGAAACACTCGAGCAATTCCCGCGCCTGGTCGGGCGTGAGCGAGCCGTCGGCGAGCCCCTGCCGGTAGAAGGGCAGCAGGTGCTGGTCCAGATGGCCGGGGTTGAAGGAGTCCCAGCCGTTCAGCTCGGTGATCACGCCCAGGTGGCAGAACCAGTAGTATTGCAGCGCCTCGTGAAAATTCCGGGGGGCTTGCGCCGGCACCCGCTCGCACACCTCCGCAATTTTGAGCAATTCACCGCGCCGCTGCGGCCGGGTTTCCGCTGCGGCCATCTCCCGCGCCCGCGCGGCATGGCGCGCCGCAAAGAGCATGAGGGCGTCGCACGCGATGTCGAATGACTTGAGCGCCTCGCGCTTTGCGTAAGCCTCGGGATCGCGCAGGAAATCCAGCCGGCTGATGGCCGCGGCGATGTCCCGTTTGAAGTCCACCATGCCCTTGCGGTAAATCTTGTCATCCAGCACCGTGTGGCCCGGCGCCCGCTGCTCCATGAACTCGGTGAAAATCCCCGCCGCGTAAGCCTCTTTCCATTCAGACGGGAGCTCTTCAAACATGCGGTCGCGCATGGAACGTCCGCGCCAGTAGGGAATGACCACCTCCTCGTACAGTTTGAGGCACGAGTCATCCACCCGGTACCACGTCTTTGGGCGCGAATTGAGAATCTTCAGGTCTTCCAGACTGTGACAGGTGAGCTCGGGGAAGGTGGGGACCGCTTTCGGCGCCGGGCCCCGCTCGCCCACGATGAGTTCATCCTCGCCGAGATAGATGGTTTTGTGACGGCAAAGATGGAGGAAAGCCATCGCCCGCATCACGGGAGTGGAGTAGCGGCCCTGGTTGGCCTGATAGAATTCGGTGATCAACCTGGCCCGTTCGCAGGAGATGGAAGGCGGGGTGTCCAGGCTTTGGCGCCGGAGTTTGGCGGTGCGGTCTGTCATAACATAGGCTGCGAGGGGGCCGTCGGTCCGACGTGTCCCTACCCGCCGATTTTAACCAAAAGGCCACGCTGTTGGAAAGGCGCCAGCGCGGCCGAAAAGCCATCCTGGGTTGGGGGAGACAAATCTGCCAGGACCGGGTCCCGGCCCAAACGGCGGGCCTTGGCCATGCCCGTGCGGTGAAACGGAAGGAGATTCACCTGCCGCACCGAGGGGATGGACCCTGCCAGGCCGGCAATGGCCTCCAGTTCCGGCGGGTCATCATTGAGGCCGGGGATGAGCGGCACGCGAATCCAGATGGAGGAGTGGACTCGGGCCAAACGCCGGAGGTTGCTCAAAATGAGCTGATTCGAGACGCCGGTGTATTGGCGGTGTTTGGCGTCGCTGACAAACTTCACGTCAAACAGGAAAAGGTCTGCCAGAGGAACAACGGATGCCAGTTGCTCCCAAGCCGCCAGGCCGCAGGTGTCCACCGCGGTCTTCAGGCCGTGGCCCTTGCAGGCCGCGAGCGCCTGCCGCAGGAAATCCGCCTGCAACAGCGGTTCGCCGCCGGAGAACGTCACCCCGCCACCCGATTCCTCGTAGAACAGGCGGTCCTCGAGCACCACCCGCAGCACCTGGTCCACCGTCATTTCCTTGCCGATGATTTGCCGTGCCTGGGTCGGGCAGGCCTCGACACAACGACCACACAGATCGCAGCTCGCGGGGGAGGCCGGAAGCGGCCCCTCCCCGGGTTGTTCGTCGGTGAGGCGGCAGGCGCGCCGGCATTCCGCACAAGCGATGCAGCGGGTTTCCAGCACCACGATTTCGCGTTCGGCGGCAATGCCTTCCGGGTTGTGGCACCACACACAGCGCAAGGGGCAACCTTTCAGGAACACCGTCGTGCGAATGCCTGGCCCGTCCTGGACCGAATACTTCTGAATGTTAAAAACCAGGCCGCGTCGCATTTCCGCACCAAGCACCTCCTAATCCTGCCGCACGACGGCGCGGTTTACAAGCGCGGCGGAGCAAACTGTCGGTTCAGCCCCCCTCCTCTTCCGACCCGCCACCCCCCTCCGCGGCGAAGGCCGGGGTTGCCTGCCGTCCCCACGCCGGGCTTGCGTTTCGATGCCCATCAACAGTAGAACCGCAGTCACTTTCGGCGTGCGAACGTTATCCATAGTTGAACGCGAGCTGCGGGTGGCGGCCCGGCAAACCAGGACCTGGTGGCGGCGGTTGTTCACGGTTGCCGCCGGGCTGGCCATTGTGGCTTTCACGTTTATCACCGTCAGCCGCTGGTCCGCTCCGAGCGTTTTGGGGCGTGAACTGTTTTCCCTCCTCGGGGGATTCGCGATGGTGTACGCCTTGCTGGCCGGACCTTTGGCCACGGCGGATTGCCTGGGCCGGGAGCGGCGGGAGGGCACGCTCGGATTGCTGTTCCTCACGGACCTGCGCAGCTACGACGTGGTGCTGGGCAAGATGGCGGCCGCTTCGTTTGACCTTGTGCTGGCGCTGGCAGCGGCGCTGCCGCTGGCCACGCTGCCGTTTCTGATGGGAGGGGTGACGCTTTACCACTTCGGTTTGGTGGTGCTGGCAGTTCTGAACTTGATGTTTTTGTCGCTGGCGGTGGGAGCCTGCGCTTCTTCATGGTTTGCCAGCGGCCGGGCCGCGCTGGGGACCACGCTGGCGGTGCTGTTGTTTCTCACCTTGGGCCTGCCCTTGCTTGGCGAGCAGCTTTTGAAAATCCATCTCAACAGTCCGGAGGCCCCCTTTTTCTACCTGACGTGCCCGGCCTATACCATGGAGCGGGTGCTGGATGATTTCGCGAGAGGCGGGACTTGGAAGTCCTGGCTCAACCTTGGGGGCGTTCACGCCCTGGCGTGGCTGTGCCTCATGGTGGCGTGCTGGCGGACCAGCCGTGTCTGGCGAGAACTCCCTGCCGCTCCTTGGTTGCGGCGCTTGACCAGCCTGCTGGAACGGTTTCGCAAAGGCGGCCCTGCTGCGAGCCGGGCCTGGCGCCAGGCCATGCTTGACCAAAACCCGGTGGCCTGGCTGGAGGGACGGGACCGCCTTCAGCCGCGCCTCTTATGGGCGCTGGTGGCTGCCGCCATCACGTTCTGGTTCGCCGGCTTTCTGAATTCCCCGCGTTCCTGGGCCACTGTCGAGATGGTGATCCTTTGGCCCCTGTTCGCGCATTACTTCCTTTGTCTTTGGATCGCCATTCAAGCCCCGCGACGGCTCGCCGATGACAAGCATTGCGGCGCGCTGGAACTGCTGCTCTCGACGCCACTGGGCCCTCGGCGGATGGTTGCGGGCATCCTGGCTGTGCTGCGGCGGCGCTTCGGCGGAGCGCTCCTCGCGCTGATGGCGCTGGATGCGTTCATGGTTTGCGCCCACGTCCAGTTGCAGCAATACCGCAACCTGACTCCCGATCATTTTCTGGTGCAATTGTCCTGCTACGGCGTGATCGTGTTTTCCCTGCAGGCCTGGAGCATGGCCGTGGTTGGTCTCTATCACGGCCTGGTGGAGGCCAGTTCAGTGCGCGCCTCCTTGATCGTGATCTGGAAGCTCGGCCTGCTCCCCTGGCTGATGTTCTTCTTAACCTTGCTGTTCCTTGAAGTGGCCCGGCCGTCCTGGAGGTTCCTGCCGCGCCTGAATGAGCACATGGTGTTCGGCTCCTGGGCCGGCTGGCACGTGCTCGTTTGCGGCGGCTTCCTGATTTCGGCCAAGTGGCGCCTTAACGACCAGTTTCGGAGCCTGGCAGCCCAGACGGGCCGGCGCGGCTGGCGAATGTGGCTCCCCTTCGCCAGAGGTTTGCAGTGAACCGATTCGGATTACTCCGCCAACTTCCGGATTTCCACCTTCCGAAATTCCACGGGGTGGCTTTCGGATTGGAGTGAAATATAACCGCCGTAAAGCATCAGGTCCGTCTGTCCCTCTTTGATCAAGCGCCGGGCATCCGCGTCTTTGGGATCCAGTTGAGGGCGCTCGTATTCGAGCACGGTTTCGCCGTTGATCCGGTGGATGATCCGTTCATTGCCGCGCACTTCAATTTCCGCCGTCACCCACTGTTCACCGTGGTAAGTCTTGGAGCGGGATTCGGTGCAGTGACGCGTGATCAATTGACCGTCCATCACCACGTGCGTGCCCGGCGTGCACAGGTTGCCGGTCGTACGCGGATGCTGTCCGTCGCCGCCCAACAACTGGACCTCGATTGACACGGGGAAATCCTGTTCTTTGGTCATGGTCTCCGGCGGCTGACAGTGAATCATCACCCCACTGTTGCGGAACGCCCAGCCCGGACCGCCTTTGACCTGGCTGCCCAGGAAACGGTACTCAACCCGCAGCACGTAGTTCGAAAACGGCTCGCGATAGAACAAATGGCCGAATTTGTTGCCAAACTCCGAGTAGCCCTCATAACTCACTGAAATCGCCCCGTCCTTGACCTGGAAAGTGTTGGCATAATTGTCGCCCAGGTCATGCCCTTTGATTTTCGGGGTCCAGCCGGTCAAATCCTTGCCGTTGAAGAGCGGGAGCCAACCGTCGCTCTCGGCGGCACGCACCGCGCAGGCCGCGAGTGCCAGGATGACCACGCTCAAAATGATACCCGGCCCGCCACGATAAGAACGATGCTTCGTCATGCCGCAAATCATGGCCCGTCCTGGAGTTTCGTCCAGCAGATTCAGGCGGCGGCGCCGCCGGCCGTGAGGCAAAACCGCCCCCCTGGCGCCGCCCCGGATGATCCCGGGGGAGCGGCTGATTCCGTCGTTGCGGCACGCGGGCCACTGGTGTTGAATGGTGGCTGGCTCAGGAACCATGCAAGCGCCCTCGAGCACAACCGGCGGTTTGCCGCGCGGGCATTTTGCCCGGGGGGACGGTTTCACCCTGATCGAGTTGCTGGTGGTCATCGCTATTATTGCGATCCTGGCTGCCATGCTTTTGCCCGCGTTGTCCAAAGCCAAATCCCGGGCGGTGCAGACGCAATGCGCAAGCAACCTCAAGCAGTGGGGAGTGGCGATTGCCATGTACTGCGGGGACAACAACGAACGGTTTCCGGACAACGCCGACGCCCCGGATTTGGCTTGGTTAAGCCCGTCCATGCATACGAATTTCTACCCGGGGTACCTCCTCAAGAATGTGGTGGGGACGAGCACGACTCCGCGAACGAAGAATGATGTCATTTACTGTCCGACCGACGTGTGGCGGCGCGCCTATGAGGCGGGGAACAACGTGAAGGGCTTGATCGGCTATCATTGGCTGCCGGCCCGCGCAGCCCACCCCACTTACGAGCGATTTGGCGTCAAAGAGTGGTTCTATCGGAAGAAAGCCGGCGGCTCCTATCGCAACGCGCCGGTAATGGTGGACTGCATTGAAAACGGCGGGGCCGGAACGCTGGCCTGGCTGATTTCGTTGCCCTCGATCCGCTACACCGGCCCCTCCTCCAGCCACCCCGGGCCAAATGGTATCCCGACCGGCGGCAACTTTCTGTTCGAAGATTCGCGCGTCGAGTGGGTCAGTTTCAACGGGGACACCAATAAAATCGCCCCCGCCGCGCAAAGCACGGCTGGCATCTACTTCTGCAAACCTGTCAAGATCGGCGACGGGCCGTGGTAAGACCCGGATGGGTGGCGCTGTGCCGGCCGCGAGCCCTTTCCCAAGGCGGCGCGTGTCGTGTGAGAGGTCGTTTCCAACAGAGAACTATTCACCGACTTTCTGCGCCTTGCGCCGTCCGCGACCGGGGCGGATCGAAACCCGGTGCTGCGGGTCAATGATATCGAGCAAACTCTTGTCTCTTTCAATAACGAGAGGATGTCGTCCAACCGGCACAAATTCCGGGTGCGGCACGCGTAACCGCCCGGCGTCCGACGTCCGGATCGCGAGCCGCATGTTTCCCGCCAGTTGCCGCCGGACCCATTCCCCGCCCCTGTGAGCTGTTTGGTCCCTGACGGACCTGCCGTCGGGACGGAGCGCGCATTTGGCGGAGTCCCTGCGCCACGCCGGCACCCAGGAAAAGTTCTCTCGAACCGAAAATCGCTGGCCATTTGTTTCGGAGTTGGGCACGGTGAAGCCATGCTCAACACATCCGCAAACCTCAGGATACTCCTGGTTTTGGCAGTTCTCGGGTCCCCGGCCTGCGCTTGGCTTGAGGCCCGGGCCGCAGCCCCGAAATTGAAGGTCTCAGAGAACCGGCGCTTTCTGGTCTATGAGGATGGGCGGCCGTTTTTCTACCTGGGAGACACGGCGTGGGAGTTGTTCCACCGCCTGAACCGCGAGGAGGCGGACCGCTATCTGGCCAACCGGGCGGCCAAGGGGTTTACTGTGATTCAGGCTGTGGCATTGGCGGAACTGGACGGTCACACTGATGCCAATCCATACGGCTTCCTGCCGCTGGTTGACCTGGATCCGGCACAGCCCGCGGTGCGCGAGGGCGCCAACAACGACTACTGGGACCACGTGGATTACATCGTCAACCAAGCGGAGGCTTTGGGCCTTTACATTGGTTTTCTGCCAACTTGGGGCCGGTATTGGCATGACGCCGTGAAGGATGGCAAACCGGTGTTTACCCGCGACAATGCCGAGCGGTATGGCGAGTGGCTTGGAATGCGGTATCGGGACAAGGCGCTGATCTGGATTCTTGGGGGCGACCGGACGGTGGATAACGACACTCAGAAAGAGATCATCGCCGCGATGGCTCGCGGTCTGCGACGGGGCGATGGCGGAAGCCACCTGATCACCTTCCATCCGCGCGGCGGCGGCAGTTCCTCGCAGTATTTTCACGAGGCCGACTGGCTGGACTTCAACATGCGACAAAACGGCCACGGCGCGGAGTACACGGGCAGGTACGAACACACCCGGGCCGATTATGACAGGAAGCCGGTCAAGCCAGTGCTCGACGGCGAACCCCTCTACGAGGATCACCCCGTCTCCTTCGATGCCGCCAGGCAGGGACACTCCATTGCGGCAGACGTGCGGCGTCCGCTTTATTGGGACCTGTTCAGCGGCGCGTTCGGGCACACTTACGGGCACCACTCGGTCTGGCAGATGTGGACACCGGCGCGGAAACCGGTGAACAATCCCTTGCTGCCATGGTTCGAGGCTGTGGACCAACCGGGAGCGGGCCAGATGCAGCATGCCCGCTGGCTGCTGGAGTCCCGCCCCTTCCTGAGCCGGATACCCGATAATGATGTGATCGCAACTTCCGCCGTACCGACGGCGGTGCCGGGGTCGGGACGCTACCGCATGGTCGCCACACGCGACGCGGAGGGCAGCTACGCGATGGTCTATACGCCGGCGGGCCGCAGCTTCAAAGTTCGGATGAACAAAGTCAAAGGTCCCCAGGTCAAGGCGTGGTGGTATGATCCGCGCACCGGACGCGCCCAACTCGTGGGCACATTCCCCAATACCGGCGAGCGTGAATTCACCCCGCCCGCCATGGGCGAAATGCAGGACTGGGTGCTGGTGCTGGACGATGAGTCGCGGAATTTCCCGCCGCCCGGCCGGCCGTAGAGCGACCTTCCGCCTCTTTCTCCAAACTCCGCACGGGGGATGGCAGACGGGCCGGCCGCCAAGACCATGGGGTCACCTTCGGCATTGACGATTGGGGTTCAGCCGATGACAATCCGGGGCCATGAAACGTGCTTTCCGCTTCTCATGGCTTCCCATGACCCTTCTGTCCACCAGTATGCTGTCTGCGGCTTTCGGCCAGGTTTTTTATGGCGATCCGCCCGATGATCATCATCCCTGGGCAATTCATGATCAGAACCGGCCCAAACCGCCGGTCGTAACGCCGGGCACGTTCAGCACGCCTGAGCAAGCCGGCAAGCCGCCCTCTGACGCCATCGTGCTGTTTGACGGGAAAGACCTCAGCAAGTGGAAGTCCGCCAAGGAAGAAGGCGGGCCGGCCCAATGGCTGGTCAAGGACGGTTACATGGAGGTGGTGGCCAAGGCGGGCGACATTCGCACCATTGAGGAATTCGGCGATTGCCAGCTCCACGTCGAGTGGGCGGCGCCCGCGAAGGTCGAAGGTTCCAGTCAGGGCCGTGGCAACAGCGGCATCTTTCTGATGGGCCTCTGCGAAGTGCAGGTCCTGGACTGCTACAACAACGAAACCTACGCCGACGGTTACGCCGGTTCCGTTTATGGCGTTAATCCGCCAATGGCCAATCCCCTGCGGCCGCCAGGGCAATTTCAGGTCTATGACATCGTTTTTCGCCGGCCGATCTATCGCGAAGGCAAAGTGGTGGACCCCGGTTACGTGACCGTCTTTGTCAACGGCGTGCTGGTTCAGGACCACACCCCGCTGGAAGGGCCCACGGGGCACATGCGGCGGACCACGCCCGGACCGTTTCCGGAGCGCGGCCCGTTGAAACTCCAAGACCACGGCAATCCCGTGCGGTTTCGGAATATCTGGTATCGCAAGCTGCCGCCGCGGGCCGTCGAGGGCGGCACGGACGGGTGGCTGACCCCGGAGGCGACGATGGCCAAACGGCGGGAGATTGCCGAGACCATCCGCAAGGACGCCGCCAGGCTGCCCACCCCCCTGCCCCGGATGTATCGCCTTTTTGAGTCGCTTATTTATCAAAAAGACGCCGCCGCTCAGCAAGAGGCGGAGGACCTGGCCCGGCAGTACGTCGCCAGCCTGCGCCAGTTGCCTCCGGACCAATTGACTGCCAAGAAAGATGAAGTGAAGCGGCTGGACACGGTCTTCCAGTATCTAAACCGCCACGGGTTCCTGGCCGCCGATTTCGGGCCAAAGGTCGAGGTACAAAAGCTCATCAAGGACCAGCGCTGGGATAAACGCTAGCCCTGGAGGGCCCCATGACGATCGTGATGGGAGTGGTGGCCGGGTTCGTTGCCTGGTTCCTGGTGCGGTACCTGGTGGCAGGCATCTACACGGTCAACCAGGACGAGCGGGCGGTGAAGACGAGTTTTGGCCGGGCCGAACGGGTCGGCCAGGCCACCATTCTCCAAGATCCCATCGCCGAGCATCTGCACCCGGAGGAACGTCAACGGTATGCCTATCCCCAGGTACGGGTGATCCCGCCCGGCGGCCCCTACTTCAAATGGCCTTGGGAAAAGGTTTACAAGGTCTCGGTCGCAACGCAGACCGTGAACATGGCGTTCGACCCGGAGACGCCCTCGGCAAACCAGGGCGGCACTCTGCTCGAGGCGGTCACCAAGGACCAGTTGAACACAGGCTTGACCGGCCAGATCCGCTACCGCGTTTCCGAGAAGAACCTCTACGCCTATCTGTTTGGCGTAAAGCGGCCCATTGTCCACATCATGGGGTATTTCACCTCGGTTCTCCGCGAGAGAATCGCGAACTTTGAAGCTCCCCCGCCGCCCCCCACGGAAGGGACGCTTCCGACCCCGGAGAGCGCCACCGCGGCCATTGGCGTTTCCATCAATGACCTGCGGAAGAACCTGCGGGATATCAACGAGCACATGGACCGCGAATGCCGCTCTTCCGAGGCGCGATACGGCATTGTTCTGGACGCGTCCCTGATCACGGGCATTGACCCGCCGCCGGAGGTGGAGTCCGCCCTGGCGGCCATCAACACCGCTTACAACCAGGTCTCCTCGGACATCAGCCTGGCCCAGGCCGCCGCGGACCAGAAGCTGGTTCAATCGCGCACGGCCGTCGAGATCGAAACCCTCAAGGCGCAGGCGGAAGTCGAACCGCTCAAAGCCGTGGCGGACCAGTTGCGCGAGTTGAAAAAGACCGGACCCGACGCGCTGCCGGCTTACGTGCGAAATGTGCGGCTGAAACTGTTCAGCGAGGCCCGCCGCGCCATCCTGGAGGTGCCTCATGGTTGATTTCCTCATTGCCGGGGTTGGCACCTTCCTTGCCCTCTTCATCCTCGGGCCGGTCGTATCGGCCTTCTGCCGCGCCTTTGGTGTTTACACCATCGTCCAGGAGCGTCAGTGCCGCGTCTATGTGTTGTTTGGCAAGGTGGTCCTGATGCTGAATGAGCCGGGACTGCACCTCCTCTGGTTCAAGCTGGGCTGGAAAGCCCCGCTGGTGAATTGGATTGGACGCTGTCATGTGCTGGACATGCGCCTGGACCAGGAATACCTCCGCAGCCAGCCGGTGAATTCCGAGGAGGGCGCCCCCATGGGCATCGGGATTTGGTATGAAATGTTCATCAGCGATCCGGTGGCTTATTTGTTCAAGAACGCGGACCCCCGGGGCTCGCTGCGGGCCAACGTCAGCAGCGCGGCGGTCCGCTGTCTGAGCAACCTCAAACTCGAGAGCATGCTCGAAAACCGCCACGCCATGAGCCAGTCCGTCCGCGAGGAGGTTTCGCCCAAATCGCACGAATGGGGATACAAACTCGGCTCGGTTTACATCCGCAAGGTCCATTTCCGCGACCCGGGGATGATCAAGCAGATCGAGTCCAAAGTCGTCAACCGGCTGCGCCAGGTGACCTCGGCGATCAAACAGGATGGCGCCAACCAGGTCAGCATCATCACCAGCACCGCCGAACGCCGCGCCGCCATCGAGTTCGCCAAAGCCGCCGCCCTGCGGCCCCGCATCGTTGGCGCCGCCCTGCAGGATATCGCCCGTGACCGGGACATCCTGTTCGCCATGTTTGATATTCTTGAGGCGCAGAAGCTGGTGGAGGGCGAGGCGGACATCACCTTGATCCCGAAAGGCAACGAACTGCTCAAACAACTGACCGCCATCGCCCCGGCCTCACGCACGGGGCCGCCGGCCATGAAGCCGGGGTCCTGATGCCGCGGCATCAGACAACACAAACGCATCTCTGCCATGAACATGGAGCAACGCTATCAAGCCAGCCTGAACCGCTATATTACCGCGATGCGCAATGAAAAGCCGGACCGCGTCCCGATCCGGCCGTTCGTCGCCGAGTTCACCGCCAAGTACGCCGGGTTCACCTGCCAGGAGGTGGCTCACGATTACACCAAAGCCTTCGAAGCCGCGTTGCAGACCGCCAAAGGGTTCGAGTGGGACGCCGTGGTGCCGAACATGGTTTACGTCTGGACCGGGCTGGCCCAGGCGGCCGGGTTGCGCTACTACGGCATTCCCGGCATCGGCATTCCCCACACCACCGGTTTCAACTATATCGAGCCTTCGGAGGACAATGCTTTCATGAAGGCGGACGAGTACGACGCCCTCATCGCCGACCCCACCGGTTTTCTTTACAACACCTGGCTGCCGCGGGTGTCCACCGAAGCGGTCAAACCCGGAGCGCCCTCCACTTATCGCCACAGCCTGGCCCTGGTCAAGAGCGCGATGGCGATGCTCTCCTACTTCTACGCGTTCGGCCCCCAGGTTGCCCGGCTGCGGTCCGAAGCCGGGACGGTGTCGGCCATCGCCGGCATTTTCAAGGCGCCTTTCGACATTCTCGCCGACAAGCTGCGGGGGTATGTGGGTTTGACCCTGGACATGCACACCCAACCGCAAAAGGTGCTCCAGGCCTGCGAGGCTCTCATGCCCCACCTCTGCCATGTCGGCCTCACCACCGCCGACCCGGCCAACCTGGTGCCCATTGGCTTCTGGATGCACCGCGGCTGTGTCCCCTTCATCAACCCGCGGCAGTTCGCGTCGCATTACTGGCCCACCCTCAAGCCAATCATCGAGGAGTTCTGGAAGCACGGCCACCAGACGCTCTTCTATGCCGAGGGAAAGTGGAAACATCATTTGGAAACCTTCCGTGAGCTGCCCGACCGCAGCATTGTGTTCCATTGCGACCAGGACGACATCTTCCACGTGCATCAAAAGCTGCACGACAAGTTCGCCCTCAGCGGCGGCATCCCCAACACCTTGTTAAGCTTCGGCAAACCAGACGAAGTCCGCGCTTTTTGCCGGCGGGTGCTGAAGGAAGTCGCGGCCAACGGCGGCTACATTTTGGATGCCGGAGCCATTATGCAGGACGACACCAGCGTCGAAAACCTGCGCGCCATGACTGAGACGGCGCTCGAATACGGCGTGTATTCAGCCGGCAGTTACAGTCCCCCAACGGCCACGCCACCGGCCGATCTGCCCTCCTCGCGCGCCAGCCGCCAGCAGGTGCAGGGCATGGCCGGAAGACCTCAGCCCGCGGTTCGTCCCGGCGTCTGTTTCCCTTGGGAGCAGCGGGTGAAGGAACTGCCGGAGATCACCGGCAGCCCGGAGCTGATCCGCAGGGTGTGGGAGGACATAGACGCCTTCGGCAACCTGTACATCTGGCAGCTCCTGCTCAGCTTCTGATCCGCGGCCTTAGGCGGGCGCAGCCGTGATGATCCGCTCGTCGTGGCTGGGCACCACCTTCTGCCCGGGCTCGACCACAAGGAAATCGGCTTCGCGCCAGTCGCCGCCCAGCCAGCGCTCGAACAAACTGAAATCGCCCATGAGCTCGTCGTAATCCCAGCCTTTTTCGGCGCAGACTTTCCGCACCTTTTCCTCGAGGCCGAGGTGTTTGAGGAAGTCGAATTCGATCAGCGTGCCGTGGGTGTATGCATTGGCCCAGCGGCCCATCTCTTCCATCAGGAACCGCGCCTGGTCCTCGCCGTACTTGGCGGCCCACGCCTCATAGTTGGCTTTCAAACTCAGGCTGGCCGGCACCGAAGCTCCGCCCAGGAACAGGCTTTTCTCTCCGCGACGGGTCGCGCACTCGAGCCAGCCGGACGTAAAATAGTAGGTGCCGGGCCGTTCGCCAAAACAGCGTTGGTAACGTTCCTTGGAACCGAGGAAGAAGGTGATGCAATCGTGCGCGCGGGGAATCACCAGCCGCGTATGCGAGCAAGTCAGCCCCGTCAGGATGTTGCTGCACAGGCCGTAACCCAGCAGAATGGCGTCGTATTTGCCGGCGGGCACGGCGTCAATTCGCTTCTGGATTTCAACCCGCCCGGTGGCGGGAATGTCGTGGTAGCCCTGGGTGAGGAATTCCAAGTCGCCCAAGTGCGGCGACCGGGCCGCGGCATAGCAGATTTCCCGAACTGCGATTTCGCAGGCAATGACCTTGAGAAACATCCGGGGAACGCGGAGGGGGTTTCGACTGCTGATGCGGCAAGCCGGGTGCTTTAATCCTTCCGCGCGGTCCAGCGGATGGCCTGCCGCAGCAATTGCCGATAGGCGGGGTTCTCGTAGGCAAAGTGGTCGTGGCCGAGCTGGATATAGACCACTCGCGCGGCGGCGTAGGTCTTCGCCCACCCGATAACCGGCCCACTTTCCGGCTCCGTCGCGGTCAGCAAGGGCGTGACATCCTTGGCCACATCGAACCACTTGTAGGTTTCGTCATGAATCTCGAAGTCTTTGAGCCCAGCCGTGACGGGGTGCGGCGCGGGGGCGATGCCAATGGTGAACTGAACGTCGTGCTTGTAGGCGGACCGCGGTTTTTCAACCCCGTCCACAACGGTCTTGGCCAGGTAATACTTCGCCCCGATGATTTTGGCGTATTCGGGCCACTCCTGGTAGGAGGCGATGGCGTGATGCAGCACCACCAGCCCTTTGCCCGCCGCCAGCAGGGCCAGTAAATCCGCCTTGGCTTCCTCGCTAATGGGCTGCCACATGTCGTAAAGCACCATCACGTCATAGCTCTTTGCCGCCTCAGGCCGCCATTTCGCATGGGCGTTGGGATGTTCCACTGCTTCATAGGTAAGCTCCGGGTTATCCTTGAACATCTGGAAGAACTGCGGCTTCTCAAAGCCGTGCCCGCCCGTGACCACCAGAACCCGGATTCTGCCTGGCTGTGACGGTGTTGCTTCCGCAGCCGGGAGCCCGGCCGGAAAGACCATGGGGACGAGGAACGCGGCAACCATTAAAGCATGCGAGAGCTTCATACGCCCGGGTGTACCAAACGGATTGGAGGATTCAAGTTCTTTCCATCCATTTCTGCTGAACAGGGCGCATCTCAGTTTCTTGCAGGGGGGTGTAAGCTGGGGCCATGACAACAAC
>ERZ795052.4674-NODE-4674-length-13964-cov-316.978072_pt1 | contig 13964 bp, 10 predicted proteins | sample MGYA00375136_ERZ795052 | MGnify/ENA primary metagenome ERZ795052 (study PRJEB30181, sample SAMN05720156) | activated sludge metagenome | isolation source: Anaerobic digester | place: Japan | collected 2015-05-26 ... | reverse complement strand
TTTATGGGATTATTCGAAATTTGGTATTGAATTAGATATTAATTTATTTTCTTTTATTAAAAAAAATACATATAAAGAATCCAATAATGAACAGGAAGGACATGTAAACTTATTTATAAAGCCCGATATTAACTTGGGTTTATTGTATAAGTTAAATAATTCTTTCATTTATCCATATTTCGGAGCAGGCGGATGTTTTTATAAAATTTCGGAAGAAATATCTTATGGTGATACAGAGGAAAACTGGGATCAACTAAGTTCTGGTAGTTCTGCTGGTTATTATTTAAAATTTGGTTTGTGTTTCTATAATTTAACTTTAGAAGCTACCTATTCAAATGTAATTAAAGAATATAGAGGATATTATTGTAATTTTAATAATTTTAATGGTATATCAGTATGTATAGGTATAGGAGCACAGCTTGACCTTGATTAATAATTTATTATTATATAAAGTGTGAGGATAATATGAAATATATTAGATTTATGTTTTTATTTTATTTATTTGTAATGAATAATTTTTTATCTGCAAGCACTTTAGATGAAGCTATGGCTTTAAAATCATGGATAGGAGTACCTTTTTCTGCAGAATCTTTGATAGCTGAAAGAGATGCTATAATTAGCAAATTACAATTTCCAGTTAAGGGTGAATATGAAACTACTCAACAATTTGAAAAGCGGAAAGTCGCTTATTATAATCAAATTAATGAAATTAAAGAGGATTATGAGCAAAAAATAAAAGATGCTGAAGCTCTTTATACAGCACATCAACAAAAATTAAAAGAAAAATTACAAAGTCTAATAATACAATCTCGAGAAGTCGTTGTAATGGAAGGTAAATTAGGAGCATATAATGCGGATAAACAAACCTATCTTATTCAAACGGGTTTCCGCAATTTTGAAATATTTGTTCCAATTTATCAAGCTCAAGATGTTAAAAAAAATTTTGACAAATACCAATTAAGAGTTACCAGACAATGGGACGAGAATTTTAATTGGATTTATTTAGAAGCAGAGCTTTCTGGAGCGTATGGTAATTTTTATTCAAAAAGAGTTTCATCTGAACAGAAACCTAAAATTCTTGCATCATTTACGCCTCCTGATTTAGAAGCTTCTATATTTTTTAATGAACCAAGTGGTAATCAAATGCTGGATGCTGAGGAAACTGCTCAAATTGTAATCTCCATCAAAAATAATGGGGCTGGTAGTGCTTACATGGTGGAAGCTAAATTGGATTTACAACCTTCTATAGGTCTTAGTTATCCTGGGAATATATATTTTGGGGAAATAAAACCAGGTGAGACTTGTGAAAAGCAAATAAAAATTATTGCAGGGATGGGTGTGCCTACTGGTAAAGTAACATTATATATCAAGTTTAATGAGCAAAATGGCTTTCCTCCGAATGATATTAATTTAAAGTTTGAAACTAAAGCTTTACAACCGCCGGATATTTATGTATTTGATGTAGGTATAGATGATTTTAATAAGAATGGTATGATTGAACCTGGAGAGTCCGTTAACATAACCGTTCGTATACACAATAAAGGGATTGGAATTGCAAAAAATGTAATAGCAGAAATTAAATTTGGTGAAGGCATTATTTTTTATGGAGGTAGTAACACTTTTAATTTGGGTAATATGTCTCCAGGTGAATATAAAGACATAGTTTTTGATATTTATACTGCTAAAACAGCTACAAAATTAGATATAAAAATAGATTTAAAAGAAAGTAGATCCCAATTTTGTAAAATGGACCAACCTTTAAACTTAGCCTTTAATCAACGACAACGCACTGCCGATCAGATGGTAATTGCCGGAAAAGAGAATAAGGAAAATATTAGTATTGCTCCTTCTTTATCAATAGATATTGAACAAGATATTCCTCTATATAGTAAAATTAACAATAATCGTTGGGGAGTGATTTTAGGTATAGAGAATTATAAAAATGTCAGTCAAGTTCCCTATGCTCGTAGAGATGCTGAATTTATGCGAGAGTATTTCCAGAAAGTTTTAGGTATTCCATCAGAAAATATTTATATAAAGACTGATGATGGAGCTTCTTTAAGCGAGTTTAACGCCATTTTTAACCCTAAGGGCTGGTTAGATAAAAATGCCAATAAAAATGAATGTGAAATCTTCATCTTTTATAGCGGACACGGAGTTCCAGATATGACCGCGAATGAAGCTTATTTACTTCCCTATGATGGCAATCCTAATTTCCCAAATAATACAGGATATTCACTTCAACAGTTGTATTCCAATTTAAGTTCCTTAAAGGCAAAGAAAGTAACTATATTTTTAGATAGTTGTTTTAGTGGAGCCAATCGCAATAATGAAATTATCCTGGCATCTGCCAAACCAGTATTTATAAGTCCGGAAATGCCAGCCGTTGCTCCTAATCTATCTGTTTTCTCAGCTGCTCAAGCTTCTCAGATAGCGAGTGCTTACAATGAGAAACAGCACGGTCTTTTCTCTTACTTTTTAATGAAAGGTTTAAAAGGTGAGGCAAATAAAGACCAGGATAAAAAAATAACTGAAGCAGAGCTATTACAATATTTACAGGAAAATGTTGGGGCGATGGCAAGAAGAATGGGAAGAGAACAAGACCCTCAACTGCAAACTAATGACCCCCAAAGGATTTTAGTCCAATGGTGAAGAAGTATTCCGCTTTTTTAATGTTTATAAATATTTTTATCATTTTATATGGTTATATTATGAAAGTGAGAGATATTAGTATAAGTATAAATTCTATTTTTTGATATGGATTAATCTTATAAAGGGGAAAAAAATTTCTTGACGAAATTTATAAATAATAAACTAATGTAAACAAGGAGCTTGATATGAAAAAAAAGATTTTCTTGTTATTGTCAATTTTATTTATTTCTCAGTTTTATGCACAAATGGTGAGTAATGTGAGGGTGAGCAGAGATCCTGATTGTGGATATTATAAGATTCTATATGATATAAATGGAGAAACAAATGGTGGTTGTTTTAAAATAGAATTAACTGCATCTAATGGTAAGCAAGAATTAAAAAATCCCAAAGGTATGAGCGGAATAGGAATTTCTGAACTTTGTCCTGGAGGTAAAGATAATATTATTTTTTGGTACCCTAACTTATTTGGGTATGAGAAGGAAAATTGGGATTTTTCTCTTAACCTGAAAATTACAAATTTTATTTTAGTAAAGGGGGGAAGATTTATTATGGGCTCAAATGAAAAAAAGGATGAGTTTCCTCACAATGTTACTGTATCTTCGTTTTTTATAAGTAAATATGAAGTAACCCAAAAGGAATGGATAAAAATAATGAAAAATAATCCATCTGCATTTAAAGGAGATGATTTACCAGTAGAAAATATATCTTGGCTTGATGCCATAGATTATTGTAATAAAATTAGTTTAAAAGAAGGATTAAAACCGTGTTATAGCGATAAAAACGGGGATATAATTTGTGATTGGACAGCTAATGGTTATAGACTACCAACTGAAGCAGAGTGGGAATATGCTGCAAAAGGTGGTATACAAAGCAAGGGATATATTTTTTCAGGAAGCAATGATGTGAATACAGTTGCATGGTTTGAAAATAATGCCACACAAACTCAAAAAATAGGCACAAAAAAGCCAAATGAATTAGGATTATATGATATGAGTGGTAATGTATTTGAATGGTGCTGGGATGGGTATGATGAAAATTATTACTTTTCTAAGCAGAATTTTAATCCTAAAGGTTACGAAAATAAATGGGTAAAAGTAGCTCGTGGTGGATGTTGGAACTATAATTCAGATTATTGTAAAAATGCTAGGCGAGCAAAAGGTGATCGTAATGGAAAATGGAATAATACTGGTCTTAGAGTTGTGAGAAATTATTTTAATTATCCTAGGTAGATATTATTATGAACATAATGAAAGAAATAAATATTAGTTAGGTAATGGATATAAAAAATGGAAACTAAATTTGTATTTTTAATTATATGTTTAATTATTTTTATGATAAGTTCTTATAATGCAATAACTGAGAAAAATATTGTTCAGGAGATAATTGCTATTAAATCTTGGCTTAGTGTTCCTTTTTCATCAGAAGAACTTGAAGCAGAGAGAGATGTAAAGATAGCAGAATTACAAAATTTAGTAAAAGGTGAGTTTGAAACCAGTACAGCTTTTGAGGAACGTAAGAGAAATGCAAATAAACAAATAGAAAAAATAAAAGCAGAATATAGTCAGAAAATATATGATTCTCATCAATCTTATAATGAAATTATGGACAAATTAAGACTTAAACTTAATTCCCTATTAGAATCTTCAAGAGAGACTGTAGAACAGATAGGTTCCTTAGGAATATATGATCCCGATCATCAGCAATTTCCTATAACTATTGAAGATAAGACTTTTAAAATCAATGTGCCTTTAGAGAAAGCGCCTGAAGTAAAGCAGAATTTTTATAGATATTCAGTAATTGTGACGCGTCAATTAAATGAGGATCTTGAGTGGGACTATTTAGAAGCAAGGATAGAAGGAGATGGAAATGTATTTTATTCAACTGAAAAAGCCCCTACTATAAGTCCATCCAGTGTTGGTGTAGCTTTAATTCCGCCTGATTTAAGTTCTACTGTAAGTTTCATTGAACCCAGTGGCAATAATTTATTAGATGCAGAAGAAATAGCACAATTAAATATTACCATCAGTAATAAAGGTAAAGGGAATGCTGGGATGGTGGAAGCGAAATTAGATTTAGGTTCTATAGCAGGAATAAGCTATCCTAAAAGTGTTTACTTTGGAGAAATTAAAGCAGGAGAGACAAACAGTAAAGTTGTGGAATTAAAAGCTGGACAGAATATTTCTACTACTGAGGTGGAATTAAAGATAAATTTTACAGAGCAAAATGGATTTCCACCTGAAGATAAGATTATAAAGTTTAGCACTAAATCATTGATTCCTCCTGATATTCAGATTGCTGATATAGCAATAGATGACCAGAACAAAAATGGGAAAATAGAACCTGGAGAACAATTTGATCTTTTAGTTCGTATACAGAATAAAGGTAATGGACCCGCAAAGAATGTAAGTACTAAATTAATTTTAGGTAAGGATATATTTCTTTTACCTGGCAGCAATGCAGAAAACCAGTTTAATCAATTGTCAGCTGGAGAATATAAAGATTTACATTATACTTTAGTAACTGCCAAGACAGCTACGAAGTTAAATTTAACTTTGGACATTTTAGAAGCTCATAGTCAATTTAATAAGCTTAATCAACCTCTAAATCTGGCTTTTAATCGTCAGGAAAGGACGGCAGAATCTTTAATTATTGCCAGTAAAGATAAACCTATAAATATTGAAAATGCTCCTGCTATTTCAGTAGATGTAGAGCAAAATATTCCTGTTCTCGCTAAACCGGATAAGAATAAATGGGGGGTAATTTTTGGTATTGAGAATTATCGTAATGTGGGGACAGGTGTTCCTTTTGCCAAACGGGATGCTGAGTATATGAAAGAGTATTTTCAAAAAGTTTTAGGAATACCAGCTGAGAATATTTATTTTCAAACCGATGAAGCAACGCTTAGTGAATTTAAAACAGTTTTTGATCCGGGTGGATGGTTAGCTAAGAATGCTAATAAACCAGGAAATGAGATTTATATTTATTATAGTGGTCATGGTGCTCCTGATCCAGAGGGTAATAAAGCATATCTATTACCTGCGGATGGAAATCCTAATTATGCCTCTATTTCAGGTTATAGTCTGGAACAACTGTATTCAAATTTGGCTCAATTAAAGGCTAAGCAGATTACTTTATTCTTGGATAGCTGTTTTTCTGGAGCAAGTCGTAATAATGAAATTATTCTTGCGAGTGCCAGGCCCGTTTTCATAAGTACTGCTCTTCCTTCTATTGCTCCAAATTTAGCGGTATTTTCTGCGTCTACCGGATCTCAAATCTCTTCCAGTTACAATGATAAACTACACGGCCTATTCTCCTATTATTTAATGAAAGGTTTAAAAGGTGAAGCAGACGCTAATGGTGATAAGCAAATTACCCAGAAAGAACTCATTGATTATCTTAATAATGAAGTTAATTCCCAAGCTCGTAGAATGGGAAGAGAACAAGAACCTCAATTACAGAGTAATGATCCCCAAAAAGTGCTGGTAAAATGGTAAAAAAACTATCCTTAACCCCCTTTCTTAGCTTAGTATTGTCTTTATGCTTGATAGTAATGACAGGTTGTGCTTCTAATAAACAAAAATCTTCAACTACAAATGAAGAAGCCGAAAAATCCAGACAGAATGCGACTAAAGCTTTCTCTGAATTAGAGAAAAAAGATGACCAGAAATCCGAATCTATTTCTAATCCAATGTCTTCAGCTCCAACCCAAACTACCATATCTAATTTCGCTAAGTTAGGTAAGGTTACAGTGCAAATTGATACTTTTTTAGTATTTAACGATGCCGTTTCCTGGCAAGAAGCCAGAGCGCAAACCTTAGCTTTTGTGCGTGAACAAGCACTGCAAAAAGCCTTACCAGTAGATGTGTCCCTGGTTTCCTTAACCACGAATATGTATGTGGAAAGAAATGCCCAATTTGATGAGCAAACAGCAAAAAGTATATTTATGCTTTCTTCTTCTGCAGGAAGATTCCAATCGGAAAAAATTCTGGAAGAAAAACCTACTATAGATACTAAATCTCATAGTTTCCGTTATAATATGCGTTATCAAGCAGAGGTTGTCCAGCTTCCTAAAGTATACAATTCTGCCTATAATATTAAAGTCGGATTAAGTAATTCCTTATTGAAGGATGGTGAGCAATTTAAGGTTAGTGTCACTTCTAATGCTGATGGGTATCTCTACATATTTGATTTCCTACCGGATAATAGTGTGGCTATGGTATACCCTAATAAACTTTTCCCTAATAACTTTATTAAAACTCAGGAACCGTGGATACAACAATTTACCGGAGTTACATTGCCGGGGAAAGAACATTGTATTGAAACTCTATACTTTGTCTTTTCTACCGAACCTATTTCTGGCTGGGAAGATTTCTGTAGTAATGTTAGTGCCCAAGAATATGTTTTATCAGGTGGAGAGGATAGTTTTATCCTCTTCCAGAGATGGTTAGCCAAAAGCGATCCCGCTAAACGAGTAGAGAAACTTGCCCAATTACATATCTTTAAATGAAAAAACTTATGTTTAAAGAACTAAATATATCCAATCGGTGGTTATTCCTGAAAACTGCCGTAATAATAAATTAGGAGGAAAAAATGAAATCAGGAAAATGGCTTATTCTAATTACTATTTTACTAATTGCTTTGTTTGGTTGCAGTAGCAATAAGAATGCTGTAACCGGTGGCAATGTGAGTTATCCCAAATGGTGGAATACTCAAACTGAGAAAGATTATATATGTACTTATGGTATGGCAACGAAAAGTAGCCAGACTATGTCTATGGATGCAGCAAAAGCAAATGCTATGGCAGAAGCTGCTCGTTATGTAGAAACTGAAGTTAATGCAATGTTGAAAAATTATGAGGAAGAAGCTGGGGTTAATAATCCTCAGGTTCTTGCCCTAACTCAAAATGTAGTAGAAAATATTTCTCATGCTAAATTTGGTGGAGTAATTACAGGCTATATTGAAACTTATAAGGATACAGTAAAAGGTAAAACTACTTATACTACCTACATCCAAATGAAAATTCCTAAAGATGAAGTTAATCGGAATTTAATAGAAAATATTAAGAATGAAGAAGCACTTTACAATCAGTTCAAGGCTTCTCAGGCTTTCCAGGAACTGGAGAGAAAGACGGGAAAATAAATTAACTAATCTTTAGTTAGAGTTTTAGGTAAAACATTATTTTTTAAGAAAACAAAAAAGATGGGAATTAAAATATTTATTTTTTCCCATCTCTTTGTTTTCCCTTAACTTCTTAAAACTATTTTCCTAAAATGGGGTAAAAAACCATAGATTACAAATTCTGGGAAAAGTAAAAGTATTTACTGAAGTTTTAAAATATTTACTTCCCTAAGAAGGTTTTTCTAAAAGACAAACCATTCAAAAAGTTATTGAATTTCGCCTTTTAAAGATATTTACTAAAATGATGAAGTAATTTGTATAATTATTAAGCTAAAAAAACGTATTTTATAGACAGGGTATTATTTAATTCTTCTCCCTTTAATCATTAATTGAAATACCAGGGTCTAGGGGGAATTCATATTATTGACTACCCTGTTAGGAGTTACCTGAGAACCCTACTGGAAAGAGAATTACTTACAGACTAATGCAAAATTATTCAATTATCTTTCATTTATATTGACATAGTTTGTAAAAAGAAAGAGAAAGATAAATATTAATGATAATATAAAGTAGAAGAGGAATATGGATTTAAATACAACTCATATCTCGCAGCGTTTATGTAGCTTAGGATTATATGACCAATTATCATATATCAAATATATTGTAAATATTTTGATTATTACTCTAACTTAACCCTAACTTATCTCCATACTGACGATTACTTAGCTGAAGTAATAGGAAAGAGCCAAGAGAGAGCTTAGATATTTATAAATAAATGTGTTTGATAAAATTAGGAAGTTATAATACACCTGGTTATGCAGTTTTTATAATGATATTGTTTATATTGCAGACGGAGCTTGTGGTTTACAAATTATTGATGTTTTCTGATCCCTATTTTCCTGTATTTTTAGATTCCATAAATCCTCATCCAAATAGCAAAATTGAAAAATGCATTGTGCAAAAGAACAATTAATAATCTATGATACTAACCGGAATGAACTAAGTTTTTATAATCTTGATAGTCCAACCTTCCCAAAACTTATTGGTAGATATAATTGGAATCTTGCGACAGATGATATGGTAATACAGAATGGATATTTGTATACAGGTAATGGATGTTATGTATTAAATATATTAGATTTAAATCAAATAGTCAAGATTGAAAATCTCACATTAGTGCCACTTTCTACATTAAATTTAAGAAATTATCCTAATCCTTTCAACCCAGAAACTACCATTTCTTTTGAAATTTCCAAAACAGGTGATGTAATTCTGGATGTATTCAATCTCAAAGGACAATTGATAAAGAGACTAATCAATAATCAAATGACTGCAGGAAAGCATAATGTAATCTGGGATGGTAAAGATAATAAAAGTAAGATTTGTTCTTCAGGTGTTTACTATTATAGAATAGAAAGTAATGGTATAACAGAAACAAAGAAAATGATACTAATGAAATAAGTTAAGTTATTAAAGAACTGAAATTGATTCAATACCCTGGATTAAATTCAGGATGTTTTCTAATTTGTAGTTTAGCCCTTTAGCTAAATTTGGGAGATATTCTGTAAGGTGCTTTATATTCGGCATTAAATTCATAATGAATCAGTATAAGGTATTTTGAAGATGAATATGAATTATAATATTTTTATCTCTTTTAAATTTATTTTTTTATCTTGACATAAATTTAATATATATTTAAAAGAATCTTGGATAAAAAGAGGTAAATAAGATGAAAAAGATAGTTTTATTTATGATAGTGATTTTATCTATCATTTCATTAAATGCAGTATGTCATAAAATTGGAGAATATGTTACGCCATCTGCAAATTATATTACATTTGTTAATAATATTGCCTATTTAGCAGATTTAAGTTCCGGACTAAAAATTCTTGATATATCTAATCCCGAGAATCCAGTCCTGATTAGTTCTTATAATGCATTTGGTGGTGCATATGCAATATGTATTGAAAATGATATTGCTTATGTAGCCTATGGACAGTCTGGTATACGTATTTTTGATATTTCTAATCCTCAAGATGTGAGACTTCTTGGCTCTTACATTACTCCCCATAATAGTGATACTTATTCATTAACCATTAATGATAATATTGCCTATTTAGCAGATGGATATTATGGTTTCAGGATTGTAAATGTTTCTAATCCTCAGAATCCAGTACTTATAAGTTCTTATGTGCCATATAGTAATAATAGTGAAGTACATGAAGTTGTTGTGTCTAATAATATTGCTTATTTAGCAGTTAATTTTTCAGGTTTAGAGATGGTTGATGTTTCCAATCCCCAAAATCCCACTTTTCTTGGCTATTATTATTCACCTGGTTGTACATCTGTCTGTGTTGTTGATAATATTGCCTATATAGGCGATCTACTTTCAGGTTTTAAGATTATAGATGTATCCGATCCCCAGAATCCCACTCTACTAAGCTCCTATTATGCGAATAGTAGTGCAAGATTTGTAACCATATTAAATGATATAGCTTATGTAGCAAATAGTGCAAATGGTCTATTGATATTTGATGTTTCCAATCCTCAGAATCCAACTCTTCTTGGCTTTTATGATACAGCTGGTACTGCAAGATTTGTTGCCATATTAAATAATATAGCTTATGTATTAGAATCTGGGACAGGAGTGATAATAATAGATATTTCTGATCTTTCAAATTCAGCTCTTATTGGTTCTTATGATACATTATATTATGCTTCTTCTTTTTGTATTTCTAATAATCTTGCCTATATAGCAAGTGGATATTCAGGACTTGAAATTATTGATATATCTGATCCCCAGAATCCCACTCTTCTTGGCTCTATTTTTACCGGTAATGCAGTATCTGTTGCAGTTAATAATAATATTGCCTATTTATTAGATGTATGGCACCAAAGTGAAGGAGATGGTTGGCACTTACGAATTATAAATATTTCTAATCCCCAACATCCAGTGCTTCTTAGTTCCTATAATGGGAGTGGTCTAGCATATTCTCTTTCTGTAATAAATAATATTGCATATGTAACAGGTAATAATTTGCGCCTTATAGATGTTTCCAATCCCCGGAATCCGACTCTTATAATTGAATATTATGGATTTGTAACTTCCATTTTTGTATCAAACAATTTCGCCTACTTAATATGGGATTATAATGATTTTGAGATAATTGATATTTCAAATCCTCAAAATCCCACCTTGTTGGGTTCTTATTATATTCCTGGTCATATATTCCATATCACCGTATATGATACTATAGCCTATGTTGCTGAATGGCATGGCCTTAAGATTATAGATGTCTCTAATCCTCATTTACCAGTTTTGATAGATTCAATAAATCTTCGTCCCTGGAGTAAAATTGAAAGATGCTTTGTATGCAATGAACAATTAATAATCTCTGATACTAATTGGGATGAACTAAGTTTTTATGATTTAAGTAATCCAGCTGCTCCTGAATTTATAAAAAGATATAGCTGGAATCTTATCACAAATGATTTATTAATAGAAGATGGATATTTATATACTTTAAACACTTATTATGGATTAAATATTCTGGACCTGAATCAGGTATTAGATGTGGAAGATTCTATTCAGATACCTGCTACAATTTACAATTTGAGAAATTATCCTAATCCTTTCAATCCAGAAACTACCATTTCTTTTGAAATTTCCAAACCAGGTGATGTAATTCTGGATGTATTCAATCTCAAAGGACAATTGATAAAGAGGCTAATCAATAATCAAATGACTACAGGAAAGCATAATGTAATCTGGGATGGTAAAGATAATAACGGTAAGATCTGTTCTTCAGGGGTTTACTATTATAGAATAGAAAGTAATGGTATAACAGAAACAAAGAAAATGGTATTAATGAAGTGATTTAATTTTTCTCATAAATCAAATGATATTAAATACTCAATATTATAAGCGATATATAAAATTTATTTAGTTATAAGAAGAATTTTTGTTACAGCAGTATATGTTTTTCCCTGATAACTAAAGATTATTTCATCTTGAGGAGATATTGTTTCTCTATCTAAGAAATTATCAATATTGGAAAAAACAAAATCAAAATCTCTTTTTAATTCCCAACTTTTATCTGGGTCATTTTTATTCCAGAGAATAACAAAAAGTCTATTATCGGAACCAAATCTTTGGCTACCCTGATTTTCATATAGCCATTTTGCCAAGTTATGAGGATTTTCAAAAGCGTCTTCTGCTTCATAATTTTTTGGCATATAGCTAATTTTTAAATCAAAAGGTTGCCCATCAAAAAATATATCAACACCTTTAATATTTTTAATAGTTGGAATAACTTTAGGATGTTTACTAATATGTTCCTCAATTAAAACAGTTGTCCAATGATTAAACCAAGTGCATATAACATAATTAGTGATTTCACTGTGAAGATTAGAACTTACTTTATTTATTAATTCTTCGTAATGAACATATTTTCTAACATATTGATTTTGAATTTTTTGATCTAACTGACCCTGCACTATTCCCCAAGAAAATGATTTAACTTTAGATAGTTCTTTTTTTAAAGCATCATCAGAAATTTGATTTTCTCTACGTTTTATAATTTCGTTGTATTTAGATTTTATAAATTTATCTATTAAAGAATTATCTATAGAAGGACTAATAGACATAATATCTTCTATAAGTTTGGTCTTATTTTTATTTTTGACAGAAATGTCTAATTCCAAAGCGAATAATCTTAAATTATTCGTATCTAAGCTATTAAGTTTTAAATTTAAAACTTCTTTCATGCTTAATAATGACATTTATATTTACCTCATTTTTTTTTGAAAAGCATTATATATTCATGTTTAAAGACATAAAATCCACCAACTAAAGCTCTATATCTCCAGAGTTCTTTTTGATTTCTTTTTGCTCTTGTTTCTTCAAAATTTTTTACAATAATGCTTTTTAAAATATAGGATCTTTTTAAAATTTCATTCATACAATAAAATCCTAAGGGTATCCACTCACCTTTTGAATATTTATCTCCAATAACAAGGGCTAAATATCGTCCCTTTTCAAGAAATGGAGTCATATTATCAACGACTTCTCCAAATTTTTTCAAAAAAGATTCTGTATTTTCTGAATTAGAAAGATCATTTGCATCATTAGAAAATTTGATAATATCATGATAGGGTGGATGCATAATAAGCAATTGAACTTGCTTGATATTATACTGATTTAAAATAGGTTTTAAATCAATTTTGCTACTATCTCCGATTAAAATTTCACTTATTACATTAAATTTATTTGGTTCAGCATCTATATATTTTTTAGCTTCGTCCACTACTTTAGGATTTAATTCTATTCCTATACTATTTCTGCCCAATCTTTTACTTTCTATTAGGGTAGTACCGCTTCCTAAAAAACAATCCAATACCCAATCATTTCTTTTAGTATATCTCATCATCATTTGATGAGGAATTTGAGGAATGAAATTCCCCCAATACCATCCTAAATGAGATCCTGATGTATCTCTTTTATCAAAAATCCATAAACTATCCGTCAAGACATCATCATATTCTTTCCATTTTGATAAATTAATATCGTTAATTTTGTTTGTTTTTACCTTATTAATACCGTTTTTTAATCTTTTTATATAATACTTTGCTCTTTCTAAAGTCTGTGATTTTAGTATTTGATCTAATTCATCTATTACGATATCTTTCCTTAAAGAAATAGTATCCCCATTCATATCTATATTAATCAATCCCATAAAGTCATTACTGTAATTATTGATTATCGCTTTTAGCGAGATAATTTGATTTTTTATTGTTTCTAATTTTTCAGAATTCTCTAATTTTTCTAACTCTTCTAAAAATTTGGTTTTATTTAATATTATAATCTTGTAAGAAGGGGTAAAATCTTCATCTATAGGTAGTGTAATTTGATTTGAGTTATTAGCTTTCATATAATATCCTTTTTTAAGTATGAGAATTTTCAATCATAATATTTTAAATTATATTTACTTTATAAATCGATGTATTGAATTGTCAAGCATAAAATACCTTTATTTCCATTATTTATTAAATAACACATGATTAACATTATAAAGTGAGTTGATATCAATTAATTTTGATATCAACTCAATTAATTTATAATTATAGAATTAACTATCCAATAATAGCTTTCACATCATCATCTGGATTAGATATAGGTTGTAAACCGAAAGTAT
>ERZ795052.4658-NODE-4658-length-13995-cov-3.544046_pt1 | contig 13995 bp, 11 predicted proteins | sample MGYA00375136_ERZ795052 | MGnify/ENA primary metagenome ERZ795052 (study PRJEB30181, sample SAMN05720156) | activated sludge metagenome | isolation source: Anaerobic digester | place: Japan | collected 2015-05-26 ... | reverse complement strand
TCTGTTGTTATTGATATAAAACCGTTCTCTTTTAGTACTTCTAATATACCATTCCAGCTGTCTAAATCATCAGGAGATGGTAATCTTAGACCAGACAGGTATTCCCCTATACTTCCCTCGTAAGGATTCCATCCGGTATTCAACAGTTTTGATATATAGATGCAGAGCTCTATACCAACCCTCCTCAACCTTCTTACACTGGACTTAGGATGAGCCGGATTTCCAACAAGAATTATTCTATGCAGATCTTTACCAAGAAGTATTGCCAGCGCCTTACCTATAGCACCAGTAGCCCCTACAATGCTGGCAGTAGCTTCACTGAGAGGAATTCCTGACTTTTCAGAGGCAAATTTTATAGCATCCACCCCAGCCACCACCGTATAACTATTTCCTGTAGTTAACGGGACATACTTACCTTTTAACAGTGTTCCCCCTCTGGTGACTACCGAGGTATACGCCCCCAATCCTACTATTCTTGCCCCTCTGTCAACCGCAAGTTTTATCGCATCTTCTATGGTCTCAAGCATTTCATCTTGAGGGGTTTCTATCATCTGACGTGCTGTATAGGGTATATTGACAAACTCCCCGTAAGCTCTGGCTCCACATTGAGAGGTTATCTTAACCTTTCCTATAACAAAAGGTCTAATGATTTCTTTACTTATCTGAGAAAAGAGTTCCAACTTTTCTTCGGGAAGAGCAGAGAGTGTGGGGTCAAATTCATAATAATTTGCCAGATCTAAGGGGTGTACCAGAAATGCAAAACGACCCTCTTCCTCATCTGGAGATGGCATAAGGCTATTATCCCACGATTCTCTCTCGAAAGAAGGTATGGTATAATTAGATAACTCTTCTCTCCTTAAATCCAGAATCGGGCGAAGAAGTTCAGGAGTATTCCCTTCATTTAATATACTTAAGACATCCCTGAAAGAATTTATAACCTCTTCGCAATCCTTCCATTCAGTTATAAAAGATGGTTCCAATCTAATTACCTTACTATTTCTTAAAGTTGGAGCCAGTCTAATTTTTTTCTCGTTTAATAAGTAACTGACGATTGGATAAGAGAGGCTATTCTGCTCTGAAAGTATACTTAACATACTCTGAGGATAATATTCTCTTTTCATCTCCAATTCCAACCCCAAAAAGTATCCTTTTCCCCTAGCATCTTTTAAGAGTTTTGGAAAATCATCTCTTAATTTTAATAATTCATTTAAAAGTCTCTCTCCATTTTCTCTTATCCTGTATATCAGTTCCCTGTTATTTCTGGTAATTATATCTATAACTCTATCAGTAATCTTGCAGGCTATATTATTACCAGCGAATGTAGAAAAGTAATTTAAATCAAATCCTCTAGGATAAAATTCCTCTTTAACTAAACAGGCATTCACAGGATAGATACCTCCACCCAATACCTTGCCTATAAGCAATATGTCAGGGGTGATACCTTCCTCTTCACAGGCAAATAAAAATCCGGTACGACCTAAGCCTGTCTGAATCTCATCAATGATAAAAACTACTCTATATTTCTTACACAACTCACTTACCTGAGTGAGATACCCTTTAGGGGGGATAACAATACCTCCCTCTCCCTGTATCGGCTCCATCATAACCCCCGCATATCTTGCTCCACCATTCTTTAACTCCTCTTCCAGTACATCAATATCTCCATAGGGTACATATTTAAATCCATCCTCCTGCATCCCATGATATCCGCCTTCAGCAACAATGATATTTCTCTTCCCAGAGGATAATCTTGCCATCTTTATGGCGATATTGACCGCTTCTGTACCGGAGTTTGTAAACACCACATACTTAAGACCTTCAGGGGCTAAACTTATCAGTTTTTCGGCAACACTCTCCTGAGACTCTGAGATTGAAGCCTGGACAATACTGGGGAGCTTTTCCCCCTTTATCTCTTCCAGTACCTCCCATATTTCAGGGTAATTAAATCCAAAAGGAACAGCTCCAAAAGAGGAAATAAAATCTAAATAACGATTTCCAACATTATCATAGAGATAATTTCCTTCACCATATGTAAAATTTTTATCTAATTTTAATATTCTAAGTTCTCTCTTAATGTATGGATTAATGTAATCTTTAAAATCTTCCAATCTTTTTCCTCCTGTAATAACTTAATCTTTTCTATTTTATCAGAACTGACATCTCAATACAAATGTTGTTATGGTATAATAAGTGGTATGGAGACCCTTGTAAGCGTAATAATCCCTACGAGAAACAGAAGGACAATTATCGGTAAGTGTATAGAATGTATATTAAATCAGACCTATCGTTCCTATGAGGTTATAGTGATAGACGATGGGAGTGAAGATGGTACAGAAGATACTCTTGATAAATTTTCCAGCAATGATAACTTTAAATACATAAAGCTTGGAGAGAGGAAGGGACCAGCCTACTGCAGAAATCTCGGAGTAAGAGAGAGTAATGGGAAGATACTTATCTTCATAGATAGTGACATTTTCGTTTTACCAGACTTTATAGAAAGTCATATTGAAACTCATAGAAATCATCCCGAGGGAATAGTCGGTGTTGGTCCTGTCATCGCTATTTCCAAGATAGATGAAAAATTACCTGAAAAGGGCTCGGTATTAGATTTTTCTAACGCTTACTTTGCCTCAGGTAACGCCTCTTTATCAAGAGACATATATCTAAAGGTTAGAGGATTCGACGAGGTCTTCAATGTATACGGCTGGGAAGATATAGACTTTGGGCTAAAATTAAAGAGTCTTGGCATAAAATCTGTTAAGGTCCCCAGGGCTATAGGATACCATTATCAGCCTCTCCCCAAAGAGGAAGATATTGATTCGCTTATAGAGAAGGAGCGGGAAAGGGCTAGAACGGCTCTCTATCTATATAAAAAATATCCGACCCTGGAAGTAAAGCTTATGATACAGCTCAGCTCTTTCCATAGGATACTGAATAGATTTCTTACTGGATTTGGATATATAGATAAAAAAAGGGTAATCAGAATTCTCAATTCTAACAGGAGTTATAACATAAAAAGACTTGTTCTTACAGTATTTCTAACCAGGGTATACCTTGACGCCCTGGAGAAAGAGTTAAAAGTTCTATAACTAAAGGGCAGGATTATCTATCCTGCCCCAAGCTTCATATTACTCTGTCCCTTCTTCTTCATAAGACTTAAGATAATCTATACTCCACTGGGCGCTTTCAGCCAGGTCACTGTCCGGATACTCATCAATCAGTTTCTGATATTCATTTATAGCCTCTTCATACTTCTCGAGATACTCATAGGAAGAAGCTATGTCATATTGAGCGTCATCAGCCCATTCACTATCAGGATATTGTTCCAGAAATGCCCTGTACTCTTCTATAGCCTTTTCGTATTCTCCTTCATAGTACAAATCACGAATACGATTATACTCGGCTTCGTCAGGAGCCATCTCTGCAGCAGCTTCGGTTTCTTCAGCCACCTCTTCTGTCTCGGTAGTCTCTTCAGTTCCTACAAATTCTTCAGTCACTTCCTCTGCAGTTTCAGTGGTAACTTCTTGCTCCTCCGGTCCTCCGCCTGTAGATACAGCTATTATTATAGCTATTACTACCACGGCTACTACCAAATATGGTAGCCACTTAGGAAGATTACGTTTTTCCATTCTACATACCTCCTTTTTCAGTTATTATTAATCCTGTTTGATTTTAGCCTCTGATAATTAATATGAAGAAACAGATCAAATAGTTCGCAGATCCATATGGACTTTTCAAATGGAAGATAAATTCTATATAATAGAGTTAAATTAAACAAGTCAGGAGGTTATTATGAATAAGAACTACTCTATAGAAGAGATACTGGAGATAGCTGTAAAGATAGAGGAGAATGGAGTTTTGTTCTACAGAACTTTAGCTGAACAGACCAGAGATAAAAGGATCGAAGAACTCTTCAGATTCCTTGAGGGAGAAGAAAGGGAACATATCTCGGTATTCAAAAACATATATGAGAATCTCACCAAAAAGACCTTTGAGAAGGCTTTTTCTGAAGAAGAGGCAAATATGTACTTGCATGCCCTGATAGAGAATAGGATCTTCAAAAAACCAGAAGAAATTATATCCACTGTTAGTAGAAACGATGGACTATCTGCAGTGGATATAGCTATTCAGGTAGAGAAAGATACCATTCTATACTACTATGAGATTCTGGAAAACCTGACAGGGAAAGAGAAAGACCTGGTAAAGGAACTTATAAACCAGGAAAAAACTCATGTATACAGGCTTACAACCCTCAAGAATACTTTAAGGGGCTAGAAATCTAGCCCCTTATGAACTCTATATCTCAGGATTAGGAACTTTCTTCCAATCTTCCAGGAATCTCTTCAAGCCTATATCGGTAAGTGGATGGTGGAAGAGTTGCTCAAGTACCTTGAATGGAGCAGTAACTATATGCGCTCCTAATCTTGCCGCCTGTAGTATATGGATAGGATGCCTTACACTTGCCACTATTACCTCTGTCTTATAACCATAGTTATTGAAAATGGTAAGTATATCTTCTACTACCTGCATCCCCTCAGTGGAAATGTCGTCCCATCTACCAATAAATGGGCTTACATAACCTGCTCCAGCCTTGGCTGCAATTAATGCCTGTGTTGGGGAGAAAGTAAGCGTAACATTTGTCTTCACTCCCCTATTAGATAACTCTTTCACCGCCATAATACCCTCTGGGGTCATGGGAATTTTAACCACCACATTGGGAGCTAAACTAGATAACTTTATAGCCTCTTTGATCATACCATCTGCTTCTGTACTTATAACTTCAAGGTTCACTGGTCCGTCAACAGTATTCAATATCTCCATCACAACTTCTTTAAACGGTCTATTCTCTCTAGAAATTATTGTCGGATTGGTGGTTACACCATCCAGCAGCCCCCACTTTTTTATCTGTCTTATCTCTTCTATATTAGCTGTATCAGCAAAGAATTTCATAATATCAACCTCCTAAGTAAGCTTTTTTTACAGCATCATTATTTAACAGTTCTTTCCCTGTACCTTCCATAACCACTCTACCCGTCTCAATTACATAAGCCCTATGAGCAATCTGAAGCGCCATATAAGCATTCTGCTCGACAAGAAGGATAGTAACTCCCTGTCCATTTATCTCCTTAATAGTCTCGAAGATATTAAGCACTAAAAGAGGGGCAAGTCCCAGAGACGGTTCGTCCAGTAATATTACTCTCGGCTTTCCCATAAGGGCACGGGATATAGCCAGCATCTGCTGTTCTCCACCACTCAATGTTCCTGCCTTCTGCTTCTGCCTTTCCTTCAACCTCGGGAACAGGGAGAATACCCAGTCCAGTTCTCTAGATATATCGTCTCTTCTCAGATAAGCCCCCATAAGAAGATTTTCCATAACTGTAAGATTACTAAATACTCTTCTACCCTCTGGTACCTGTAAAATACCCAACCCTGCTATTTCATTTGGAGCCATCCTGGTTAAATCCTGACCATCAAAAGTAATGGTCCCCTTTTTAGGTCTGATAAGTCCAGATATCGTTCTAAGGGTAGTTGTCTTCCCTGCCCCGTTTGCACCTATAAGTGTCACAATCTCTCCGTCATTTACCGTTAAAGATACCTCTTTCAGAGCTCTTATGACACCGTAATATACATCTATCCCTTCTATCTTAAGCATCTATCTGGTCACTCCTGTAAAATGGAAATTACCAAGTTTTAAGGCTGGCACTAAAGTGGGATATATAAAATATTCTCCAGCTATATGTAAATCTTTTCCCACAGCTTCGGTAGAGTTTAAAGCCTCCAGTATACTCTGGGTAAACCTCATATTCTTCACCGGTCTGGTGATCTCCCCATCCTCTATAAGAAACGTACCATCTCTTGTCATCCCAGTAATTATAGTTTTAACAGGGTCTACCATATTAGTATAGTGGAATCTTGTAACCAGAATACCTTTTTTAGTAGAAGCTATCATATCCTCTAAGGTATTATCCCCGGGTAAGAGCGTAAGGTTAAATGGAAGCGGACCGTCTGTACTTGGTTGTGGAAGGGCATTCCCGGTTGAAGTTTTCCCTTCTTTCTTAGCATATTTAAAATCATAGACAAGATTCCTGGCAATCCCTCCTTCAATAAGGATAACATCCTGTCTGGGTAGACCTTCAAAGTCGAAAGGAAGGCTGATAGTCTTAGAATGGGATGGATAATCCCATATATTTATCAGTTCTGATGCTATCTTTTCACTCAGTTTTCCAACGAGAAAACTCCTCCCTTCTTCAAATTGCTTGGCACCGAAACCCATAAGGCCTAAAAAAGAAACCAGTGTACCTGCAGCCTGTGGTTCCAGTATCACCGTATAATATCCAGGAGAAAGTTCTACAGGATTTTGCCCATTTCTTGCCTTATTGCTTGCTATCTTAGCAAGAGATATAAAATCTATACTATCCAGGTCCTTTTCCATATCGTATACATAACCACTTGAATCTCCATCCTGAACCACAGCTTCCAAAGAACACATCGAAACACTATCTTCAACACTTATTCCGTTTGAATTTACTATGGCAACAGTGGTATCTGTTAATTCTAACGCACCTGAGGCGTTCAATCCATCGGTAGCCTCTATAAAATCAATAACTTTTTGGGCTAACTTTTCAGGATCTGTTTCTTTCTGTACAGTATCTTTCTTAGACCTGATAGGGAGGGGTCTGGGAAGTCCGTAATAATCAGGATCAGGTGGAGTCAGTTTAGCTATACTTATAGCCCTCTCCAGTGCTTCATCCAGAGCGTCGGTCGAAAGCTGATTTATCGATACCTTCCCGGTTCTATTATCAACAATCACCCTTATGGACAGGTCAATATCATCTACTGAGACATTCTGATGTATATAAGAATTAGCAAATCTTGTAAGTGTCCGATTGGTATGTACAAGTAGGACCTCAGTATCTATCCTCCTAGCTTTTTCAAGGACATGCATTAATATCTCACCGTACATCTACCTCACCCCCACCCTGACATTTCTAAATCTTGCTGGAGCAGTCCCATGTCCAACATGAGCTATCTGTCCTGGCTGTCCCTTACCACAGTTTGGAACACCCCATATCTTCCACTCACCAGGACCACATACCGCATCCAAAGAACTCCAGAACTCTGGAGTAATACCGGTATAATTCGGATTCTTTAATATCCCCATCAACTTTCCATTCTTAATCTCCCATGCAATCTCTAATCCAAACTGAAAATTTAACCTCCTATCATCTATAGACCAGCTCTTGTTTGTACTCATAAATATCCCATCTTCCGTGTCCCTTATAAGATCTTCCAGTGTACCTCCTCCAGGTTCCAGATTTATATTGGTCATCCTGATAAGAGGGATATTCCCCCAACCATTAGCCCTGCAGGTTCCATTGGAGGTTTCACCCAAAATATAAGCGGTCTCCCTATTGGTCAGAAAATTCTGAAGCACACCTTCTCTAATAACCTCTATCCTCTGTGCCGGGACTCCTTCATCATCATATCCAAAAGAACCCAATCCACCTGGCAGGGTTGCATCTGCTGAGACATTCATAATCTTAGATCCATATTTCAGTTTACCCCTATCTCCAATTGAGATAAAGCTGGTGCCGGCATAACTTGCTTCCATTCCAAGGATTCTATCCAACTCTATCGGGTGACCAATGGACTCATGTACCTGTAAAGCAACCTGAGACCCATCCAGTATTAATGTTGTGGTAATGGATGGACACTGGGGTGCATCCAGCAGGGCTGAGGCCTCCTCGGCAACCCTCTGGGCATTATTTAACAGGTCCATCTCTTCGATAAGCTCATATCCTCTGGTTTCATACTGCCCGCCAAAAGAGTTAGGATAACTTCTGCGCTGGAGCTCACCTTCTCCAATAGCATACGCAGAGATACCTCCACCACTCTCTATTATATGCTGAAGAATTTCTGTCCCTTCACTGTTTACAAATAGCTTCTCAGTCTCCCAAAAATCCATACTACCCTCAGCTATCTTTACATCTCTTATCTTACCCATAATTTTTGCCGATTCAATAAGTAGACTTACCTTTTTATCCAAGGAGACATCAAACGGATTTACCTTAACATTATTACTCCATGTTGCTATTATCTTAGGAGCTGGAGATAAAATAACATCTTCCTTTTTAGCCAGACTACTTGCTTTGGCAACCTGAATAGCTCTTTTAGCAGATTCCAATATCTTATCTCTCTGTAGGTCAGATGTTCCAGCAAAACCCCAGGCTCCATTAACAATAACTCTTATACCTATCCCCTCTTCTGTATGGTCAATCAGAGATTCCACCGACTCATTCTTTACATTTATACCCTGATACCTCCTCCTTAGTACCCTTACCTCGCAAAAAGAAGCTCCACTCCCCATAGCTATATCTAATGCCTCATGGGCAATATCTTTCATATCATCTTCTCCTACCTATAATGTTTTAATAAACCAGTCTGAGACAAGACCTAATACTTCTTTTTCCCAGGGAACTGAGTTAAAGGTATGGTCTGCACCATCTATAACTTTCAGTCTGGTCTCCACTGCCCTGCCTTTAAGTGCTTCATAATATTTATACGCAGCAGCTACAGGAACCACATTATCACCTGATCCGTGTATTATAAATACCGGTCCTTTAAAATTTTTAATCATCTCCACCGGCTGTATATCGGGGAGTTCCCCTATAAATCCCAGTCCTAATTGCCATCCACCATAATCTACAAAACCTTCCGCCCTTAATTTATCTTCCGGATACTGAGTTCTAAAACCCTCAGCAAGAGAAGATAATTCTGCAACTGCAGACAAAAGTACAGTAGATTTTATATCTTCTCTTTTACCAGAGACATAACTGGCAATACCTCCCCCCATACTTAAACCCAATACCCCTATCCTGGAAGGATCCACACATTCTTGCTCTCTCAAAAAATCCACTGCGACAAGGGCATCTTCAACTTCTCCGGAGAATGTCATCTCAATAAATTCTCCCTCACTATCACCTGAGCCATAAAAGTCAAATCTCAATACATTTATTCCAATAGAGGCTAATTTCCTCGCAATCTTAACAAATAAGCGATGAGGCTCAATCTTATTCCCCGTAAAACCATGAAAGAGTACAACACCTGGTTTTCTTTCCCCATCATCTACACTATGAAGGATACCAACTAACCTGTGCCCTTCTTTTCCAAAAACAACAGGGATTTCCATACAGTATCATCTCCCTTTTGATTAATTTTACTATAGGATAACACAAAAAAAGAAAAGAATGCAAATAGAAAAAGAAATTACTGATAAAAACAGGGAGCTGAGTTTTATAAACCAGCCCCCGCAGAATTAATCCAACTTATGAAAAAATATTTTTTATATCTTCCTCTGGCTCTGTGATCAATCTGAGATCATACTCTGATCTGAGAACATTTAGTATATCATCATTGACCCAGGCAGGAAGTATGGGTCCTATGTATATACTCTTAATACCAAGGGCAAGCAGGCTCCACAGAATAGCCACCGCTTTTTGCTCCATCCAGCTGAGAACCAGGGTAAGGGGGAGATCATTTACTCCAACCCCAAAAAGCTCACTCAATGCCTGGGCTATCTCTATGGCTACTATAGCATCGTTACACTGACCTATATCTATCAATCGTGGAACTCCATCTATTTCCCCCAGGTCCAGGTCGTTTATCCGGAACTTTCCACAGGCAAGGGTGAGAATAATCGTCTCTTTAGGTAACTTTTCAACAAACTCTCTATAATACTGGCTCTTCTTAAGAGGTGCATCACAACCCCCTACCAGGAAGAATCTTCTAATCTTTCCTGCCTCTACCAGAGACTTAATCTTTTCAGCAAGAGAAAGGATTACCGATTTAGAAAAACCGGTAACTAAAAATTCTTCTTTATGCTCATCTTCAAGATCAGGGAGACTTTTCGCCTTTTCTATCACCGGAGTAAAATCATACCCATCGATATGTTTAACTCCTGGCAAGCCAGTAACTCCGGTGGTGAACATCCTGTCCTTATAACCCTCTAAAGGTGGCAAAACACAGTTTGAAGTTCCAAGGATAGCTGCTGGATATTTGTTAAACAGTTGTCTCTGATCATGCCATGCTTTACCAAGATTTCCTACCAGATGGCTATACTTCTTTAATCCAGGATATCCATGTGCTGGTAAAAGCTCAGAATGGGTATAGACATTTATTCCAGTCCCCTCAGTTTGTTTCAGAAGCTCTTCCAGAGCTTTTAGACCATGACCGGTAGCAATTATCCCCTTACCCTTTACAGAACCGGTTCTAACCCTGGTTGGGACTGGCTCTCCATACTTTTCTATATGGGCAGTTTTCAACAATCTCATAGTCTTTATATTCATCCTGCCAGTCTCAAGTGCCAGAGCTACGAATTTCTCCGGATCAAAGTTGACATTGGTAAGGGTGGAGTAAAAAGCAGATTCCAGAAAAGCATCCACTTCCGGATCGGTATAGCCCAGTTCTCTGGCATGGTATAGGTAGGCGGTTATACCCTTTATTGAAAAGAGAAGATTATCCTGGAGTCTTGCCACCGTAGGCACCTTTCCACATACCCCTTTAACAGTACAACCAGTACCATTCGTAGTCCATGAACACTGGTAGCAGAACATATCAAGTTTCTCTGCACTGTTCATCTTCAAAACCTCCTGTACTATTTTGATATTATGTTAACATAGTTGATTAATTTACTCAATATTATAAAATACAGCAAGCTAAAAAGCAAGAAAATATGAATTTTTACAATTAGAAAAGACATCGTGAATTCAAAACAACTACTATTCGAAGGGATTAAAAAAATGGCTCCCCGGGTAGGACTCGAACCTACAACCAACCGGTTAACAGCCGGTCGCTCTGCCTGTTGAGCTACCGAGGAACACGATAATATTATAAGACATTTTACAAATTAGTCAAGAGATCTTTATATCCAACCTGTGAGTTTAGCTAATAGTCTGGTGTAATCTAGGAAATTCCGCCAGGATATGTCGGGGGGAACCCCATGGTCGCAGCTGGGTATATAACCACCATCTTTTAACAGTGGCGGTACTACCCTCAAAACTTCTCTTTCCATCTCTTTCCCACCCTTGGCGATAGCCCTCTTATCGATACCTCCTATGTAAGCCATACTTTTTCCAAATCTTCTCCTGAATTCTACTATATCATTACCAGCAGCTACCTCTACAGGAGTGCAGCAATTAAAGCCTGCCTCTATCCAGAGGGGAATAAGTTCTCCTATATAGCCATCGGAGTCCATAGAAATAATTGGGCAGCCACTTTTTCTAAGTTCTGGGATCCATCTGATATATGCTGGAAAGAGGAATTCTCTTACCATTCCTGGCGATATCATACTGTGCTCTTTATAAGCCATATCTTCAGAGATCAGGACATAGTCCAATTGCACTCTGGATATTATTCTTCTTAAGACTTCCAGTACAAAGCCAGCCCAGAAATCAATCATCTCTTTGACAAAATCTGGTCTCTCTATCATAAAAATACACAGATTCTCCAGTCCACACCATTCCCTCAACTGCCAGAATGGACCATCAAAACTTAAACTTAATACATAGCTTCTATCTTGGACCCTTCTACACCTGTCCTCAAAATCTTCAGGGAATCTTCCAGGAGAATTCGGATCATATCTTTTCTTCATCTCTTCCCAATCTGAGTAATCTTCTACCGGAAATTTATACCATTTTCTGGTTACAAAATCTTTTGCCTCTCTGAGGTATGTATAATCATACTGGTCAGATATTTCAACTATAGCCCCCATCCAATCCTGCACTATATAATGACCATCTCTATGTTCTATTATCTTCTCCTCAAACTGGGGGATCATCTTAAAAGATACCCCGAGATCAATTCTTTCTTCCTCTTTCTCCTTCTCTATACCCAGAATTTCTAGTAGTGCAGAATAATAGTTCTTTCCCTCCGGAAGTCCCTCTTCCCTCCACCTTTTCAGAGTTGATTCCCTTGGACCTCCAGGCATCAATGGAATTTTATCAGGCTTTCCAAATGTAAGTGTTTCTACAAATCTTTCCCTAGAAGTCATTATATTACCTCCAGTAAATCTCTAACCCTGATCGGGTTTCCAGTAGCTATAGATTTATTGGCTGAAATTCCAATCATTATTGACATAGCACCAGCTCTGGAATCTGCCATATGTCCAAGAGGGTCTGGCTGATTTTTTGTAAAGAGCATATTTTGAAGTCTTTCATCAGAGCCACCATGTCCACCGGTCACTTTAGGAATCTCATATGTTACTATCTCATCTTTTCTGTTGAATAGTTTTATATACTGGTCAGGTTCTCTTACATAATGACCACTGTGAAACTCTTCCGCCTCTATCCTTCCATCAGTTCCAGTGATGGACATTCTCCATCCTTCATAGGGACTGTAGGCTACTAGGGAATAAGTTAAGAGAGCTCCTTTCGAATATCTTACAGTTACACTCATCGTATCCTCTATATCTATCTCTGGAGAAAATACGCATCCGTCACGGTAGTATCCATCTATATCTTCTGCATCAAAGTAGAATACCTTCATAAAAGGGTCTTTAGAGTAATCCACAAAAAATTCACAGCTATCTTTATACTGACAGGTTAGACATCTTGCTCCCCTATTCTCTCTTGTTGGTCCGTAGAATCTTCTCGTTCCATTTGCATATACAACTTCCGGGTCCTCCTCTATCCACCAGTTTATTATATCAAAATGATGGGTAGCCTTATGAACCAGAAGACCTCCCGAGTTCTCCTTCCTCCTGTGCCATCTTCTAAAATAATCTGCCCCATGTCTGGTATCCAGAAACCATTCGAAATCTACATTCAGTATCTCTCCAACAACTTTTTCCTTTAAGAGTTCCTTTATCCTTGTAACATATGGGTTGAACCTGTAGTTAAAGGTTACTATTATCCTCTTCCCTGTCTTTTTTTCTGTCTCCAACATAGCCCTGCATTTTTCATCGTCTATGGTCATAGGCTTTTCTACTATAACGTCACATCCTGCTTTCATAGCCCTTATTGCATATTCATGATGATATCTATCTATAGTTGTAACTATCACGCAGTCAGGATGTGTTTCTTCTAACATCTTATCAAAGTCGTCAAAGACTGGGATCCCTCCGCAGTAATTACTTACATATTCTGCCCTCTTCCTATTTATATCGAATATACCTACTAATTTTGCATAGTCCTTGAATCTCTCAGTTATTGGGATGGCATACATATAGAATCCTCTGCTACTTGCACCAACCATCACATAGCGTTTCATCTTTTCTCCCTCCTAGTACCTGTAGGCTTTTACTCCTCCAAGTTCCTCTATATTAGCTATCTCTCCCCTGCTATCTCTTGGGTTTACCAGAACAACATTTCTATCGCTTATACAGGATATAAGATCTTTAATATCGAAATATCTTGCTATTCCATATATCTCAAGTCTAGGGTCATACCTGTAGTATCTGGAAGAGATTAACTCCTCATAAGAATAGAGAATATCTTCCAGGTATATCTCTTTTACACTTTCATCAATCACACTGGCAAATAGCGCATATATGGAGCTTACTCCTTTCCCAGCTATAGAAAGAGTAGCTTTTGGATTAACCTCTTTAACGTATTCGAAAGCTCTCAAGATATCAAAAACTCTCAAGGCAGTCATAGATGTCCCTAGCATTATTAGATCAAAATTCAACTTATACTCAGTTCCGTAATACTCATAAAATCCATGAAGATTTATATCTCTACACTTTACTGAACCAATTCCTCTAGGGTCATATACAAATACATCTCCTCTAGATAGGAAACTCCTTATCAAATCAAATTCTTTCAATACATCTTCTGTTCCATTATCTAAAAGTAACAATGTGCATAGATTACTACCTTCTCCAGAGAAATATACTCCAGCTGTTGTTATGTCTGTTTCTGTAAACATAAATACCTTCTTATAGGGGAACCCATTAAAAGACCCTGATTCTATCGTCCTCGGATAGAGAGGTCTTTTATC
>ERZ795052.4655-NODE-4655-length-14001-cov-6.815144_pt1 | contig 14001 bp, 8 predicted proteins | sample MGYA00375136_ERZ795052 | MGnify/ENA primary metagenome ERZ795052 (study PRJEB30181, sample SAMN05720156) | activated sludge metagenome | isolation source: Anaerobic digester | place: Japan | collected 2015-05-26 ... | reverse complement strand
GGACGAAAGGAAATTGTTCGAGCTACCTTAGAATCTATTGCCTTTCAAACAAAAGATGTGGTCAATGCTATACAAGAAGAATCAGGCGTCAACCTTACACAATTAAATGTTGATGGAGGTGCCACAGCTAATAATTTTCTCATGCAATTTCAATCAGACATTCTCAATGTAGATATCCATCGCCCTAAAATTACAGAAACAACAGCTATGGGCGTTGCCTATTTGGCTGGTCTTGGTTCAGGCTATTGGAGTGATCCTAAAGATTTACAAAATATCCGTACTATAGAAAAAACATTCACTCCCAAAATCAACGAACAACAAAGAACTGCTCTATACCATGGTTGGAAACAAGCCATTTTTCAAACAAAAGCAACATTATAATGCAAAATACAACAGTGATAACAAACAAAAGCAACATTATAATGCAAAATACAACAGTGATAAGAAACAAAAGCAACATTATAATTCAAAATACAATAGTAATAAGAAACAAAAGTAACAATATAATGTAAAATACAACAGTAATAAAAATATTGGAAAATATTGGGAAATATTCTTATCTATTCATCAATGAAAAACAAAATTTACTTTTTTGAATAAAAATACTATAATGTTTTTCACAAGGAGTATGTATGAAAAAAAGGAATGTTTTATTATTATGTGGTGGCCAGAGTAGTGAACATGAAGTGTCCTTAACATCTGCTTCCTATCTATGGGAAACGATCCATCAAGATATGTTTCAAGTGTTCGTTGTTTTATGGTGCAAAGATGGAAAATGGTATTGGATAGATACCCCTAACGAACTTGTAAAAAAACGCGGAAAATTAGTAGAAAATTTACAAGTGGGACAATGGGAAAAAGTTTTATTAGACTATACACAAAGTCGGTTAATAGATTTAGAAACAGGTGGAAAAAAAATTTCACAAAAGATAGACGTTGTATTTCCTATTTTGCATGGTGCTTTAGGAGAAGATGGTTGCATCCAAGGTTTATGTAAAATAGCAAACATACCTTGCGTAGGTTCGAGTGTACTTTCCTCGGCAATCTGTATGGATAAAGTCATTGCCAAACAAATTTTATCTGCTAATCAAATTCCTAACACACCGTTTGTCTTTTTCAAAAAACAAGATTGGCAAAATAATATGATAGAGTGTCAAAATAAAATTGAATCGCAATTACGATTCCCAATATTTGTTAAACCTGCGAATGGTGGTTCTAGTGTGGGAGTTACCAAAGTTTCTCATAAAAACAAAATAAAAGAGGCTGTAGAAAATTCTTTTCAACATGATACTAAAGTCTTAATTGAACAAGGAATCCAAGGGCAAGAATTAGAATGTGCAGTATTAGGAAATACAGACTTAAATGTATCCATTGTAGGAGAAATTATCGCAGGCAATGAATTTTATGATTATGAAGCCAAATATTATTCTGGGAAAAGTCAAACATTAATTCCAGCAAACATTGATCAAAATATGCAAAATAAAATTCAACATCTTGCGGCATTAGCTTATAAAGCTCTAGATTGTGCTGGTTTTGCACGCATCGATTTTTTATTAGAAAAAGATACACAAATATTATATATTAATGAAATCAATACAATCCCAGGATTCACTGCCATTAGTATGTATCCTAAATTAATGGCATCTTCTGGCATTTCCTATCAAGATTTAATTACAAAATTGATTGATTTAGCTTATGAGGTTTGATAATGAAAGCAACATTATATATATACGCACCAGAAAGTCAAATCAATCGTGTTATTCAAGAACAAGAAGAATTAACTATTGGTCGTAGTCCTATGTGTTCTTTACCATTAAAAGATCGAAAACTTTCTCGTATTCATTGTAAAGTATATTATGAACAAGACAATTTTTATATACTAGATCAACAAAGCACCAATGGAACATTTTTAAATAATGTTCGAATCAACACACCTAGACGTTTAAAAAATGATGATGTGCTTTTATTGGGTGACACAAAAATTGAAGTAAAAATGAATGTAGCTCAAATCCCAGCTAGAGAACAAGAAAAAGAATTGCCCCTTTTCTTTGATGGATATGAACTCATAAAAGAAGTCGGCTCTGGAGGGTTAGGCGTAGTCTACAAAGCAAAAAAAGAAGCTACAAATGAAATAGTTGCCATCAAAGTTTTAAAACGTACAGCTGCCTCAGATCCTATGATGGTGCGACGCTTTTTAAAAGAAGCACGTGTATGTGCGAGTTTAAATCACCCTGTTTTATTAAAAGTCTATGACTTAGGAATGGTAGAAGAACGCCCTTATTTAGTTTCAGAATTTGTACCAGGCAAAACTTTGTCCTCTATCATTCATAGACAAAAAAAATTAGATATCAAAATAGCATTGACCATCACTTCAGACATTGCAGAAGCCTTAACCTATAGCCACAACTTAGGATTTATCCACCGAGATATCAAACCATCTAACATGCTAGTTGTATTAGAACCTTTGCAAGTCAAACTCATAGATATGGGAATGGTCAAATTTTTAAACGAGAGTGGCTTTACCATTATGGGAGATACATTAGGAACACCACGCTACATGCCACCTGAACAAATCGAAGATGCAAGTAGCGTCAATCATTTAGCTGACATCTATTCCCTTGGTGCAACATTGTATCATATGCTAGCTGGAGTCCCACCATATAATAACGTACGAATAAAAAGATTGTGCGAACTCCTAGACCATTTTGTTACATATCCTCCTGAACCTATTGAAAACCTTGTAGATTTGCCAAAAGATGTCATTGCCCTTGTCAATAAAGCCATGAACAGAAACCCTAAAGCAAGGTTTCAAGATACAAAATCTTTTCAAAATGAAATCAAAAAAATTTTTCGTGGAAAAAATTTCACAAATATCTCCTAAAATTTAATAAAAAATAGATTATTTTCAATTTTTATATAAATTAATATAAATACAATCTCTATAAAAAAATATTTATACAAAATTTTTCTTTATTTGTCATAATACATTTTTGTTTTTATATTATGAAAATATACTTTTTAATAAAATATATTTCTATCTTTTCCAGAAGAGATAAGAAAAAAAAGAAAAATGATTGACAAAAATAGAAAATTAATTTATGATAAAATCTCAATTCAAGTGAATTTTCCAAGAAAAAATTTTCCTTTTTATATTTGCTCTTTACATTTTAAAATTAGTAAATACAAAAAGGAAAAATTTTTCTTATTAACAGTTGAACATATACAAAAAGGAGAGCAACGTTGCCTACGTCAACAGAGCCAACAAGAGGAGTTCAACTAAAAGAAGGAACATTTACATTCCAACAACATTTTAAATGCAATGTTGATGTAAAAGTTTTACAAGAAATTCCTCAAAAACTGGATATCTGTCAACAGGGAATTGAAGGACTAAATGACCTTTTTTATGAAGTAGCTCCCGAAAAAAAAGAAGGTGTACTAGTCCAAAAAGCTATCTGGGAAAATGTATTGGAACGCATTCTAGATATGAAAGTATTCAATGCTACATCTAGCTATACAAATGTTTCCAATCAACTCCTTCCTTTGAAAGTAATTCTCCCTGAAAATAGACAGTATTTCCCCATTGATTCTATTTTTACTAAAGAACCTACTAACCCATTTAGAGAAACAAAACGATTTGCCCGTGAACTTTTAGACATTGTCGCGGCCATTAAAACATTGCGCGAAGAAAAGTTATTTGGTTATCCCGAATTTCATATTTATCCTAGTAGTGATGCGTTTGTTTTAACAGACACTGAAACTGGGGAACGAAGAATTACTGTTGGCATGAACTCCATTATGCCAGGCGAAGTAGACGAAACGCTTCCTACAGAAGAACGTTCTTTAATGGCAATTCGCGATCTTATTAGCCAAAGATGGGATAAACGAGAATTTCGTAAAGTGACCAAATCAAAATCGTTGAACGATATGTTGATGCAATTAAGGAAACTTTCTCAAGACTTACCTACTTGGAAAGTTATTACGTTTGGCACAGCGAAAATTGTCTCATATGCTGCAGTTATATTCTTTGCATTCTCAGCATTGATGGTTATTAACGGATTATGTCCATGGAATAATGCAATTCTCGAAGAACTCAATATCTATGAAATTACAGAAAATGGTGAAAGACGATTACTTAAACCAGAAACAACAATTGTAGAAGGCTATAAACAAGATGAAGATTCTAGAATCCGAATCATTTTAGAATCCAATCAAAGAAGCAAAAATACGTATGAAGTTTTAGGAACATACCGTTCTCCCATGCGTTTAGAAACAATGGGTGGACTATTAATTTTTAATTTACTCAATGCTTCTTTATTCTTAGATCAAGCATATCATTTAAATTATACATCCCCAATTAAAGATACAGAACTTAATTGGAATCCAGAATTAAAACTTGCTAAAGCTACTTCTTACGATGGGAAATCACGTTTTCGTTTAGAAGGTCGTAATCTATGGGGCAGAGATAGAGTCCAACTTTCCGCCTCAAAAGTAGCACCTGCAAAACAAGTACGTACTTCTCGTGAAGAAGCTCGTCCCCAAGACAAAGATAAAAAAATACCTATTTTAAATATTGAAATCCTTGTCCAAAAAAGTGCTTGGACTTTGGATATGAACCCAAAAGAAATTGCATTCCAACAAGCAGAAGCTGGAAAAGAATCGATTGAAACAGATGTAATTAACATTTATGCCAATCCTACAGAAACAGAAAAAGAAAAAGGCGTTAAAGTAGAAGAAGCTAACTTAGCCTCTTATTTTACAGTGAGTTTCAACCGTGCTGGCGTTCCTATCCAAATTCATTATCTAGATCCACAAGGTGAAGCACTGGCTAAAATTATTTTTGATAGCTTTGATGAAGGAAAACTAAAAACTCCTCCCAAAATGCAATCTGTTCGAGTGGACACCAGAAAACGACAGGACAGAGACGATGAGGAAGACATAGATCTTGATTATGATGACGAGCAAGAATATGGAAGAGATCGAGAACGTAGTTCCACTAAACGTTTACCTTCACTCAAAAACATTGATACATTTTGGCTTAAACGAAACAACGCAATTGCAAAATTAGCAAGAAAAAGAGGCGATCTCACTCAAGAACAACTTGTGGCTTGCGAACGAGAATGGAGAACTACACCTAGCCTAGACATTGAAAAAATTTTACTAGAGAAAAATTTTCTAAATGAAACTAAAATTAAAGAAATTAAACAAGAACTATCTCAAAATTCTCTTTCTAAACTAGGCATTGAAGTAGAAATTGTCAAAGACGTATACTATAAACTACCTGCTATTCCTCCTGCAGTCAATGCCATTAAAATTGTTGTGCTTTCTCGCCATCTTCCTTCAGAAGAAATCCAAGGCAAATTACATGTTGCCATACCGGGAATGACGGTTACAACAGCAGTACCCATTACATTCCATCCCAAACAAACAGTGGAATTTGATCCTGTAGAAATTGCAGACATTCGTAAAGAAGTAACTGGTGTAGCTCTTCCTATCAAACTTAACAAACGAGTTTGGGGCGAACTCAAACCATACCTTGCTCACGAATATCGCTACTTTACATTTCAACTCCAAGAAGCAGCAGAAGCACCACACATAAAAGGCTATCCTTCTTTTACACTTGGATTACAACTTCGTGATGACCCCAACACACTTTATTTTTACAATTCAGTTACAAAAGAAACATGCACTATCAGCGATTACAAACGTTCCCAAGGTAAAATATACTTTGCAGCTAAACCAGAAACATATGGAAAAGCCACAACTAATTTTTTTGAAACACTTGACCCCACTAGACCAAATGTTGTGGGCATTAGAGAAGCCATTGCAAGAACAACTAGTAATCTTTACATCATGATTTTGACAGATAAAAACGTAGACAATTCTCAATTGCAACTTAAATGGAAATCAGGTGAAGAAGCTGCTAGTTTAGCAATCTCTGCTCGTTCAGAAGAAGCACTTCGCTTAGTCAAATGGAAATCGGACGTACCCGTCAAAGAAATCAGTCGATACACACCTAAAGATTGGCTTAGCGACAAAATTTCCATTAAAGGTCCTCTTGGTGCAGCACAATTTCAAGCAATTATTTTTTCAGGAGAACAAGCGGATAAAGACGTTTCTTCCAGTGTATACATTAACATTGAAAAACCAGAACTTTTAAACATTCTTTACCAAACAGTAGATGGCGACTGGTTCTCAAATATCAAAGCATCTACAAAATCTATTAAAGCTTTATCAGCACGTCCATCACAACTCGGCGTACAAAAATTTGGCAAAGAACGAGAACAATCTCAATATTTCCGAGCCGAAACAAAAGAAATCGGACGCATTGAAAAATTCCTATTTGTTCCAGGAACTGGTGTACAACCAGGTCAGAAACCAGAAACAACAAAAGTCACATTCTATTATCCAGAAAAAGACATGTATGTGGGACTTGATGTTGAAATTTCCTGCGAAGAAGCACCTAAAGTAGATTGGAAAATTGCTTTCGATGGTATCCAACCAGCAACAGAAGACGCAAATCCCACTGCTACTAATAATCTAAAAATCAACATTTATAACTATCCACGTGCAAACATCCAAGAACTAGCACAAGATATTAAATTTATGGCAACATGTGCTTCTACAGCACTACTTCATGCTCAATACCATTCTGAATACAAATCCCATCCAGAAGATTTGAGATGGGCAGAAGCCATTCAATGGAGCTTAGAATCTGTTGGATTCCAAGGTGTTGCTACACCACCTGCCTCTATGGGTCAATTGGGTGATACAATCAAAGTAGCCATTGAAGCCAAAAACAAAGCTGGTCTTCAAAAAAGTTACGAAATCATGCGTGAAACCCTCTTACTAGCTTGGAGTCCACAAGCCCAAGATCTACTTACATACCATCTTGGTCTAGACGGAATTCGAAAGACTCTAGAAAAAGGTGAATCTATACAGACAGAAAATTACACAGTCAATGTCAAACTACAACCAGAAAGACAATTGCCTCCTCTTGTTAATGAACCAGAACGATTCGTAGAAGTGGAAATTCTCATTCCTTGCGACAAACTCGTATTAGATAAAGTAATAGCGAATGTTGCAGAATTACGCGAAAGCTACTACTACAACGTACCTAAAAGTTTTTCTAGTGTAGCCAATATTCAAGAAATTTTAACAAATATTTATCCTTATCCTGAATCATTTCCAGTACAAGATAAAGTTATGGATAATGGAGTAGAAATATCTACCACATACTATGACAACATCTTAAAATACTCTCTCTGGGAACAAAGACTTAATGAGTTTAGAAAACAAGAAAGCAAATTCTATATAGCTATGCTTGGCGTAACTTCTGAAATTGCTAACTTAGATGGCAGTATCGATGAACAAGAAGTCAATAAAATTGCCACAGAAATTCAAAAACAACTCAGCACATACTTTATTTCTCCCATTTCCATATCGAGAGTTTATTGGAGCGAAATCAAAGACAAAGTTCGCGGACAAGCTAATACAAACAGAGTTAAAATTGGTTCTGAAGAACAACGTGGTATACTACGATATGTAGAACGAACCATGATGTCTCAACACACAGATCTAAAATGCTGGTACACCAACTTCTCCTTTGTCATTGATAGACTCATGCTAGATAGATGCCCTTACCACAGAGATATCTATGTAAAAACATATCGACCTAGCATTGAAGGATACCTTGGAGAAGAAATCAAACTTAGAATCTTCAAACGAGACGGAATGCAAATTTCTCCTTATCCAGGTCAAGATTACTCTGTAGAAATTTTAAGCGATGTTACTGGTTATACACAACTCGTTACAGTCAAAGGTATTACAGTTTACCAAGATTGGTTTGCACCTCATCCTTCTGATGAACTTAAAGCCTCAAAAATTAAAAATAGACTCCAAGTCAAATTTTACTATGAAGAAGGCGGTCAAGAGAAAGAACTTATGCGACCAGGCGAAGGTGCACCACCTATCATTGACTTTGAAGTACATCCTGCATCTGTAATTCTATTTGAAGTCAAGGGGTATCATGCATCCCCAGACAGAATCCGTCAAATCGTACGAAACAAAGATTTCAGTATTGTTACCACAAAAGGTACAACAAAATGGAATTGGACATTCAGCTTTGACAATGGTCCCATCGTAGTTCCATTTAGCTACAAGATCAAAAATTCTTTACGAGACCTTGTCAGTTATAGTACCCATATTTTAACTTGGAAACAAGATCCACCAGCACCGGATGATGAACGAAAACTCGAATCCCTAGCTGGAAAATATGAAATGGAATTTCTCTATATCAATACACAAGCACAACTACCTATGTCAGAATTCTTCCCATATACAAAAATGGAAGATATCTGCCGTGATTATGACACACGAAGAATGTCCTCAAATAGAATGATTGATTTCTTAGAAAAACTATTTGCCGTGTCCGACCAAATCGGTAAAACTGTTAAATTTAAATGGACTCCCGAATTAACAGCATATTACAAAAATAACAATGACAAAGACCAAATGTTTCGCTATGCTTATCATAACAGCCATGAACTACGTTTAACCGTTCCAGCAATCTTTGAAACACCAGCAAACTTTGTGGGAACACACCCTGCACTCGTATGTCCTCCAGGCACGCAGATGACAGTTATTTGGAGAATCGTACCCTCTAAGGGCGTATTACAACGTGGATTCCCTAAATATATCTTAGAAAAGAAACTCTTTCCAAGTAGCGAACCAGTCTTTAGTAAAGAATAGGAGTTAATACATGCCATCTTATGAAGAACACTGTCGGACGTTAGGCACACTAACAGAAGTCATGACAGAAGTTGTCAAAGAGTGTCTACCTCTTCAGACTTTTAAAGAAACGATTGATCCAAAAAGCAAAAAAATCATGATCGAAGTCGAAGAGGAAATGACCGGTATCGGAAATGATGGCTTGAGCATGGTAGAGCGCGCTAAGCGCCCACCATGCGCTATCTTGCTCGGTACCAGTTCTGCAGGAAAAACAGAACTACTCACCAGCTTCCTTACAAAACTAGGAAAATTCTCTGGCTCCACAGCCACAGATACCACCCCTATGTTAGTACGATTACGCTATCCTCATGACAATGAATTCTCTCCAGAAGACCATGGAAAAGTCACATTCCTAATGCCTCGTGACTTTTACAAACTACTCTCAGATCTTCCAAGAATTCGAGATGTCATTCGTCAAGACAGCCAATTAGCAGACGTGTGGGACAGAGTTGTACGAGTGGCTCGTGGTAGTGGAACAAAAAAAGACACTGAATATGACAAACGTCTCTACAATGCCATCAAAGAATGGGTTACAGAAGCTCATCAATGGGCAAGAGTCACAGGTGATGATGATGATAGTGCTTACTTTGCAAGCTTAGCCGAAATCACAGAACACTTCGATCCTGAAGGAAAACATTTTGCCAATTACAACCCAGTACCTCGTAGCTTACTCATCAACTTTCTTGATAAATCTGTAAATGTTGGCAAACTCGCTGAATACATACGAGAAAAAGAACGACGAAGTGATGCAGAAGCTAAACAAATGGGACGTGTCTACTACATGATGCGAACGATTGGTGCTATCACCGACTTATTCGTAGAAGAAGACATTCTCAAAGATATCGATATCTATGACACAGCTGGTGTCCGCGTAGGTGGATTTGAAGCAGAAAAAGTTAGTGCAGATGAAAGAATGCACTCTCAAATCCAAGCTTTTAAAAATAGATGGGGTTTTGAACGACTTGTTCCTTCTGTAGATATTATTATCTTTATCCTAGTACTTGAAGAACAACAAGTGGATACAGAATTCCAAGCATTATTTGAAGAATGTCGTAAATATGGTAATCTCCAAGATCGACTCTTTATCTTCATGAATAAAATTGACAAAGCCGCAGACCAAGCTATCAAGAAAAATGATTATAAAGAATCTAAAGAGAATGGTGAAACAATTGCCATTCCCGACGAAGGTGCTACATGGAAACTTTGGATTCAAACAAATGTTATGGACAAAATTCGTGGCTTAGGAGATAACTTCCACAACGTATTCGTATGTCGAGCTCCTAAATTCGATTTTTCAGAATCACTATCTCGCTCTTTCATAGAAAATAGTAAAACAAGTCCTACACTTAGCAAATATTTATTTGATGCAAAGAAAAATCTAGATGCAACATTAGACAACAATGATGGTGGTATTAAATTCGCATGGAGAGCTGTAGAACGAGTCATGAGAACCCAAGGTAGCAAAATTCGCTACACACGACTGGGTCAACAAATTCTACCATACTCCAAAGACCTACTCAAAGTTTTGGAAACAAAACGTATCACAGACACAAAACCAAGCGAACTTGAAATCAATACATATATGGAAAAACTTATTGAAGATCTCAAAGACCTACGTTGGCGAAATGAAGAATTTAGATTACCTGAAAAATTCGGAGAATTCTGTATCCAGAAAAAATTTGTCACCTCTAAACAAACAGAAGAAGCATTACAATTTCAACAACAAACAGAAATGGAAAGCGGACGCCATTTAAAATTAGGACAAATTTTTGTAGACAAAAAATATATGACACTAGAACAAGTTCGAGAAGTATTACAGGCATCTGAAAATGAACAAGAAGACTGGGAAGTCTACCAAGAAGAAACATTCCAGCACGTACGCGAACGAGTCATAGATCAAATTATCAGCTTTATGGAAGATAAAGGACGCCCTATCATCAAAGGTAACATCCCTGTAGAATCTGTAGTTGACTACTTGACAGAACCCATTAAAATTCTAGAAACAGAACTTAGTGGCATCTATACAAATAAAGAAAGAAAAGCTTTCCAAGAAGCCGTTCAAAATGTAATAGAATGCCAACTCACAGCAGCACTTTGGAATCAAGATAAACTCAGAAAATATCTTTGGGAACAAAAATCACGAATCACATCTTCCTTTCACATCAGAGATGACATCTCTGAAGAAGAAGCAAAAATTGTAACAATATGCTACGATAAACTCAAAGAAGTTGTAGATAAATTACCCCCTATCCCAAGTAGCAAACAAAAAGAAGCCACCGAGAATCCATAACCGCTATGACTGAACAAATAGAACAGTCTTTGCAAACGGGGGAAACATAAATAAAACATGGTTTAAATATTGACTATGATAAGCATAGTCAATATTTAAACTGTTTAGACCATTTAAAATATTTTTTCTTCAATGAAAGACAATGACTCTTTTATTTCTATATATTATGACTACCAATCTATAAAAAAAAGCTAGAATGGAATATATAAGTAGTAGAAAAAATTTAGATCAGTCACAGTCGCACATTCAACACAAAAACAATAGAAGATAAATAGTAGAAAAAATTTTAGATTAAGTACAGCCGCACGTTCAACACAAGAACGGTAGATTAAATGACAAGAACGGTAGAATAAATGCTAAATGCAGATGACACTGCATGTTATATAGATAAATCACACCATGATAAAGTAGTACAAGAATTACCTAAAAATGCAAATATTGTTCTTAAATCAGACAAAGTAGATGTAAAGTATATACCAGGGATGGTTTGATTTATGACAAACAAAAAACACCTGAACAATTGCCAAAAAAAATAGGAATCCTATTCTAAGACAATAGGAATAAAAAATTGAACAACATACAAGAAACATAAAAAAACGTTTTCAATATCGCAAATACAAGTGCAGTGAAAACAATTAAAGAAAATATCAATACAACTTTATTTTTATCCTTAGAATAAGATCCTCATTAAAATAGGAGTCCTATATGAGTGTATGGGAAAAAGTATTTAAAAATCCTAAATCAAAAGGAGTCGTCGCGTTAGGATCTGGATCCCTTTCCGTACCAGGGGTAAAAGCACCAGGACGAAGCGGACAATTCCCCAATCTAGTCCTAGGACTAGCTTTAGGAACCACGTTTACAAAAAGAACATTCCTATGCCAAGTTGGGGCAGAGATGGCACGATATAAACCTGAAAATGAAAACGGCAAAAATGAGATTGCTGTATTTCGTGCAGAAAAAGTCATCCATGACCAACGGCAAGAAATTTCGCTAGGTGAAGAAGCTTTGAGCAACTTCATGAGTGATAGAAGTGACCCCGCATGCACACTATTTTTACAACCAATACGTTATTTACTAGGTGGTGCAGGGAAACCTCCACCCTATATTAGTACATATGCTGGAGAAAAAATAATACATCAATCTCCGACAAATGAAGAATTATATAAAATATACATCAAAGCTCAACTTAAATTTTTATATAATGCTGCTAAAATACATCACTCAGCTAATACAAGATTTCAACTAAGTCAAATGGTAGTCGAATATCCTGATTACTTTGCCACACCAGATATCAAGCGATATAAAAAACTCGTCAAAGAAAGCATCGAAGAATTTTTCCCTCCTATGCTCACAGACGAAGAACAAGGCGACATCTATGATAAACTCACATTTTTACCAGAATCATTCATAACAATGCTTCATTGGCTCACAGACCAAGTCGATCCCAAACTCGCTATCCAAGATATTGAAATCAAAAAACTCATGGCAAAACACGGCATACTTCCTAGAATTACAGCACCCGTTAACTTCCTAGTTGTCACACAAGGGGCCACCCACTCTAGAGTAGTTCGATTACAATTTAGCTCCTTTGAACAACTCATTTCTGCAAAACGGGTGGGCGAAACAGTATCTGTGGGTCACAATTATCTAGGAAGAACAGGATTCGGCGGTGATCATATTAGTTGTGCATTTTTAGAAGAAGAAGCACAACAAAGATACGGAGCTACAGCTGCAAATAAAGTCAATTCTTTATCTAGAAAAGTTTTAGAAGACTGGAGTAGAATGACAAATGCAGAAGGAAAAAAACACTTTGAAGAGCTACTAGGTAATGAATACCAAAAAGCTATGGAAAAACTCGCAGAACTCACACTCAAGGGATTCGGTGAAAATCCAGAAAACACTATGATCCTACTAGGTGGAAAAGTATTTGAAATTCCTTATTTTAGAGAACACTTTAAAAACTTATTGCGATCCTATCGCATTCCACAAGCAAGAATTATCACTCCTTCTGCAGAAGAATGTAGTGTAGAAAGAGCATGTGAAATTCTACAATTCCAACAAAAAGGTTTAGGACGTTCCTTTACCATTCGCTTTGGTGCTGATACAGAAGGTAGCCAAAAATTTACATGGCGTATTGGAAAAGTAGTAGAAGGTACACTAGTGGATGTAATCCTATCTCCTGATGATCAAGAATGGGATAGCCAAAATCCTAGAACATTTACACTCACATTTGAGCAAGGAGTTCGACGAATGAACCTAGGATATCAAAAATCTCTTAGTGGACTCAGCCAACTGTGGGCAAACATCAATTTGAAACCAAGAATCAAATCAGCAGTTACAGTTACATGCCAAACAGATGGACCAGACGACCTCAGAATTACAGAAGTGAAAACAAACGATCCAGAAACTACTATTACAAAAGATGATTTCCAAATAGATATGTTAATCGCTGGTGAACATCCTTCCTTCTTCCCACTCTATGACAAAATTCTAAAATCATAACATAAAAAGGGACGGTTTTTAAAACCGTCCCTTTTTATATTACCCCATAACAAATTTGCCTCCACCGAGCAACTTTCCATCCCCCAGAGCAAAGGAAACCCACGCATTTTACGTAATTCTCCGCATTTTTTTCTATTCACACATTTTACGTAATTCTCCGCATTTTCGTATTCATTCATGCATTTCTAAGAATTTTTACGTAATTCTCCGCATTTTTTTCTATTTACGCATTTTATGCCTCCCCCCCCGAGCAACTTTCCGCCCCCAGAGCAAAGGAAACCCACGCATTCCAACGTATTCACGCATTTTTTTTTATTCACATAATTTTACGTAATTCTACTCGTTTTCGTATTCATTCATGCATTTTTAAGAATTTTTACGTAATTCTCCGCATTTTTTTTTATTCACGCATTCTACGTAAT
>ERZ795052.4645-NODE-4645-length-14024-cov-8.610638_pt1 | contig 14024 bp, 10 predicted proteins | sample MGYA00375136_ERZ795052 | MGnify/ENA primary metagenome ERZ795052 (study PRJEB30181, sample SAMN05720156) | activated sludge metagenome | isolation source: Anaerobic digester | place: Japan | collected 2015-05-26 ... | reverse complement strand
GGAGCACGTCGGTTTTGCCGTAATCGAAACAGCGAGAGTCCCAAGCGTCATGCCAGCCGCGCATGCCGTTGTGGAAATACTGGTGCAGCGTGCCATCAAATCGCGACAGGCCATCGCGCTCGTTTTTGACCGCATGCGAATGAACGATGTCCATGATCACCGCAATGCCGGCTTCGTGCGCCGCGTCGACCAGCGCCTTGAACGACTCTGGCGTGCCGAACCGCGAAGAGCAGGCAAAGAAGCTCGAAACGTGATAGCCGAATGATCCGTAGTAGGGATGCTCCATCACCGCCATGATCTGGATGGTGTTGTACCCGGCGCACACGATACGCGGCAACACCTCTTCGCGGAATTCGTCGAAACTGCCGACGCCCAACTTGTCTTGGGCCATACCGATGTGCGTCTCGTAAATCAGCGGCACGCGCTGGGGTACCGTGAACGACGGCACACGCCAGACATACGGCGGCGGTTCCCAAACCTGCGCGGCAAAGAGCAGCGTGTCCGGATCTTGGATCACCCGTCGCGCATAGGCCGGAATGCGTTCGCCGCGTCCGCCCTCCCATTCCATCTCCAAGCGATAGCACTGACCATGGCACAGGGCACCCGCTGGCAACCGCACCTCCCAAACATCGCGCCCCGGCAGCCGGTTCAGGCGGAATGTATCGCGCACCTGCCACTCTGAAAAATCACCCACCAGCCAGATGGCGGTCGCGTTGGGCGCCCACTCACGGAAAACCCAACCGTCCTCCGCGCGGTGCAGTCCGTAGTACTCGTGGGCACAGGCAAACTCTGCGAGCGACCCCGGAGCGGATGCAAGTTCGGCGGCCCGCCGCTCGGCCTTATCGGCACGCCTGCGGATGATCTCGGCGTACGGCGCGAGATAGGGATCGTCCAGCAGACGCGCACGTGAAGCCGACACAGCCATAACCTGATCTCCTCAATTCGGGGTGAACGTTGAACCTCACGCGAACGACCGCACCAATGACCGCTTGAGCATCTTCTCGTAGATGTCGATGTAGCTTTTCGCGCAGGTCTCATGGTTGAATCGAGCGAGCCCTTCGCGCATCACCCGAGCGATCTGCACCTCACGTTTCTCCGCTGGTCTGGCGTAGAACTCCATCGCCCTGTTCATCGCCCACTCCAGCCCGTGGCTGTCGTAGACCTTGAAGACAAAACCGTTGCCAGTACCAGCCGCCACATCGATATGCTCAACCGTATCGTGTAGCCCGCCGGTATCATGCACCACCGGTAGCGAACCATAGAGCTGCCCCACCATCTGTGGCAGTCCGCATGGCTCGAAGAGCGACGGCACCAGCGTGAAGTCCGAGGCCGCGTAACCGAGCTGCGAGAGTCCTTGATTGAAATCGCACACCGCCAGGCGTCCGTAAAGATCGTGGAAACGCAGGATATCGTAAAAGGGCTGCTGGAAGACACCGTTCGCCACGATAGCGATCTGCACGCGACGCCGCCAGTGGTTCGCCATGAAGCGATAGAGGATGTCGGCCAAAAGCTGCGGTCCCTTTTGAGCAGGGTCGAGCCGCGACGGCCAGAAGAAGAGCGGCACATCGGGGTCCTCCTCCAGCCCCACCTTGTGCTGAAACGCGACCTTGTTGGCGCGCTTGGCCTCGCGGTGCGTCTCGGGTGTATAGTTGACCTCGAGGGCAGGGTCGGTCTCCGGGTTGTCCCCGGTGTCCGGCGCATTCAAAATGCCCGCCGCGCAACTGGCGCGGTCTTTATTGCGAATCTCCTCGCGCAATGCGTTCGGGACAAAGTCGTGCCAGCCGTTGACAATCTCTTTGAGAAAAGTCGGACTGACCGTGTTGATGAAGTGCGCGGCGAAAACACCGCTGGCCTGCATGTCAACCGGGTTGGTGTTGCGCGACTCCTCGTAGTTGTACGGCTCGCGTTTGTAGTAAAGGTTGTTCCAGAACTCGGCCGCGTCAATACCCGAGTCCTCGATCTGCGCCAGCGTCAGGTGGTGCGTGTGGATGTTGTGCACCGTGAAGAGGCAAGGAATGCCCATGCGCCGCGCTGCGGCGGGGATCAGCCCTGTCATCCAGTCGTTGCAGTGGATCAGGTCAGGCTGCACCGTCGGGATGATGTTGTTGATCACCTCGCGCGAAAAAGCCAACGCCAGCTTGGGGTTTTCGTCCTGAGATTGGCTATAGACCGTATCGCGGTAATAAAAGCAGCGGTCCTCAGCCAGATGGATACGGCTGTCAGGCAGGCGGCTTTTGTAGACGCGCAGTTCATCGCTGATCAACTGCCCGACCTCCACATGAAACATACGCCGGTAGTGCGGCAACGCCACATGGACATCGGCGCCGAGATCAAACAGCGCCGCCACCAGCGACGCCGAAACGTCCGCCAGACCGCCAGCCTTGGCGTTCAGCTTGCACGCCATATTGCCCATGCCGGCCGGCAGATAAGTAATCTCCGGCGTAACGATCAGTATCCGCGGTTTTCGACTACTCACAACAACATTGTCAGTGCCATCGACAACACCGTTACCGTTGCTGTTACCATTGCCATTATTCTTCTTTTGCTTCGACATGCGTCACACCTTTCTCACGCACCCCAAAACGAGCCCGCCGCATCACTGCATCGGCCCTATCACCGCCTTCACCTTTTCAGCCAACTCGCTGATGCGCTGCCGTTCCTGCTCGAGTTTCGCGTTTTTCTCCTGCAATGCCGGCAGAGCCATGACCTTTTTTCTCAACTCGATCTGCGTGCGCGACAACTCATCTTGCAACTCCTGACACCGCTTGCGCAACGCCTCAATCTCAGGCGACGTATGCGTCGTGTCGTTCACCGCCCGGTTCAACTCGCCTTCCAGCCGATGCGCCGCAAGCATCCGCTCGGCACGCTCCGCCATCCAGTCGTTCAACTGCTTTTTCTGCACCTCGGTGAGCTTGGAAAGGTCCTGCGCCACCAGCAGACCGGCCACGCCGATCAGGCACGCCGCCACCATGCATATCAACTTTACCGCTCGCATAGCCTCTTCTACTCCTGTATTCGATGTCTGGACGCAGTATATGGGAAAGAGCCGGTTAATGCAACCCATGCTTCAACGAAATCCCGCCAATTTGTGCGTTTGAAGCGAAAGCAGCCATTTCTTCGTGCGCCGTCCCCGATTCAAGCGACCCAGCAAGCGCACGGTGTCTACCGTATTGATCTCCCCTGCGCGGTCGCAAGGTGACAGGAAATAGTGCGCCGCTTCGATCCGGTCGCGCATATTCTCGCAAAACGCCTGGACATCGCCATCCACCACAATGCGCATTTCATCGGTCTGCCGCACCATCTGCTCGTCGTCGTAAAGTTCGGCGTAAAGCGCTTTGGGCGACACCGCCAGATAATCAATATGCCGCCGCCACGGCTCGGACGGCGCGATCAGCCCGTTCGTCTCAAGGGCGATCCAGTAGCCCAGCAGCTTGAACCGCTCCAACAACCCGCCCAATCCCGCGTGAATCAGCGGTTCGCCGCCAGTGATGAGCAGTGTCTTACAGGCAAACGCCGCCACCCGCTCAACCACCTCGTCCTCGCTGAGCGTCTCAAAGCGGTCATAGACGGTGTCGCACCACGGGCAAGCCAGATTGCAACCGCCCAAGCGCAGGAAGACCGCCGGCATCCCGGTGTTGTATCCCTCGCCCTGTAGCGACTCGAAAATCTCGACAACCTGTATCCCGCCCGCATCCTGCGTCATGGACACTCTCCCGCACCGCGACGGTACTCCGCGCACGACTCGGGCGTCTCAAGCACCTTGACCGACGTCACGTTCACGCGGTCGGCAAGCACATCATAAAAATAACGCGCCAGATTCTCGGACGTGGAGCGGAACGGCAATCCCACGCTCTTCATGCCGTGTTTGGTGATCACCGCCGCGATCTCGCACTCGCTTTCACTGGTCTCGTCGTAGATGAAGGCGTGATCAAAGCGCTCCACAATCACATCGCGGATCACCTGCTTGAGATCCTTGAAATCGATCACCATATCGCGCCCCTCATCCTCCTCGGACACCTCCACGATCACATGATAGGTGTGACCGTGAAGATTGCGGCACTGCCCCGCATGATTCGTCAGCACATGCGCCGCATCAAATTGGCACTGCTTTGAAACCGTCAGCATGACGCCCGACTCCTGATGGGTTCTTGCAAAAAAAGTAATAAGTAATAGGTAATAGGTAAACTCCTTGTCTGCGGCGTGGCACGGGCATCTTGCCCGTGTTTCATGGGCGGGACACCCATGCCACGAGGGTTTGCAAGTACCTCACTGATCAGGGCGCAGATTATACCGCATAGTTGCCTTTCGTAAAGCTGCAATCGTCAGTTCGCGCAATCGGTTGGTGACAGGAGTGTGCGAGTCGGGCGTTTCTGGTGAAAGTGGGGATGCGGTTTTTGGACATGATTGACATGATTGACATGATTTCCCGCTGCGCGGGCGCATAAAGTTTGTGCCGCGCACGGCGCGGCGGAAAAATCTGGAGTGCGGCGACAAGAGCCGCGCTGTGCGCGGGTCGCGGCACCGCTTTCTCTCCGCGCTATGCGCGGAAACACAGTCTCCCCGCGCGCCCCCCCATTGCATGCCCCGCGCGCACCCGGTGCCCATCCGCCCGCCCTTTTTTACACTCATCATTGCGACCACTGGGTGGTCGCAATAACAAGCGGTCTGCCCCCCCAAAAAAACCTCTGCGCCTCCGCGCCTCTGTGTTAAAAAATCCGCGCCATGCCCCCAAAAAACCTTCGTGTCCTTCGTGCCTTTGTGTGAGAAAACTCCTAACTCCTAAATCCTAACTCTTCCCTCTTCCGACGCATCCGATACGCCTCATACCCACGGCGGCGCAACTCGCAGCTCGGGCACGCCCCGCAACCGGCACCGATCACACCGTTGTAGCAGGTCAGCGTATGCTCCGCCACGTACTCCAGCACACCTAGACTATCGGCCAGCGCCCATGTCTCTTCCTTGGTCAGCCCCATCAGCGGCGTGAACACCCGGAACGGGTAGTCCATCGCCAGATTCAGCGTCTCATTGCACGACTTCACAAACACATCCCGGCAGTCGGGATATCCACTGTAGTCCGTCTCGCTGACGCCGATAATCAAATCGCGGATGTCGCGGCTCTTGGCATAGATCGCAGCAACCAGCAAAAAGAGCATGTTGCGTCCGTCCACCACGGTGTTCGGACACGCCGCGCCCTCCGCTTGGTGGATCTCCATCGCCGGGTCCAGCAGCGCGGTGGTCGTGATCTGGTTGTACCATGCCAGATCGATCACCCGGTGTTCGGACACGCCGAAATGCTCCGCCACCGCACGCGCCACCGCAACCTCGCGCGCGTGCCGCTGTCCGTATTGGAACGTGATGCACGAGATCGCCGGGGCGCCGCGCATCCGCACGGCCTGCGCAAGACAGGTTGTGCTGTCCTGTCCGCCCGACAAAATCACCAATGCCTTATTTTCCCTCATCATAACCCTCATGGAAAACGCAAAGACGCAGAGACGCAGAGGTTTTTACGGGACGGCATCGTGACTGCAAGTCTGACAAAAGAAATTGGAGTGCGGCGGCAAACGGTATTCCGCGCGATGCCGCTTTTTGAGCATGAGTGCAACGGCAGAACGGCGCACAAAGCGGTACCGCGAGCCGCACTTCGTCCCTACGTCGTTCACACTTCGTCGGATACACTTCGTCGGGTACACTTCGTCCAAAACACTTCGTCGAAACACTTCGTCGCTGGCGCAATCGACTAGGTGTTGAGACTAAGTGTGTTCGACTAAGAGTGGGGACTAAGTGTGTCTCCGCGCACAGCGCGGAGAGAAAACGGTGCCGCGACCCGCGCACAGCGCGGCTCTTGTCACCGCACTCCAAGTTTTTCCGCCGCGCCGTGCACGGCACAACAATCATGTTAATCATGTTAATCCTAGTTGGACGGCACCGGCCCGCAACCCGGAATGGGCGACAAAACGCTTTTCCGCCAGCGCGGCGTACGTGGTGCCGGGCCGGCCGTAGTTCACGTAGGGATCGATCGAGATGCCGCCGCGCGGCGTGAATCGTCCCAGCACCTCGATATACTTGGGTGCCATCAACGCACGTAGGTCTTTGAGAATCACGTTCACACAATCTTCATGGAAATCGCCATGGTTGCGGAAACTGAAGAGATAGAGCTTGAGCGACTTGCTCTCCACCAGTCGCTCGTCCGGAATATACTGGATCGTCAGGGTCGCGAAGTCCGGCTGCCCAGTGACCGGGCAAAGCGTGGTGAACTCCGGACAGGTGAAGGTCACCCAGTAGTCGGTGTCAGTGTGCTTATTGGCAAACGTCTCCAGCAGCGCGGGGTCATAACGGTCAGCGTATGCCGTCCCGCTACTGCCCAGTTGGGTCACGCCTTGCAATTCTTCCTTCGTTCGGCTCATACTCACTCCTGTCTACACTTCGTCGTGCTTCGTCGGGTACACTTCATCGAAACACTTCGTCCCTACACTTCGTCGTTCACACTTCGTCGGGTACACTTCGTCGAAACACTTCGTCGCTGGCGCGATCGACTAGGTGTGGCGACTAAGTGTATTCGACTAAGAGTGGGGACTAAGTGTGTCTCCGCGCACGGCGCGGAGAGAAAAGCTCCCGACTCTCTGTTCCCCTTTTCATCAGAAACGCATGACCTTCGCACATCCCTATCACCGACCAATTACCTCGTTCTCATTATCCCGTTTCATGTCGTCGATTTCAATGGCGTTTTCCGGACAGGCCTGATGACAGATGCCACAGCGCGTGCAGAGCGCGGAATCAATCTCGGCGCGCTCCAGCGGTGTGAAGGCAATCGCTTCGACCGGACAGTTCTGCGCGCAGAGCGTGCATCCGATGCAACGCGATGTCACGCGGTACACAATCAGCGCGCGGCATTTACGCGCCGGGCAGACGCCGCGCACATGCGCGTCATACTCCGCACGGAAATAGCGCAACGTCGAAAGCACGGGGTTCGACGCGGTTCGTCCCAGTCCACACAGGCTACCGTCGCGCACCGTACGGGCGAGGCGTTCGAGCCGCGCAACATCGTCAGCCTCTCCCTGTCCCTCGCAAAGCCGATCCAAAATCTCCAGCATGCGCCGCGTACCGATACGGCAGCCCGTACACCGCCCGCACGACTCAAGCTGCGTGAACGCCAAAAAGTAACGCGCGATATCCACCATGCAGTCGGTGTCATCCAGCACCACCATGCCGCCCGACCCCATCATGCCGCCCGCCTGCACCAACGCCTCGAAATCCACCGGCCTGTCGGCCTGGGCCGCTGGCAGACAGCCGCCGGACGGACCGCCCACCTGTACCGCTTTAAGCGTGCGTCCCTCGCCAACGCCCCCACCGATACGCGTGACGATCTCGCCCAGCGAGAGCCCCATCGGCACCTCGACCAGTCCGCCGCGCGCGATCTTGCCGGCCAGCGCAAAGGTCTTGGTGCCCGCGCTGCCGGATGTGCCCACCGCACGGAACGTCTCCGCGCCGTGCCGCACGATCCACGGCACCGTCGCCAGCGTCTCGACATTGTTGACCAAGGTCGGACACGCCCGGAACCCGCGTTCAGCCGGATACGGCGGACGCTGCCGCGGCACACCTCGACACCCCTCCAGACTCGCCAGCAGCGCGGTTTCCTCGCCGCACACAAACGCCCCCGCTCCTTCGACCACACGCAGCGCGAGACGCCGTCCGTCGCGCAGCGTCAACCAGCCCTGCTGCTCCAGTTCCTCAATCGCGGCGCGGATACGGTTCACCGCCAGCGGATACTCGTGGCGGATGTAAAGGATCCCTTCACAGGCACCGACAGCATGCAGGGCAATCAGCATTCCCTCCAGCACGCGGAACGGATAGGACTCGAGCAGCATGCGATCCATGAACGCACCGGGATCGCCCTCGTCGCCGTTGCAGACCACGTACGCCGTCTGCGTGCCGCTCGCCGCGCGAGCCTGCGCGACCGCCCGCCACTTGCGTCCCGTGGGGAAGCCGCCGCCGCCGCGTCCGCGCAGGCCGGCGGCCTCGATCATGTCGATCACCTCTTCCGGCATCAGCGCATCGCGGCAACGCTCCAGCGCCGTGAAGCCGCCGCGCCCGCGGTAGTCCTCATAATCCAGCGGCGGCCACTCGCCCGCGCCTTCGGTCGCGATACGCTGCTGGCTCAGCCAATAACTGGCGTCCGCCTGATCGCGTACACTCAGCGGGAAGCGAACCGGCGGATCATCTCCCTCCCCCGCAAAGGCCTGTTCCGCCCAGGCGCGCACCGTCGCCTGTACACGCGCCGCGAGATGCGTTGGCTTGACGTGCGCCAGCAGGATCGACTCGACATCTCTGGGACGCACACGCCCGTAACGGAAGCGGCGTCCGCCGTCCAGCGCGACCTCAAGCAGCGGCGCATGAAACGAACCGCCCGTGCAACTGACCTCGCGCACCGCGACCGGCAAGCGGCGTTCGCGCGCCACCCGCCGCACCTCGCTCAACACGGCGTCCGCCCCGGCTGCGGCGCAACTCGAGCAGGTGCAGAGCCGCACCATGGCACCCAGATGATCGGATTCGCTCTCCGCCGCAGCGTCGCCGACCCGTTGCTCGCCAGCCCGCACGTCATCCAGCACCGCACGGACACGCGCCGGCGTCACATGGCCATAGATCGTGCGGTCGACCTGCACCGCCACCGCCAGCATACAGCATCCCAGGCAGGCCACCTTCTCCACCGTGAACTCGCCCTGCGCGTCGGTATCCTCGCCCGACGCAATTCCCAGCTCGCGGCAAAAAGCCTCGTACGTGCGATCCGCGCCCTTCACATGACAGGCCGTGCCGATACACACCTTGATGGTGTGCCGACCGACCGGGCGGAGACGGAACTGCCCGTAAAAGGTGGCGACGCCCGTCACCTCGGCCTCGCTGACGCCGAGCCGTTGCGCCACCGCAGCGAGTGCCTCAGCCGACAGGTAGCCCTCTTCATCCTGCACCGCTTGCAACATCGGGATCAACTGCTCGCGTCCGCTTCCCACGCGGTTCGCAAGCTCTTCTATGCGCTCTCTTGTCACGCATACAATCTTAACAAAAACTCCTAAATCCTAAATCCTAAAGAACGGTTGCTTGATTCCCGCAGTAAACGCTATCATGACCGAAACGAAAGCGAATGTTTTTTATGAGCAGTTCCGACTATCTCTTCTATCAGTTTCTTGCCGCCAGCTTTGCCACGCTGTTCGGGGCTTGTGTCGGCAGTTTCTTGAACGTCTGCATTTACCGCATCCCGCGCGATGAATCGGTGATCGCGCCGCGTTCGCACTGCCCGCACTGCAACACGCTGATCCCGTGGTATCTCAATATCCCGGTGTTGAGCTGGCTTTGCCTGCGCGGCCGGTGCGCCACCTGCAAAGGCCCGATCTCCTTCCGCTACACGCTGGTGGAGTTGCTGACCAGCACGCTCTTTCTAGCGGTCTTTATGCAATGGGCGATACCGAACGCGCTGCACATGACGCCGATCACCGACCCGCTGATCATCCCGATTTACTGGCTCTTCCTCTCGGGGCTGGTGCTCGGAACCTTCGTAGACTTCGAACACTTCATCATCCCAGACTCCGTCACGATCGGCGGTATGGTGGTAGGTCCCCTGTTGAGCGCACTGGTTCCGGCGTTGCACGGCCAAACCGTCTGGTGGCAGGGGCTACGTTGTTCAGTCACGGGGCTGGCTGTCGGTTTCGGCCTGCTGTACGCGGTCGGCTGGCTCGGCACACGCGCCTTCAAGAAAGAGGCCATGGGGTTCGGCGATGTAAAACTGCTGGGCGCGATCGGCGCGTTTCTGGGATGGAAGGCGGTGCTCTTCACAATCTTCGCATCGTCGCTGCTGGGCAGCGTGGCGGGATTGCTGTTAATCGCCTTTGGCGGGGTCAAGATGCAGAGCCGTATTCCCTTCGGCCCCTACATCTCGATGGGCGCCACCGTCTGGCTTTTTTGGGGAGAGAAGATCCTCGCTCTATACATCGGTCTGATGCGGCCTTGAACGGCATGCGACAGTGCGCAAAGGAAATCGACATGTCCGACAAACTGTATGTCTCAGCGAACGACTACCTGCGCGACTGTTTTCGGTTGGCGCGCATGGTCCTCGACTCCGGCTGGTTGCCCGACGATTTGATCGTGCTCTGGCGTGGCGGTGCGCCGGTCGGTGTGGGTGTTCACGAATTTCTCCACTACCACGGCCTGCGACCGCGCCACCGTGTGCTGAAGTGCCAATCCTACACCGGTATTGAGACGCGTGAACACACGGTCACATTTGACAACGCGGAGGGCCTATTTTGCTCCCTCCAGGCTGGTTCGCGCGTCTTGGTGATTGATGACGTCTTCGACACCGGCAATACTGCACGCGCGGTCTTCGAGCGTCTGCGCCCCCGCTGTGTCGAGGCCCGGCTCGCCACCGTGTACTGGAAACCCAACGCCAACCAGACCGACCTGGAACCCGACTACTACGTGCACGAGACCGACCGCTGGATTGTCTTTCCGCACGAACTGGACGGCCTGACGCCGGATGAAGTCAAACAGAAGGATGCGGTGATTTTCGACCTGCTCAGTCCACGTACATCGGCGGCGGCGCGGCCCGCTCGAAACGGCCCGCCGGACCGGTCTTGACGTCGGAGCCGGTGAGCTTGAACAGCATCGTGATGCCGGCTACCATCAGCACGACCATCAGCACACCGAGACCGCCGAACACCCATATCTGCCGCGGCACATTCAAAGGCGGCAGCCTGCGCCCGACCCCATCTTTGAGCCGGGAGACCCCGTCTTTAAACGTCTGCATGCGTGCGCGGCGGCGCGCATGCACCTCCTCATCTTCCAGCGTGGGCAGGGCGTCGCGGTCCATCCTGCCGCCGATCTGGAAGATCGGCAACTTGCCCTTGTGCGCCACGGGGGCTCTGGGCTCAGTGCGCGGATGATGTTCCGCCTCGGCGGTTGTCGGTGCGGGCGCGGGCTCTGCGTCCGCATCGCGCTCCGTTTGGGAGGCGATAGACGCCGCACGGAAGAGGTCCAGATCATCTGTCTCATCATAAACCTGCTCCGGCTCAACCACCAGCACAGGGCGGAAATCTTTCTTGGACGCACGACCGGTCTGCGGCTCATCCGCCGCGCGCAGACCCGGCACTTCCGCCGGGGGCACCGTCCGGTGTTCCGCATCATCCGGCAACGGCACCGACCGCACCATAGGACGCGGCTCCATCGGCTGGCGCTGGGGCACACGCACGGTTGCCGGCGTATCGTCCGCAGCCTGTGCCAACGGCGTCGGAGCGGGTACGGGAGTCGGTACCGGTGCGGATGCCGGCGCGGGTGTCGGTGTCGACGCAGGTGCAGGTGCGGGTGCGGGCGCAGGGTCGGCGGTCGGTTCGACCTCCTTGGTCAGCACCACCGGGGGACGCGCGCCGCTGTAGAGGTTCATAAAATCGCTGATCAGCGGTTCAGGGGCCAGCCCCAGCAGTTCGGCATACAGCTTAACGAAACCACGACCGTAGATCGGGGCGGCGATACGGCGGAAATCCTCTTTTTCGAGTCCCTCGACCACCTGCACCAGCATATGCGTGCTTTCGGCCACATCCGACGGAGTCAACCCTTTTTGCACGCGCGCGTTGCGCAAGATCTCACCAAATGCCATCGCTCACCTCACCGTTGCGTTACACCGGATCACTCCGGGCCTCCCTCCCCTGCTGCCGCATCACCGTCGCTGTCTGCCGCGACAGCCTGATCTGCAAAGGGGACATTGGAAGGGATTTCGTTGTCTAAGTCAATCAAGATCTCGCGCGTACCGGATCCAATCTGCGGCCCAACGATACCACGCTCCTCCAACTTGTCCATCAACCGCGCGGCGCGCGTGTAGCCGATGCGCAGGCGACGTTGCAACATCGTGGTAGATGCACGGCGCGTCATGCGGATCACCTCTAGCGCATTGGGTATCAGCTCGTCATCGGGATCGTCACCCCCTCCAACCTCCGCACCAATTCCAGACGCGCCATCCTCTTCAGTGTCGTCGGACAGGGCATCATCAAGGTCGCTCTCTTTGATCTTATCGAGTCGTTCGATCAACGCCTGATCGTAACAGGGCTGGCAATGCGTCGTGACGAAATCAACCACACGGCCAATCTCCTCGTCGCTGACCCATGCGCCCTGCGCACGCATGAGCTGCGACCCTTCACGCAAGAAGAGCATGTCGCCTTTGCCGATCAGTTCCTCGGCGCCAGGGCTGTCGAGAATCGTCCGGCTGTCATTGGACTGTGAGACTTTGAAAGCGATGCGTCCGGGGATATTGGCTTTGATAGTGCCAGTGATGACATCCACCGAAGGCCGTTGCGTCGCCAGAATCAGGTGGATACCGACCGCACGCGAAAGCGAGGTGAGACGGCTGATAGCCGGCTCGACCTCCTTACCTACCGCCGCCATGATATCGGCCACCTCGTCAACCACAATCACGATGTACGGCAAGCGCTGCGGGGTATCGTCCTCTCCCGCGTCGGTGGCGCTTCCATCGTCGAACAGATCCTCCTGCTTCATCACTTGGCGGCTGTTGAAAGCCACAATGTTACGGCAACCGACTTTCTGGAAGAGCCGGTAACGCTTCTCCATCTCGATGATGGCCCAGCGCAGGCCAAAAGCCACTTTTTTGGGATCATTGATCACCGGCACCAGCAGGTGCGGCAGGTCGTTATAGCAGGTAAACTCCACGCGTTTGGGATCGACCAGGATCAGACGCAACTGCTCCGGCGTGCGGCTCATCAGGAAACCATTCAGGATCGCGTTCAGGCAGACGCTCTTGCCGGACCCGGTGGCACCGGCCACCAGCAAGTGCGGCGCTTTGGCGAGATCATAGATCAGGTCGTTGCCGGCCACGTCCTTGCCCAGCGCCAGCGGGATTTCACAGGTGTTGTTACGCCACGCCTCGCCCTCCACGATTTCACGGAGGGTGACCGGACTGGCACGGCGGTTGGGAAGCTCGATGCCCACCGCGTTTTTGCCGGGAATCGGTGCCAGCACGCGCAGGCTGCGCGCCTCGAGCGCCATTTGCAGGTTGGCGGTCAGACTGGCGATGCGCTCGACTTTGATGTTTGGCGCCGGCCGCAGTTCGTACTGCGTGACGACCGGTCCGGGCGTCGTGCCGACGACCTCGACCGGCACATTGAACTGGCTCAGCGTCTCGACCAAAATCTCGGCGGTCTTGTTGATGTCGCCGTGATCGGCCTTACTCTTGGTAAGCGGATTCAGCAGCGAAATCGGCGGCAACTGGTACTCCTCGGGTGGCGTCGGCGGCGTACGCGCCGCCGCCGGGCGGGCGGACGCGGCAGACACTGCGGGTGTCGCGGCAGCCGACACAGATTCCAAGGACGCGACCGGTGCAGGTGCCGCGGTCGGCGACGGGGCGACAGGCTGCGCGGCGGGCGCACGCCCGCGCTCGCGCGCGGCGGCGGCAGCGGCGGCCCGCTTCGCCTCCTCGATACGTTTTAGCAACCGCTCGGTGGCGGGGCTGTCAAAGCGTCCCGGCTCCTTGGATTGAGCGCGCGCCTCTTTACGCTGTCGCGCCTCTTCGGCACGAGCCTCCTTCTTGCGCTGGCGCTCCTCGGCGCGTTCGGCCTTCGCTTTTTTCCGTTCCTCTGCGCGCGCCTGCTTCGCCTCTTGCTTGGCCTGCGCCACCTGCTCCTTAATCGCCGCCCGATCTTGACGCTCACGCTCGCGCGTAGTCCGTCCGTCATCCTGATCGATTTCATCCTCGTCCATCGCCGCCTGCCGCGCCTCCCACCACCCCGTCAAACGCCCCAGTCCATCAAAGAGCGTCCGCAGCCCGATGGCCATCAGCAAGGCGAAAAGCATGATACTCACCATCAGCATGCCGCCGCCCACTGGACTGAACCAGTGCGCCAACAGGCAGGTCATCAGCCAGTAGCCGATCGCTCCGCCGGCATTGGGCTTCATGTTGAGACGCTCCAGCGCACCCGCGAAAATCGTCTCGCTGCCCAGTTGCGTCAAACAGCAAAGCGCCACGACAAACAGCA
>ERZ795052.4644-NODE-4644-length-14025-cov-5.485684_pt1 | contig 14025 bp, 18 predicted proteins | sample MGYA00375136_ERZ795052 | MGnify/ENA primary metagenome ERZ795052 (study PRJEB30181, sample SAMN05720156) | activated sludge metagenome | isolation source: Anaerobic digester | place: Japan | collected 2015-05-26 ... | reverse complement strand
GCTCTTAGGATAGCAGTCTTGCCGGAGTCTGAAGGGCCAATGATAGCATTGACCCCGGCATCAAACTCGAATTGGCTTTTCGTATGTGACTGGAAATTTCTTAGCTCCACTCGCTCAATCATAATTATTTCCCTTTGTTTTTCTGCAAAAGCTGAAAGAATACTTTTGCATCCATAATTACGATAGGATCTTTTCTACTTTTTTTCGCAAACAGCAACCATTCTGTCCCTGGAATGACATTGGTTTGCGCTTGCTCTATCCAAGCTGGGATAGACCAATTTTCCTGAGCTTTACACTCAACAGAGTATGGAAATTCTTTCAGCACTTTTGCTTCCATACGCACATCTACACCGTTTTGACCCATGCCTCTAGATTCGATAGGGCAATCGTGGCCCCATTCATACCCAGTTAGATTCGATATTTGTTCACAAACCCATTTCTGTAGCCTGCGACCTTTATCCTTAGCAGATGCGACAGATATCCGTTTTTTCATATCAATACCCTGCGTTTCCTATTGGAATCGAATTGTGATTCAACTTCTTCCCATAGATCAATTACAGCATCTTCCAATTTCTTTTCAAGCCCGTCTTCTTCAATCATCCGAATAGATTCTTCTAATGATTTGCCTAGTTTCATATCTCCAAGCGCATAAACAGTATTACCGCTCATCTTCTTCAGGTATTGCAGATTCTCTCGAATATTATCAATACCATAATCAAAGATTATAGTTAAAGGAGCAGAACGATACGGCTTCCATATAGAATTCTTGTATACCTCCACTTCTGTAGTTACACCAATTACTCGTTCTACTTCCTTTTTGTTGATAGTTTTTACAACCTTTATCTTCTTTGGATTACTGAATTTTAACCTAGTAGAAGCGTAAAATCCAATTGCGTATCCACCTGCGGCAGAAGTTTTTTCAGCATAAGGAGAAGAATCTCCTGAACTCCTTACCTGATTAGAACAGACCACAAGAAACTTCTTTTCCGTAATCACACGACAGGTTTTTCGTAGTTGTTCTGAAAATTCCTTTGCTCTTCGCATTCCCATCTTATCTCCGTCTTTACTTTCTAATTCAAGATTGGTAGAAAGAGCGGCAAGCGAATCTACAAAAACTCCGTGCAAATTACCTTCAGGTTCTGGTTCCCATTTTCGTATCGGTTCAAATACTTCAGGGATCGTATCAGGATGATCAATTTCCATTTCTTCCACATCAAGATCGAACATCGTAGCAAATTGCCTATTCAACCTTGCTTCGGGATCACGAAAGAAAATAGAACCACCCTGCCTTTGTACTGCACCTGCTATCTGACATAACACAACTGTCTTACCACTGCCTGATGGGCCAAATGCTTCTACGAGCACTCCACCCGGCAACCCACCACCTCTTACCCTTCCACCTGATATAGCAAGGTCAAGCAACGTAGAACCCGTGGATACTTTGTGCGTAAAATCACCATCGTATTCCTTTTTCTTTGCAGGTGGTTCACTCATTCTTTGCTTTATCTGGGTAGTTAATTTACTTGGCGTCAGCTTTTTCTTTCTTACTACCATTCTCTATCTCCTCCATGCGTTTGATGATAGCTTCAATCTGGTCTACTGTAAGTTTCTTTTTATTCAGTAGACCACTGGCAGTAATCTTATACCGATCCATTGGTATATTATCAGCCTTAAGGAGTAAGAGCCGTTTTGCAATATCATTTACCATTGTGGGCGTTGAAGGAGCTTCTTTACTTAATTCTTTCTCTACTAAATCGCAGATAACATGCGATCTGGACAGACCTTTGTACACCGTATATAGGCTAAACTTGTCGGCAAGGGCAGGGGGAAGATACCCCCCTGCCATCTTGTTCCGATCAAGAAGAGCCTTAGGCTTTTTTTCTACAGGAGCAATCACTTCAGCCTTTTTCTTCTTAATCGTTTTCGCCATAATTAATCCTCCTTAGCATCTATACAATCGTCCCATTTCACACAATCATCACATTCATCATATTCTTCACAATCTTTTCCGAATACATGACCGTGCGGACACTTGTTCTTTCCAGCTTTCTTATTTACCTTTTCTTCTTTCTTTCCCTTTTTAGCAGGTTCTTCTTTCAGTTTCTTTCTACCAGTACCTCCACAGGGCTTGCATACGCCCCCTCTAGAATTCTTACCAGTGCCTTTGCAAGCCACACATTTTTCCTTTTCCGGAATATCTTCCTCTTCTTCCTCTTCTTCCTCTTCTTCCTCTTCTACTTCATCATCATCGTCCGTATCCTCTTCATCTTCTTCTTCTTCATCTTCGTCATCCGTATCTTCATCTTCATCTTCGTCAGGGGCATCGTCTTCGTCCTCGTCATCCTCGTCAGAAGAATCATCAGCATCGTCCTCGTCATCCTCTTCGTCAGGATCAGCCTCTTTCTTTTTCTTGGATTTCATCATACTACGGACAGAAGTTCCATCTTCTTCTTCGTCATCCTCAGTTTCATACTCGAAGAATTTAGCTTCCAGCTCATTATACGTAAGCACCTGAAGAATCTCATCCAGATTAGGAACATCTTTCAGATCCTTTTCCTTATATGGCTTTTCACGTTCCTCAAAATCAATTCTGGAGGTAGCGGCGTACTTATTCTTACCAAACTGTTCCTCGCTGAAACGAATCTTGAGAGTAAGCCCTTCATCAGGATCAGGGAATACAGCATTCGTATCATCTTCTTCAAGTTCCTCATTCAGCTTATCCTGAAAAAGATACTGCGAAATATCCCAAATATGAGGTTTCTTTTCGTAATCCTTTGAATTCAGAGGCACCACTACGTACAGGTTCCGAAGAGAAGGCTTGAGTGCCTTCAGTTCATCGTCTTCCGCATCTCCATCTTTAACTCGCTTGGCTCGATGTTCGCAGATAGGACATTTCTTACCGAAAGTTGTGAGGCATACGAATGTTTCTTTGTTCGCTCCTATTCCACGATGTACTTTATACGGCTTCTTATACCACTGCTCTCCAACAGTAGCAATACCAAGATCCACATTCTTATCCATATGCTTTGGGTCTGTAACAGTATATGGAAGGATGTCGAGTGAAACTCTAGAACCCGGCTCCTCTTTGAATACCCGAATATTTTTAGGCAGATTCAGATATCCGTATTTAGAACCTTGTGCTTTCTGCTGTTTCACATTACCAGCAACCGCCGCCCTGAATTTGCTGTTACTGCCCTTTTTTCCAAGTTTAGCCATATTTACTTTTCCTCCTTGTGATTTATAATGTGAATTGGCCCTTCACAATCAGTATCCACACATTCTTTACAACCGATGGTTCGTCTTGCCTGCGTAATATGCTCACAATGCACACAACCCTCTTCAGGGTAGTTTCTGCACTGGAACCAAGGCATGTTTTATTCCTCCTCCTCTTCTTCTTCGTTCTCTCCTGCTTTCTTTTTGAGAAAATCATCAAATGCATTTAGCCATGCAGTCATTTGAAGCCTGCTGAAAAGATATACAAAGAATGGTACGATAAATGCACAAAGGACGCTGATAATAAGGATTTGGATAAATGACACTATGATTTCCTCGCTTTCTTTTTCTTCACCATAGAAGCGGCAACGGTTTCATTCACTTTCTCATTTTTCCGCATCCTCTCTTCTGAAAGATTTCTAGGAATAGACGGCCCTGCAAAATACTGCATACCATGTAACTTGATTAACCCATCAAGTGCATCTTTTCTGGAAGCGATAGCATCGAATGCCGATTTAGCCATGCCGTACCTATACTGTGCTTCAACTACTTCCTCCGCGGCTTTCTTGTAAGAATCTTGCAGGATGATTGTATCTGCTACAAGATTCTCGGTTATCTTGCCTAAACCAAATGCATCAGGATCTGCTCGGATCTCCTTACTTAGTTCAGCCTTAACAGCGTCAAGCTGTTCCTTCATATAGTCAAGTTCCTTCCTAGCTTCACTTACCACATCTCCGTATTTCTTCATTAGGATCGGCTGTTCAAGCAATTCTACATCAAGGGCAGTTTCGTCAATGTTTACATCAAGATTGTACTCCATTGTAATTCTCCTTTCTTAATTTATTTTCGTTGCTACACTATATAATACAACCTTCTTTTATCCTATTTAGATCAATTTTCTCCGCAAACAATAGAAAAACATGCAAACGTAAGTCCTGGAAATCCCGTATTGTAGAACGGTTCTATGAACTGTTCCATAACTAGCCCTGCCTGCATGTTCTCTCCCTTAAGGAGAATCGTGTTGCAGTAGCTAAGAACCAGCCTGCGAATTGATTCAGGATCTTGGTCTTTCAGCTTAGTAAGAATTCCTGCCACTTTCTTCCAAGGTGCTTTTTGCATAAGAACACGGCATAATTCAATGGCATCTGATTGTACCTCAGCCGCTCTCTTTGCAACTTCTATCCGCATTTCAGCGGGCACACCAAGCACCTGATCCAATATCTGCAACGCATTTCTTGGATGACCCTGACTATCCATGATAATCTGTTCATACACTTCTTTAGTCAATTTCTGCCCTTCTGCTTTTACTACGGAACGAAGCAAGGTCCTCATTTCTGAATCTGTTAACTGTTTCACCTGATACTGTGAACATCTTCCTTTTATCGTTGCGAGCAATTTCTGTGGATCTGTCGTAGCCAGTACATAATAAACATGCGAAGGTGTATCTTCCAACGCTTTTAGTAGTGCGGACTGGGCATCATTGGTTAGTCGATGAACTTCATCCAGTAACCACACTCTACATTTACCCGATAAAGGTTTATACTGCGATTGCCTGCGTATTTCCCTTATAGTATCAATGCCTCGAAAATCAGCACTATCCATTTCCTTAAAATCATCTTCTGAACAACCAAGTTCCGTAGCAATGATTCTACCAAGAGTAGTCTTACCACAACCGGTAGGGCCGTGCAGAAGATATGCATGAGGATGATCTTCTTTAGCCAGATCCGATTTGAGTGCCGCTACCACTTCTACATTCCCTACAACCTCGTCAAAAGTAGCTGGACGATATTTATGATAAAGTGACATGGTAATTACTCCCTAAACGGGATACACATTTGTCCTTTTGCTTTTGCAGGCGCACCAGATAGAGATACATTCGTACTCATTCCGAGTACCTGTTTCATATCATCCACAGCGCATTCCTCGATCATTCCCACAATTTCTCCATCACTAATTCTAACCAGAAGATAATTGAACCCAATCTCGCTGAACTTACTAGGATACGCCACTATTGTAAATTTCATAATTTACCCTCCTTCTCAATGCATTCAGTACACCTGACAGGTTTTCTGTTATGGCAGAACAACCTGATCCCATACATCAGACAACCGTAGCGTGTGTCCATATAATCATACGTAGTTGTGTCAAGGTACTCACATGATGCACAATATTTGTTCTTAGGCTTTGCTACTTTTATAATTGCCAATCCTACCCCTCCTTATTTGAAATGATAATCTACCTTCTCATTCCAAGAACAATCAACAGGACACACTTCTGCTTCTACTTCCAATGGTACATTTATCCAGCTCCAGTGCTTAGGTAGATCTTCACAAGTAATCCTATGGACAGTAGATGCAACCATATCTAATTCGTCAGGATGCACATCTAACACCATTGCGTCATGTATCTGTCCGATCAATCTGGATTTCCAGTTCTGTTCTCTGGATATCTTGTCAACCTGAATGAACGACCATAACAGGCAATGAAATGCACTTCCCTGAATAGGAATATTTATGCATTCATTCCTACGCATGATACCAGAACATCTGAATCCTGTGTACATGCTCACATACCCGTTTTTTTGATACCCTTCCCACCATTTATCTTTCCAACGATTATACACTTTGAATCGCCTATTCCAAAAATCATCTTCAATTTTCTTGATATGCTCCGTAAACTTATCGAAGGAATCTAGCTTGTTTGCAATCAAGTGGTCAGATATATAACCTCCATCATGCTCTATTCCTTCACCCTTTTTCCATTTGCCTTTAGGTAATCCACACCATTTACAAGCAATATTTTCGGCGCAGTTTACATAATAGTCACCATAGAACTGCGGAAATACAAATCCGTTCTTTGCCGCTTGCCTCATCATTTTATGTGATGGTATGCTCTTGTCTAACTTATCAAGTACAAATATCTGACAAGCCATATCACCGTGCATATCCGATGAAGGATCCTCAATATACTTCCGCATGACAGGGTCGTGATGGTAACACTCGCTGATCCGTACTTCTACTCCTGAATAGTCTATCTCTAATAGCTGGTGACCTGGCTTAGGAAATATCGCTTTACGAGTAATCTCCATAGCCTCTTTATCTCGCTTTGGAATATTTTGGAAGTTTATCCTTTCAGAACTGGATCTAAAAGTTTTTACTGTATGCAAATTAAAGAAAGGATGCAAGTATCCGCCTACTTGTTCTCTTATAAAAGCATCCAGATACGTATCTCGCACCTTTTTCAATTTGCGCATTTCCAAAATCCACTTTATCTCAGGAATATCAATCTGGGAAAGTGCTTCATCGTCTGTAGCACCCTTGCCAGATGGTGTCAACTTTGCAGGGGTGATTTTCCTAACATTGTACAAAAGGTGTGCTAACTGCCAATTAGAATCAGGGTTAGCCTTAGCACCGTACACTTTCGTCCAATGCATATAGAATTTAGTATCCCTGAGTTTTCTATCCAATCGTGCTATTTTCTTATCAAGGTGCGCTTTTTTCTTGACGCAATAATCCACATCAATCCGCATTCCTTCTTGTTCTGCTCTTGCAAATGCAAGGATCCCATCTTGCAATAGCTGATATGCTTCAGGAAGATTAGGTGTCAGTTGCATCCTATGTACCCTCCTTGTTGAATCCATTGCTTTTGTCTAGTCGCCAACCGGTAAGTGAACAAACTATCCATGCCACAGTATATCAATAGTTTATTCCAAATATCAGATCCTACAGGAACATCAAGCAATTTGTTCATGGAATTGCTGTCTTTATCATCCACCGCTTTAAGATATGGGGCTACCTCATCATCATACCCTGCTACACCAAAATTGATATAGGTCTGTATCTTTAATCCTGTAATGTCTGGTCTGTTGTCAAGAATATGGGTAGCAAGCATTGTATCCCATATCCAGTTTTTTACTTCATACCCCAGAATATTTTGCGTCCATGTGTGTTCAAACTTCAGATTGTGGGCAATCTTTCCTATCTTGTCTGATTGCAAAATTTCCTTAAGCAGTCTATTTCCTTTCTTACTTTTAGGCATACCAAATGCAATTGCATTTTCAGGATTACTGCACATGGACATACAAATAATCTTATGTTTACTTGTATCATGTGGTTTAAGGCCCGTCGTTTCATAATCAATAGCGATAGGAAACGGGAACTTTCTAGAAAGAAACTCTTCAAAAATTCCTACTAGCTCACTTTCTGATTTTACTATCTTGATCGCCGTCATTTCATCTGGATATGTTTGTATAGACATGTCCACTGTATTTAATGCCCTGTCAAGGTCCTGTTTCCATACTGTTCGATATTCCTGTGCATCTTGTTTTTCTACAAACTCTGGATGAAATATCGGGCAGATCCACGTATTGTATTTCCTATCTGGAATGGTAAATCCTCTCCACTTAGTCATTCCACCTAAATTCTTTGTCCAGATAGAACCTATAACGGAGTTCAATGCTAGTTCGCCTACAAGAATTATCACTTTAGGTTTATACTGCTCAATAGCAGATAGCACTCTTCGTCGGCAACATTGAACTTCTTTTGTCCACGGATTGGTGGTTTCCTTGGACCCTGAAGCATAGCAAGACAAAGCAAAGAGATTCAGACAGTCTTTGAACAAATCAACGCCTCTACGTTCAAATTCTCGCCTAAGCGTTGTTCCAAATCTGTCTTGCCACGGTTTGCCTACCCGATCATCTCTACTGCTTGGCATATCACCAATAACCATTATTTTCTTTTCAAATTCCCCGAATGGTGCCATTCTAGGAGACGAAATATCTTTATACAACCCACAAGAAGCGCAAGAGAAAGCCTTATTACCACTAGGCCTAGTTTTAGATTTAGTTTCCTCTACTGAAAAGAATCCACTAGCCATCTTACTAGCCTTTCATTTCTAGAACGCCAACATACTCCCAATTATCGCCTATGAACTTGATAGCGTTTTCACCAAGAATGCATTTCTTCAACATTTTACTTGCATCCTTGAGAAGTTCAGGACGAATAGTAAATTTCTTTTCCTCACCTTTATATTTCAGATTCATCTCTTCTTCAAACCAACCTACATCTGATTGCCCTCGCACAATCATTCGTTTTGGTTTGATAGTGATCGTTACCACATTGCTATCAGCCTCACTGGAAAAGATAGATGCTCGGTCTAACACCTCTTCAATAGCTCTAGGCAATTCAAAGTCCTCACCCTGCACATTCATATATTTCGACACATCTGGAAATGTATCTCCGAAGAAAGTTCGGCAAGAATATTCTGTGCCTTTTTCCGTCTTGAAATGAATCCATCCATGCCCTTCCGCAATATGTGTGGGAATACATCCATTCAATCTCTTTATAGTGCTTGCTGGCAGAAGAAAAGTAGACACGGGCATTTTTTCAGTTAACTTGTACGTCATTATCCTATAACTGTCCGACGCTTCAACGGAACCGTTTTCTGTCACATTTACACAAGTAATGATCGGACGGCTCATATCATTAGAACAAGCAAAGGAAACAAATTTAAGCGCCTTCATAAGACCTTCAGGTACTTTCTTCCATTTGCTTTTCTCACCAATCGCTTCCAGAGGCATCCGTATCTTTTCTTGAAGAGTAAGTCCTGCTTTAGCTTTACCTGCTTTCATGCGAACCTCAGAACCTGCTGTATCTATTTCTACATCATTGGTTTTCATTTTGCACAGTACCTGATAAAACTCGTCAGCCTTGATAGCACCCTCAAGTCCATCTAACCCTTCAACAGGATGGGACACACTTATTTCGTCATTGAATGTAACTACCTTCCCGTTTTTGAATGCAAAACAGGTAGACTGTTCAATATGTTCCTTAGACGCAAGACCGGGCTTCACTATTTCAAGAGCTTCTAGAATATCTTCCCTATTCATATTATATCCACCCCTTTTGCCCTATTTCGTTTTACCTGCCGATGTATAAGAAATGCAAACTGTTTATACATGTTAATAAAATTATACCCAACATGCTTTAGTTTGCCTTTCTGTATTTCCCACGGAGTACATATCCTATCTTCTTTCTCCCATCGCATGTCAAGTACATATTTATCAAAAGGAATAAAATCGTATCGTTCCGCCCAATAAGAAGACATAAGCCCATTATTCAGAACAAGTACACAAAAATGGATGTCGTATTTACTGCATTTATTGTACAGTTCCTCACAACTATGCATTGTCTTGGGCAGATGCAGTCTAGGGTAATTACGAAGCTGGGAGTAAGACTGCCTTATCCAGAATTTTACTGGAATTGTTGTCTGTTCATTTTTTAGTCCTACATCCACAATTAAACCAATCCCTGAGAACATGTTTTGCGTCTTACCGGGTAATTCACACCGCAACGGACTCATGGGCATATTAACTAATTTTTCAACATACCTAAGAACCATGCCATTGTACTTATTTATATCTTCCTGCGGATTTCTTCCCTTAGTATCTGATTCTACCTTAAACATCGGTTCCATATTATGTTTCCCTCCTTATATGGTGAATAATCCTTTGCTTACTTGGAATTGTACTCCTTTACGATATTCATTAACCCATTGCTCTAATCCTAGAATGTATCGGATATTAATTTCACAACGAACATCAAAGGATTGAATCTCATCATACGTGTACCCATCATCTTCAATCTGTTTTAATTTCCGAGGCGTAAGTACACCCATCCCTTTAGTGGATCTTTGCTTTGATACACAAAACACCATCGGTTGCTTTGAATAATCAGGATTCTTGAATCCACCGATAGGGTACATGATAGAACCCCATGCGGCAACTATTCTCCAAGTAGCGGCATCAGCACTAGTAAAAGGTAGCGTTTTCAGCACGGGCAACATCCATACTGCAAATCCATGTGTTTTAACACGGATTCTATTTCTATGGATGTAAGAAAATACTGACCGCATCCAAGATAACCTAGATTGGACACTCATATCGTTTGCAGGTGACACTCCGATATAGTCAGTAAGTTCTACCATTTTGTGCAACCATTCCCAATCTTCTCCTTGATGGAAGACATGAATAGGAGTGATCCCTGCATCTTTCATCCTAAGAAGATTTTCGTATCCTTTCGCGGCCGCTGTATTGATAATTTTCTTATTCTCCGTAGTCTTCACTCGATTGAGGTGTGTAGAAGTACCAGGAGAACCGGGGATCACATCGAGGTTGACTACCCTCAATTTTTTATTATCATCCGCCGCTATTTGGATTGCCTCTTTAGCATAACTAATGTAGGCGTCAATGGGAATAGAATGCCCTTTAGCCCATGCTGAAAACGCACCTGAATCAAGAATGATGTTTCCATTTAATGCAGGAACTTGTCTGCACCATTCTTTAAGCTGTTTTGGATAGAGATAAGAAACCAGTCTGTTCGTAATCCGCCTGTTGAGTTCTTTACCGCGTTCTCCCTTAGGATTAAAAACAGGACCGGCAAAATACAAACGGACTGGCTTCATTTTCAGTTACCTGTTCCGTCGTACTCGGCAATCACCGTAATGTCTGTTCCACCCCTGCGATTAAATCTAGCTTCGATTCGCATATGGTGAGGCTTGCAAGCATTTGAAAGGTCATCCAGTATCTTGTTAGTGACTGCTTCCATAAAAGAACCGTGCTGACGATACGCACCAAGATAAATCTTGAGTGCTTTTGTTTCTAAACAAAGATCCTTGGGAAAATACTGAATAGTAAGCACCCCAAAATCAGGCTGGCCCGTCTTTGGACACAGGCTAGTAAATTCCTCAAACACAAACTGGGTAGCATACTTTCTATCCTTGCACGGATTATCAAATACTTCAAGAAGAGCTGGATCTGGATTATTGTATCTGTCGTACGGTACGACTGTTCCGAGGTTTTTCAGATGGTCTACATTCACTTTTCTATCCATTGTTTGCACCCTCCTCATAGAATACTGGGTCGATCAGATTGTTTTCTGCAAAGGCCTCAAGGCGTTCATAACAACTTCCACATTTTCCGCAAGGATTCGGTTGGTTCTTGTAACAAGTTCGTGTAAGGTGATATGGTGCGTTATTTGCAATACCATACTGCACTATCTGGCTTTTAGACATGTGAAGGAACGGTGCAAGTACATTCACATTTCTATCCGTACCAAGATAGATCGCTGTATCCATTGCTTTATGAAATTCTGGGCGGCAATCAGGATAAATAGCATGATCGCCTCTATGAATTCCTATAGCGATATTCTCTATACCTTTTGACCACGCCATACCGGCTAGGATCGACAGGAACACTAGATTACGAGCAGGCACCACCGTCTGACTCATATTCGATGATTCATAGTGTCCTTCCGGTATTTCTCCACCGCTTAGAAGCAGACTAGATTCCATTCCAGTAAATGCTCCGGACAGGTCTACAACTTCGTAGGTCAATTCGCAAGGAACGGCAGACGCATAATATTTCAATACTGCATCTGCCGCTATTCGTTCGTACACATTGTGTTTGCTACCGTATTGGAAATTTACACAATGGATTTTCTTGAATTCCTTGCGAATAAGCCAAGCAAGAACTGTTGTAGAATCCAGTCCTCCTGAGAAAGAAAGGACTGCGGAACGCATCTTACTTCTTCTTTCCAGCCTTTTTGCCAGCTTTCGCTTCCTTAGCCGGAGCGGCCTTTTTTGCAGGAGCTTCCTTCTTTGCAGAAGCCTTCTTTTCCGCCATTTCTGCCTTCGCCTCCTTCTTTTTAGAAGATTTACTACCACCATCGTGCTTCACGATTTCCTTAGTGATTTTACTGCCTTTCTCACATTTGATATCCGTGAACTTCACGATGTTGCCATCTTCCTTGTCTGTGTATATAAGCACAGGGAAGCGGCAATATTTAGGATTAGTACCATCAGAAAGAATCGTAGAAAGAGCGGCGATGGTTGCATCAGGGAACTGCTTTGCCGCAAGTTCGATCAGATCCTTTTTGCTGTACCGACCCTCATTGATAAGATCAATGAAGAATTCGATCCTTTTGACAGTCTTATTGCCACCAAATATCTCATCCTTCGTTTTCGTGGGCTTATCAGATTTTGCAGGCTTTTCTGCCTTCGGAGCCTTAGCAGGTTTCTCTTTCTTAGCAGGCTTTTCTTCCTTGGCTTTACCCTTGCCCTTCTTAGGAATAGGAAGTACCTCTATTTCGTCTTCCTCTTCTTCCTCTTCTTCTACATCGTCACCGTCTTCGACATCTTCGTCCTCAGAGCTTTCGTCCCCATCTTCCCCTTCCTCGTTGACCCCTTCATCGTCTTCGTCTTCATCATCAGCTTCTTCGTCAGCTTCTTCGTCCTCTTCGACTTCTTCCTCATCCGCATCCTCCTCGTCGGTATCCTCTTCCTCTTCATCAGCATATTTAGCCTGAATCTGTGCAAGAATATCCATCGTCTCCTCAGAAAGTCCGTCCTCTTCGCTTACAGCTTCAGAAGCCTCAAGCAGTTCGGCTTCCAGTTCGTCGGTACCGAGCTTTACATCAATGGGAGGCTCGATAATCGTATTAATCTCCTTAGCCGCCTTAACCAGTTCACTTTTCTTCATAATCTTTGTTCCCTCCTAAATAGATTTTTGTGGATCGCTTGTTTTTTTGCTCTCTGACATATAATAACACATAACTCACGTCCAGTCAGATTGTATATAAAACAGATTTATTAAAAATAACTCCCGATAAAGGGTCGGCCTCGTTGCAAGCATTGAAGCACTTTCACTTGCCTTGTCCTGTCAAATTCTGATTCCCTTACAACTAATTCTCCTATGCGCATAATACCGATTTTCTTTTCCTCGTCTGTTTGATTCAAACTATATGTAGCCGTTGTGTGGGCATACTTTCGTTTGTCTTCCGAGAAGTCTGACAAAGATAAGGTTTCCTTGTCATAACTTGACGCTGCCGCTTGTGTAGCCGTAATCAATAAACAATGTTTCTCCTGACTCAACTTTCGCATCCGTTGCCAAATCTTGTTTATCTGCCCCCTCCCGTCTAACCTGCTACAGTCATAATCTGGAGCTAAAATATCTGCGTAATCTATCAGAACCACATCAGGTACGAACCCATCCTGTCGCTCCCACAACGTAAGCAGATTGCTAATTTCCTGCATGGTCAGCGTTTCATTTGGATATGTGGCTAACTTAAATTTCTTATTATGTTTCTTCTGCCATGCTTTCATAATCTTGTATGCGTCCTTCCATGTAAGTATTTTGACAGAAGGACTGTACTCTAGCCAAACAGCACCTCGTATTTTATCACAATTCCTGCATGGTTTATACTCTGGATAATCTTGTTTTGCTTCCATCAGCATGTCAAAGGTAATCTTCTTTTGTTCCATATCTGGATCAAACAGACGAATACCATATTGTTCTCTTGCTGATAGTTCACAATCATCCGTTTGGTTATACCAACAATCTACGCAAGGTATTTGCCGCTCTCCGCAATATCGCTCCCTATCACTTCTCTTCGCAAGATATACAGCCATCCTTCTCAACTGTTGTTTTTCCGTCATGTCGCCTGCTTGAAAAAAAGCTACGTTATTCCCGTTCATCATCGCCCGCATAGCGAATTCAAGGAGCCAAAAAGTGTTATGAACTAACACATCTTCCGCAATAAAATTATGGTGTGTAGATACAGTAAGGTCAAATGTTTCTTGTTCACCCACATATTCTATATCTACAATTTCATCCCATAATATCATTGAATTAAAATATTTTTTACCTAGTTCTGTATCTTTAATTTCAGCAAAAGATTGGAACATTACAGGGCATTTCTTTACGATTTGTTCCCGTATAACAGGTGCTTTTGTAAATTGGATCTTATGTTGCTCCAA
>ERZ795052.4635-NODE-4635-length-14043-cov-7.444524_pt1 | contig 14043 bp, 14 predicted proteins | sample MGYA00375136_ERZ795052 | MGnify/ENA primary metagenome ERZ795052 (study PRJEB30181, sample SAMN05720156) | activated sludge metagenome | isolation source: Anaerobic digester | place: Japan | collected 2015-05-26 ... | reverse complement strand
GGAGGATGTGGAAAAGCTCGGCCGGAAAGAATTCAAAGACTCCCGGCCGTCCTCGGCGGACGGCGGTCCGATGGAACCCAAGAAGCAATGACGCCCCATAAAGGAGGTCCTCATGAAAAAGCTTTCTTGCCCAAAAGGCACCTTCGGCAAGGAATGGCCGTCGGCCGTTTTGGCTGCCTTCCTGCTTTTGGCCCTCATCTTCCCCGTTCAGGCGGCTTCCGACGGCGACCGGCTGTTGGGTATCTGGATCACCCCGGAAAAAGACAGAATCCAGATCTATAAAACCGGCGAGCGCTACTTTGGAAAGCCGGCGGTCCAGCCCGGGCAGGCCCAGCGCCTGGACGTGAACAACCCCGACCCCGCCAAACGCGGCCGTTCACTGGCCGACGTGCTGATTCTGGAAAATTTCATCTACGAAGACGGGGAGTGGTCCCGAGGAAAGATCTACGATCCGAAAAACGGCAAAACCTACAGTTGCGTCATTCGTCTGAAGGGGGAAAACGAAATCGTTATTCGCGGCTATGTCGGCATTTCCCTGTTCGGCAGATCCGAAACCTGGACGCGCGCCGGGAAAAATCCCTGAAAGGCCCCGCCCCGGAGCCCCTGCTAAAACGGACAAATCATTTTTCGGGATTCATGCCATGAAACTGAAAGATCTATTCCTGATCCATTGGGTCTCCTTCGAGTGGAAAAGCTCTCTCACGGTTTTCGGCATTCCGCTGATCCACGTCGCCGTGGGAAAAGACCGGGAGACCGGTCGTCTTCTGGTCGCCCGGGGCGTGATCGCCATCGGACAGTTTGCGGTGGGGCTGGTGACCGTCGCGCAATTCGGCATCGGGCTGATCAGCGTCGCGCAGTTCGGCATCGGTTTGCTCGTGGTTGCGCAGCTTTCCCTGGGATTGTTTTTCGCGCTCGGGCAGATCGCGGTGGGGCTGACGGCCGTCGGGCAGTTTGCCGTCGGGCAGTATGCGCTGGGTCAGATCGGCTTCGGAAAATTTGTCTGGTCGCAGATCCAACAGGATCCGGCCGCCTTTGACTATTTCCGGAGCTTGCTGCGCTGAAGAGGTCCGGCCGGCGCCTTTATGGAAATCAAACCTTTTTGCAGAAAGGGAATAAAGATGTTTGAAAAAGAATATCAGGAAAAACTCACCACTCCCCAGGAAGCCGTATCGATGATTGCCGAAAACGCTTTGCTGGCACACGGCAATCTGCAGGCGGAACCCCCGGCTTTATTGAAGGCCATCGAAAACCGAATCCGCTCCAATGACCTGAAAAAGCTCCGGGTGTTTCATCTCGGCACCAGCGTATACGCCTCCGGGACCATTCTTTCACCGGAACTGGCGGATTGCGTCGAGGCTTATCCGTGTTTTGTCCTGACCAAGGAAAGGGGGTTGGTCTACGGGGGGCTTTCACAATTTATCCCGAACTATTTCCATCAGCTGGGCCGCCTGATCGAAGAGTACCTGGATGAAATGGATGTCGTCATGACGACGGTCAGCCCCATGGACAAAGCGGGCTTTTTTTCTTTCGGCACATCGGTGGATATTACGTCCATTGTTTGGAAGCGGGCCAAACATCGCATCGTTGAAGTCAACCGGCATATGCCCCGCGTTTTCGGAGACGCCCTGGTGCATCTGTCGGAGGTGGATCAAATCGTCGAAAACCATCAGCCGATCTGGGAATCGCCGCCCGCGCAACCGGATGACATCGACCGGGCCATCGGCCGGATCGTTGCCGAAATGGTCCCCGACGAAGCAACCATCCAGTTGGGCTTTGGGAATCTTCCCAACGCGGTCGCGACCCAGCTTGTGAATCACAAAAATCTGGGCATCCATACCGAAGCCTTCTCGCCCGTCATGGTGGATCTGGTGAAAAAAGGGGTGATCACCGGAAAGAAAAAGACGCTGCACCCGAACAAGCATGTCTATTCCTTTGCCCTCGGGGATCATGAAATGATGGAATTCATGAACGACAACCCCGCCTTCGAGGGGTATCCCGTATCCTACACGAACAATCCGGAAGTCATCGCCCGAAACGACAACATGATTTCCATCAACGCAACCCTGCAAGTGGATTTAAGCGGGCAGTGCAATTCGGAGTATCTGGAAGGAGCCCAGTTTTCAGCGACCGGCGGCCAGCTGGATTTTGTTCGCGGGGCGTTCAACGCGAAGGGAGGAAAATCCATCCTGACCTTCCGCTCCACCGCGAAGAAAAACACCGTCTCCAGGATAGTTCCCCAGCTGGACGCCGGAACGATCGTCACAACACCGCGGATGGATACTCATTATCTGGTCACGGAATACGGCGCCGCCGACCTGAAAGGGAAGTGCATGAGGGACCGGGCTCTCGCCATTATCGGCATTGCCCATCCGGATTTCCGGGAACCGCTGATGCGGGAAGCGGAAAAAATGAGGCTCTTCTGATCGGTCCTCGGATGCTCCGTCTGGAGAACGATTTGTCCTGCCTTGCCTCTCCGGACGAAGCGGATCCAAGGCGAAACCGGAACGACCGGAAGCCGGTTGCCGTTGAACCCCGGAATTTCTGTTTCTCATTTTGATCGTTTATGTTAAACTTCACACCCGAAAGGTTTCCCGCTACGGGATGCCTCTGTGAAAAGGAACACAAGACGTCACACCAAATTCACGGGAGAAATACTCTGCCGGATACCCAAAAAGGAGTACAGAGGATGAGGATCCATCCCCGGACATCGTTCTTTTTTTGCATCACGCTCGTGCTGTGCTGTTTATTTTCAGCCGGGACGGCTTCGGCCGACGGCAACCCGCAGATCAAAACCGATAAGGACGTCTACAGCGAGGGAGAGAAGATCCGGGTAAATTTTTACAACGCCCCCGGGTATTCCAGGGATTGGATCTGTATTGTGGCCGCCGGTTCCCCCGACAATGATGCCGGAGACTACCAATACATGCCCCACGGCGAGAGCCAGGGCGTTTTGACCTTTAACGCGCCCGCTCCGGGAAAATATGAAGTGAGGGCCTTTTACAACTACAGCCGGAACGGCTATGTCGTTTCCGCGCGTCACCGCTTCACCGTCGCAGCCAAAGGAGCCCCCGTGGAAACCGCGGCGCCTCCCGCCAGAACCGCCGTAGCGACCCCGGTGTTCCGACCGGCGGAAAAACCGGTGGAAAGCATTCCGGCGGAGGATTATTCCACGGCCGGCGGTCCCGCCAACGTGGCCGTGTTTCATTTTACGCCGCTCAGCATGGACGCGTCCCATTACGGAATCACGGTGACCAATACCCTGATCAACTCGCCCGGAATGCAGTCCGCGTTTCTGGTTCTTCCCAGAAAGGATCTGGAACTGTTCCTTTCCGCCAATAATCTCCAGCAAAATGACCAGCTCGACAACATGATCGACATCGGATCAAGGCTGGGAATGAATTTTGTCATTGCCGGAACCATCACAAAAAGGGGTTCGACCATTACAACCAGCTACAAAATCGCCAGTGTGGCCAGGCGGGGTGTTATTCACAAAGGCCAGTTCACGTCTTCCGGTGAGGCCGACCTGATCCACCATGTCGAGAAAATGAGCGACACCATTATCGAGGTCATCCGGCGCTCTGCCCGCTAGCGGTGAAAACGACGCCCTTCACAGATGTTCAAGGAGGCCTTCAATGAAACGACCTGCATCTCTGTTGATTGCGATCATCCTGTTTTTGATGGCGACCGCCCAGCTGATCCGCTTTCTCCTGGGGATTCCGGTTACGGCCGCCGGACAGGAAATTCCCGTGTGGCCGAGCGCTCCAGCCGCTGCGGCGCTGTCTGCACTTGCCGTCTGGCTGCTTCACGAAAGAAACAATCCCTAGCTTTTTCCAAAGTTTCTGAAGGATCGGGGAGAATCAAAACCATTTCAATCATTGTGTGCGTCTTAACACAAAAAAACTTGACAACCCCTTCCCTTCTATGTAGATGAATCGCCTTGTGAATGAATGTTCATTCATGCACTCAAATGGACCTTTACGAATGAATAAAACCGATAAGCGCGCCGATATCATAGACGTCGCCCTGAATCTGATTGCCCAGCGCGGCTTTCATGATTCTCCCATGGCCCTCATTGCCCAAGAGGCGGGAGTAGCTGCCGGAACCATTTACCGTTATTTTGAAAGCAAGGACGACCTGATTCTCACATTGAACCGTGAACTGGAAAACCGCATCCATGAAATGATTTTAGAGGAATACCCAGCCGACGGGTCCATCCGGGAAAAATTCCTCTACATCAACAGGAAAGTCCTCACCTATTTCATGGACCATCCCCTTCATTTCCGATTCATGGAGCAGTTTTTCAACTCTCCTTATGGAATATCCCATCGCAAGGAAAAGCTCTTGGGCAAGTCGGACAGCAACAGCATCATGATCGACATCTTCCAGAAGGGAATTGAAGAGCAGATTCCGAAAAATCTGCCGATGCCCGCCATGTACGCGCTGGCGTTCGGTCCGCTGATCACGCTGCTTCGCGATTATATTCTCGGGTTTCTCCGTTTGGATGATGAAGCCATCGAACAGTTTACCCAGGCTTGCTGGGATGCCGTCAAAAAATAAATACAGAGGTGCCGAATGCAGATTTATGCCATCGCCTTCCGAATGATCGTCATCAGCCTTCTCACCGCGGGATTTTTCCTGAACGGATGTTCGGACAAAGGCAAGGGAGGCCCCCCTCCCATGCCCGAAGTTGCCGTGGTGACCGTCCAGACAAAACCTGTAGCCACCACAACGGAACTGGCCGGACGAACATCGGCCTACCTGATCGCGGAAGTGCGCCCCCAGGTGGCCGGCATCATCCAGAAACGCCTCTTCACCGAGGGGTCCAACGTCCGGGCCGGACAGGTCCTTTTTCAGATCGATCCCTCTCTCTACCAGGCGGCGTTCGACAACGCAAAGGCCGCGCTTGCCCGTTCCGAGGCCAATCTCTCTACCATACGGCTGAAAGCCTCACGCCTCCAGGAACTGCTGGCCGAAAAAGCGGTCAGCCAACAGGATTATGACGATGCAGCCGCAGCCCTGAAACAGACCCAGGCGGACATTCAGTTCGGTAAAGCCATGGTGGAAACGGCCCGGATCAATCTGCAGCATACGACGATAACCGCACCCATCTCGGGACGTATCGGACGATCCAGCATTACGGAAGGCGCGCTCGTCTCGGCCCATCAACCTCTGGCGCTCACCACCATTCAGCAGCTGGATCCGATGTTCGTGGACGTCCCTCAATCCACGGCCGACATTCTGCGGTTACGCCGCAGCTTGCAGGAAGGGCATCTCGCGCAAAACAAAACTCAATTCCAAAAAGTGCGGCTTTTTTTGGAGGATGGTTCGGAATATCCCCTGAACGGAACGCTGAAATTCCAGGATGTGACGGTTGATCAATCCACCGGATCGGTCATTCTGCGGATGGTATTTCCCAATCCGAAAGGCATCCTTCTGCCGGGCATGTTTGTCCGGACCGTTATTCCGCAGGGAATTCATCCAAAAGCCATCCTCATTCCGCAACAGGCCGTTTCCCGCGATCACAAAGGCAATCCGCTGGCCCTGATCGTGGACGAAAAAGGAACGGTCCAGCAGCGCATCATTACGCTCGGGAACGCCGTTGGCGATGCCTGGATGGTTTCTTCAGGTCTGCAACCGGGCGATCGGATCATCGTGGAAGGAGCCATGAAGGTAAAGCCGGGCATGTCCGTCAAGGTTGTTCCGTTTCAAACCCTGGTAAAAGATAAAAACGCCCCCCGCGGCTCCGGGCGAACCGACGGGGGTGCCTGATGCTGTCGAAATTCTTTCTGGATCGTCCGGTCTTCGCGTGGGTTATCGCCATCGTCATGATGGCGGCGGGAGGGTTGGCGATTTACAACCTGCCCATATCCCAGTATCCCCCGATCGCCCCGCCGTCCATCGCCATCGATTCCTTTTATCCGGGCGCCTCGGCGGAAACGGTGGAAAACAGCGTCACGCAGATTATCGAGCAGAAGATGACCGGCTTTGACGACATGCTCTACCTCTCCGGCACAAGTGATTCGGCCGGGGCTTCCCGCATCGAATTGACCTTCAAACCGGGGACCGATCCCGACCTGGCCTGGTCCAAAGTGCAAAACAAGCTTCAACTGGCCATGTCGGGCCTGCCGGAAGTGGTCCAGCGTTCCGGCGTGACCGTCAGCAAATCCACGCGGAATTACCTGATGATTGTGGGCTTGATCTCGGAAGACGGCAGCATGGACGGCAACGACCTCAGGGATTATGCCCAATCGAACCTGGAAAAGGTGCTGGCACGCGTCCCCGGTGTCGGCGAGGTCCAGAATTTCGGCTCTCAATATGCCATGCGGATCTGGCTGAATCCCGATCGACTCACGGATTACCGCCTGACCATGGAAGATGTAATCCTGGCCCTTCGGACCTACAATGTGGAGGTTTCCGCCGGCCAGTTCGGCGGTCCGCCCGCGCTCCCGGGCCAGCGCCTGAATGCCTCCATCATCGTCCAGAATCTCCTCCAGACTCCGGAGGAGTTCGCCGCCATCCCCATTCGCACCAATCCGGACGGCTCCATTGTGCGAGTCAAAGATGTGGGCCGTACGGAACTGGGGACCGAATTCTACGATGTCGAGGGTCATTACAACGGCAAGCCTTCGGCCGGCCTCGCCATTCGGCAGGCACCCGGCGCCAATGCGCTGGATACGGCCAATGCCGTCAAGAAGAGACTGGCCGAGATGAGCCCCTACTTTCCACAGGGGATGAAGGTGGTCTATCCCTACGACACAACCCCTTTCGTCCGGGTGGCGATCAATGAGGTGGTGAAAACCCTTTTTATAGCGGTTCTGCTGGTTTTTCTGGTCATGTGGCTGTTCATGGGAAATTTCCGGGCCACCCTGATTCCGACGATCGCGGTGCCGGTGGTCCTCCTGGGCACTTTCGGCGTGCTGGGACTGTTCGGGTTTTCCATCAATATGCTGACCATGTTCGCCATGGTGCTGGCCATCGGACTTTTGGTGGACGACGCCATCGTCGTGGTGGAAAACGTGGAACGGATTATGGCTGAAGAAGGACTTTCTCCCAAGGAGGCCACCGCCAAATCGATGGACCAGATCACCAGCGCTCTCATCGGCATCGGCCTGGTGCTCGCGGCGGTCTTCGGTCCCATGGCATTCTTTCCCGGCTCCACAGGGGTCATCTACCGCCAGTTTTCCGTGACCATCGCCGCGGCGATGCTGCTGTCGGTGGTCGTGGCCTTGATCCTGACGCCGGTGCTTTGCGCGTCGCTCCTCAAACCGGTGCCCAAGGGGCATGAGCCGGCGGAGAACGCGATCTTTTTTCTACGACCGTTTTTCATCTGGTTCAATCGCACATTTTTCCAACTGCGCAATCGCTATGTAAAGCTGATCGGCAACTCTCTTTCCCGGAAAAAACGCTACCTGGTTGTTTTCCTCCTGATCATCGGCATCATGGGCATCCTGTTTTTCCGCCTGCCCACCGCCTACCTCCCTGATGAAGACCAGGGAATGCTCCTGGCCCAGATCATTTTGCCGACGGGCAGCACCCTCGAACAAACCAAGAAGGTTGCAGATGAAGTCCGGCGCTATTTCCGGACGAACGAAACAGAAGCGGTGGAATCCTGCATGACGGTGACCGGCATCGGATTTTCCGGACGAGCGCAAAATAACGGCATGGTGTTCGTCAAATTGCGGGATTGGAAGCTTCGCGAACGCGGTCATTTAAGAGCGAAAGCCGTCGCCGGCCGGGCCATGGGCGCTTTGTCCAGAATCCGAAACGCCCTGGTCTTCGTTTTTCCGCCACCCGCCGTCGTCGAACTGGGCAATGCCCGGGGAATCGATTTTCAGTTGATGGACCGGGGCGGCCTTGGTCATACCGCGCTGATGAATGCCCGTAACCAACTCCTCGGAATGGCCGCCCAAGACAAAAGGCTGACGGCGGTCCGGCCCAACGGCATGGAGGATGTGCCCGAATACCGGATCGATGTGGACTGGGAAAAGGCAGGCACCCTCGGGCTGCCCATCACCTCCATCCACAACGCCATTGCGTCGTCCTTCGGCGGCGCTTATGTCAATAATTTCATTCAGGGCGGCCGGGTAAAAAGGGTCTATGCGCAAGTCGACGCCCCTTACCGCATGCTGCCCAAGGACCTGGAAAAAATTTACGTGCGCAATAACGCAGGCAGGATGGTGCCGTTTTCGTCGTTTGCCTCCAGCCGCTGGACGACCGGTTCCCCGCGGCTGGAGCGCTTCAACGGTTTTCCGTCCATGAATATCTGGGGAGAGCCGGCTCCGGGGAGGAGTTCCGGTGAGGCGATGCAGGCCATGGAAGAAATCGTTGCCAAACTGCCCAAAGGAATCGGCTTTGACTGGAACGGTCTTTCCTATCAGGAGCGTCAGACCCGTTCCCAGGCACCGCTGCTTTATGCCTTTTCGATTTTCGTGATCTTCCTGTGTCTTGCGGCGCTCTATGAGAGCTGGCCGATCCCCATCTCTATTTTGCTGGCCCTTCCCCTAGGCGCCATCGGGGGCGTCATCGCCGCGACCTTTCGGGGATTTCCCAACGACGTTTATTTCCAGATCGGACTGCTCACCACGCTGGGGTTGACCACCAAAAACGCCATCCTGATCGTCCAGTTTGCCAAAACCGGCCTGGAAAGCGGCATGCGGCTGATCGACGCCACGTTGGAGGGGGCGAAATTGCGTTTTCGTCCGATCATGATGACCTCTCTGGCTTTCGGCTTCGGCGTTCTTCCGCTGGCCCTGGCCACCGGCGCGGGCGCCGGTGCCATGAACGCCATCGGCACCAGCGTTCTTGGAGGCATGGTCACTGCAACGCTACTCGTCGTTGTCTTCGCGCCGCTGTTTTATGTGCTGATTGAAAATTTGTTCGGCAAAAAGCGGAATCCAACCGCGACCAAGGGAAAACCGGATGCAGAGGTTCAACCCCATGAATAAGAAATGGCTTTTGATTCTGATGATTCTGCTGGCCGGCTGCACGCTGGCGCCGAAATACGAGCGCCCGGAAGCGCCGGTGCCCAAAGAGTGGCCGGCAGGGCCGTACCAACAGGAAGGGAAACAGGCTCCGGAGGCGGCTCAACTTTCCTGGCGGGATTTTATCGCCGACGAGCGGCTGCGGGAAGTCATCGCCGCCTCCCTCGCAAACAACCGCGATCTGCGCGTGGCGGGCCTGAACGTGGAAAAAGCCAGGGCCATGTTCGGCATCAGCCGCGCAACGCTTTTACCGACCGTCAACGCAACCGGAAGCTGGTCTCAGAATCGGGTTCCGGCGGACCTCTCCCCCTCGGGAAGCGCCTATACCGCCGACCAGTACAGCGTCAATCTGGGCCTCGCCGCCTGGGAAATCGACTTCTTCGGCCGCATCCGCAGCTTGAAGGACGCTGCGCTGGAGCAATACCTGGCCACGGACCAGGCGAGCCGCAGCGCGCAGATTCTGCTGGTGGCAACCGTGACGCAGGCCTACCTGGCCCTGGCCGCCGACCGGGAAGCCCTGCAACTGGTTTCCTCAACGCTTGAAGCGCAGGAAGCGGCCTACGCCATGATCCGAAAGCGCCACGAAGTCGGACTGGCCTCCGAGCTGGATCTCCGCCGGGCGCAAACCCAGGTGGACACGGCCCGGGGGGACGTCGCCCGCTACACGCAGCTCGTCGCGCAGGACGAAAACCGCCTGAATCTTCTCACCGGCTCTCCCGTCCGGCCGGATCTGCTTCCCCGGGATCTGTCCGGCGTGGCCCTGCCCCGGGACATTTCTCCCGGCCTGTCGTCTGACGTGCTTTTGGGGCGGCCGGACGTCCTTGCGGCGGAACACCGCCTCAAGGCGGCCAACGCCAACATCGGCGCGGCCCGCGCGGCCCTCTTCCCCCGGATTTCGCTTACGACCTCCATCGGAACGGCCAGCGCCGACCTGTCCGGCCTCTTTAAAACCGGCTCCGACGTATGGACGTTCGCGCCGCAAATCGTGATGCCGATTTTTGATCCCCGCCTCTGGTATGCGTACGACGTCACCAAACTCGAAAAGGAAATTTCCGTCGCCCAGTATGAAAAGTCCATTCAGACGGCTTTCCGGGAAGTGGCGGACGCGCTGGCCGAGAAAGGCATGGTCCAGCAGCGCATCGCGGCGCAGCAGTCGCTGGTGGACGCGATGACCGTCGTCTATCGCCTTTCCGAAAAGCGCTACGAAAAAGGCATCGACAGCTATCTCTCCGTTCTCGACGCGCAGAGATCTCTCTACGGCGCCCAGCAGGGCCTGATTCTGCTTCGGTTGGCGTATGTCAACAATCTCGTGACGCTGTACAAAACCCTGGGCGGAGGTGCGACGCCATGACCGGAAACCGGCGCGCATTTTCGGCAAAAGAAATCAAATACTTCTTCTTGAATCAGGTTCTGACGTCCACCATCTTTTTCCTTTTGAGCCTTTACGCAAAAACGCTTCGCGTCCAAATCGAGGGCAAGGAGAGAATCCTGGACCATCTGGACCGCGGGGGGCGCGTCATCTTCGCCAGCTGGCACCAGCGTCTTTTCGGCGGCTTTTTCGTTCCAAAGTTTTTTCAATGGACGCCCTGCATCATGATCAGCCAAAGCCGTGACGGAGACTTCATTTCCAAACTCGTCTCTCGCCTGGGCTGGATTCCGGTTCGGGGATCCAGCACCCGGGGCGGCGCGAAAGCTTTGAAAGCCATGGTGCAGAAAGTCGCCGAAAACCGCATCGGCGTCCACATCGTGGACGGACCCACCGGGCCGCCTCGTGTCATCAAGCCTGGGCTCCTCCCGCTGGCGCGAAGCACGGACGCACCGATCTGCCCCGCCGTCGTTTCTTACGAAACAGCCTGGACATTCAACAGCTGGGACCGCTTCATGATCCCCAGACCGTTTACCCGAGTCCTGATTCGCTTCGGTTCCCTCTTCGACATCCCTAAAGATGCGGATCGGGATACGCTGGAAGCGCTACGCATCCGTCTGGAACAAACCATGAACCGGGCCTACGAATCCGCAGACAACGGTTGGAGCAGCTCAGGAAAATGCGCAAACCCGCCAATCTGATTTACGGACTGGACGACAAAGTCCCGCTTCCCATCTGCCTGCTTTTGGGCTTGCAGCACAGCTTTCATGTCACAACGGCCCTCATCTGTGAATCAGGTCGCTTCGTTCACGGTGATCGGTGGGCATATATTGAACAAAATCTTGACGGGTCGCAATCCCTTCGTGAATCAGGTCGCTTCGTTCATAAAGAAAAATAGGAAGTTTGAAGGTTATGCACAAAGTATGTCGCAATCCCTTCGTGAATCAGGTCGCTTCGTTCTGAAGCTGGCGAAGGTTGACGGATCGGTAACGTTCAACGGGTCGCAATCCCTTCGTGAATCAGGTCGCTTCGTTCATTGATTTGGTGATAACAAGACACATCGCATTAGTGGAATGTCGCAATCCCTTCGTGAATCAGGTCGCTTCGTTCCCCCGAGGGTAGTGGGGGAGACATGTATTATTGTCTCCCTCCAAGTCGCAATCCCTTCGTGAATCAGGTCGCTTCGTTCTCGTTTTTTGGGCAATATCTCGACAATGCGAAGAGTCGCAATCCCTTCGTGAATCAGGTCGCTTCGTTCGGGAAAAGGGCAAGAGATTGCCTGCCGGAGCAAAGTCGCAATCCCTTCGTGAATCAGGTCGCTTCGTTCGAAAAGGTCGTTAAATATAATGATGACTATGTTTATGCGTCGCAATCCCTTCGTGAATCAGGTCGCTTCGTTCTCCAGATCGAAAATCATGTTCCGGATATTCTCGTCACCCAGAGTAATGATGTCGCAATCCCTTCGTGAATCAGGTCGCTTCGTTCAGGAGGAGTTATGAAGGCGAAATTAGACATTATAGTCACGGTCGCAATCCCTTCGTGAATCAGGTCGCTTCGTTCTGAAAAGATTTACGATGGGAAAGATTGCTACTGGCCTTTATGGGTCGCAATCCCTTCGTGAATCAGGTCGCTTCGTTCTTGATAAAAGCGGCCTGACGCTTATTGAGGGGGTAAATAGTCGCAATCCCTTCGTGAATCAGGTCGCTTCGTTCGGGGCATTGTCGAACGGGGATCACGCCCTGTTTGTGGTCGCAATCCCTTCGTGAATCAGGTCGCTTCGTTCCATGGACGTTAGAGCTACGGCATTACAGGTCTGGGGAAGTACTCGTCGCAATCCCTTCGTGAATCAGGTCGCTTCGTTCCCGGAAACGGGCGAGATAATTGAACCGAGCGAAGATTGTCGCAATCCCTTCGTGAATCAGGTCGCTTCGTTCATTTATCAAAACAAATTAAAGGAACTGTAATGGCAAGTCGCAATCCCTTCGTGAATCAGGTCGCTTCGTTCTGTCTAAAAATCATAAGAACAATGCAGCAGCACCGGAAGCAGGTCGCAATCCCTTCGTGAATCAGGTCGCTTCGTTCGCCATGTTCGGAATGCATTTGGTGGACTACAAAAAGTCGCAATCCCTTCGTGAATCAGGTCGCTTCGTTCTGCTCTGGTGACGAAGATGATAACCATCAGCGAAGACGTCGCAATCCCTTCGTGAATCAGGTCGCTTCGTTCGAGTCATCGGATGGCAGAAGAGCCTCAAGACGTTGAGGTGTCGCAATCCCTTCGTGAATCAGGTCGCTTCGTTCGAACAATTAGCGCAATGGTCTACAGCATGCTCTGACCATTGTCGCAATCCCTTCGTGAATCAGGTCGCTTCGTTCGTCTGACCAAACAGGAATTGAGGCATTTAATGCACGTCGCAATCCCTTCGTGAATCAGGTCGCTTCGTTCAGGCATTTAATGCACTCATTGACGGAGCGCCACGATGCGTCGCAATCCCTTCGTGAATCAGGTCGCTTCGTTCCGGAAACGGGGAGAAAGAAAGGAGGAGGATTATGGAAGTCGCAATCCCTTCGTGAATCAGGTCGCTTCGTTCATCCTCTGATAATTACAAGGGTGAATCGGAATTACAGTCGCAATCCCTTCGTGAATCAGGTCGCTTCGTTCAACCGATGTGGGATGCTGTTAATGAGCAGAGAATCCGGTTGTCGCAATCCCTTCGTGAATCAGGTCGCTTCGTTCAGTTCGCTTTCGAGACAACGGGCTATACTGCGTAGCCCGGTCGCAATCCCTTCGTGAATCAGGTCGCTTCGTTCCGGAGCGCAAGGACATAAACGGGCACTGCGCTTCTTTCGTCGCAATCCCTTCGTGAATCAGGTCGCTTCGTTCGAAAGAGTGCCGGTCTAATTGACCGTGCACTGCAGGGTCGCAATCCCTTCGTGAATCAGGTCGCTTCGTTCTAGATTATTCCTATAAATTGTTCTTTGACAATTGAATAGTCGCAATCCCTTCGTGAATCAGGTCGCTTCGTTCGCAGCGGCCGAAAAACATGCGGCATTGATACGAATTGTCGCAATCCCTTCGTGAATCAGGTCGCTTCGTTCAACACGCAGGTCATCCCGCACGCGTCGCCCGACGACGTCGCAATCCCTTCGTGAATCAGGTCGCTTCGTTCAAGGGAAACAGCGTGAACGGGAACGACTGTGATAGGCAGTTGTCGCAATCCCTTCGTGAATCAGGTCGCTTCGTTCGTCCATACTCCCTCCTATTTCTCCCCGATTGTTTTTCGCAGGTCGCAATCCCTTCGTGAATCAGGTCGCTTCGTTCGCAACTGCGGGTCGGGGATCTCTGTGGGGATTTGCGTCGCAATCCCTTCGTGAATCAGGTCGCTTCGTTCGGGGAGACCTGTCGAACAACGACCATGCCCTGTTCGTGGTCGTCGCAATCCCTTCGTGAATCAGGTCGCTTCGTTCCACACCGGCTCCGCGACGATCATCGCGGGCCCGAAGGGGTCGCAATCCCTTCGTGAATCAGGTCGCTTCGTTCCCCAAGAAGGAGGAAAAAAATGAAGACGTTGAGGGAAGCCGTTGTGGTCGCAATCCCTTCGTGAATCAGGTCGCTTCGTTCATTTAAAGATGAGGCTTGCGAATGGAGAGCAGAGGGTGTGGGGTCGCAATCCCTTCGTGAATCAGGTCGCTTCGTTC
>ERZ795052.4632-NODE-4632-length-14050-cov-3.809861_pt1 | contig 14050 bp, 9 predicted proteins | sample MGYA00375136_ERZ795052 | MGnify/ENA primary metagenome ERZ795052 (study PRJEB30181, sample SAMN05720156) | activated sludge metagenome | isolation source: Anaerobic digester | place: Japan | collected 2015-05-26 ... | reverse complement strand
ATAAAGAACAGTGGGATGAAGCGGATAAGTATGCTACGGCGCTTCTCACTGATGAGGAACTTCCTGGAGATGTGGTGCAAGCCGTCGAGGCGCTGGTCGAGCAAGCGGTAACTCGGCAGGTCGAGGCGAAGAAACCAAAGAAGCACATCGCTGAACAGTTTGAACTGCCCGGTATTGAAACGAAGAAACCTGGCACTGAAACGAAGAAACCTGATATCGACGTGAGTGAGTCCGACACAAGAGATCCCTTCTCGGAGAGGGTGCCGTATATGAAGGAGTCAGGACGCCTAATCAAGGGCGTGAAGACAAAGATCGAGATCGGGACAGAGGAGGGCAAAGTGCCGTTCTCGATGGAGCGACGAGCTGCGTTGGGGGCGAAGGAGAAGCGGGAGAAACTTCGTCATGAAGGAACCGGCGCTACGGTGGATGTGGTGGACACTGGCAGTTCGCTATTCGTTTTGAATTACGAAGGAGATGGGAGCGGGCAGGATGTGCTCTTAAGCCGCTTAATGCGTCGAGCGAAGAAGGAAGGTAAGGTGTTACTCACCGAAGAAGAGGACGGACCGAGCCAGAAGTATTTAGAGTCATTAGGTTTCGTCAACAAGGGTGAGAACGGTTTCGCTTGGAGTCCGAATCAAAGGGTTCCGTTTAAGAAATACGAACTCAAGAGGGGTCTTCGGGAGACGTTTCATTCCTCCCGAGGTAGTTCGAAGGATCAACTAGCCGCCCAGATGGATATGGTGTTAAAGCCAGAGGACTTTCCTTTGTCGAGTGATGTCGAAACGGCGGCGGCACAGACCGCTCGTGCGTTGGATCTTCTTCAGGAAAGTGCGCTGCTAGGAATGCAGCCGGACATCTTGAAAGGAGTGAGGGACCAGAAGAAGCAGATGCAAGCACAGATTCAGAACATGGTCCGTCAGGGGATGTCTCCCACCGAAGCGATCCATGCGGTGTATCGTTCGACAATGACCAAATTGAGAAAGTCTATCCTCGAACGGGTGGAGGCTCTCGATGGGGTTAAGCCTCCAAAGTCGTTCGGGGTGCCGGAAAAGACACTTCAGAGAGCTATCGAAGAGTGGCATAAGGTGCCAGATCACATCACGATGGCCCTCGCTGGGTTGTTGGATTCGGCCAGTATGCACGGGTTGAGAGCGAACGATAAGTGGGCCGATGGGGCGATGGACATCACCATGGTGGCAGCGCATAAGTTCGCGACAGACGAGGCGTTCCGAACTAATAAGGTGAAGGACTGGGAGAAGGTGCATCCCGAAGCGTTAGACGCTTTAAAAGCGAACGCTGAGTATTATCACATGGTAAGTAAACAAGAACGCTCTATGCTCGAGATCGACCCGAAGAGTGGAGCGCTTCGTCCGACTCACGATAAGGCGGCTCAGGAGCGAGTGATGATGGCCGATGCGGTGAAGAGTGATACGGTGGAGCAGACGTATAAAAAACTCCTCGAGGTGGAGACCTTCCGTTGGGTCGCGGCGAAGTGGTTCGGACAGACCTTGAGGAAGATGACGTTACTCTCTCACCAACGAGAGCGTGGGATCACCCCCGAAGCGGAAGAGAGCGGGAAGGTGTCCGTTCGTAACGAGGAAAACGAGGGAGTGACGCTCTCCTCGTTGCAAGATCTGAAGGTGGAGTATCTCGATCAGGAAACGTTCGTCGAAAACGAACTGAAGAGAACGCAGAACGACATAATTGCCATGGTCGGAAATCCGTCTCAAATCGAGATTGCCGCTGCGTTGAAGAAGATGGGAAAAGAGAGACTCCAGCATAAGACGATGGTTAAGTTGATGCGCCTCGTTAAAGCGTTTTACGCGGGAGATGTGACGGTGAAATACGCCGAGGCTGGACCGGATAAAGGGAAACTGTGGTATTCTTATAAAGGTGGAAACCCTGAGGCGTTAGCGAAACTGTTATCGGACGAGTATTCGTCACTCACCCCTCGAGCGGCACAGAACTTCATGGCGGAGAACGTCGTGCCGTTGTTCAACACCTTGTGGGATACGGCAGAGACTCGACGTCGTGCTGGGAGGCAAGCTCCGTATATTACGCAGGAGTTGACCGCGGATGTGAGTGCTCCCTTTGGATTGTCCGAGGAGGTTACGAACAAACTCGAAAAGGCCGGTATCGCGCCAGAGTGGTTTGCTCACGAAGAAGGTGCGACTGCGAGGGATTCGTTTTCGATCTTCGCAACGTCCTTTCTTGAGGCGGGATACGATCCTGCGAGAGCCACTCTCTTGGCGACCGTGGCAGCGAAAACGGCAGGCGTGTTTAGAAACGTTGGTAAGGTCCACATCGGAGAGGTGGTGGGCCAAGCGGGTGTCGAGGTAGGAGGGTTGGCCATACACGCAAAGGGATTCGACCAGGGCTTGGTTTTGATCAAAAATCCCGTTGACCTAGGAGGGAGCGACTTGGCGGTGAAGTTGTATAACGCCTCTCGTGTCCTCGCGCATGAGTTGTTTCATACAGGGAGCAGCGACCCAGTCCTCGGAGAGCGGTATCGAAAGGTGGTTGAGACCGCGAGTGAGTTACCCAGCGAGGTGCGGATGAACATCATCGGCAAAATCGCTAAGGAGGTAATGAAGGGGAGAGGAGTGAAGGACACGGAGGGAATATTCAACCAGGTGATGACGAACGCGGGAAAGTCCGGAGGAGAATTCGCAGCGGACTTTGCGTCCTTTGTCGCAATGGGTAAGGTGGGAGAATCCGTTAAAGCGGAGATCGAACATCTTCCCGCCGACGTGGCTGACTCGATGAAAGTGTTCCTGGCGGACCATAAGGCTATCGTTGAGCAGGTAGCGAAGTATCACGACTTGATGCCACTTCCTGATGATAAGGTTGGGAAGACGATCGGTCAGACCGTTCGAGAGATGTCGACGCACCTTGACGAGGTGTTGAATTCGCTCGATTATGTTAATGAAGTCTCGAAGGGTTTTGCACTGATGAATGAGTTGTCACCTGGAGAGTTTCAACATATGTTAGCGACGAACGGTTCTTTACCGAGAGTGAATAGTTTAGGAAAACTGCTCGGTTCCTTCGCCGCGGACGCTTCGGTGAGTGACGTAATAAGGGGCGCTCGGAGAGCACTAGGGATCGAGGCGCGAAGAGAGTTCGAGCGGACAGCCGGAGTCGGACCTAGATTCTGGGAGAAGTTGTTTCCATCCGCTCAATTCCGTGAGGCGCATCCGGAGATTAAACCGTTGTTGGATCTAGCGTATTCGTTTCGTGGAATGACCGAGGATTTCTACGAGAAGATCATGGCGCCGTTTACATACGATCGAGCCGGGAATAGAACGGTGGATTTCCTAGGCCGTCCGAAATTGGATCTCGGCTCTCACGGAGTGAAGGAGGTTCTTCGAGATGTGGATGCGAATGAGTTGAACACTCTGATCGGATTGTGGAAACAAGAAGCGGAGATGACAATCTCGGATCTGAGGAAGAACTATCCGAGTGAGTATGCACGAATCACGAAGCCTTTTAGTAAGGCTCTAATCGAAGCGGTAGAGCACTTTCACGAGGCAGTAGAAAAAGTGCAGCCCGAGATCGCTCGACTGATGATTGATTCTACTGGAAAGACGATCTCGAACGTCGGTGCGATGGCGTTGAAAGGAGCAGGAACGTCTTTATCGACGTATGACGTCATCGATATCGCGGACCGTGCGTTTAAACTGTATCTCGAACAGCAAGAGTTAATGTCCGCTGGAGCGATGGGAAGTCCTGCTGGGCTCGCCAATACGGCCGCACTGACCAAGATCCAAGGGGACGTTGGGATGAAAGCGTATATGGCTATGTTTAGACAGTTTAACGCTATGCATCCCGAGTATCAAACGGTCGTTGGGAAGTTGAAGGATAGACCGTGGTATATGACCGAGACGCGTAGGGGAAGGTATTTCGTTTCGTGGAAGGACGCTTCGAATGTGCCTGGGGTGGCCGGGTTTGATTCGCTGGAGCAAGCGAACCGGGTGATTCAACAGAAACAGATTCAAGGATTCCACGTTCGTGCTTGGGAGAAAACTGGACTAAAGCCCTTCTCGGGTGCGGATCAGGATCTGGTCGGAGCGATGGCAGCGGTTGAGAAGAAAGCGTTCGAGGCGACGTTGGCTGCCCTTCCGAACGGAACTTTTAAGGATCAGTTACGCTCGAGTTACGTCCCCCTCGAAGCGATCTCGAAGGAGTATGGATCGAAAGGTATCGCGAAGTATGGGATGGAACGAAACCTAGCCCCAGGGAGAGAGTATTTAAACATGGCAGAAGGTTTCTTCGATCAGACTCAGGCCATGGCTTTCGGTCTTTCTCGAAAGAACATCAAGGAACAGTTGGCCTTGTGGCAGATGGACGCGTCGATCGAGCAGAATCCCCACTTGAGGGATTATACAAACGGCTTTGTGAAGAACGTTCTTGATCCGTCTGGTAAGGAATGGGTAGCGTTTAAGAAGTTAAACTTTGTGTATTTCATGGGAGCGAACGTTGCGAACATGATCACAGAGACGTCTCAACCGCTATTGATCTTTTCGCCGTATATGACGGAAAAGACCGGTTCGATGAGTGCCGGGCCTCAGTATTTATGGAAGGCATCGAAGATGTTCCTGGAGGCCTTAGGTAACAAGGTTGCAGCCGGGGTAGGAAAACCGATGCAATGGGCTGACCCAGAGGTGCATAAGGCCGTTCAACAGGCTTACCGTGAGAGGCTCTTGGACTTCGGTATTCAAGAGGGAATCGGGGCAGAGCAAGACTCGAAGATCACGAATCTACGACGTTTCGCGATGGATATGAATCCGTTGCAGAAAGCGGCCGGATTCGTTATGGGTCCGCTGCACGCTTATTATGATCTGGTGAGGAAGTTATATTCAATCACTCCTAGGGCCGGTTCGCATTTAACCTTCGTGGCCGCGTTCGAGGCAGCACGGGATGGGAAGATTGGTGGTAGTAAGATGAACCCGGACGATGCATATTCGTTCGCTAAGCAAGCCGTCGAGGCGACGAACTTCAGTGGTGGCACTGCGGCTCGACCGATGTGGTTTCAAGGACTGGGTAAGCTGATTGGACCAGTCGGAGCGATGTATTCTCTCGCGTCGTATTCCGCGTCGACCTTGGCGATGTATGCACGATTGGCGCACGATTCGGTGAGTCTCTCGAAGGGCCTCACAACGGAACAGCGAAAGAACGCTATGAAGGCGTTTGGTCAGATGACTATGAGTCAATTCGCCCTGGCGGGAGCGTTCGGTTTACCCATGACTGGAGCGACGTTGGCGGTCTTGGAGAAACTGTTCCCTGACGAGGAACCTAGGAAGGCGCTGCATGAGTTTTTATTTAATGCCGGCCAGCACATGTTTGAGGACGGTGGACGGTTCGCTGCGATTGCCGAGCGGGGGTTGGTGAACGGTTGGAGCGGGGTGGATTTGTCGAGTAAGTTGACCCTGTCGAACATGATGGGGATAAACGCGACAGATGGTTTTTCGTTCGCGAGTGCCGTCGGTCCGACCGGAGCGATCATGGAGAATGTGTTGAAGGCTTTCGAGGACATCACGAAGGGGAACTATCAACAAGGTGCGGTGCGCTTGCTGCCGACTGCGTATCAGAACATCGCAAAGTTAGCGCAGAATGATGGTATGGTGGTCGACGCGATGGGAAGGAAGGTCTTGGAACCGAGCGGACAGCAGAGAGCGATGCTGGCGTTAGGATTTAAGCCAGCCGAACTGCAAGAGTATTACGACCAACAGAAGATTGTCGAACGAGCGGAGCGGGTCGACGAGGATAGGATGCGGCAGTTTCATACCGAGCTAGCTCAATCGTTACTTAAGGGGGATATCTCGAAGGTGAGAGAAGAACTGATCAAGAAGGTGCAGGAAGATCCGATGTATGATGTGCGCTGGGGAGCACGAAGAATTGCTCAGATCGCACAGGAGAAGACCATACCTCGGGATTTGTATCGAACGACGAACACTCGTTTGGCCCCCGAATTGGCCGCACTGAGAGGGACGTATGAGCAAACGCAAAATCGCCCGTCCGAGGTGGAGCGTGTTTTAGCACGCGCCAGACTCGAACAGGCGATTGGTGTTCCGGGAACAGGAAGGCCGTCTATACCGGAGATACGGGAGGCGGCTCGGGTGGACGCTCAAATGAGCTTAGATCCACGTTTAACGCGGATGGGAGCTTTGAAGCTGGTGCAGAAACGGAAGCCAGCTTCTTCTTCACTAGTTCAGTCATTCCAATAGAACAGACGTATTCCTTAGGGAGTTGTCCTGGGGAGTCCGCTCTCAGGATGGTGATTTGACCGCTGTCCTGTAGGTGTTTTAGAACTACAAACAACTCGGAGGGTGGAGCATGTTTAAACATGAGCCCTTCGAGTTGTTTTCGTGGTATATACTCCACCGAGGAGATGACGTCCATCACAGCTGCGGCGACTCCAGCAAGTTCGTTTCTGCCCATACCTTGGAACACCGCAGGAAGTTGTTCCTCGATGGAGTCCAGCATGGCTAGGGAGACTTCGAATGTTTCCGGCGTTAGGACGAGTTCATTCGTTTCACTCACGGTTGTCAGCATCGCAACTTTGAGGAGTTGGACCGGTTTTGTTTTACTATATCCGCGGATGGTTGGGTCCTTGGAGATCTCGCGGGTTTGATACCAGCGATCATACCACTGGCGTGCGGTCTCGGTCCACCGGAACGGGCCGGATAGCGTGCCGAGTTCTTTCGCTCGGTGTAGGACGTTCGAAAGAGCGAGCTTCTGTGCCGCGGTTACCTCCGGGAAGGAGATTCGACGGTTGTTTGCGGTCTCGTTAACGAATATGGCACGACGAGAGAAACCACCGGAGATGATGTCCGATCGGAGATAGGTGGTGATCCATTCGTTGGTGGTGCAGCCTAGGAGAGTGACGTAAGGACCGACGATTACATCATTGCCTTTGTTCTTCGTTTTGCAGTCGTAGACTTTTTGATCGTAGACGGTGGTGAGGAAGTCGATCATGTGCCCCGCGGACGGTCCTAAGAAGTGAGAGAGTTCAGTGACGAAGCACGCATAAGGGGTGAAGAGAATCGGCTTGCCACCGTAGTCGAACGCTCGTTCTAGTTCCTTCATTTCTTTCGTGATGGATTCTTTCGTCTGCGCATCGGCAGAGTAAGGGATAGTTCCAAGTTCACGAATGATGTCCTTCGAGATGTTCATCGCGGTGGTCTTTCCGTTTCCAGGAGGACCGACGAGGACGACGTAAAGATTCGCGGTGATTTGGAAGTAACCGAGGTCTACCCAGACTCTCCGCGAAACGATGGCGGAGAGTGCGGAAAGAGCAGACCATAGGTGGTAGTTTTCTGGAACTTCGTTTCCTGTCGCATAGGACATGTAGTTTTTAAGAAAGGATGGTTGCATAGGATGGGCACGGAATGGGTTCTTTTAGGTTTCCCCAGTTAGGACCGTAAGCGCCTTCGAATGGAATGCGGACTGAGATCGCTCCGATTTTGAGTTCATTCGCGAAATACGTTGGAATTTTGGCAAGTGCGAACTCTCGGTATTCGATAGGCCATTGGACGAGTAATGCATCGTGCACCTGATGAAGTGGCTCGATGATGAGGGAGTTGTTTGAACGACGATTATCTGGGTCTAGCCAGAGACGTAACAACGCGAGGTTCGTCGCGAAGGTGGTGTTTTCTTGTGGTTCGTCCGCGAGGGCTTGACCGAGAATGTCGGTAGGACGACCGAAGTAGATTCGGGTGTGTCCGCTCGCGGAAACGGTGGTTTTCGTTTTTAACTTCTGCGTCATCCAGTTGTGCCAGAGGCGGACTCCTCGATAACGGAGGAAGTAGTAAGTTTGAAGCTTCGTGGTTTCTCCAACGGATAGCTCGATCTCTCCGTCGGATTGGACGAAGATGTGTTTGACTAGCGTGGTCGGACCCATGAGGTAGTTGAATCCGTGCTGAGCGATCTTGCAGACGAAGTATCGCCAATCGTCTTTAGAGACGGACTTAGACATCTCTTTCAGACGAGCACGATCGTAGGTGGCTACCTCAGGTCCGTGACGTAGCATTAGGACGAGGATCTTTGCGGGCTTTAGCCCGTAGAGATAATCCTCGAGCATGGTGTTGTCACCGAGGTTTGCACACCTTGAGGCGACGGTCCACCCGTCGGCACCAGACAGGTCCATCTGACCCATCTCGTAGCCGAAGTCAGCACCGAAGTGTTTACGGAGTCCCCATCTTAGGACCGAGCTTTCGGGTTGCGAGTGGTCTTCCGAGGGGATCGTTTGGAGGTTGTAACCAGAACCGGTAGGAGAGGTATAGCAGGTGACCCTGGAAGTTTCCGTGCCAACCACATTATACCCACAACGGATTCGCCCGTCCGGGTCTGCACCAATCTCGAGCATCTGAGAGAAAGTTCGCAAACGAGCGATCTTAATCGTAGCGGTAATTGCTGGATGGTGAGAGAGTTTCCGCAGTCGGAGAAGTGCTTCGTAATCAGTTGTGACGCGTAGACCAGTTGGCGTTTTCTTATACTGTTTAGGCAGGCCAAGCTCGGTGTAGAGGAAGTCCTTAAACTTCGGAGAACGGATGTTAATAGGACGTCCCGCGATCGCGTCGAGCTGGGCTTGCGCGACCGAGAGTTCGTTGAGGCATTTCGTTTTTGTGTTGTGGACATCGTCAAGGAGGTATCGGATTCCCCTTAGTTGCATATAAAGGAGAGGCCGAAGTAGACAAAGGTTGAAACGATAGTGATTGTGGGCTAACGGATCTTTCTTGATGTCTTTCTCGAGAACGGTGTTGATTTCACCGGTGACCATCGAGTCAGTTCCGTTGTAACGTAGAAAGGTTTGGAAGTCGTTCGACTTACGATCGCCTTTGTAGTAAGGTTGGTCAGTGTAGATAGAGGTTTGGAACGCTAGCCCTTTCGGGAGTTCGCAGAGCAGCTCCCAGTGCTTGAGCATCGTGTCGTCGGCGAGGAATAGGATAGGGCATCGTAGAGAGTAGAACAAGACGAATGCATCATAAAGGTAGTTCTGAAGCGTCTTCCCAACTTTCGAGGCCAGGAAAGTTCGTAGTTGTAACCATAACGAGAGCTCTTCCTCGAGACTCCAACAAGACTGTCCCGTTCCATCAATAAATGGAATAACAACTGCCCTAGTCGGCTCGACAGAAAATCCGATGCAGGTAATTCCTTGAACACCGCCTTCAATATCGAGTGAGATATGTCGGCCATCCGAATTGAGTTTGTCGAGTTCGAAAGCGACTTCAGTAAGAGTTCGAGGTATGAACGTCTCTCTGGGCAGAACGCGAAGCTCCGGGAACTTTGTATTTTGTATCGCTCGGAGCATGTCGAGTCGGGCAATTTGGAAGAGCGAGTAGTCGGTAACGATTTTCCTAGGGTGATAAGTCGCGATGCACTTTCTTCCGAATAGAGGTGAAGAAGGATTCGTCGCAATGAAGACCGTCCCTCGGAGGTTGTCGAGCCTGGCTCCGGGAAGTGCAGAGTGAAGTGGGCCTTCCCCGACCAGTAGGCAGAGATTAGGTCTAAAAGAGTCGAGGTCTTTTTGGAGTGTTTCAAGGTAAGCAGTAGATTGAGGGTTGGCAGGGTCTTGTGATAGGGACAAGAATGCGGTGGTGTAGGATGAGAGAGAAACGGCCTGGCCGATTACGAAGAGTAGTCGGCCAGTTGGAGTGGAGAAGTGAGAGTTGTTCTTTACATCATCTTCGTCGGGAACGTCGGTAACGATTGCGAGGTTGAGTGGTCCAGCACTAGCTGGGATCTTGTTCGGAAGGATCGATGTATCGCTCGATTCGATCAAGGATAACAGATTGGAGGTCATACGGAACTTCTGAGAATTCGATCTGAACGTGAGGAGCGGTTCGTGAGTAGAGGTAGATGGTTTGGATCTCTCCGAGGTCGTTGAAGTAGAAGACGTAGAGATCGTTTTTGTATAGTTCGTCTAAACAGTGGATCATTGTAGGTAGGGTGGAGTTTCGTCGCAATCAGCCGAGACGGGAGGAGGCGGAGCGTTATCTGGGATAGATCCGTCGCCGTCTCGAAGACCGCGACATGATGGAAATCGAACGCAGCCGAAGAAGGGCTTACCGTCTTTAGAGCGGCGTCGTGGTTTCATATCCGATCGGCATACCGGGCAGCGTAGTTTAGCTGCCAGGTCGAGGATGTTCTGTGGGAATGGTGCAGGGGTTGGAGGGGTCGGCTTAGAGAGGGGACGTTGTCCTGAAAGGTGGTCCAGGATGGCGTCGACTTTCTTAACCAGTGATGCGAATTCGACTAGGAATTCTTCGTGGGAGCACTTTGTTGGATCGATCATACGAGGTTGAGTTCGGGGAAGTAGATGGAGTAAACGCGGCGGACTTCCAGGGTTAGGTGGTTGAATTGAGTGTCGTTCGATTCCACGAGGAGTGGTTTGAGGCCGTGTTTAACGGCAGCGACTAGTGAGGAGCCGGCCCCAGCGAAGGGGTCGAGGACGGTTTGTCCCGGTGTTGCTATCGCGGAGTAGATGAAGGACCAGACCGTTTCAGGTTTCGCGAATGGAGAACCGCCGGTCTTTTCATCGTTCGAGGCGAGGATGTAGTTGGTGTGTTGATGGGTGGCAAGGACGGAGTTTGGTTTGCGGCAGACGAGAGCGAACTCGGTCGCTTTGGTGTAGTTGTATTGAGCGGCCTGGTTTATGCAGGAGTGGGTCTTAGCCCAGACGAGAGGCCATCGCTGCGTTCGGAAGCCGGCGAGGTTCGCCAGGCGTGATAGGAGCGAGAAGTGGACAGCGTCACACCAGATTACGCAGAAGCCAGACGGCTTAAGCAGCTTATACGCACGGGGGAAGAACATCTCGAAGAGAGACAGGTTCGAGGCGACGTCGTGTTCATCTTCGATTCGAGAGATGTCCATACCGGTGTTCTCCTGGGAGAGGTTGGACATTTCAATCCCATACGGAGGATCGGTAACGATGTGATCGACAAGCTCGGCCGGAGAAGCGTCCATCCAGACGATGCAGTCTGAGTGGACTGCGATCTGAGAGATAGGGACGTTGATCTTCGGTTCGGGGGTTTCGTCGTCAGAGGCGAGGTCTGAGAATAGAGACGGAGTGGCAGACTCTGCTTGAACGGAAGCGGGTATCGCACGCTTTGCGAGGGCGGCAACCACTGCGTCTTCTCGACGCTTCATGAGGAGTTGGAGGGCCTCCTTTGCCGAACCGCAAGCGTAGATCTCGGCGTCCTTCGATTCGAGGGTCTTTGCGACGGTGAGGGCATAGGAGACATTCGCGGCGGTGCATCCCAGGAGTTCGCCGGTTTCGGCCTGGCCCCAGTCAAGACCAGTGAGAGCGGCGTTCATCGATTTCAGTCGGTGAATGCGGGCGATCGCGAGGACGTTTTCTTGCCATGTCATTTGCTTACGACGGACGTTCTCTTCTAGTTCTAGCTCTCGGAGTTGAGACTCACCTTCGGGAGTGTCGCGAGTGACATAAGCGATCTCAGTCCATCCGAGGGACTTCGCAGCGGCAAGGCGACGGCCACCGGCGATCAGTTCGTTCGAGGGAGTGAGGACAATCGGTTGGATTAGTCCATGGGTCTTGAGGGACTCGGCGAGTCGGGAGATGTCGCCAAGTTCGGAACGCATACGGTCACCGACGTTGATTTGGGAGATAGGGATTGTGTTCATGTTAGCGAAGTGTGTCTAAACTAGCTAAGGCGTTTCGGAGTTGTTTAGCCGATCTGGCGTAGGAGATTAAGGTTTGGAACTTGTCCGAGTTGACGACAAGGCTGCGTCCTAGTGCTTCGAAGATGATAGGTTCGGCCGTTCGCTCGGTGCTGGAAGCACGAAGAAAGAGCTTTTCGAGGTCGATTAGGTCTTGTTCAGTCATGGTGTGGTTTGTCCTTTCGTTCGACTGCGTCGGTGTTGGTGTAGCTCTGAGAAGGGTAACGTTTGGTTAGTTTAATTATGTTCGCCTCGATGGTTTCTTCCCGAGAGATGCGCAGGCGTTGACGAAGTCCTTCGAGGTAGAATTCAATGTCACCGAGTTCCTCGATAACGTTCGATCGATCGAGAGGGAGTTCGTAGAAGATAGACTTCTTGATAGGGTCGATGAGTTCTCCGACTTCACCAGCGAGGGCGAAAGTCATATGGAGAAGGTCGCAAGCACCGGGTTCAAGGGAGGACAGAATGTCGTGGTCGGATTTCTTTAGTTGACGAACGAGATTGGAATGGTTCATAGGTAAGTGCGCGTGGTGAGTATGCGCGCCCCACTGAGTGGAAGGTTAGTTACCCTGAGCGATCGGGATGTATTTGCTAACCACGTTCTTGTCGGGGAACTGGCCGTTCTTGTCGGTCTGGATACCGATTTCGATTACGACCTTGCAGTTGATGTATTGGGCGGGATCACCGAACGAACCGCCTTCCAGGCCGGTGATACCTTTGCGAATGCGCTTCAGGCGTTTCGCGATATCGTCGGTGGTGAACTTCTCGGTGGGAGTGATGCCGACCTGGTCCCAGATGAACGAGCCAGCCGGGACGGTGCCACCTGTGGTGGATGGAGCGGCGGAGTTAGTCTTCAAGCCGATCTTGAGGACGTGGCCGGATTGGGCCTTGTTAGGAACGATCTCCATCTTGGCGACGGTCGCTTCGACGATGGTCTTGTTCTTGATCAGCGGGAAGGAATCGTCAACGGTGGTCAGGTCGAGGGCGAGGATGTTGATTTCGGACATAGTAGTGTTAGTTAGTTGAGGTTTAGGTTTAGGAGTTTAGCTTTTTGCGTTTGTTTGTTCTGCGTTTTTGTCTGCTACCGGAGCGGCGGCAGCGGCCGTTGTGAGCAATCCGCTCACAGAGTCTTTCACGGAGACCTTCACAAAGGAAGGCTTTGAAGATTGGATGGTGAGGGTTTGACCGTTCGAGAGTGGAACGGTGAAGCGTCCCGTGGTTAGGAAACGCACCGCGAGTTGTTGTGCGGTCATGCTAGAATGGTATGATAGAGTTGAGTTGTAGTTGATATAAGAGAGCGTCTAACGAGTTACCGAACTGCCAGGTTTTGTCAACCACGGCGCAGGAGCAGTTAGCTTTTCCACGGTAGATCCGACCGTTGGTTTCGATGGTGCAACCGAGGTGGCAGTCTGGGCAGGGGAGGTTGTTTGTAACTTTGACTGGGCTCCAAGATTGAGGAGGTGTTTCGATAGTTCGTCCCATGAGAACGAGAAGGTTGCGGGCAGTTTAAGCGAGGTGCCAAGGGCCAGGAGGTTCGTCGGTCGGCAGCGAACTTTGTAGGAGTAGGTTGTCTCTGCCGCTCCTCGAACGATGTTGTATTGGCTCTCGACTTCAGTGCGCCAAACGTCGGTGAACATGGCGCCGATGTGTTCCTTCAAAGAGGAAGGAATGAGTGGGCGATAGGCCAGGACCGATCCGGTGTCTTTGTCCTTCACCGCTTCTTCGTGGCAGGTGACTACGACGTATTTCCCAGAGGCACGTAGCATGAAGATGTAACGAGATAGGAGGACCTTGAAGGGTCCCCACATACGCATAGTCATCATCTTCTCGCCACCGACGATGAAGTCGGAGGCTTCTTTGTTGTCTTTGCCCATCGTCTGAGACGCTAGGATGTGATCGACTAGATAGACGGCGACCTTCGATAATGAGTCGATACAGAGCGTTGCGGGACGTGGATCGAGTGCCGCCGCTTTGGAGATGGTGACTAGGCGTGTCCACCTGTCCTTTTCGGGGATTTCGTTGCCGTCGTCATCCACGTCGATAGTGTCGACATAGAAGTTTCTGCCGGGGACTTGACGAACCGCAGAGGCCAGGTTGCCATCGCAGTCCGCGAACCAAGGGTCCGGGAAGGACATGCAGATGGAGGATTTACCGGTCTTAGGCGGGCCTTGCAGGAGTAGAGCAAAGCCCATGTTGTCTTTGTATTCGGAACTGTCTTTCATGTTATTGGGTATTCAGGGGAGACCAGGTGTGGTCCTCGTATAAACCAGAGCCGAGGATGATGTGCCGGGAGGAGGGTTCGGCAGAGCAGACGTCGAAGAAGTCGCACTTACCGAATTTGTTCTTGCACCAGCGAGTTTCCATGGGGAAA
>ERZ795052.4626-NODE-4626-length-14062-cov-12.056329_pt1 | contig 14062 bp, 9 predicted proteins | sample MGYA00375136_ERZ795052 | MGnify/ENA primary metagenome ERZ795052 (study PRJEB30181, sample SAMN05720156) | activated sludge metagenome | isolation source: Anaerobic digester | place: Japan | collected 2015-05-26 ... | reverse complement strand
TGAACCGTCCCTGACGGTCCTGCGGAACCCGAAGTTCGACCGTCCCCACGCGTGTCACTAAGCCCCGCGTGTAATAACCGCTCCGGTAACATGTACAACGATGTCTTCCCACGCTACGCATTGGTATCGAAAGTTCGAGGTGCTCCAAGTCGCGCTATTCCATGCGCTTGGGCACCTGCCCGAACCGGAGATGACCCATGAATTTTAACGAAGAGGCTTTTTCAATAAGTACAAGTTTTAGGAAGCACAGCTGAAAAAACCGACTACGCAACCAGTTCCTGTGCGCGTACCTACCGTTGAAGTTCGACAGAAAGAAATATTATAACATGGTATAACATGCTGTGGGTTTCTGGTTGTGCGGCCTACGGGTAAAGTCAGGAGGCTTCAAATTGGCAGAGACGGCTGGACAATCGACTTACGAACGCCTGCTGGAGAGAATTGTGAATGGCACATATGCGCCCGCGATGCGTCTGGTGAACCGGTCCGTCGCGGAGGATCTTGGCGTAAGCGTGATTCCGGTGCGCGAGGCGCTGGGGCGGCTCGTAAGTGAAGGCCTAGTGGAACATATCCCGGGGGCGGGGTCGTTCGTTCGCGCCCTGGATAAGCGGGAACTGGCGAAGTTGTATGCGCTTCGCGAGCACCTGGAGATATTTGCCGTAAGTGAAGCTGCCAAGAATGCTGTGGAATACCAGATTCAACATTTGCAGCGCTGCTGCGAAAATTCGGCGAAGGCACTACAACGCGCGGAGGCAGCCGGAGGCCCGGAGGCGCGGAAGCAGGCGGCGGAGGCATGGATTGATTCGGATGCCGCGTTTCATTCGGCCATCATTGAAGCCGCGGACAACGTGTGGCTGGGCCTTGCCGTAGAGAGGCTGCGGATTCTCGCTCATGTTGCGCGGACCAAGCCCCGGGAATTGGATATAGATGCCTTTCAGGTGGCCCTGGACGAACATGTAGCGATTGTCAAGGCAATTGAAAGCCATAACGGCGCTAAGGGGGAGTCCCTGATGCGCAAGCATATTCAGCGCGCAATGCATGCCGTGCTGGCGGGAGCTTATGAAAATGGGTAATGCGAATATCACAGCATGTTTCTTGAATTCAGGCAGGCCGGAAAGGACTTCATCATGAAGAAACTGACAGGGCTTATTGCGGCGACGTTCGCCCCAATGGATCAGGACGGTCAATTAGATCTCGACCCCATTCCGTCACTGGTGGAAAGGCTTCTGCGGCAAGGCATCAAAGGGTTGTACGTCTGCGGCAGCACGGGAGAAGGGCCGTCACTCACGACGGACGAACGGGAGCGGGTGGCGCGGTCGTATGTTGAGGCGGCAGGAGGACGCATTCCTGTTGTCGTGCAGGTTGGCCACAATTCCGTTGAGGACGCCCGGCGTCTGGCGAAACACGCGGCCTCCATCGGGGCCGATGCGATCAGTGCCGTTTCTCCCTCGTACTTCCTGCCGGAAAACGCAACCGTCCTGATTGAAACGCTGGGCGTCATTACGGATGCGGCGCCCGACTTGCCTTTCTACTACTACCACATCCCGCGGCTAAGCGGTCTTTCGCTGGATCTGATCGCCTTCTTGAAGGCGGCGCCGGCACGGATTCCGTCGCTGGCGGGCATCAAGTTCAGTTGCCGCGACATCGAGATGATGCAGCGATGCCTCGCATTTGAGAATGGCCGGTACAACATCCTGTTTGGCGTGGATGAGATGCTGTTAAGCGGTCTGGCCGCGGGATGTGACGGGGCCGTGGGCAGCACGTACAATTTCCTTGCCCCGTTGTATTACCAAGTGATGCGGAACTTGGAGAAGGGCGATCTGCCTGCCGCCCAAGCATGCCAGATCAAAGCCGTGGAATTCATTGAAGTAATCCTCCGCTATCACGGCCTCTCCGGGATAAAGGCCGCGATGACGCTTGCCGGCGTCCCTTGCGGTCCGACGCGGCTTCCATCAACACCACTGACGCCATCGGAACTTGCGCGCCTTAAGGAGGAACTCGACAGTCTCGACTTCTTCACGTACGCAAACCAAGGAGTCTCCTGACATGCGCCTGATGAAAGTGCTGTTGCTTGCCACCGTCCTTGTGCCGGGCCTCGCCGTGGCGGCGCAACTGCAGTGGAATGAACTTCCTCCGTTGCCCAACACGGAGGGTGTGGCCGGGCCTTTTGTGGGTGTGCACAACGACGCGCTCATTGTGGCGGGTGGCGCCAATTTTCCGAAACCCGTGTGGGAATCCAACAAGGTCTTTCACGACCAGGTCTACGTCTTGGTCAAGGATTCAAAGGACGCCAAGACCTCATACCGTTGGATAACCGCGTCCCCACTGGAAAGGCCGATTGCGTATGGCGCTTCCGTTTCGACCAGTCGCGGCATTGTATGCATGGGCGGAAACGACGCCTCGCAGACCTATGCGGATGTTATTCTCCTGAAGTGGAACCCACAGCGTGAATCTGTTGAACGGCAGGCCTTACCGGCGTTTCCGGAGCCTTGTGCCAATGCGAGCGCGGCGGTCATCGGAGAAAGGATCTACGTGGCAGGCGGCACGGTTGGGTTGGGTTTGGAGACCGCCCAAACCATTTTCTGGTCTCTTGACCTCTCCCGCGTGGACAGCGGAAACGCAGCCTGGGAACAATTGCCGCCATGGCCCGGCCCATCCCGGGCGTTCGCGATCGCCGCCGCGCAAAACAATGGAGTCAACGATTGCGTGTATGTAATCAGCGGACGCCGGCTGAACGAACAGGGCAATACGGAGTTCCTCACCGATGTCTACGAATTCACGCCGGGCAAATCCGATCCCTGGCGGCGTCGAGCCGATGCGCCCAGATGCGTTATGGCAGGAACGGGAATCGCCGTTGGCCAGAGCCACATTTTCATTCTGGGCGGAGCCGACGGCGCACTCTTCGACCAAACCGACGCGCTGAAAGACGCGCATCCTGGTTTTCCGAAAGAGGCCTTTGCTTATCACACGATCACGAACACGTGGACGAGCGCCGGTGCGATTCCCGCCAACCAGGTGACCACGACCGCGGTGCGCTGGGGGAACGACACCGTCAGCGATCCGATAGTCGTGGCGAGCGGCGAAACCAGGCCGCGGGTTAGGACGCCGCAGGTATGGGAAGTCCGGCCGGTCAAGGGCGGTAGCCGCTTCGGTCTGGTTGATTTCACCGTGTTGGGCCTGTATCTCGCGGCGATGATCGCGATGGGCGTCTACTTCTCGTTCCGCAACAAGGTCGCCGACGATTTCTTCCGGGGGGGCCAGCGCATCCCATGGTCTGTGGCCGGACTGAGCATCTTCGCCACCATGCTGAGCTCCATTACCTTCATGGCCATTCCCGCCAAGACCTACGCCACAGACTGGGTGTACTTTTTGGTCAACATGATGGCCGTGGCCGTCGCCCCTCTTGTAATATGGCTCTTCCTGCCATTCTTTCGCAAGGTGGACGCCATCAGCGCGTACCAATATCTGGAGCGGCGCTTTAACCGTTTTGCGCGGCAGTTTGCGAGCACCTCCTTTATTCTTTTCCAGCTTGGGCGCACAGCCGTGGTGCTCTATCTGCCCGCGCTGGCCCTCAGAGCCATCACGCCCCTGACGGAACAGCAGAGCATTTTGCTCATGGGCGTGCTGAGCATCATTTACTGCGCCCTGGGAGGGTTGGAAGCCGTCGCGTGGACGGACGCTGTCCAGAGCATCGTGCTGCTGGGCGGGGCGCTGTTCAGCGTTCTCTTGATCCTGAGCCAGGTGGACGGCGGGGTGTCCGGTTTCTTTGCCACGGCCGCGGAGAGCGGCAAATTCCATCTCCTCAACCTCGACTTTTCAGCGGGCAGTTTTGCGACGACCGCGTTGTGGGTGGTGGTGTTGGGCGGACTCGCCCAGAACCTCGTGCCCTATACGTCCGACATGTCGATTGTTCAGCGGTACATGTCCGTGCCCGATAGTGCGCGTGCGAGAAAAGCCATCTGGACCAACGCCATCGCGTGTGTACCGGCTTCAGTACTGTTCTTCGGCATAGGAACGGCCCTGTTCGTCTTCTATACGAACCATCCCGATCGGCTCGACCCGACGTTCAAGACCGACGCCATCTTCCCGCTGTTCATTTCGCGGGAATTGCCGCTGGGCCTGCCGGGCCTTGTGGTGGCCGGACTGTTTGCCGCGGCCCAGTCCACCATCGCCACCAGCATCAACAGCATGTCAACAGCTGTTGTGGAGGACTTCATGCGCCCGTGGAAGTTACTCAAGACGGAGCGCGGCTATCTGCACATGGGTCGCGTGCTCACCGTCGTTTTGGGGACGGGCGGCATCGCCTTGGCCCTCTTGTTCGCGTCTTCCGACATCAAGTCGCTTTGGGACCAGTTCATGACGATTCTTGGCCTTTTCGGGGGTTCCATGTGCGGCCTGTTCTGCCTGGGCATCTTCACGACGCGCACCAACGGCCCGGGCGCCATCATCGGCACGCTGGCCGGCGCCGGGGGTTTGTTCCTGGTGCAGCGATATACGCACGTGCATTTCCTGCTCTACGCTTTCATCGGGATTGCCTTGTGCTTTTCCGTGGGATATCTTTCAAGCCTCGCATTCGCCCCAGTGAGGCACTCCATCAGCGGACTTACCATCTACACCATCGTCGACCCAATCGATTCGGATAGAAACCCTGGAGCAGGCGCGGCATGAAAGAAAAGACCTTGCTGCTCCCTCTGATCAACCTTGGGCTCGCTGTCTTGACCCTGGCCACGGCGGGATGCTCCACTCGAAAGATAACGCCAACCGGCCAACCCATCTACGTTCATGGCGAGGGTGGCTACCATACGTATCGAATCCCCGCCCTGGCCGTTACCACCAAGGGAACGGTGCTCGCATTTTGCGAGGGCCGCAAACACAGCAAGAGCGACACCGGTGACATTGACCTGCTGGTCCGACGGTCCACCGACAACGGCCGATCATGGAGCGCTCAGCAGGTGATCTGGGATGATGCGGGAAACACCTGCGGCAACCCTTGTGCGGTCGTGGACCGCGACACCGCGACAATCTGGCTGCTGACAACCTGGAATCGCGGCGACGACCAGGAAAAGGAGATCATCGACCAGATCAGCAAAGACACGCGGCGCGTGTTTGTCACGTTTTCCAGGGACGACGGCAACACGTGGGAGAAACCGAGGGAAATCACGTCCGACGTGAAGAAGGCCGACTGGACATGGTATGCCACCGGACCCGGCAGCGGGATTCAGATGGAGCAGGGACCACACAAGGGCCGGCTCATCATACCGTGCGACCACATCGAGGCAGGAACGAAGCACTATTACTCGCACGTCATCTTTTCAGATGATCACGGTGAAAGTTGGCAATTTAGCGGCTCGACCCCCGATCACCAGGTCAACGAGTGTGAAGTGGTGGAACTGTCCAATGGCCGCCTCATGCTCAACATGCGCAACTATGACCGGACAAAGAAGAACCGGCAAATCGCGCTCAGCGATGACGGCGGGCTCACGTGGAAGGAACAACGGTTTGACTCGACCTTGATCGAGCCCATTTGCCAGGCGGCGGTCCATCGGGCAGATGGCGTTATCCTGTTCAGTAATCCCGCCAGTGACAAGGACCGCGTCAACATGACCGTGCGCGCCAGCTTCGACGAAGGGCAGACGTGGGTTCTTGACAGAGTGCTGTATCCTGGCCCCAGCGCCTATTCCGACCTTGCCATTCTCCCAAACGGCGAAGCGGCCTGCCTGTATGAGGCGGGAGCGAAAGCCCCCTACGAGATGATAGTGTTCGCAGCCTTTTCATGGAAAGCAGGGAAATGATATCAAAAGAACGCGTGCTAACCGCCGCTAATCTGGCCGTGCCCGACCGGGTACCCATGGACTTCCACGCGAACCCATGGGTCTACGAGCGGTTGCACCGCGACCTCGGGACTTCGTCGCACCGGGATATACTCCTGCGCTTGCGCAGTGACATCGTTGATCTTCGAGGTGTTGTGGACCCGGTGTACCGCGGCCCCGTGCCGCTGTCGCGTGAAGTGGGCGACGGTGTGCGGCAGAACCATTGGGGCTGGCGGCAAAAGACTGTTCAAACGGCGACGGGGCCGGAAGATTGCTTCGTTGAGTTCGTTCTCGCCGGCGCCAGCTCCATCGAAGACCTTGAACAGCACACGTGGCCCAGTCCTGACTGGTTCGACTTCTCCGATTTCGCGGAGCGGCTCAAGCCATGGCAAGATTTCGCGGTCATGGCCAGCGGCGCGAGTGTCTTTCAGCACCCCACGTTTCTGCGCGGTTTTGAGAATCTGCTTGCCGACATGGCCATGCAGCCCGAGATGGCCCACTGGATCCTTGACCGCTTCACGAATTTTTACCTTGAATTTTTCGACCGCATGCTGACGGCGGCGGATGGAAGGGTCGACATACTTCGGACGGCTGACGATCTCGGCATGCAGCACGGGTTGCTGTTCAGCCCGGAGATGTTCCGCACCTTCATCAAACCGCGCATCAAGAAACTCGTCGACATGACCCACAACCACGGCGTCAAGTTCCTGTTTCATTCCTGCGGCGCGATTTGCCCGCTCATCGAAGACCTGATTGAAATTGGCGTGGATATCCTCGATCCGTTGCAGGCGGCCGCGGAGGGTATGAGCCCGCAGGTACTCAAAAATGAGTACGGCAGCCGCATTTGTCTTCACGGGGGCATCTGCACCCAGCATTTGCTTCCCAAAGCCACGCCCGAAGAGGTCCGCGCCGAGGTACAACGGCGCATAGACATACTGGGAGCCGGCGGTGGCTATATTCTCGCGCCCTGCCACGTCCTCCAAACGGATGTGCCGACCGAGAACATCCTGGCCATGTCGGATGCGGCTTCCGAATATGGCCGTTACGCACACGAACAACCGCTTTAGAGAGCGGCCTTGCTGCGGGGCAACCGAACCAAGGACAATCAACGATGTAGTAATACAAAAGGAAACGCCAAGTGAACATTCTTTTCAAAACTCAAGGACTGTCCCGTCGCGATTTTCTCGCCATTGTCGCATCGGGTGCGTTGGGCAGTGTTGCATCGGCGCAAAATGCTCACGCGACGCCTCTCAAAGATGACTCAGGCATTTGTGCAGTCCCGGTGCTTTGCGACGACGAAGTCTGGGTTGGCCAGTCCCTGGTGCATGTTGGTACCGCAGCCCTTATCCGGCTACCTGTCGGTATTTGCGGGTCGCTCCCAGCATTAAAAGCGAAATTGTCTATGGGAGAAAACACATTCACACAAACAATTGGAGTTAGAGCCGAAGCGGATACGCAAGGAAAAGAAACTGTCCTCACATTCGACCCATTGCCCAAACAACTGCTTCGGGAAAGCCGGAGCAACTTCGCAGCACAGATGGTTGATATTCATCTTCAATCTGCTGAACGGCCGGTGGCCACGGTGCGCCTTGCAGTCCACGATTCCGCTCGGGCGTGCACGTTTCCGCAATGTGAAGTGCGGGTTATGAACGGCGTGAGCGCGCCCTTCGTCAACGGCGAGCCTTGTGGTTGCCTGACGGCAATCGTGGCGCACTGCGGTGGCGATTTCCGACCAAAGTCCATCCGCCAATTTGCCCAAGCCGGGGTAGGCCACTTCAACATTTTTACCGACATGCTGGGCTGCTGGCGCGATGATGACACCTTCGACCTTGAAGCCTACTATGGCCAAATTGAGCGCACAGTGCTGCGAATCATGGCGCAGGCGCCGGAATCCCGGTTCCTGCTCCGGTGGCATTTGTACGTTCCTCCGTGGTGGCTTGAGCGTTACCCCAACGAGGTTATCGCGCTTGACACGGGAGGGCAAAGTTTGCAGAACACGCCAGGGAAACGTCTGCAAGCATCCTATGCCTCGCCAACGTGGCGGACACGCGCAAGCGCCATTCTCGAAGCTGCCTTACGCCGCATTGGTCAATCGCCACTGGCGGACCGCTTCATCGGTGTCCGCCTGGCCTACGGCAACTGCGGTGAATGGAACAACTGGGGCTACCATGAGAAATCGTTCCCCGACTATTCGCCCGCCATGCAGCGCGCGTTCGGCGGCTGGTTGCGTAGCCGCTACCCCGATGTAGATGCGCTCCGTGCGGCGTGGGCGAATGCCTCCGCCGATTTCTCCGGTGATGTCGTACCTGCGCGCGAAGTCCGATTTGACCCTGCTGATTCGGTGCCACGCACCATGCCCGATCATACCCAGGCAGCCGATTACTATACCTTCTGGCAAGAATGGACCGCCGATACCATTGAACATTTCGCGAAATCCGTGAAGCAAGCCACAGACAACCGTTGTTTCGCAGGCAGTTTCTACGGGTACTATGTGGGCCATCTCGGCGCAGGACCCTACCATTTCCAGGATTCCGGACACTATGCCCTCGGCCGGTTGCTGGAATCGCCTTGGGTGGATTTCCTAGGGGGGCCGTATCCCTACGAGCATCGCTTGCGCAACTGCGCCCTGAACGGCGCCTTCAGTTCGTTTCCGCTCCACGGAAAACTCTGGGATTCGGAAAATGACCAGCGGACGCACCGTTCCGGCGAAGGCAACCGGCAATACGGGACCACGGCGGATCTTAATGAATCGATCGCTGTAGCCAAACGGGATTTCATTAACAATCTCGTGAAGGGAAGCAGCTACTACTTCTTCGACTTCGTGCAGGGGTGGTATCAGGACGAACCGTTTATGGCTGCGGTGAAGAGACTCAAGGAGATCGACCGGTTCTCCCTCCGCGCAGGGAGGCAGAACCGGTCAGAAGTTGCCGTGTTTGTGAGCGAGACAACTGTGCCCCTGCTGGCCAACGACAATCCCGCCATGAGGGCTCTCTCTCGGATGTTGCTCTGGGAAATCGATTCAGTGGGCGCCCCCTGGAGCCTGTATCTCATGTCGGATATCCCCCGCGTTGATTTGTCCCACTGTAAGCTGGCCATTGTCGCCAATGCTTATGCCGTCACAGATGAGGAGCTTGCGTCTACCCGCGAGATCCTCTGTGCTTCGGGCCGTACCGTTGCATTCTTGCACGCGCCGGGCGTTCTCTCGTGGTCAGGCTTTGATCTAAAGAGGTCCAAATTACTAACAGGGTTCGATCTGGCCATTGACGACACGGCAACCCTAAACGAGGTAACGCTGAACGTCGACAACTCACACATGAAATGGACCGGCGACCGATGCCGTCCGCTAATCACCGTGGCCGATACTGGCGCGAAGGCGCTTGGATTCGCCAACGGAGGCAAGAAAGTTGCCGTGGCTGAACGCAAAGCCGCTGACCACCGGGCGCTGTTCCTCGCATGTCCAGGCCTCACGGCGCCATGGCTGCGATGGCTTTATGAACGCGCAGGCGTCCACTTGTACAGCGAGGTCGGGGAACCATTTTTTGCGTCGGGACCTTTCTTCGGACTTTATTCGCGCACAGGAGGAGAAAAAACAATCCGCTTTCCAAGTACGGTAGAGATGGTGGCGGACCTCTTCTCTGGCGAGGCTCTGGAGTACAACACGGACCGCATCACGGTGTCTATCCCCAAGAAAAGGTCTAGCACAATCTTGCTTTATGCAGGTCAGAAGCAGGCCCTCCCATGAGAAGAAATGGCGGAATTCGTGTAGGCCAGGAAGGCCATGTGAGGAAGTCAAAACTGACGAAGAAGCCGTTTCTGTGACTACTTCCGTTGAAAAGAATGGTTTTCAAGTTGTGGTGTCTTCCGAGGAATTCATCCGGATGTCTCAATGTCGGCCGCGGTCATGGGGATCCGTTCGCCCACGCTTCGTAGAGGCTTTCCGTTTCTCCGATCAACACGGCGGGCAGCCGGACGGCTACATGGTTCGGCGCAAGGACGTACCGGAATCCATGGGCCGCGGCCAGATCCTGCCATTCCTCGCGGCTTCGGTTGCGCCAGACCGTGGCCCAGTTTTGTCGCGCGGGACGGCCGTTTCCAAAATGGATGCCGTAGATCTCGCGATACAGCTTGGCGATCGGCGGGCCGAGGGAGGGCCGGCCGAGCGGCCACGTCGGCAGGGCAAGGTTGGCCATGACTGGATGGCCGAGCCGTGCCTGCATCGCATACTGGTCGGGCCGGGTCACAATCATCGTGTCCGGTTGCCCGCGGTTCGACAAATACATCGCAACGTTCTGTTCGAAGGGTGTGCGGGGCAGCCAAGCCTGATCGCGTCCTTGCTGGACCAGCAGTGCGGCCAGCGTCACGGCCACGGCCGTGCCCAGCGCGTAGCCGCGCGTGGCCGCCAGTTGAAGCGTTTCATGCCAGCGCGGAGTATGGCGCAGGAAACGGTCAACGCCCACGCGCGCGATCACGCCCGCCAGGATGCAGGCTGCGCCGAACCGATGGTGCATGGCCACGACGATCAGCGTGCCGAACGCAGCAACGGTCCATCGGGCGCGGAAGGGCTTGTCGTCGCGTAGGGCGGCGTGAAGCAGCGTGGCCGCGGCGCCGTATAGGAAAAAGAACAGTCCTTCCCCGCCCGAAGCGACAAGCCGCGAATGGACAGCCGCCGGCAATAGATTTTGCGTAACGGGGGCGGTAATGGCGACGAACAGCGTGCCGATCATGATGACCAGTCCCGCGGCCACCCGCCCACCGCGCAGGGGATCGGTGGCGGTCACGATGGCCGGAAGTCCCGCCGTCAGCAGCATGACGACGTGATTGCTCATGCGGTTTGGCATCCATGCCAGCAACACATTCGGCATGCGTGGTCCCAGCGCCGCATGCAGCGTCATGGCTCCCCAGACCGCCATGATGGCAATGCCGCCGTAGACGAACATCCAGCGCCACGGCTGGAAGTCGCGCCGGTATCGTTCCACATGCGAGGCCGCGAGGGCAAAAAGCAGAAACAGCAGCAGCGCCAAGTTCGCGTTTGCATGCGATACGCCGCCGCTCGGAGTCGCGCGATGCGCGTCCGCCTCGATAAAAGCCGTCCATAACCGTCCGATGTCGTCCTGCGCCGCGTAGGCGCCGGTTGTGGGTGGATGCGCATGAAACGCTCCTGTGGCCAGTACGAACAGTCCGCAGGCCGCCAAGCCAATCGCCAGACCAGCGCCGCATGTTGCGAAATCGCGCCACCGCCGTTCATACGCGGCCGCCAAGGCATGTATGGCGGCCAGTCCCAGCAGGGCGGGCGACTGGCCCAAGTGGATGCACGGCATGAGTCCGGCGAGAAGACAACCGGGGAGATACCGGCGCCATGTGACAAGGCAGGCCCCCGCCAATGCGCAGCCCATCCCGACATGGCCATTGGAAAAGAAATGTCCCCACGTCTGCAGGGGATGGTTGCCGTCGAGATTCAGATGCGTGCCGAGCAACACGAATACCGCTGCGGCATGCCCGCACAGCGACCGCCCGGCCATCAGCGTGCCGAGCAGGAAAGACGGAAGGACGGTCGCCGCCAGAAACAGAATGTTGCGCACCGCGCATACGAATTCGGCGCTGCCCGTCAACGCATACAACGCGGCAGCGCCGTAGACCTGGATGTTGGCAACGCTCAGGACGAATACAAAGACGGGATGACCTTCGGGATAGGCGACGGCGCGCGTAATCACCTGCGCGAACTCGTAATCCTCGTCCCAGCGAATCCCGCGCAACGAGACCGCCACGACGGCAAATACCGCCCATGCCGCAACTCCCTCCGCGGTTCCCCGTGGGATGCGGAACTTGGGCGTACTCTGGCGCGCATCATCCAAGCCCGGATTCCGATCAGGCTGAAGGCTTTAGGCTCAAGGTCAAGGATCTAGGCTCATACATCAAGGTCTTTTCGATACAGAATTCAGAAAGCGATAACCAACAACCGGATTTAGCCGGTATAAACAATCTCAAATTCCGAACTTTTTCTCCTGACGAACACAGCGTACAACAACAACATAAACTCTCAGAATCGAACTCCTTTTTCCTGAGCCTTGAGCCTTCTAACCCAGCGTATGCCTTACGTCGCCGGCTACCCGGGTCGGAATGCCCAAGTGCAGGCAGGTGGCGATCAGTTCCTGAAGGATATCGCCATAGCCGATGGTGATGTGGTTCGACATGTGCGTCGCCATCAGTTCGTCACGGCCGTATCCCGGAATGTGGACGTTCGCGATCGGCCATACGCTCGTGGTTTTGTTGAGGCGGTCCTGCAAGTCGGCCTTGTCCACCTCGACCACTTCGCCCGTGCCGCAGTCCATGCCGATTTCGCCGAAACGTTCGTAGAACCGCGCCCACGTAATGACGCCGGGCTTCGATACGCCCGAGCACGTGCCGCCGCCCAGTGGAAAATACATCGGCGCCTGCCGGTACACCTTCGTATGCTTCCACCCGCCGAAATGGGCGGGCGGCGCCGCGCCCGAAATCAGGAACACCCACACGAACTTGCCGTCGTACTCGCGGCCCCAGCGCACGTCGTGCAGGGTCGTTTCGACCGGCATGCCTTTACGCGCATAGATGTCGTGCATCAACACCTGCGGCACGCCGGACCCCATGTCGCCCTCGTTGAAATGCGGGATCGCATCGCCCTTGCGGATGATCTTGCCCGTATCGTAATCGCGCACGTCGGGCCGGTCGGCGTTGTTGAGCATCCCTTCGACCAGGTCCGACGCCGGACAGCAGCGCATCAAGCCAAGCTGGTAGGGAATACCGATCGAACTCAGGCCGTACCGCTGCGCCATGCGCACCGCCGCCGAGTACATGCACATCTGCGACATGACCTGGCCGTGGACGAGTTGCGTGTACTGATCCGTGCCCCAGTCGAACCACGTGCCTTTCTTGACGAGCCAGTTCAGGTGCGCCTGCGCCTCTTCCTCGTCCACTTCATCCATCTCGGCCAGCAGATCCGACTGGTTCAAATACTCGACCGGCATGCCCGCCGCCCCGAGTTTCGCCGGATTGATGATGGCATTCAGCATGCCCATGCAGCCCGGATCGAACTGGCCCATGATCCGCTTCTCGCGCAGGATGTCCGCGGCGAGTTTCTTGCCGAACGACAACGCGGCGCTGGACAGTTTCAGTTTCGATGCGTCGGTGAGATGGCTCTCGTCGTACGAAATCGTTCCTTTTCGGCACCACGTTTCGAGGCGCTTCATAAAGAGCGGATCCTTTGTGAAACTGTCGCTCCATAGCCGCGAATGCCTGACGTTCAGCCGGTCGAGCGTCGCCGAATGATTCAACAGCGCGACCAGCCCCGGCCATGTGCCGTCGAAATTCGCCAGCAGGAGGATTGGCCCCTTGTGCGCCTGGAGCGGCCCGCTGACGTTGTGCGAATAGGCCCAGCAACTCAATACGACAATCACCGGCGCCTTCGGATCGAGTTTCGACACGATCGCCGCGCCCTCGCACTGCTTCGTGATGAATCCGTGTTTCCGTTTCGGATCGTACGAGTTCATCACCTTCGCCTCGACGCCCAGCTTCGCCAGTGCGGCCTTGACGCCCTTCAGCGTTTCTTCCTGTTTCGGCCAGCACACGACGCCCGCCGAATCGCGAAAATCGCCGTTCGATATGAGATACACCACCTTGTTCTTCTTCATCATGCGTATTCCTTTACATTTCCGATCCCCGGCGGACCGGTTCCCTGCGTTGGATTCCCGCCCGGCGCGCCCGTACACCGAACCCGCCGACAATACAATCCCAAGCATACCACAGCAACCGGCAAAACGAAATGTGCCAAACGAAAACCAAATCCAACGCGGCAAGGATGCCGTGTCTACGGTAGAAACAGCATCTTGGCGCTTTCTGGAGTTTGTACATTTTAGTCCGATGGACTTTATGCATGACCGATGAGGACACCCCTCGCATGGGATCGCACGAAGGGCAGGTTAGTCCCGTAGGGACGGTTTGACTGTAGCCCAGGAGGAACTCCTGGGACACGGGGAAAAAACCAAACGATAGTCCCGTAGGGACGGTTTGACTGTAGCCCAGGAGGAACTCCTGGGACACGGGGAAAAAACCAAACGATAGTCCCGTAGGGACGTGTGAAACGGAGTAAAAGAAAGCATGATGGCGCATACCCATGCAAGCCTATTTGACCATTGTGTGTTTTCGACCCAAGGTAAAACGGCACGGGATCGAATGCGGCGAGCGATGCATAGGGAACGGAACGAGCGGCTTCAAACGTCCCT
>ERZ795052.4616-NODE-4616-length-14084-cov-47.249483_pt1 | contig 14084 bp, 10 predicted proteins | sample MGYA00375136_ERZ795052 | MGnify/ENA primary metagenome ERZ795052 (study PRJEB30181, sample SAMN05720156) | activated sludge metagenome | isolation source: Anaerobic digester | place: Japan | collected 2015-05-26 ... | reverse complement strand
CGCCTCCGACCCGAACCATCCCAACCGCTTCCTGTTCACGGGCCGCGAGTTCGACAAGGAAACCGGCCTCTACTACTACCGCGCCCGCTACTACAACGCATCCATCGGCCGCTTCCTCCAAACGGACCCCGCTCGCGATGGCACAAACCTGTACGCCTATTGCAGAAACAATCCACCGACCCTGACAGATCCTTCCGGTACGATGACTGCTCCGTTCCCGGCTCCCTACGTGCCACTTCCCCCCGCCCCCAGTCCGCTCAGCAATCCAGTGTCAATGACTGTTTATGTCGGCTGGAGCTTGGACCAGTGGCCGTATAGTTGGCTCGGGACAAATTGGGCACGAGTCACCTTGACGGCTGAGCGTGGCCCCGATAATACCTTCTTTCAGGGATATCTTTCGTATTCGTTCGAAGCACCAAACAATGACCCAAATAATCCTCTTAGCGTTCAGGAGGGTGCCAGATGGGGATGGAGTATAACCGGAGGAACCGCAACCGTCAGTGGACCTGCTGTTGAGGGTGGCTGGCCTGTGTATCATCGACGTATGTCTGCCGTTGTACAGGTCAGTTGGACACAGGGCACTTTGGGCTTGGTCGGTGAGTATGTGCCACTCGCCGACTATTGGTGGCCCTACCGGTACTACATGAGCGTCTACATCTACATATGGGTAAACGAAGATGGTAGTGCCGGATACACGGTGTCTCCTTCGTCCAATGCCTGGGAGTGGTGGAACTTTAAAATTAACGGCAATTATGTACGTCCTGCCCGCGAGGGTGAGGAAGCTGGCCCGACCGTGAGCGGGCCGCGATAGTAAGGCGTCTGTCGTCGCCATATACCACTAGTGTTTGGCGCCATGAGGCATGGTAGCATAACAGCATCAGTGATTGTCCAGTGATGCTGAGAGACGTCGGCCGAAGCATGATCTGGACATGTGCGCCCTGTTGAACAACCTCAGCATGGAGATTACTATGAGAACAAGGATTATCGTGAGCACAGTGGTCGCATTTATCCTCGGTGGAAGTCCACTGGTTGTTCCTGGCGATATGCTGTCGCAACTCATCTGCGGAATCATGACGGCACTTCTTTGCTGTGTCCCTCTCTTGGTTCTCAGCAGATTCCGTTTCCTGAAGTCAGCCGCCAGCTCCACACAGACACTGGTCGCCGTTCTCATATGCATGGTAGCGCTATTAGCGACGATGACCGTCGCAATGCGCGGTAGGATTGCTTCTCTACAGGATAGGTTGAGTGATTACCGTGATTCTATGCCTATTGACCTAGATGGGGCGCATTAACGTGCGAAGTGCAACACGGTAGGTCGTGACAGTCACGAGGCAACCGGCAGTACGAGGGTTCAGGGGCAGGCCTTTCGATAATCATTAGCAGACGAACGGGCGGGTCATGATCTTGGATTGAGGCATGATGAGCTTATCGAGCAGGCGGGTGCTCCAACGTGGCGGCTCGTTGCTGGACGGGATGCTTCAGGACCGGATCAGCGGGGAGGTGGGCTGGGAGCAGATCACCTACACCTACGACCCCTCCGGCCGGCGGATCGCCAAGGACGTCGATGGCGTGGTGACGAAGTATCTGTATGACGGCGACCAGTGCATCGCCGAGTACGCCTGCCCTGAGCCTGCCGAATGGGACGGCAGCAACAACCTGCTGCGCAAGTACATCTACGGCCCATCCATCGACGAGCCCCGTTCGGCTTCGCTCAGGGCAGGCTCATTCTGCATGATCGAAGCGGCGGGCGGCTACGCCGGCACGTACTTCTACCACTACGACGCCCTCGGCTCGGTGGTGGCGCTCAGCGACGCCGACGGCGATACGGTCCAGGTCTACGAATACGACGTCTATGGCCAGGTCGCCGCCTCCGACCCGAACCATCCCAACCGCTTCATGTTCACCGGCCGTGAGTTCGACACCGAGACCGGCCTCTACTACTACCGCGCCCGCTACTACAACCCCACCATCGGCCGCTTCCTCCAGGCCGACCCCATCGGCTACGAAGACGGCATGAACTGGTATCGATATTGCCGGAACAACCCTGCGAGCATGATCGATCCTACTGGACTTGGAGGCACTCCCGTGAGAGTCTGTATAGTCATAGGCCTGCCATACGTAGACTTCCTACGAACGGAGGGAGAAGACGTGTCCGAGGAAGACGCGGCTGGGTATGAAGGTCTATATGTCTGGAGTGATGCCCTTCTGGAGTCGGTCGATGACTGGGAGATTATACGCCAAGTGTGGGACACTGAGTCTCTCTTGGAGGCGATCCAAGAAATCGATGCCGCATATGAATCATATGAGTTGTCTATCCAGGGTTCCGTGCCAGCAGGAGAGTCTAACTGGGGACAAGATTCCGACGCGGCGGATTCTGTACTAGCATTGACACCGGATAATCCCGTTGTTCAGATACTTCAGAAGGCCACAAAGGCAGTACAAATTGACTGGAGGAACTTCTTCCCTGAGAACACCAATCTTGATGCCATGGCGGCAGTCATAGAGTACTCTGGTACCACCGCTGCGAACACGTTTGTTGTTTCCACGAATCTGAACATCCTTACCAAGGACGGCGTTGAGGTGCTGATTAGTGATCTGGGCGAGGAACGTGGGGACGAATGGATGCATACCGCGGCGGGAGTGCCTGATGCTGACTACGATATATATGGAGCGGTATACACTTTTACTGTTGGGGCTGATGATGGTATCAGTTACACAAAGACCTGGGAATACCTCGTGGGCGATGACAAGAACAACGCTTTGCAGCCATATTGATATCTATGCTGATGTAATTGAGTTCTTCAAAAGAGAGCAAGAGCAGTATACGGCTCCCCTCCAAGCGACTCATGGAATTGGCTATGATTCCAGTCGTTTCCGAAGTCACTTGGAGGCCACATCCAAGATGGTCCCACAGTAGTTGGGACAGTGCGCGCAGTCTGATTGTGGTTGTACCTGTGACTGAGTCATGACGGATGAATTCACTTTGTCATTCCGACAGTAGCGAAGAGGAATGGGATGATCAGTAGTTCGAAGCAACACGAACAAGAAGCGTGTAACCGACTTCTTCATGACCAGATGTCTCCAATGCGTTCCGCTTTGCTCGAAATGACAGATAGAGACCCCATACCCGGTCTTCAGAGCTGCCGTACGGATCTGGCAGTCTTTGTTGGCCACCCGGGACAAAGGACAGTTACCATCGCCGATTCATACTGCATTACACAGCGGAAAGCATAATGAGATTGTATTTGGGAACGATCGTGTAAACGAGAATGGCGAAGATCTTGATTGGGAGGAGACACTATGGGAGCGAATTGGACAACTGAACGATGGACGTGCGCAATGGTGCTGACCCTTCTCATTCCGCGGTACGCAGTGGCTTATTCTGGAGGCGAGGGAACGCGTGTATCACCCTACGTGCTATCTTGCAGGAAAGACATCATCGAATTGGCTTCTCGTCCAGCAGACCGCGACAAGAGTTTCGTTTTGACCGCAGATGTTGACTTGGAGGGTGTGCTATTCGAACAGGCTATCGTGGCCCCAAACATTAGGTTCATACCCAGCTTCAATGAGTATGACGGCATGTATACCGGATGCTTCAATGGCAACGGCCACGTCATCGAGAATCTGTCGATTGTGGGGGACAGTATCCTCGGTTTCTTCGGCGGGATCGGATCGGGAGGTCGGGTCGTACACTTGGGGCTTAAAAATGCCCGGATCGAGGGCCCAAGTGCAGGGGCCGTCGGAATGCTGGCCGGTCTGAATATGGGCAGCATCATAGGATGCTACACGGAAGGGTTTGCCGCCGCCTATGATTTTGTGGGCGGACTCGTCGGTTATCAGTACGGGGGACGCATCATCGACTGCTTCAGTCGGGGACGTGTTGAAGGGATTAAGGAAGCGGTTGGAGGACTGGTTGGCGCCCAGGGGCGGGGACGAGTTGAGCGCTGCTATGCGGCATCTGTTGTTTTCTGTGAGGATCCCTCATGGTGTGGGGGATTGGTGGGCGACGCGCCGTCGACTCCCGTAAGAGGTTCAGGAAGCAGCGAGTTGGCAGGGGTCGTCTTGAACAGCTTCTGGGATGTCGAGGTCAGCGGTCTGTCGATGAGCAATGGCGGGTTTGGACTGACCACCGAGCAGATGCACGGCGTCTCGAACTATACTGAGGCGGGATGGGATTTCGCAGAGGAACAGGACAACGGTATCGTTGATATGTGGGCACATCCTGATGCCAACGACTATCCGGTTTTGAGTTCGTTTGTTGGCCTGGAACCAGTGTGGCTTCGCGGAGACGGCAGTGCCGCCCGTCCCTACGTAATCTCCAGTGCAAGGGAACTGGCAGCCATGAGCTATTACGGCGGGTACTTCGCCCTCGACACAGACATCGACCTGTCTGGAGTCCGGTGGTCGGCGCCTGTGCTCATGCAGTTGACCGGAGGCTTTGACGGGCGCGGGCACTGCATTTGTGGTTTCCACCAGGAAGGGTCCTGCGGGTTGTTTGGCACGATTGGGAGCGGTGCGACCGTGGCCAATCTGTGTCTGAAGGACAGCGAAGTAAGGACGGACGATGGAGTGGTGGGATGTCTGGCAGGGGAGAATCACGGGCTGATTGCCAACTGCTCGGTAACAGGGATCGTCACTGGTGGAGTTGTGACGGGTGGCCTTGTCGGTCGTAACGAGGGAACGATTTCTGAGTGCTCTGTCGCGGGCGTCGTCGAAGGGCACGAACAGGCTGGAGGGCTCGTCGGCGAAAACGCCGAGATGGTGATCAACAGTTTCAGTGAAGGAGCCGTTGCGGGCGACACTGATGTAGGCGGGCTTGCTGGGCTCAACAGCGAGTCGATTCGGTCTTGTTTTAGCACCGCGTCCGTCGTCGGGTATGCCAATCTAGGCGGGCTCTGCGGGAGCAACGGCGGAATCGTGACCGATTGCTACGCGCGAGGTGCGGTGGCGGGAGCGAATAACGTCGGAGGCCTGATCGGGCGCAATTCGCGGGATGTGCAGCGGTGCTACAGCACGGGCACCGTCCGTGGCCTGCGTGACGTGGGGGGACTGATCGGCCATAGGGATTCCGAGCCGGATAGTGTCGTCGCCAGCTTCTGGGATGTCGATGCCTCGCAGATGCCGGTCGGCGCCTCAGGCACCGGTCTCGCCACGGCGCAGATGCAGCATCTCGATACATTTCTGGACGCCGGCTGGGATTTCGTCGACGAAGCGGACAACGGAACCGAGGACCTCTGGCGGATCGGCCCCGACAACTATCCCGAACTGACCCTTTCCTTGATCTTGCCCCAGGGACCGCCCCAGCGAACGCGTTGAGAAAAATAGGGACAGTCAGTGCGCCACGGGGACGGTGGGCGCATTAACACGTGGAGCGGTTGGCGCATTAACATGCGAAGTGCAACACGGTAGGTTGTGACAGTGACGAGTTCATCGGTAGCCCGTTTTGCATTTCCGTCTCCTGGGGACTCTGTCCCCAGGCCCCTGGGATTTATCGCTTTGCGCCAGAGACAGGATAGAGGGTAAGGCGACGTGACCTATGGGGACAACGTCGCCCCTGCCCCTGGGCCGGGACGGCGCTCGAGTTGCTTCCCAGCAGCGCTCTATCCTCCGCCCCGACACACCCCCTGGTTACCGCAGATCGTGGTGCCGAGCTCGGAGGACGGGTTGCGTCGTGCGCTCGGCGAGGCGCACCGGCGGTATACGGCGTATTAACGTGCGCCCCCGGCGGTTGCAGAAACGCGGTTGCGACTCAGAACTGGTCGAGGAAGCGGAGGTCGTTCTCGAAGAGCCAGCGGATGTCGGTGATCTCGTACTTGCGCATGGCGAGCCGCTCGATGCCGAAGCCGAAGGCCCAGCCGGTGTACTTCTCGCTGTCGATGCCGACGGCGTCGAAGACGTTGGGATCGACCATGCCGCAACCGCCCATCTCGACCCAGTTCTCGTGGCCGGCCTTGTCGGTCAGCAGCAGATCGACCTCGGCGCTGGGCTCGGTGAACGGGAAGAAGCTCGGCCGGAACCGCCATTGTGTGCCGGGGCCGAAGAAGACGTGGATGAACTGCTCGATCGTGGTCTTCAGGTCCACCATGCTGACGCCCTCATCGACCACGAGGGCCTCCAACTGGTGGAACATGTACATGTGCGTGGCGTCGACGGTGTCGGGGCGGTAGACGCGGCCGGGGGCGACGACGCGGATCGGCGGCTTCCTGCTTTCCATCACACGGATCTGGATGGTCGAGGTCTGGCTGCGCAGCAGGACGTTGTCCTCGATGTAGAAATTGTCCAGCGGGTCGCGGGCGGGGTGTTCCGGCGGGATGTTGAGCGCCACAAAGTTGTGCCACTCGTCCTCGACCTCCGGGCCGTAGGCGACGCCGAACCCCATCCGCCCGAAGATGTCCAGCAGTTCGTTGATCGTCTGGGTAATCACGTGCGGCTTGCCTATGTGGACGGGCAGGCCGGGTAACGTGACGTCGATAAGCTTGCGCCTGGACTTCTGTGCCCGCTCCAGAGCGGCCTTCTTCGCCTCGAAGGCGGCCGTGACGTCCTTCTTAATCTGGTTGGCAAGCTGTCCGGCCCTGGGCTTGTCTTCCTTGGGCAGTTGGCCGATCCGGCTGAGCAGGTCGGTGACGGAGCCTTTGCGGCCCAGGTACTTGATGCGGTACTCCTCCAGGGCCTTGAGGTCCCCCACTGTCTCCAGGTCCGCCAGGGCCTGCCGACCGATCTGTTCGAACTGCTCCAGCATCACTGCACCTCGTGTAGCGGGACACGTGAAGCGTGAAACGAGCGGGGTGAAGCGCCAATCGCGTTTGCTACGCTCAACGCTTCACGAGATACGCTTCACGCTCGCTCGCCATCAGGCGAGCGCGGCTTTGACGGTCTCGGCGATCTTGTCGAAGCCTTCCGGATCGGCGATGGCGATCTCGCTGAGCATCTTGCGGTTCAGCTCGATGTTGGCCTTCTTGCACCCGTTGATGAACTGGCTGTAGCGCAGTCCCCTGGCGCGGCAGGCGGCGTTCAGACGCACGACCCACAGGCGCCGATACTCGCGCTTATTCCTCTTGCGATCCGTCCGGGCGTTGACCTCCGCCCGGGTAAGGGCTTCCTTAGCCAGACGATACAGATGGCCGGCCGACCCGCGGTGGCCGCGAACCGACTTGAGGATCCGTTTTCTGGCCTGGCGACATGCGGCGCCTTTTCGAACTCGAGGCATATCAGCTTTTCCTCACAATGAATCGTGTCGGGCTTGCTGCGGCAGCTGATGGATGCCGAGAAGCAAGCCGTGCCAAACAAACCCACCCTCTCGGGGCGTACGTTCCATTATTTCACGCCGAGCTTGATCTTCATGGTCTTGGCAATCTTGCCCTCCGTCACGGCCGGGCTGCTCAGCCGGCGACGACGCTTGGCGTTCTTGCTGCTCATCAGGTGACCGGTGCCGGCACGACGATGCTTTACCTTGCCCCGGGCCGTCACCTTCACTCGTTTGGTCAGCCCTTTATGGGTTTTCTGCTTAGGCATTGGCCCTTTACCTCACAACGATGGACCCTGTTCGCTGAATACGGGTAAAAGCGGGAGTATACCCTCCCCCCACGTCGATGGTCAACCCACAATGGTCAACTTTGTGAAAAATACGTGCCGGTGCCAGCTCGCCGGGGCGAAACCGCCTTCCCAGCCGGGCTCCTACTGCTTGGGAACCAGCAGGAGCGTCATGCGCTTGCCCGTCATCACGGAGGGCCGCTCCACTTTGGCCACATCCTCCATCGCCGCCGTTACACGGTCCAACACCTCGTAGCCGTGTTCTTTGTGGAGCATCTGCCGCCCGCGGAAAAAGACCGTGAACTGCACCTTGTGCCCCTTCTCCAGGAACTCCCGGGCGTGCTTGACCTTGATTTCCAGGTCGTGTGTGTCGGTCTCGGGTCGCAGGCGAATTTCCTTCAACGTCGCCACGTGATGCAGCGCCTTCTTGTGCGAATCCCTCATCCGCCGCTTCTGCGTGTATAACCACTTGCCGTAGTCCATGATCCGGCAGACGGGCGGATCGCTGGTCGGGGCCACCTCGACCAGGTCCAGGCCGACTTCCCGGGCCCTGGCCAGAGCATCCTCCTTGCGAACGACACCAACCTGATTGTCTTCCTCGTCAATGAGCCGAACGGTCTCGGCTTTGACCCCCCCGTTTACACGTAGGCCTTTTTTCACGTGTTAGGACCACCTTACCTTTCTCAAAAGAACAGCCAAAATACCCTTCCACCGCCGGTCCGGCAGCCCGCTCTGCGCCGGCAGTGGTCACATTAGAACTCTACGCCCAAATCCTTATCGGCGATTTTCCGCGTGACGGTTTCCAAAAACCGGCCGACCGGCATCGTCCGGGTGTCCTGACTGCCGCGGACCCGCACGCTGACGGTGTCGGATTCCGCCTCCTTGGGCCCGACCACGAGCATATACGGGACCTTCTCGCCATGGGTTTTCGCAATTTTGGCCCCGATCTTCTCGTCCGAAAGGTCGACGCCACAGCGGACACCCGCCTCGAACAGCCGCCGCTGCACCGCCCGCCCGTAGTCGCTGGTCTTCTCGCTGATCGGCAGGACCCGGGCCTGCTCGGGCGACAGCCAAACCGGCATCGCCCCGCCGTAATGCTCGATCAGGATTCCCATGAACCGTTCGAACGAGCCCAGCACCGCCCGGTGGATCATTACCGGAACCTTCTCTGTGTTGTCCTCGGCGGTGTAGACCAGTTCGAACCGCTGCGGCATCGAAAAATCAAGCTGAATCGTCCCCACCTGCCACGACCGCTTGAGGCAGTCGCGGATGTGGAAATCGATCTTCGGCCCGTAAAACGCACCATCCCCCTCGTTGATCTTGTACCGGATCTCTTTATGGGCCAGCGCTGCTTTGAGGGCATCGGTGGCCGTGTCCCAGATCTCGTCCGAGCCGATGTGGTTGATCGGTTTGGTGCTCAGCTCGATCGCGAAATCGCTGAATCCGAAGGTGCGGTAGGTTTCGAAGATCAGGTTGATAACCCCGATAATCTCGGCCTCAATCTGGTCGGGCATGCAGAAGATGTGGGCATCGTCCTGGGTGAATTGCCGCACGCGGAACAGCCCGTGCATGACCCCGCTGGCCTCGTGCCGATGCACCATCCCGAACTCGGCGATCCGCATCGGGAACTCGCGGTAGGAGTGCTTCGTGGTCCCGTAGACCAGGCAGCCGCCGGGGCAGTTCATCGGCTTGATCGCGTAGCCCACCCCGTCGATCTCGCTGAAGTACATGTTCTCCTTGTAGTGGTCCCAGTGCCCGCTGCGGCGCCAAAGCTCCTCGTTCAGAATGATCGGCGTCTTGATCTCCTTGTACCCGTACTTGCGGTTCAAGGCGGCAAGGAAGCCGACGATCTCGTTCCAGATGACCATGCCCTTGGGGTGCATGAACGCAAACCCCGGGCCCATCTCACTGAAGCTGAACAGATCCAGTTGCCGGCCCAGGACGCGATGGTCGCGCCGCTTGGCCTCTTCGAGCCGGTTGAGGTGCTCATCGAGGTCCTTCTTCGTCGGCCAAGTGGTGCCGTAGACGCGCTGGAGCATCTTCTGGGTGGCGTCGCCGTGCCAATAGGCGCCGGCCACAGACATGACCTTGAAGGCCCCGACCCTGCCCGTGCTGGGCACGTGCGGTCCCCGGCACAGATCCTGGAACCCGTCGCCGTGCGAGTAAAAGCTGATCACCTCGCTGTCCGCTCGCTGGATGTTATCGGTCTTGTACTTATCGCCCGCCAGCTTCGCCAGTGCCTCGCTCCGGCTCATCTCCGTGCGGACAAACGGCTGATCGGCCTTGGCGATCTCGGCCATTTCCGCCTCGATACGGGCAAAATCATCCGGGCGGATAGGCTCATCCAGGTCGATATCGTAGTAGAAACCATCCTCGACGGTCGGCCCGTAGACCAGCCGGGCCTGTGGCCATATCCGGCAAATGGCTTCGGCCATCACGTGTGCGCAACTGTGCCGCATGGCGTCGAGTCCCTCTGCATCCCTGGCGGTGAGAATCTGGACCCGGGCGCCGTCCTGCACAGGGCAGGTCAGGTCCACCAACCTGCCATCGATGCGACCGACCAGGGCCGCCTTGGCCAGGCCGGACCCGATCTGCTCGGCCACCTGCCTCAGGGTCGCCCCATCGGCGACCTCCAGCACGCTGCCGTCGGGAAGCGTTACTCTTGCCATACGTCCTTTCCGTGTCAGTACACGTCCGGCTTTCTGTCGCCGGGCCCATGCCGCCCCGACCCTAGCGGCGAACCCTGTGCTCTCGCGACATCCATCATGAGCGCACTGGAGCTGCCCCACACAGGCACACACTGCCACAGACCCATCCTGTGGGAGTCCGGCCGCACACCCGAATCGCGTATCTTGTTTATCTGCAATCAGGAATATACCGGGCAGGCCTGCATTGTCAAGCGCCATCCCCGCCTCCCGCCGGACCGTATCTCGCGTCTCGTAGCTCGTATCGCGCACCGGCCCCCGTTCGTAGTGACGCCGTCAGGCGTTACCGCTTGTAGTGATATGGTAAGACGCTACCTGTGGAGCATATGCCCATACGAGCGTATCACAAACCCCTTCTCGCCGCCATGTTAAGACGGGTAATCGCATCGGAACCTCCTCCCGGCGTCACCGGGGGCATACCCTCCCCAACGGGTGCACTTGATGTTTGTAGGTACACCTTCACGGGGGTCGCAATCGACTTTGTCATTCCGACCGAAGCGCAGCGGAGTGGAGGAATCTGGCTGCGAACGGGCCATTGCCTTATCCTCGGCCAGATTTCTCCGTGCGGGCTTCGCCCTTAGTCGAAATGACATCCGCCACGCTCTTCGAGATGACAGCCCCCTTTCCTGGCCTCCCCAGGAACCTACCTACAAACGTGCAGTGCACCCCTCCCCAACCACCCACGAGATACGCACTTGACTCCGACGCAGCATTGCTGTAGGCTGTAGCTGGATGTGCGAAGGGAAGCTATGCGTCGAGACGTTCCCACAATCCGGCCTGCTGCTCCAACGCCCTTGGGCGACGCCGAGTGGTTCGCGCAGACAGTTGGTGGGCCGAGGCCCACCCCACGGGGTGCGAATCGTCAATCATCAATCCGCAATCATCAATCCCAAGCGGGCTACGAAAATGGCCAGGTGGCCGCCTCCGACCCGAACCATCCCAACCGCTTCCTGTTCACGGGCCGCGAGTTCGACGCCGAGACCGGCCTCTACTACTACCGCGCCCGATACTACAACCCGACCCTCGGCCGCTTCCTCCAAACCGACCCCATCGGCTACGCCGACGGCATGAACTGGTATGCCTACTGTCGGAACAACGCGGTCACAAGTGTCGACCCATTTGGTACTAAAACTACCGATGACATAGAGAACTTCAGCTCATAGAAGAGAGGAATCTGGAGTCTAGCAACTGGACGAGTGCTGATCCTTCCGTACCTATTGGAACCTGCTGATCTGGAAAACTGTAAGGACTTCTCGGAGTATCTCGAATGGGCCGGGGAGTTAATCGACAACCTGCCGGGACCCGTCAGTGGTCTTATCGCTCAGTATCTGGATGTGGCGTCAAAGGTGGTCGATCGAATTGACGACCTTGCTGGGATGAATAGAGCAGGTTACCGTGTATTCATAGAGATCAAGGACTACAACATAGGTGGAGATCCCGAGGATAACAGCGTAACAGTATTGTTGGAGGTGTCCGATCCATATTGGGTTGAGGTCAAGGGTTTGGACGGTTGGCTAGAGGGGATGGGTTACATGAAGTGGACAGACGCTGTAGCTGCTGCGTCACGCGGCTGTTGGCTCTGGTATGAGTATGCCAACTGGATGTTGTTGGGGTTGCCACATCAGCCGTCGTACGGAGAGGTTTTCGGCCAAGCTTTTGAATATGGTGGCGGCGCACCCGAGTTGTCATGGTTTCTTGACTCCAGTGGCAAACCGAGGGCAATACGTGAATGACTGGCGCAGGCGAAACATACCAAGGCATCAGTTACTCGTAGCACTATATTTTGTTCCATGTCTCGCATGTCGGCGTTGACTGCATCGCCTGCTTTCGCACATGTGGTTTATGAGGAGCAGTTGGAGGTGAACGATGACGCGAATGAAAGCGTTCTGCGGTAGAGCGGGTTTCGTACTTCTGTCGCTGGTGCTGTTGGGGCAGTGCCTTTCGGCACAAGCTTTGATCCTGCCAGCGGATCCGAATAATGCGGCCCTCTTGTACTATCAGGCATTTCTGGCGTGTCCGGAACCTCCGGAACGGGAGTTGCCAAGGCCCATCCGCCCGCGACATGGTCTTGAAGGCACCTACGGCCGGCCGAGCAATCGGGAATGCGCTCTGAACCAACTCGAGAAGGGGGCGGAGCCGGACGATCTGGTTCGAGAGTACGTTCAGATGTGCAACAACGCGATCGAACTGACGGAGAAAGCGATCCGTTTGCCCCAGTGCGACTGGGGAACACTGTATTCCCAAGGGTTCTCATATCGCGCTCGACACCTGCCGGCGATGACGCTGTTGGTACGCGTCCTATGCGCCGATGCTCGGATACTCGCTGCCAATGGACTCAGGCGCAGGGCACTACAACGCTGCCTTTCTGCACATGCATTGGTTGATCATGTCGGTGATTGGACGGATGCCTCTTTCCTAACAGGAATGGACATAGATCGCCGTATTCACTCATGTATCCGCCAGATACTGGGATCAGCACCTCCGGATGTGGAGACTATCTTATGGCTGAAGAAGGAGATTGCGCCTCTGCGGAGTGACCCCTCTGTGGCGAAACGGCCCCTGGAGGGGGGATTCGAACTCCTGCTTCAGACTCTTCGCAACAGAGATGAGACAATGTCGCGTATCCGGAGCAGTATGGCAGAAGCTGGTATGGAAGAGATGGCCAAGGGGCTTACCGACGAAAAACTGGTGACGCGAGTGGAAGAATCGTATCGCGCAGCGATCGATTCCCTGGAGGCCGTTATGGCCAGTGATCTGCCCTACGAGAAAGCGTGTTCACAGATCCAGAGCCTCCTGGTCGATCTGGAAACCACGGTCAAGGATGATCCCGTTGCCCGGCACATTGATCGCGATATTGTGACAATGGCAGAGAGATCGCTTGCCCTCTACAGCGCTCGGATCAGCAGCTTGGCACGTTTCCTCGCTCTGCATGCGGCTCTACAGTTGTACCTGATCCATGCCGAGACTGGGGCACTGCCTGAGGAACTTCCGGCCGGCTTGCCTGAAGACCCGTTCGGCCGTTGCCCTTTCCGATACGAAAAGACCGAACAAGGCTTCATTCTTCGTCCCAACGTCGATAAGGTCTACGACCACCGCGTCGAGCAGTTTGACTTCACAATAGTGAATAAGGGGCAGATTCAGGGTCCGCCCTTTCGATAATCATTAACAGATCAACGCGCGGGTCGTGATCTTGGATTCAGGCATGATGAGCTTATCGAGCAGGCGGGTGCTGCAAGGTGGCGGTTCGCTGCTGGTCGCGGTGCTTCAGGACCGGATCAGCGGGGAGGTGGGCTGGGAGCAGATCACCTACACCTACGACCCCTCCGGCCGGCGGATCGCCAAGGACGTCGATGGCGTGGTGACGAAGTATCTGTATGACGGCGACCAGTGCATCGCCGAGTACGCCTGCCCTGAGCCTGCCGAATGGGATGCCAACGATGTCCTGCTGCGCAAGTACATCCACGGCCCGTGCATCGACGAGCCCCGTTCGGCTTCGCTCAGGGCAGGCTCATTCTGCATGATCGAAGCGGCGGGCGGCTACGCCGGCACGTACTACTACCATTTCGATGCCCTCGGCTCGGTGGTGGCGCTCAGCGACGCCGCCGGCGACACGGTCCAGGTCTACGAGTACGACGTCTATGGCCAGGTGGCCGCCTCCGACCCGAACCATCCCAACCGCTTCCTGTTCACGGGCCGCGAGTTCGACAAGGAAACCGGCCTCTACTACTACCGCGCCCGCTACTACAACGCATCCATCGGCCGCTTCCTCCAAACCGACCCCATCGGCTACGCCGACGGCATGAACATGTACCGCTACTGTGGCAACAACGCCACGAACAGCGTGGACCC
>ERZ795052.4613-NODE-4613-length-14090-cov-5.346491_pt1 | contig 14090 bp, 14 predicted proteins | sample MGYA00375136_ERZ795052 | MGnify/ENA primary metagenome ERZ795052 (study PRJEB30181, sample SAMN05720156) | activated sludge metagenome | isolation source: Anaerobic digester | place: Japan | collected 2015-05-26 ... | reverse complement strand
CGTATAGCGACCGGTATAAGAGGCGTTTGCGGCAACTGGCTGAAGGACTCCCGGTGCGCTTCCCCGGCGCGGTCTACGGCAGAGAGTACCGGGAGTTGTTAAGCCATTGCCGTTGCTACCTTCATGCCACGGAGGTGGGGGGGACCCACCCGGCATTGCTCGAAGCGATGGGAGCCGGAGTGCCCATCATCGCGCACGACACCCCCGAGAATCGTGAGGTCGTTGAAGGATGCGGTATCCTGTGCGACTTTCGTGACCGTGAACAGCCCGCCGCCTGGATGCGGAGGGCGGCCGCCGGTACCGAGATCTGGTCGGACTTGGTTTTGCGGGCGCAAGAACGGATACGGTCTGTTTATGATTGGGAGCGCATTACAAACCGGTACGAGGAACTCTTCTATGACCTCGTGGGCTGAAGCGGGCTTTCAGATTGCGGCGAATTTCTTCGGCAAGCTTGTTCTTCAGCGTCACCTCATCTGGAACTTCGTGGTTCGCGATCTTCGAATGCGCTACGTCGGTTCGCTGATGGGCTTCTTCTGGGCCGTGGTACATCCGCTGGTGTTGTTGATCTCCTACACGTTCGTGTTTTCCTTGGTCTTTCGTATCCGCCCCCAAACGACGGCGACCGACAATTTCGCCGTCTTTCTGTTCGCCGGGATTTTGCCGTGGCTCTATTTCCAGGACAGCCTGATGCGGAGCTGCAACAGTGTAGTGGAACATGCCCACCTGATTAGAAAAACGGTATTCCCTTCCGAAATCTTGCCCGTGGTGACGGTTCTCTCAAACCTGGTTTTTCACTTGGTGGGTCTGGGCATTCTACTGCTCGTGCTTGTCTGGATGGATTTGCTTGGTGCGACGGTGTTGCTGGTGCCTTTGTATCTGCTCCCCTTACTCGTTTTGGCGCTGGGTCTGGGTTGGTTGCTGGCCGCTCTTCAGGTGTTCCTGCGGGACACCTCCCAGGTTTTGTCGGTGGTCTTGGTGTTTTGGTTCTGGTTTACACCCATCTTCTATACGGTCGACATGGTTCCTGCCGCGTTCCGGCCGCTGGTTTCCTGGAATCCTGTGACCGCGGTAGTCGCAGGTTATCGAGCCTGCCTGCTGGAGGGACAAGGCATGATGTGGGGGGAGTGGGCGTGGTTGTGGGCCGCCGCCCTTGCCTGTTTTCTTTTCGGCGGATGGGTGTTTCGCAACACCAAGCGGGAGTTTCTCGATGTCCTCTGAACCGGTGATCGAGTTGCGACGGCTGTCGAAGAAGTATCCGATCTATGACAGTCCCGGCTGGAAATTGGTCGAGCTGCTCACGCTGCGACGTCGTATGTTCCATCGGGAGTTCTGGGCGCTGAGGGATTTTGACCTGGAGGTGGCGGGAGGCACCACCGTAGGGGTGATCGGCCCCAACGGTTCGGGAAAGAGCACTTTGCTGCAGATCGTGGCGGGGATCTTACGTCAGACGTCGGGTGATTGTTTGGTGCGGGGCTCGGTGGCGGCGTTGTTGGAGCTTGGAGCCGGCTTTAATCCCGAGTTCACCGGTCGCGAGAACGTCATGATGAGTGGGGCGATCGGAGGTATCCCTCGAGGAGAAATGGAGAAACGGCTTGACGAAATCGTCGAGTTCGCCGAGATCGGTGAGTTTATCGACCAGCCGGTGAAGACTTACTCAAGCGGCATGTTTGTGCGCTTGGCCTTCTCGGTGGCGATTCATGTGGACCCCGACATTCTGCTGGTGGACGAGGCGCTGGCGGTCGGAGACCTCATTTTCCAACACCGATGTATCCATCGAATCCGCCGAATGCGTGGCGAGGGCAAGACTATTCTCTTTGTTACCCACGATTTACAAGCGTTGACCGAGTTCTGCGACCGGGCGGTTCTGCTGGACAAAGGCCGCAAGTTGGTGGAGGGCGAACCCCCGGATGTCGTTCATGCCTATCACAAGCTGATCTTTGAACGAGAGCAGGCTCGCGGGGTGGGAGAGCGCCCCATAATCGAGATGGACGCGGACGCGGGGCTCCCCATCATCACCACTATTCCCTACGTACACCATCGGTTCGGTGCGGGTGGGGCCAGGATCTTGGGAATCCTGCTGGTGACGTCGGAGGGTGAAGTGGCCACGGAGATCAAAGCGGGGGAAGAGCTGACCCTTCTGATTTCCGTTGAGTTCCTGGACGATTTGCCTCACCCGATTGTGGGAGTGACGGTCCGTGACCGCATGGGAATGGAGATCTGCGCAACCAATACGTCGTACGAGGGAAAGATCCTTCCTCCGGGAAGCCGAGGCCACATCATCACGGTGGCGTTCGATTGGAAAGTCCCGCCACTCCGCCCCGGCAGCTACTCGCTGGCTCCGGCCGTCGCCGACGGGAACATCTGGGAGCACACCATTCATGACTGGATCGACAACGCCTATATCGTCGATCTTCTCAATACCGGTCTAGTGTACGGGCTGATGAGGGTTCCATTCCAGGTGCGGTATCGGAAACACGAACCGGATGTGCCGCCGTCGTCTGATTCCCCCGGCCGACCGGATCCAAAATAAGTGTCGCCTCAGTCGTTGTCGTCGGCTTCCCCCTGGTGAGCACCACCTGCAGGAGATTCCGCAATAGAGGAACGCCCTGTCGGAAAGATTGCGAGTAAAGTCGGACGAAAGAGCGGATTCGGCGCCGTCTCCGATCCGTTAATCTGCGGTACCCCAGGTAATCTTCCACGAGCGCCCTTGCCTGTCGCCGCCCGGTAGGATCGCGTGGGTCCGCAGGCCAGGCGAGGGAGGCCGAGAGTTGGATCCAGTCCCGGGCGGCAAATGCGTCTGCGACGACCGGGGGAACGAAACTCAGACGTCGGGTTTTTTCGAGATCGACGAAATACAGTGTCGGAGGGTGTCCCGCCGGCGCTCGACGCACCAAGACGTGGCGCGCCTTGAGATCGCCGTGGGTGAACCCTGCGTTGTGCAGTCGTGCGACGGCTTCCGCCAAGGCCGAGAGAAGCTGACGGTCCAGTCGTGCCCAGCGATGTAGCTGGTAGACGTGCCGCCCGGTCGAGGGAAGTTCTTCCACGCCCTCGATCTCGGCTGCGATCAGGTAACTGCGGCCGTTCAAAAGTTGCCGGCGGGGTCGAAAAGCCCCCCAAACCTGCAGGGTTGGGATTCCGGCTGCTTGCAGTTCCAAAGACTTGGTCAAAATGTGAAACGCGGACGGTCGGCGAAAGCGGTGATTCCAGCTGTGCTTGCGATAACAGTAGAGGTAGCAGGGGGAAGGTCTTCCGCGATAGCTCACGAGGAGTCGCAAAATGCGCCGCCCATCGCACTCGAGAAGGAGAGAGACTCCGGGAAGAGAGGCCGCCGCCTCGGGATCGTCCAACAACAGAGCCGGCAGATGAAGTTCAGTATCCAGCCGACCCGTAAATCGGGTGTTGGAAAAGCACTTCAAGGCCATGAGGTGTCATCTTACTGAAAGTTATCGGTCACTGTGTTACAGTCCCGGGCCGCATGGACCTCGATGTTGTGGTCGTCAACTGGAACGGTGGCGACCATTTGGTCTCTTTGCTCGATTCATTAGAGCCCTTGAGCGGCGAATTAGGTTCAGTTCGAGTGATCGACAACGCATCCGAGGACGGCAGTGAGCGGTCCGCAGTTCGTCCCTGGGTACAGCTGGTACGCAGCGCTCGGAATTTGGGCTTTGCCGGAGCGGCCAATCTGGGCGTCCGAGCCGGCCGGAGCGAGTGGGTCCTACTGGTGAATCCCGATGTACGCATCTTTCCCGAGAGTCTACGGGGACTCTACCGCATGGCTGGGAAGCATCCTGAGGCCGGGATCGTTTGCGGTGCCCTGGTAGGGCCGGAGGGCCGCTCGCAGGAGGATTTTCAGATTCGCCGTTTACCGACTTTATGGTCGGCGGTGGCCGAGAATCTGTTTTTCGATGAGCTTGTAAAGAAACGGCGAACGCCCGCACCGGGTTCCGGACCGCGATCGGTGGAACAGCCCGCCGCGGCTTGCTGGCTGCTGCGGAGGCAAGCTTGGACGGATGTAGGCGGATTCGACGAGAAGTTTTATCCGGCTTGGTTCGAAGACGTGGATTTTTGTCGGCGGGTTGGGCGGAGGGGATGGGAAATCCTCTACTTTCCGGAGTTTGTCTTCGAGCATGTGGGTGGATCTTCCGTGACTCGGCTCGGTTATAAAGAGTTCTTAAGGATTTACCGCCGCAACGAGTTGAGGTACTGGCGCAAACATCACCCTTCGACCTGGTGGCTTGTCTGGCTGCCGAACCGCGTCGGGTTGGTCCTGCGCCTGCTCGCGGTGAGAGAGCCTCGATGAGCGTGCTGGTGAGCCTGGTGACCCACAATGACGGCACCTACATTGAGCGCTGTCTGGAAGCCGTTCTTGCCCAGAGTGTCTCGGTCCGCGTCAAGCTGATCGACAGCGGTTCCCGGGACGACACCGTCGCCCGCGCGAAACGATTCGGGATCGAGGTGAACGAGGCCGGAACGAACATCGGCTACTGTCGGGGGCACAACTGGAACATTCAAGAAGGTCGGGAGTTGGAATGGGTACTTTGCCTCAACGCCGACGTGGTCCCGGCTCCGGAATTTTTGGGATCTCTACTGAAGGCGGCGGAGTCGCACCCGGAAGCAGGCTTGCTGGGAGGGAAACTGTGGCGGGGCGATTCGGCGGGCGATAGAAAGTGTGACAGCGCCGGCCGCCCGTTGCTCGACAGTACCGGAATGTACTTTACGCCGTCTCTACGCCACTTTGATCGAGGGAGCAACGAGCCCGATGTGGGGCTATACGAACGGCTGGAGTATGTCTTCGGCATCACGGGAGCCGCCTTACTGGCCCGGCGCCGGTGCCTGGAAGACATACGCTGCTTCGGTGAGTATTTCGATGAAGATTTTTTCGCTTACCGGGAGGATGCCGACCTTGCCTGGCGCGCCCGGCTCATGGGTTGGGAAAGCCTGTATGTGCCGGAAGCGCGGGGGACGCACGTGCGGAAGGTCCTGCCGCGCGGCCGTCGGCACGTTTCCGCCCTTGCCAATTATCATTCGGTTAAGAACCGCTTCCTCCTCCGTATGAAGAACGTAGACTGGGCCGTACGGCTTCGGTGCTTTCCCTTCTACTGGGGGAGAGACTTGATTGTCGTCGCCGGAGTCATCCTTTGGGAGAGAAGTTCGTCACCGGCACTTGCGGAGGCTTGGCGGCTTCGTCAGCGTATGAGAATTAAGCGCGACTGGATCCAGTGCCGCCGCAAGGCCGACTCGTTCGAATTGGCTCGCTGGTTCAGCTTTCGTCCGGTGAGCCGTCCGGCGGGAAATCTTCCACGACCAGGTTCGGATCCGGAGCCAGGTCCCACCCGTCCCGCCGGCCGCGACTGAGGTGCAAGAGGGCGGCACCCGCGATCATGGCGGCGTTGTCCGTGGTCAGCTCCGGTCGGGGGAAGTACACGGGTAGTCCTTCGCGCCCAAACACCTCGAGGAAACGGGTGCGCAAGGCTTGATTGCAGGAGACGCCTCCGGACACATGAATGGAGCAAACTTCGTACTGTTGGGCGGCCCGTAGTGTCCGGTCGATAAGTTGATCGATGACGGCCTTCTGAAAGGAAGCTGCAAGGTCGTTCACCTTCTGCTCGGACGCGGGGTCTTCCGTTGTTCTCCGATCCTGCTGCAAAGACCGACCGTAGCGCAAGGCGGCGGTCTTCAGTCCGCTGTAGCTGAAATCAAGCGTGCCGGAGCTGATGGTTGGAATCGTAAAGCGGAAGGTCTCCGGATTTCCCTCCCGCGCCAGACGCTCAATGACGGGTCCTCCGGGGTAACCCAGACCGAGGAATTTGGCCAGCTTGTCTAGAGACTCTCCGGCGGCGTCGTCCCGGCTTTTGGCCAGAAGGCGATAGCGTCCGACCGCCTCCACATGGTACAGATTGGTATGGCCTCCGGAGACCACCAGGGAAAGAGACGGAGTCTCGGCCTGTGGATGGTCCAAGAAGACCGAGTACATATGACCTTCCAGATGGTTGACTCCCACAAGCGGAAGGTTTCGGCTGAAAGCCACCGCCTTGGCGTAAGCCAGTCCCACCAGTAAAGCGCCCACAAGGCCGGGGCCTCTGGTGACGCCGACGCCCGAAAGCTCGTCCCATGCGACTCCCGCTTCTTCGAGGGCTTGTCGCACGACAAAGCAAATGTTGTCGACATGCTCGCGGCTGGCGAGCTCCGGTACCACTCCTCCATAGTCCTGGTGAATACGGACCTGTGAGGCGACGACGCTCGATCGGATCGTTCCGCCCGACTCGACGACGGCGGCTGCGGTCTCGTCGCAACTCGATTCGATGCCTAGAACCAACATCCTCACACCTGCGGACCGACGCCGTAGAGTTCGCGTAACGACGGCTCGTACGGTGGATAAGCGACTCCTGCCTCGGTAATGACGGCTGTGACCAAGCGGGACGGCGTGACATCGAAAGCGGGATTTTCCACCGCCACCCCTTCCGGCGTGATCGGCTTACCTCCGAAGTGTGTGACCTCCTCGGCGGGTCGCTGCTCGATAGGAATTTCCCGTCCCGTCGCCGTACGCAGATCGATGGTCGACAGAGGAGCCGCCACGTAGAAAGGGATTCCATGTTCTCGAGCCAAGACCGCGACGCTGTAGGTACCGATCTTATTGGCCGTGTCTCCGTTGGCGGCGATCCGGTCGGCCCCGACGATCACGGCGTCGATTCGACCGAGGCTCATAAAGTAGCCCGCCATGTTGTCCGTAATCACCGTACAGGGGATCTCGTCTCGAGTGAGCTCCCATGCGGTCAGCCGGGCGCCCTGGAGAAACGGGCGTGTTTCGTCGGCAAAGACCCGGACTACCTTCCCCGCTTCACGCGCGGCGCGAACCACTCCCAGTGCCGTTCCGTAGCCGGCCGTGGCCAGGGCGCCGGCGTTGCAGTGAGTGAGCACTGTGGCCGGCGATTCGAGCAGGCTCTGTCCATGTTGTCCGATTCTCCGGTTGACGGCGATATCCTCTTCCTTGATCTTCCGAGCCTCGGTCACTAAGACCTGTTGGAGGCCGGACAGCGAGGAAGTGCGATGAGCCTGATACACCTTGCGCATGCGCTCCACGGCCCAGAACAAGTTTCGCGCCGTCGGTCGGGTGGCGGCAAGGAGCTCGCAGACCCTCTCGAACTTTTCGTCTAGGCTGGACGATTCGGAGATCCGCCGCATTCCCAGAGCGATCCCCATCGCCGCCGCAACTCCGATCGCGGGTGCCCCGCGTATTACCAAATTACGAATGGCTTCGGCCACTTCCTCTGGTGCACGAAGGGTCACATAGATCTCCTCCGCCGGGAGCTTCCGCTGGTCCAGCATTACGACGCCGTCGTCAGTCCATTCAATCGTTCGAATCATGGTCCTTCATCGTGTATATGCGCGACATTGGTGCGATTCGCATAACTTGCGTGATTCGCGCAATCCATGTGGTCCACTTCTTCTGCGTGGCCGGCTTCACCCGCGATGCGAGCGGCCGGCGCCCCGCGCATAAGCACCCTTGCTCCGGTGGCGCGACCGGCGGCGCTTCGCAGCTTCACAGGTCTACGGCTGTTCCACCAGCCGGGCGATCTCCGCCGGCAGCGAAAACGTCTCGTCCGGGATCTCCACATTGTGTTCCACACTCTCCACCAACAGCTCAAAGCGGAACTGCGATCCCGACATGGTCATTTTAAACGGCACCTTAACGCCGTCGACTTCGCGATAGTCCGAGATCTCGCTCTGGATCCTCTGGCCACCCTGCTCCACGTCGGCGCGGACCAGCAAACCTGAGTCGGCGTCGAAGTAGCAGGTCATGGGTGAACCTTTTTCCGGTGTAAAGACGACCTTATAGACGGACCGGTCTCCAAGGGATTCAGGTCCCGAAGCTTCCGCCGAGACAAAGAAGTCGCGCCAGTTCAGGAGCGGCTCGATCCGTGCTTGCTGGAGGGCCGCCAGTCGCTCCGAGCCGCTCAATATCCGCGGACCGGCCATGGGATTGGTCTGCCAAGCGATGTCTCCGTTGACGCCGTTCTCGGCCGAGCCCATGCCGGCAAAATCGAGGCGGAATCGATACCGGTCCGGCGTTCTGATATAGCTCTCGAAGGGAGCATACATGCCCATATCCGCCATGGCGAAGGTTCCCTTCGCAACGCGGGAATGGATCTTTTCGATGGCTTCCCTGCCGCCTACGGCGTCCAGATATCGCTGGATGATGGTCTCAGCGTCGACCGTCTGGGCTCGAAGCTCCAGTCCGGACGGTAGTAGGAACATCGCCGGCAAAAGAAAAAACAACCTCTTGGCTTGGTTCATTTCGACCCTCCTGTTCATGTGCGTTGCTGTGTTGGTCTCCCGGTTGCTCACGGAAAGACATCCGCACTCTATTGCCCAGTCGCGCTCAGCTTGCATCTTCCTACGCCGTGAGTCAACCGAGTTCGGTATACGAAGCTCCCCTCAGTTTGTTACGACAACAAGGGGTGGTAGCACCGGCGTCCTCGCCTGCGACCATGGCGGTCGGAAGGGAGCGCAGGCGTCCTCGCCTGCGACTGCGGGTAGGCGGTTCTCCCGCGGTTACGTTGACGGCCGAGACGGCCGTCCTCCGGTCCGGCGGCCTGTCCACGCGCTACGAAAGAAGCCGTATGCCGTACGCAGTAGCACGGGCCGGGATGCCCGTAGCACACGGGTCACGCGGCACGAATGAGGCCGGGTACTATGATGTCCCCAACAATCCGCTGCGGTACGTGGATTCGGTGGGCCGAGCCCGCCGGCGGTGAGGTCTTCTCGCGGTTTGAACGGCTGACGGTCCGTCGTCGGCGATATGCAAAGCTTGTGGAAAAACCTTCGGGAAACTGCGACTCCTCAGGAAGCTTGCAGCGGAACTCGATCCGGTTGTTTCGGTGGTTTGGTTTCCATTTCGAAGAATCCGCGTCCTGATCGTTTGAGGCGATTGTATTTATTGAGGCACAGGCGGGTAGAATGAGCGGCGTGCACCAAAGAGTCGTCCGCTCCCAAGGTGAGCCCGGCGTCCCGGTAGGCAGGGATGACGAAAGGAAGGCCGAATGAAAGAACTCAAGCGCCTAGTCCCTTATCTGCGTCCCCGCGTGCCTCTCCTCGTCGCTTCAACCTTTCTGTTGATCGTCAGCGGTTTGTTGGAAGCCCTCATCATCAGCCTCTTGGCGCCGATCTTCGATCAACTCGCACCCAGTGCCGCCGCCGCCGGGGGCAAGTTTGACTTTTTGCGGGTTTGGTTGGGGCTGGAAGGTGATTCCTATCTGGGCAAGGTGGCTTTGTTCTTAGTGATCTTCTCGCTGGTCAAGGGGGTCTGCCTGTTCGTCGCCGATTACTCCTTGAATTACGCGGGTGAGCGCTTGGTAGCCACGCTCCGGGAAGATCTGTACGGCCATATCTTGGATCAATCACTGGCTTTCTTCTCCCGGTTTTCCACCGGGAAGCTGATGACCCGCATCATCACCGATACGGAGCGTCTTCACGAAGCCGTGGGGAAGCGGCTGACCGACTTCATCCGCCAGATCTTTCTTCTGATCTTTTTCCTGGGCTTGGTTTTCTACGCCGACTGGAAGCTGGCGCTTCTGTCGTTTGCGATCGCTCCGGTAGTCTTGCTGATCACGTTTCGGCTCGGCCGCAAGATTCGACGGGACAGTTTGCTCAGCCAAGAGAACCTGTACGACTTGTCCCATGTTCTCCAGCAAACCGTCTCCGGACAGAAGATCGTCCAGGCGTTCAACGCGCAGACGTGGGAGAAGGATCGGCTCCGGCGACTACTGGAGCGCCTGGTCCGATCGAACCTCAAGGTGGCGCGGATGCAGGCTTTGGGCTCCCCGCTGATCGAGTTCATCGGGTACGCCGCTTTCGTGCCTTTTCTCCTGTACTTCAACTATAAGCTCGGCCAGGGGTTCGCCCTCAGTTCTTTCGTGGTCTTCGTAGCCGCCCTGTTTCGCCTGTACGAACCGGTGCGAAAGCTGTCTCGAATGCATCTGTTCTTCCAGCAGACGTTCGCCTCCGCCCAGCGGGTTTTCGAGCTTCTGGATACTCGTATCGAAGTGAAAGAAGTGCCCGGCGCTCCCGACCTTCCGCCTTTCCGGGAAGAGATCCGCTTTCATCGGGTTTGGTTCGCCTATCCAGAAAATCCCCAGTTGCCGGTTTTGCGCGATATCGATCTGCGGATCCGGAAAGGGGAAATGCTGGCCCTCGTCGGGATGAGCGGAGCGGGTAAGAGTACCTTGGTAAGTTTGATTCCGCGTTTTTACGATCCTACCAGTGGGAGTGTCACGATCGACGGCTGGGATTTAAGAGAGGTGACGCTGAGTTCCTTACGCTCCCAGGTGGCGTTGGTGACCCAGGAAACCTTCCTATTTGACGATACGGTGAGAAACAACATCGCCTACGGTCGCTTCGACGCCCGGCAGGAAGAGGTGGAGGAGGCCGCCCGGGCCGCCTTCATCCACGACTTCATCATGAGTTTACCTGACGGCTACGATACGGTAGTCGGAGAGCGGGGTCACCGTCTTTCGGGCGGCGAACGTCAGCGTATCGCAATTGCCCGGGCCATCTTGAAGAAAGCTCCGATTCTCTTGCTCGACGAAGCCACCTCGTCCCTTGATTCCGAGTCGGAACTACTGGTGCGCTCTGCGCTTGAGAACCTGATGCAGCGCTGTACAAGTGTGGTAATCGCCCATCGTCTCTCTACGGTGCGCCGGGCTGACCGCATCGTGGTTCTCCACCAAGGGCGGATTGTGGAGGTCGGAAGCCATGAAATGTTGATGGCCCGCTCGGGGATCTATCGTAGGCTAAACGAACTTCAGTTCGCCGATGTGGAGTCGATGCAACCGGTGGAGGACTACGGTGAATAGTATGACGGGCTTCGGGTACTCCGAAGTGGAAGTCGATGGAATGCAAGTGTCTGTGACGGTGCGAAGTGTCAACTCGCGGTTTTTGGACTGTCATGTTCATCTTCCCCGCGAGTGGCTCGAACTGGAGTCGTCGATCAAAGAAATGGTTCGGGAGCGGGTGCGGAGGGGCCGGGTTGAAGTATTTGCCGACCGGAAGGGCTTCATTCCGGGTGAAATGGAGGTGGTGGAGCCGCTGGTCGTCGGCTATTTGCAAGCGGCTGAACAGATGCGCGCTCTGGGAGCGACGGGGCGACTGAGTGTTGGAGAACTGCTGTCTCTCCCGGGGGTGACGGTGCAGCAGCCTGCCGCACTCGAGGAGATCCGCTCTCCCCTTCTGGACGCTCTCCGTTCCGCCCTCGACTCGTTGGTAGCCGCCCGAAGGAGCGAAGGAGCCGCTTTGCAGCGTGTCATCTCGGATCATCTCGAGAGGCTGGAGGATCTCGTGAAGAAAATGGCCCTTGAAGCGGACCGGGTGCCGTCCTTCCACGAGCAACGCCTGCGGGAGAGGCTGGCGGCGTGGGGTGACCAGGTCGATATCGAGCCGGCCCGGTTGGCTCAGGAAGTCTTGCTGTACATCGAGCGGAGCGACATTACCGAAGAGCTAAATCGGCTGTTTACCCACGGACGGCGTTTTCGCGAATTGATCGCCTCTTCGGATGAGCGGGCGGTAGGCAAAGACCTGGACTTTCTTTGCCAAGAGCTCAATCGCGAGGTCAACACGATCCTGTCCAAAGCTGGACTGACGGAGGTCAGCGAGTTGGGGGTCCAGGCTAAAGCCGAGATCGAGCGGCTGAGAGAGCAGGTGCAAAATGTCGAGTAACGGTGAACTGTTCGTAGTGAGTTCCCCTTCCGGCGCCGGAAAGAGCACGCTGATTCACCGTGTGCTGGACCAGGTGCCGCAACTCGTGTTTTCCGTCAGCTATACGACTCGGCCGGCTAGGGACGGTGAAGTGCACGGTCGGGATTACTTTTTCGTGTCGGAGAAGGAATTTGAAGAGCGGATCGCCCGGAACGATTTCCTCGAGTGGGCCGAGGTATACGGTTACCGCTACGGCACGTCACGCGAGTTCGTGGAAGACTGCTTGCGGGACGGTAAGGACGTGATCCTAGACATCGATGTTCAAGGAGCCCGTCAGGTACGGGAAAACTGTTCGACCGCCGTGCTGATTTTTGTTCTCCCTCCAAGCCGTCGCGAGCTTGAGGACCGGCTGAAGAAGCGCAGATCGGACAGCGAGGAAGCGATCAGGCGGAGACTGGCGGCGGCGCGGTCGGAGATAGAACGTTACAGGGAGTACAACTACGTTATCATTAACCGGGAAGTAGATCCGGCCGTGGAGGAACTGAAAGCGGTTGTTCTCGCGCGCCGGTGTCGGGTCGAGCGAAGACGGGAGGCCGCCGAGGCGGTTGCGGCGACCTTCAGAGAGTGATCGGTACGCAAAAGCTTCCCGGACCGTCCGTGAGGGGTGCCCGGAACAAGGTGGATTATCCGGAAGAATCGCCTCGAAGGTCGGCCGGTGTGGAAGACAAGGGCAAGCCGAACGGGTAAACGTGGGCCGTCGGGCCCGGAAGAATACAAGCGAGGGTGGAAGGATGGTACTTCAGATTCCGAAAGAATTCGACAGCAAATTCCGCTTCGTTTTGGTCGCGGCGGAGCGGGCGAAGCAGATTCAGGCCGGAGCTCCCCCGAAGATCGATGTGAAGTCCAAGAAACCGGCCTACATCGCCATCAAGGAGACCGAGGCTGGGCTGGTGGAGTGGGACATTCTTGAAGTCGAAGAAGAAGGCGCCGAGGCGGCGGAAGAATGAGGGTGTTGCTCGGCGTCACCGGCTGTATCGCCGCTTATAAGGCGGTCGTTCTGTTGCGGTTGCTGCAGCAGAAAGGGGTGGACGTCGTCGCCGTGATGACCGAGCATGCCAGGCATTTCGTGGGTGCTCTCACCTTCGAGAAGCTGGCGGGTCATCCGGTCCTCGGGGACGACTTCGGTCCCGGGGACGGCTCGATCGACCACATTCGCTGGGCCAGGGACAGTGATGTGCTGCTGGTGGCGCCTGCTTCGGCCGATACGCTGGCGAAATTCGCCGCCGGACTCGCCGACGATTTCCTGTCGACCTTATATCTGGCCACCACGAAGCCGGTCGTTGTGGCGCCGGCTATGAACGTGCAGATGTGGCGCCATCCGGCGACGCAGCGCAATCTACTGGTGTTGCGGGAGCGGGGTGTGCACGTGATTGAGCCGGGCGTCGGGTATCAAGCATGCGGTGAAGTCGGGGAAGGTCGATTGGCTGAACCCGCCGAAATTGCCGATTATGTGCTCGAATTGCTCGGTCGGTCCCGGGCGCTGGCCGGCGTACGGGTGCTGGTGACGGCCGGACCCACGGTGGAAGACATTGACGCGGTGCGTTTTCTGTCCAATCGCTCGTCGGGGAAGATGGGTTACGCTGTGGCGGCTGAGGCACAGAGGCGGGGAGCCGAAGTCACCCTTGTCTCCGGCCCCACCGGTTTGGCGGATCCGCCGGGAGTGAAGGTTGTCCGCGTACGCTCGGCGGAAGAGATGAGGCACGAGGTCGTAGAGCGCTTTGAAGCCTCGGACGTAGTGGTGAAGGCGGCCGCCGTAGCCGACTATCGTCCGGTGGAGCGCAGGACGGACAAACGGAAGAAGGGCGACGAGCGCTGGCTGCTGGAGTTGGAGCCGACGCCGGACATCCTGGCGGAGTTGGGGCGCCGAAAGCGCGGGCAAATCCTGGTAGGTTTCGCCGCCGAGACGGAAGATCTGGAAGGGTACGCCCGGCGCAAGCTGCAAGAGAAGAACTTGGACCTGATTGTCGCCAACGACGTGTCGGCTCGGGATCGAGGCTTCGAATCGGACTGGAATGCGGCGATCGTCCTTGACGCGGCGGGTCGCCGGTGGGCTTTCGATCGGCGGCCGAAGCCGGAATTGGCCGCGCGGATCTGGGACGTGCTCCAGGAGCATCTGCCGCCGAAAGCGACGGAAGGTGCGGTCTGAAGCAGATGTTCGACTGCTCGTCCACGGCCTTGGGAAGCAAGCCGGCCGAGGGTGGTAGGCGTCAAGAGACGCACGATGCCGAACACCGCCGGGCCGGCCGGCAACAGATGCTTAAGGTTTGAATTCGGGTTTGAACACGCGAGGCGCGTTTTTGGGAAGTGAGATCTAAGGTATGAAGTTCGGGCAGGTTGCC
>ERZ795052.4609-NODE-4609-length-14095-cov-5.934829_pt1 | contig 14095 bp, 7 predicted proteins | sample MGYA00375136_ERZ795052 | MGnify/ENA primary metagenome ERZ795052 (study PRJEB30181, sample SAMN05720156) | activated sludge metagenome | isolation source: Anaerobic digester | place: Japan | collected 2015-05-26 ... | reverse complement strand
CCTCGCGATCGATATGAAATCTCGCTGGAAGCCATGAAAGTCTTAGGTAACGATTTCTTCTGCGGCTTGACCTTCCCCGTCGGTAAAGGCCACGCAAGCCTTATCTTAGGAGGATGGGGCGGGGGCGTCACCGGTCTGTCTTGTATCAACGGCAAGGACGCTTCGGAAAACGAAACGACCCTTTATCGGAGTTACCAGCGTGGTCGGTGGTACCACGTCCGGGTCAGGGTAGACGAGCAACAGGTCCGGGCATGGGTAGACGAAGAGAAGGTGGTCGACGTCCCCAGAGAGGGGCGCATTTTTTCAGTACGAGCGGAACTACGCAGATCTTGTCCCGTGGGCGTCGCCAACTACCTTACGGTGAGCTGCTTGCGGAACATTCGCCGGCGCTCGCTGGTTCCCTGACCGCTCTCGGCCGTCCGTCGTTTGCGAGCAGGACGGAACCAAACCTGCTCTTGCTCCGGCCGACCTAGCGTGCGGAGAAGCGAGTACCCGTACCAACAGGGCCGTCGCTGACGAGGTCGTTGAGTGTCGGGCACTTTCAAGGAACGCTTCGCGTGCCTTGCCGCAGAAGACCATCCATAAGGATCCTGCATCCTTGTCGGGAACCGACCGGCAGCCGGTTGCGAAGCATTCCAAAGTCTCAGGTGCTCTATGAGTAAATTCTATAGAAAAATGCCAATTTGTGCGGAAGCCTCATGGTATTGTTGTTTGCGGTCTTAGCCGGTTGGGGGAAAGGGCCTTTGATTTGGGACAACTCAGACTATGGAAAGCACTTCTATGAACGGATTACCAAAGGCTCAGGGTCTTTACCGACCGGAGTGGGAACACGACTCGTGCGGCATCGGCTTCGTGGTGGACATTAAGGGGCGAAAGTCTCACGAAGTCTTGAGGGATGCCTTGCAAATATTGGAGAACCTGCATCACCGCGGAGCGTGCGGTTGTGAGACGGATACGGGCGATGGAGCCGGGGTTTTGCTGCAAATGCCTCACAGCTTCCTGGAAGATGCCTGTACTTCTTTGTCCATCAGTTTGCCCGCCCCCGGCCGCTATGCTGCGGGAACCGTGTTCCTTCCGACGGATCCCGAGACTCGCTACCACATTGAGTGGCTGTTCGAACGAATCGTGGAAGAAGAAGGACAGCAGATCCTGGGCTGGAGAACCGTTCCCACCAATGGAACCAAACTCGGCCTGACGGCCAAAGCCGGCCAACCCGTCATTCGACAGGTCTTTGTAGCCCGCTCGGAGCATCTGTCGGATGCCATGGATTTCGAGAGAAAACTCTACGTGATCCGGCGGCGAATCGAAAAAGCCGTAGCCGGTCTGAAGTCACCCGAAGCCAAGACGTTTTACGTCTGCTCCCTCTCCCATCGAACGATTGTCTACAAGGGCATGCTGCGCTCTGACCAGTTGGTGCCGTTCTATCCCGATCTGCAAACCCCGTCCATGGAGACGGCGCTGGCTATGGTTCACTTTCGATTCAGCACCAACACGTTCCCGACGTGGGCGCGGGCCCATCCGTATCGGTACGTATGCCACAACGGCGAAATCAACACGCTGCGGGGCAACATCAACTGGATGCGGGCCCGTCAGAACATGTTTCGGTCGCGCCTTTTCGGAGACGACATCCACAAGATCCTGCCGATCTTGGATGAAACCGGTTCCGACTCGGCTATTTTCGACAACGCGCTTGAATTGCTGTACCTGAGCGGACGCTCCCCGGCCCACGCCATGATGATGCTGATTCCCGAACCCTGGGAAGGTCATGAGAGCATGAGCGAACCCCGCCGGAACTTCTACCGATTCCACGCCTGCTTGATGGAGCCTTGGGACGGCCCCGCGTCCATAGCCTTCACCGACGGATTGCGCATCGGCGCAGTGCTGGATCGCAACGGCTTACGGCCTTCCCGGTACTACGTTACGGGGAGCGGCCGGGTTATCTTGTCCTCCGAGGTCGGCGTACTCGACATTCCGCCTGAAGACGTGGTGGAAAAGGGCCGCTTGCAGCCGGGACGAATGCTCCTAGTCGATACCGAGGAAGGCCGCATTATCTCCGATGAGGAGATCAAGGACCGGGTGGCGACCGAGCATCCTTATGGAGATTGGGTACGTAAACATCAGGTCGCCCTCGACGAACTGCCCGATGCCGATTTCACCTGGTCGATGGACTTACCGACATTGCGCCGCCAACAGATCGCTTTCGGCTATACGTACGAAGAGCTCGAAATGGTGCTGGAGCCGATGGCCCGAAGCGGCGACGAACCGATCGGTTCCATGGGAAACGACGCCACGCTGGCCGTCCTATCGAAGCGCCCACACCTTCTCTACGACTATTTCCACCAGCTGTTCGCACAGGTAACCAACCCTCCAATCGATGCCATCCGCGAAGAGCTGATCGTTTCTCATGCGGTCACGATCGGACCTGAGCGCAACTTATTGGAACCGGAACCGGAGTCTGCCAGGCAGATTCTTTTGGACAACCCGATTCTTTCCAACGAGGCACTCGAGAAACTGCGTCAGCTCGACGGTTCGGCGATACCCAACACCGGCCTGGCCGGTTTCAAGAGCCGCACGCTTTCGGCTTTATACGACGTCGACGGTGGCGGACAAAGTCTCGAGTCCGCTCTGGACAAGTTGTTCCAGCAGGCCGATCAAGCCATCGAGGAGGGCTGTGAGATCCTAATCTTGTCGGATCGGGGCTTTGATCGAATTCGGGCACCGATTCCAGCCCTGTTGGCGACTTCAGGACTCCACCATCACCTGATCCGGCGGCAGACACGGACTCGGGTGGCGCTGCTCGTGGAGAGCGGTGAGCCCAGGGAAGTTCATCACTTCGCTCTGCTGATCGGCTACGGCGCCAGCGCCGTGAATCCCTATTTGGTGTTCGAGACGCTGGACGACATGATACGGGAGGGTCGCCTCTCGGGACTTAACCACAAGACCGCCGTCAGGAACTACATCAAAGCGACCGTCAAAGGACTGGTCAAGGTGATGTCCAAAATGGGAATCTCCACGGTGCACAGTTACCACGGCTCGCAAATTTTCGAAGCGGTAGGGCTCGGGCACGAGGTGATTGACCGATATTTTACGGGCACGCCCTCGCGGATCGGAGGTCTTGATCTAACAACCATCGCCGAGGAAACTCGGCGACGCTACTTGAACGCTTTTCGCGTCGGTCAGGATCAACTTCTCGCACTGGGAGAAGGGGGCGAATACCGCTGGCGGAGAGGCGGTGAATTCCATTTGTTCAACCCAAAGACCATCCATTTGCTGCAGAAGGCGTGTCGCACCGGGGACTACGACGTCTTCAAAAGATATAGTTCGGCCGTTTACGACCCGGCCGACCACACTCCGACGATCCGTTCTCTTTTCCGACTCAAAGCGGCGGGTCCCCCGGTCCCTCTCGAGGAGGTCGAGCCGGTGGAATCCATTGTAAGACGCTTCAAGGCAGGCGCGATGTCCTACGGCTCCATCAGCAAAGAAGCTCATGAAACGATCGCCGTTGCTATGAACCGTCTGGGTGGCAAGAGCAACACGGGAGAAGGCGGCGAAGATCCGGCTCGCTACCTGCCGGATTCCAACGGGGACTCGCGCTCCAGTGCCATCAAGCAAGTTGCATCGGGGCGGTTCGGGGTCACGAGCGAATACTTGGTAAATGCTCGCGAGATCCAGATCAAAATGGCCCAAGGAGCAAAACCCGGCGAGGGGGGCCAGCTTCCCGGGCACAAGGTCTACCCGGACATCGCCAAGGTACGTCACTCGACACCAGGGGTAGGGTTGATTTCCCCTCCCCCGCATCACGACATCTATTCCATCGAGGATCTGGCTCAACTAATTCATGACCTGAAGAACGCCAACGACGAGGCACTCATTAACGTCAAACTGGTGGCCGAAGTCGGCGTCGGCACCATTGCGGCGGGCGTGGCGAAAGCTCGTGCGGACGTGATCCTTATCTCCGGATTCGACGGTGGTACGGGGGCGTCACCGCTCACCAGCATCAAGCACGCCGGGTTACCGTGGGAGCTGGGCTTGTCGGAGACGCAGCAGACATTGGTTTTGAACAATCTGCGCAGCCGTGTACGCCTGGAGGTCGACGGCCAGCTCAAAACGGGCCGTGACGTGGTCGTCGGTGCGCTGCTGGGCGCCGAGGAATTCGGGTTCGGAACGCTGCCCTTAGTGGCCCTAGGCTGCGTGATGATGCGGGTGTGCCACTTGAATACGTGTCCCGTGGGCGTCGCCACCCAAGATCCCCGCCTGCGAGCCAAGTTCGTCGGACGTCCCGAGCACGTGGAGAACCTGATGCGCTTCATCGCTGAAGAAGTTCGGGAACTTATGGCCGAATTAGGGTTTCGGAGCGTTGATGAAATGGTGGGACGCTCCGATTGTCTGGAGGTCCATAGGTCCGACGACCACTGGAAAGCCCGCCACCTTAACTTGGATTCCGTTCTTTACCGACCGAAGGTTCCCGGTTACGTAGGAACACGTTGTCAGACTGAGCAGGACCACGGCCTGGAAGACACGCTGGATGTCACTCACTTGCTGAGCCTTTGCAAGCCGGCGCTGGAAAGAGGGTTCCCGGTTTCGGTCTCACTGCCCATCCGGAACACGGATCGAGTCGTCGGGACCATTTTGGGAAGCGAGATAACCCGCCGGTACGGCTCCGCCGGTCTTCCGGACGGTACGATCAACCTGTACTTCCGAGGCTCCGCCGGACAGAGCTTCGGAGCGTTCATCCCTCCAGGTGTCACCCTCACGCTGGAAGGGGACGCCAACGACTATGTGGGCAAGGGGCTTTCGGGCGGACGCATCGTCGTGTTCCCGCCGCGCAAGGCGGGCTTTCCGCCCGAGGAGAACGTGATCGTGGGAAACGTCGCCTTCTACGGAGCGACCCGAGGTGAAGCTTTCGTATGCGGAATTGCGGGAGAGCGCTTTTGCGTCCGCAATAGCGGGATGAACGCCGTGGCGGAAGGAGTGGGTGATCATGCCTGCGAATACATGACCGGCGGTAGAGTCGTAGTCCTCGGGCGCACCGGGAGAAACTTTGCGGCAGGCATGTCCGGCGGCATCGCCTACGTGCTGGATTCGGATGCATCCTTTCCGCGCAGATGCAACCTCGAGATGGTCGGACTCTTTCCACTGGAGAAAGAGAACGAAGTTACCTTGGTAAAACAGCTGGTGCAGAAGCATTTCGACCTGACGGGAAGCCCTCTCGCATGGAACATTCTCAATCGGTGGGACGAAGCGGTACGACGCTTCGTCAAGGTTTATCCGAACGACTACCGGCGTGTGATCGAAGCACAAGAGCGGCTCCGGCAGAAGGGTAGGCCCGAAGAAGAAGTGCTGATGTCGGCGTTTCAGGAGAATGCAACCGACCACATGCGAGTCGGCGGAAACTGACGACGGAGACGGTCAAGCACAACATACGGATAAGGTATATGGGAAAACCGACTGGATTCTTGGAGTACACACGTGAGGAAGTTCCGGAAAGGGAGCCTTTGGAGCGGATCCGCGACTGGGAAGAGTTCCATGAGCGACCCGCCGAGAATCTCCTGCAGCGGCAGGGGGCTCGCTGCATGAACTGCGGGGTCCCGTTTTGTCATGGAGGCGAAGAGGTCGACACAGGGAAGCCCGCCGGTTGCCCGATTCACAACCTGATTCCGGAGTGGAACGATCTGGCATATCGGGGTCTTTGGCGGGAAGCCTACCTGCGGCTTCGCAAGACGAACAATTTTCCGGAGTTCACGGGACGCGTGTGCCCCGCTCCCTGTGAAGCAGGCTGTGTTCTCGGCATCATCGAGCCACCGGTAACCATTAAACAGATCGAATGGGCCGTTATCGAACGAGCCTGGGAAGAAGGCTGGGTGCGCCCGGAGCCGCCGGCCGTACGGACCGGCAAGCGTGTGGCGGTAATCGGTTCGGGCCCGGCAGGTTTGGCATGTGCGGAAGAGATAAACGGTTTCGGTCATCACGTGACGGTCTTCGAAAAGGACCGGCATGTCGGGGGGCTGTTGACCTACGGTATCCCCAATCCCAAGCTTGACAAGCGGATCGTCCGGCGGCGAACCGAGTTGATGACCCAGGAAGGGGTTGAGTTCCGAACCGGCGTCGAGGTCGGCGTGGACGTCACGCCTGAGACGCTTCTGAAGGAGTTTGACGCCGTCGTCCTTTGTGTGGGCGCAGGTCGCCCCCGCGATTTAGCTGTTCCGGGTCGAGAGCTGCATGGGGTCCACTTTGCCATGGAGTTTCTGGCGCAAAACACACGTCGGCTCCTGGGTGAAGAGTTGGGAAAGGACGACGTTATCTCGGCGAGAGGACAGGATGTGGTCGTCATCGGAGGAGGCGATACAGGCACCGACTGTGTTGCGACGTCGTTGCGACAGGAGTGCAAGAGCCTGATACAGCTGGAAATCCTTCCCCGACCGCCGGATACACGTCGGCCCGAGAATCCGTGGCCCGAATGGCCCCGGATCTTTCGCGTGGACTACGGCCACCAGGAAGCGATTGCTCTTTTCGGACGGGATCCACGCGAATTCTCGGTCATGACAAAGGAATTCTTGGGCGATGAGACAGGCCGAGTGCGGCGACTGAGGCTTACACAAGTCGACTGGGTAAACCGAAAGGGCCGGCTTCAACCACGGGAGGTTCCGGGCACCGAGCGAGAGATTCCCGCCCAGCTTGTATTGCTTGCGATGGGCTTCCTGGGGCCGGATCCCAGGGTGACCGAAGCTTTTGGCGTTGACATGGACAACCGTGCGAATATCCGGGCTGAGCCGCGCTCTTACGCTACTTCGGTTCCCAAGGTCTTCACCGCCGGGGACGCTCGTCGGGGACAGAGCTTGGTGGTATGGGCGATTCGGGAAGGTCGAGAGGCGGCTCGAGAAGTGGACCGGTTCCTCACGGGAGCGACGGATCCCGTCTGATCGTCCGCGGGACGAAATGGGCGAATCAGGGTGAGATTAAGCCTCGGAGTTCTTCTGTCCTCCGGGCTGTCGGAGCGATCTTTGCGTACGAGGTACTGCGTACGGCGCATTCGGCGTCCGTGTTCACCTGTTACGGCACCGGCCTCCCCGCTCCCTCCTCGAACCCCGTCTGTTCACTTCACATCGTACGCCGTGCCCGGCACGCCGTCCGTTCTTCGGGGCGGGGCCGCCCTCGCCGGCTCGGGCGAGCCCCTCGCTGGGACAGGGTCAGTGCCGTCAACGTCCCCGTGCTCGGCGATACGTCCCGTACAATTCGGCTTCGGCAAGAATGCTGCCGCTCATCGCCGCCCGCACTTGGCCCGAGGTTGCACCGGGCGCCAGATCGAGCTTGCGATCAAGGGCGTAGAGACGAAAAAAATAACGGTGGGTACCCGAAGGAGGACAGGGGCCGCCATAACCTAGACGCCCCCAACTGTTGCGACCCGAGCGCGTTCCGTTCGGGGTCTCCCCCACGGCCGGATAGTTCTCCGGAAGGCCCTCCAGGTTTACCGGAATGTTGTACAGAATCCAGTGATCCCACGTCCCCACGGGTGCATCCGGGTCGTCCATAATCAAGGCGAGCGTCTTCGCACCCGACGGAATTTCACCCCAGGTCAACGGCGGCGAAACATCTTCGCCGTCACAGGTGTAGCGAGCGGGAATCGCCTCACCGTGACCAAACGCGGAGCTCTTGATGTACAAGCTCATATCGCCACCTCCTTGTCTCTGCTCGCAGGCACCCATCACCGGGGCCGAAACCAACAACCAGGCCGTCACAATCAGCGGGCTCTTGAGAAACGAACATCTCACCCGCCGCCTTACGTTTCGCGGTCCCCAGTTCACGCTTTTGGTTCCACTCCCTCTGCGCGGTACCGCACTCAGATATCCCAAAAGAATCTCATCGGCCGAACGGTTTAACGCGAGCGCCGCACGTCGGCGTAGTTCAGAGCCAGTTCTCTTTCGATGTTTCGGATGCGGTCACTCGGACGGGAGTGACTCCCCACGAAGAAATTCGTAACCTTGTCCGGCTCACCGTACTTTTCCCTAAACCGCTCCCACAGCACCGGCCCTTTGTAGACGTCAAAGCCTCCCTCATAGGCGTACCGCAAACCGACTCGGTCGGACTGATCCTCCATGTCCCGGCTGTATCCGCTTTGCCAAGCCGTCAGTGCCAGCAAGCCGCCGATACCGGCTACTTGGCCGGCGGTACTGTCGAGGGCTCTGGCTCCCAACAACACTCCCAACGAGGCGATCTGTCCCAACAGGGCTTTGCCCGCACCCCGCCGAGTGTGTTCATGGGTGTAGTGTGCCAACTCATGTCCCAGAATGATGGAGAGCTCGTCATCGCTCATCTCGTCGACCAGACCACGGTAGACCCAAATGGAACCATTACCCATGGCAGACGCATTCCACTCGTCGGTGTCTACGACGTGAACCCGTATCTGCTCGGGTTTCACATAGGGTGGCAGCAACCTCGCAGTAATCCGTCGCACCCGATCGACGTGAGGCCCCTGTTCGACGATTCGACCGACGACCTCCCTTTTCCCTCCGTCGGCCTCGAAGAACATCCGCCCTTCCTGGAGCCAGATTTGCTCAAGCTGATTCGTAGCCTGCAAAACCTGCGGCTCAAACATCTGGATGCCATTCTCTTTGGCCTCCACCTCATCGGCCAGAATGACTCCGTCGGGCTGTCGAAGGCCTCGAACTTTGACCTCGTAGCCCAGTGGAATGTTGTCCAGGCTGTAGATACCCTTTCCTTTGAAGCGTGTGCCACCGTGGGCTTCCACGCGTTGCCCGTCGACGATGAGCTGCTCACCCTTGCGGAACTCGGCGTAGCCCTCCAACTTCACTCTTTCCGCCAGGACCGAGCCTATCGAGCAAAGGAGGAGAACCACCGCGGCGATCGACCATCGGAATCCCTTACTTCTCACACTGTCACCTCCCTGTTCGGTGGAAAAACGCTTATGTTTCCAGATGCCGCCGCGGAACGCCGGTTGCGCCGGAAACGTCTTGCTCTACTCGTCGATCGGCTCAAGCGTCATGGGGTCACGTAACGGCACCCGATGCAGCTCCCCGAAATTCTCGAAGCGTATGTCCGGGTAATCCGGATGCCCCTTCAAGATCTCCTCGGTATTCCCCACGACGAGGAACACCAGTCGTTCAGGTTGGATATACCTCCGCGCCGCTTCCTTAACCGCGGCCGCTTCCACCGCGGAGATACTTTCCCGATAGTTCAACCAGTAGCTGTGAGGACGTCCGACCAGCTCGTCCGAAGCGTAGAGCGAAACGGTCTGGAAGGCCGTCTGAAAGCGGTTGGGAAACGTCTGGATGAACGAGTTCTTGCTCGTCTCCAGCTCCTCGTTCTCCACACCCTGCTCCCGCAGCTTCTCTATGAGCTCCACCACAATTTGAGCCGCCCTTGCACAGGTTGAGGATTTCGACTGAAAGAAGGCGCGAAATGTACCCGGCAGTTCGTCGTCGATACCGAAAATCGACCCGGCCGAATAGGCCAACCCCTCATCGGACCTCACCCGCGACATAATCCAGGAAGTAAAACCTCCACCTCCCAGGATGTCGTTCGCTACCATCAGCGAAAACTCTTCAGGAACCGGTCGTCGCAGACCGAGATGACCGATGGAGACCCGGCCCTGGTTCACGTCCGACTTGTTGACCAGATAAACGCCCGGAGCCACTCCGCCCTCAGGCTGAGGAACCGGAGGTACAGGTTCTGCTCGAGCTTCAAGGGTCCCCAGAGTACGATTGAGCCGCTCCAGCATGTTGTCTCGCTCGAAATCTCCCGCCACCGCGACCACCACATCCTTTGGATGCAACAAACGTTCATGAAACGTCACCAAGTCATCGCGCGTGATGGAGTCAACCGAGTCCTTGGTGGAAAGCCGAGTCAGCCAAAAGCCGTCCCCGTACAGCAACCGGTTCCACTCTCGTCGCTCGATGGCGGCGGTACTGTCGTTCCGCTCCTTCATTGCGGCCAGCATCTCTTCCTTCGCCTTGGCTAGCCGATCCGAGTCAAAGCGGGGCCGCAGAAGAACATCCATCAAAAGTTCCAATCCCCGATCCAGATCCTTGGCCAACAGATCTATGCTTACCGAGCCACTGGTCGTCCCGATCGAGGTCGACAAGTCTGCGGCCAGGAAATCAAGCTCCTCGTCCAGATCCCGAGCCGACAAATCCCCCGCCCCGCCCGAGCGCCAGACTCGCCCGGTCAAATCCGACAAACCCTCTTTCCCCGGCGGCTCCAAGTACTTCCCGCCTCTGAACATCACCTGGATGGTCACCAACGGCAGGAGATGATCCTCGGCGATGTATACCGGAACACCGTTCACCAGCTCCGCCCGCAAAGGCTCCGGAGCTGGAGGCTCGAAGATCAGAGGCGGGAATTCCAGTTGCTCCGGCCGGGGAGGAATATCCGCAGCCGTTGCCGCCACTCCGGAAGCCAACCACAAACCCGCCAAGATCGCCCCCGTCTTACGTCTATCCATTTCACTTTCCCCCCTCGTCCTTGGAGAGTTCAGCGATTCGTTCTCGAATTCTCCTGGTAACCAGATCGAAAGCCGGTTTCATCTCCGGCGTTACCTGCTCGGCCATCTGCTCCATCTGACTCAGAGCCTGCTGAAGCAGGGCCACGTCGGACTCTTGAGCGATCATGCTCAGCTGCTGTTGGATGGCGCTCCGCATCTGCGGAGGCAGAGAGGCCAACTCGGGAGGCACTGGACCGGCGCCGGCCTTCCTCTCATACCAGGCCACCGTACGGTTCTTCGGCTCGAGATAACGGCGAGCCACATCCTGGATTTGGTCGGCGGTCACGGCTTGGAGGAGTCCGGGCGCCTCGTTGATGTAACGCCAGTCTCCGTTGGAGTCGTAGACGATCAACTGCAGCAAGAGAAAGAAATTGTTGCGAAGTCGCCGATGCGAGTCCGCCAACACCTGGTTCTTCAGCTTTTGCAACTCCCGCTCACCGAGGGGTTCAGCCTTGAGCTTTTCGAGCTCTTCCACGACGGCCTCCTCTACCTGCTGATGGGTTCGTCCCTCTTTCACCTCGGCGGCGATTCGCAAAGCTCCCGCGTACTTTTGTGTCTCCAATCTAGCCATCGGCTCACCTACGACCAGCTCCTTCTCTTCCACCAGGGACCGGTATAGCCGGCCCGTGCGGCCCTGCAGCGCAGCCGTCAACAGCTCCAACGGAAACGTATCCTTGTGATAGAAGGCGGGAGTGTGAAACAGCATCTGAACGGTCGGATTCGTGTCCGCCTCTCCGACGAGCCTCTTCTCGGCTACTTGTTCAACCTCGAACGTGACCACTTCCGGGGGATCCTCAGCACCCCGGGGAATCCTCCCGAAGTACTCTTCGGCCAGCCGCAGCGCCTCGTCGGGATCGACGTCACCTACCAACACCCCCGTCAGATTGTTGGGCGCGTAATGAATTTGAAAGTACTCCTCCGCCTGGCGTCGGCTGATGGATTCCACGTCCGAAGCCCAACCGATGACCGGCCAGTGGTACGGGACCGCTTGCCAAAACATGGCTTGTAACTGTTCGTCGAGACGGCCCGTCGGCGTGGATTCCACCGCCAGTCGCCGCTCCTCCCTAACCACATCCCTCTCGGAGTAGAACTCCCGAAAAACCGGATTCAAGAGCCGGTCCGATTCCAGCCACATCCACAGCTCAATCTTGTTAGCCGGAATCGTGACGAAATAGGCGGTCTGATCTTCGGAAGTGAAAGCATTCAGGCCGGCACCACCGTTCTGAGTGTAGATGCGGTCCAGCTCGTCCTTGACGATCAACGCCCGCTCTTCCTCGAACAGCTGAAGCAACTGCTGCCTCAACTCCTTCAAGCGGGGAGTCCAGTTCTCCGGGTCGTATATGCTCCCCGAAATCTCCCCCCGCAACAGCTTGCGTCGCAGTTCGGAATACTCCTTCTCCATCTCGGCGAAAATCGCGTCCTGTTTTCGGCGGATCTCTTGCCCCTTTTCGTAGTCCTTGGTTCCGATGGTCTTCGTTCCCTTGAACATCAGATGTTCAAACAGGTGGGATATTCCCGTGATTCCGGGACGCTCATTGACGGAACCGACCCGCGCCACCCAACCGCAGGCGACGGTAGGCGCCTCATGGCGCTCGACTATCAGGAACTTCATGCCGTTTGAAAGAACCGCCTCCCGCACCTCCACCTGCTGCGCGAAAACACTTCCCGACAGCAACAGGAGGCACACAAACCATAATCGCGTTTGCCTCATGCCATCACTCCTCCATTGTTCTCCGCCGGCAACCCTTTCTTACCGAAGAGAACCATAATTCTGTACCTACGCTAGCATCTCTTCCAGTCTTCCTGTAACGTGAAAACAGAAAAGATCGCGAGCCTCGGAGTTCTTTTCAAGATCGCCCACCCGCTTCAGAACTCGTCATGCTCACCCGGCCGCCCGCGGGGAAGCGGATTTTCCGTCGCCTCCTGGTTCAACCAGCGGCGAAGGGCCGGCGTCAGGTAAATTTCGTCCAGGCTGGAAACCAGCAGAGCGGATCGCAGCGCACGGCCTCGCTCGATCAAGGACGCGTCCCGATTCAGAACAACCAGACGATTCCGTCGCCAACGTACCACTCCCGAGTGGAAGTCACCCCGCTCATACCGCAGCTCCCACCCGAGCCGCCGCACGACCGCTTCCAGTTCGTGAAGGAGGTCTCCGCTCAGTTGCATCGCCTCGAGGCAAGTTTATCCCCCAGGGATGAACAGTTGCCCGAGCCGTCGGCATGCCGCACGCCAAAACGGTGTACGGCATAAGGCGTGCCGCGTAGCGCGCGCCTGAGAAGCCCCATTGAGATCTTGCAGCTTGGTGAAACGCGGGCACTGATTCGGCCGATCAAGGGGGAATCGGAAGCATCTCCCTCGGCTGGAGAATCGGCCCGATGCGCCGGGTTCTTGCTCTCCGTAACGTCGGCTGGATGGGGTGGAGCGGCCTGCCACGGTCGGACGCAAGCTCGAGGATGTCGATCGTCTTAGATCTCCAGAGGGTACTTCTTGTGGGGCACACCGTGCGCCGCACCCCTTACGCGCTACGAAGTACGCTTAAAACGAGATTCCCTTCGGGACGGCTCTTCCGCTGTCCTGCGCTCCGGCCGGCGACGGGTAAACTCGCCTCCATTGGGTTTATCCGTGGTGTCTGGCAGAATGCGTACATGGCAGTGCAATTTGACTCGGTTCGGAATAAGACTTCGGGACTCCGAAAGGAGGCCGCCATGTCGGCTCTAGCAATAGCGACAGTCTTGGCACTGGTCCCGGCTTTTGCCGCGGCCCAGGCGGAGACGCCGCCAATTCCTCTCCAAAAAGTTGTGCTTTACAAGAACGGCGTAGGCTTTTTCGTTCATCGCGGGAATGTGGAGCTTCCTGCCACTATCCGCCTACAGGCCCCCGCTTTCTCGGCCGACGACATGCTCAAGTCCTTGACTCTGACAGGCGTCCCCGCATCCGCCCTGGATACTATCGGGTATCCCTCGATGGTCCCCGCCCATCAGCGCCTGCCGCAGTTCCCCTTGAATTTCGGTTCGATGGACACGCTGGTGAAAATCTTGCGATCCCTCCAGGGAGCGGAGGTGGCCGTAACGACCGCGGGCGGCACGGTTACGGGACGCATACTAAATGCGGAAACCGTCCCTGGAGATTCTGCGGCGGGACCACGCATGTTGTTGAGCCTCTGGCTCCCCGCCGGGGAAATTCAACTGACAGCTTTGGACAGTAACACCGTCGTCCGTTTTGCCGAGCCGTCCTTACGAGGGGCTCTGGGCGACTATTTAGCCATTCGAGCGGGTGAGCAGACGATAGACATACGCGAAATCGAAATCCGTCTCTCCGGGAGTGGTCGCACCGACGTCCAGCTCAGCTACCTCATGGAAGCTCCCGTGTGGAAAACCACGTACCGCCTGCTTCTCAATGAGCAAAGGAAGGCAATTTTATACGGCTGGGCCCTGGTTGACAACACAACTCCCTACGATTGGGATGGGGTGGAACTCTCCCTGTTGGCGGGGGCTCCCATTAGCTTCCGGCAGCGGGTTTCCGAGGCCGTTTACGTCGATCGCCCGGAACTGCCGGTGGCTACGGGTCCGGCACCTGCACCCCCCATACACGAGGGAG
>ERZ795052.4605-NODE-4605-length-14107-cov-4.334258_pt1 | contig 14107 bp, 9 predicted proteins | sample MGYA00375136_ERZ795052 | MGnify/ENA primary metagenome ERZ795052 (study PRJEB30181, sample SAMN05720156) | activated sludge metagenome | isolation source: Anaerobic digester | place: Japan | collected 2015-05-26 ... | reverse complement strand
TCCCGTTCGGATAAACTCCCCGAGATCGCCCGCGATGCGAAGCGATTCCGGCGTGCCAACCCGCCGAGCCATCTCAACGACCGGGGCGAGTAATTGAACCGCGAATGCCGTGTCGGGTGGCGATTCGAAGTTCGTCGACGGGAGGTCGATGAGCCCGGTCGGCCGCTGCGCAGACCTGAGGAAGCGGATCGCGCGGAGCGTACGGTCGAGCATGGCCGCATCGCCGAAGTAACGGGAACCCACGGCGAGGTACGCGTATGCGAGGCAAGCGATTGCGTGGGCGTGGTTGGAGACATCGGGCGCTGGAATACCGCGAACCTCCCACAGGCACCACCCGCCGGCGATGAATGCGCCATCGTCGTCGCGCGCGGGATCGAGAACCTGCTGCGGGAGCGCGTCCTCCGCCCACCTCACTACGAGATCGAGAATGTTTTCGTACGTGAACATCGAGCGACCATCTCCCTTCAGGCGCCTGTCCGGTGTGTCAGGATTTCCAGCTGTGCGCCATCCGCAACCGGAGCCACCTTTCCGACCGCTGCAGTCAGACCCATGCGATGGGCGGCCGCACACGGCATGCGAAGGAGAGCCCATTTTTTGGTCACGCCCTTCATCACTCCCACTTTCGACCTGCGCTTACGATGGAGATATACGGCGACACAGGAACGGTTAGCGTCTGAGGAACGCGACGCCGTTCACCTGCCCCGCGCCGCCAGGATCGCCTCCACCACCTGCGCACCGAGAATGCGTTGTCCCGCTTCGTTGAGATGCACGCCGTCGCCGGAGAATAGTTCGGGGCGGTCGATGACGCGGGAGAACAGGTCGTTCACCGGCACTCCGCGTGCGGCGGCGAGTTCCGCGGCGAGCCGGTTCCGTTCGCGAACCCGTGCCGTTCTGGGGTCGGGGGCCCCCGATCCATCCGTGCGCAGGAAAAGCGTGGAGGAAGCCCAGATGAGCCTGCTTTGTGGGCTCTGTTTCAGGATGAAATCCAGGACGCGGGCCAGCCCGGCCGCATACTCCGCTTCACCGTAGCCGAACCCGTGCAGGCCGTTGTTGAAGTGGATCACGGCGAACCGGTAGTCGTCCAGCAGGAGTGCGAGCTCCTTCTCCATTGCCGGGTCGCAGACGCTGGTGGAGGTGGTCAACCGAGCACACAGGAACCTGCCGTTGAGCGCGTCGCGCACGTGGTCGTAGTAGGAGCGGGTGATGGAATCGCCCACAAGGAGCACGCGGGGCGTGGTGTCGTCATCGGCGCCCATAACCCAGATATCACGCCATTCGATGCGTTCGTGGATTGTCATGGTGTGCGCTTCTCCTTTCCCGATACCGAGTGCGGTCCGGCGCGTGCTGCTCTGACCCGGCAGTGTGGCACAGGCGCGTCAATCCAGACGATAGATAGAACAACGCGCGGAACACAACCGGTCATCGAGTGGCGTCCGCGTGCGGACGGTGTATCGAGATGACCGGGCCGGTCGGACAGGTGCGATGCGCACGGCAGGATTCGAAAGAAGAAGAACGCGTGTCTCGCCCGGCCCTGCGAGCCAGGCTGTGTGGTGTCGCCCCTGGCAACGAACCGCGTGCCGGTGCGTCTCGATACAGCGAACTGGCGCTTCGGCGGGCTTCCTGCGCGCCCTTCGACAGGCTCAGGGACCGGGTGGGCCTCGGCGCAGCGAGAGGAGGCTCAGCGACCAGTTCGCCACTCGACGACCGGCAGAGGCCGCGGGTTGAAGGGGGGAGCGCCTGACCGGAAGGACCCGACGAAGCGGGTCCCTCCCTCCGCGCCAAAAAAACGGGGCAGGCTATCGAGCCCGCCCTGGGCGGACCAGCCTGCCCCATCGCCCGGTCAGCAATTCGAGCGACCTACTCGTTGAACAGATACTTGAGCAGCTTCTTCCACTCGAGGAAATCGGGAATGACGATGTCGGCGCCTGCCTTGATGAGCCGCTGACGTTTGTGCGCGTTCAGGCCGCGCCGTGCTACCTCGTCGGACGCCACACCAACCGCGATCGCGCCGTTGTCCTTCGCGTTGCGAATCTCCACGGGACCATCCCCCACCACCATCAGTTCCGCGCCGTGCAGGTTGTTCTGGGAGATAATGTCCTTCATCACTTTGTCTTTGGAGTAGTCATCCACGTTCCTGATAGCGCCCCAGATGCCGCCCGTGGCCCACTGATCAATCTGGCACGCGTGAGCTTCGTTGCGCACGTCCTCCTGATCAGTACCACTGGCGAGGTAGATACGCACGCCGCGATCGTACAGCGCCTTGAGGAACTCGCGCGATCCGAACATCGTCACGTCTTCCAGCGTCTTCTCGCCGCGTTCCAGCGCCGCGATGCGCTCGCGCACGGGTTTCATGAGGGCCTCGTTGTAAATAGCCTTGTAGCCCCACGCGTCGAGGATTTTGTCCTTGGGCACGAGGCCGAACTCCTCGACCATGTGCACGAGCCCTTCCATCTGGAAGAAGGTCTGGATACCGGTAGTCTCGTCAATGAACTTCTTGCACCGCTCGACGATTTCGGGTGTGGCGGGGTGATCGCCCCGGATGGCATCCACCATGACGGGCAGCATGATATCCGGCCAGCCCTCGCGCAGCACGCTCACCGTGCCGTCGAAATCGAACACGGCGTGTTTGATGTGGCCGCGGTCGATATCCGGGTTCACGATCTCGATCACCGAACCGGGGAGATACGTCGGCGTTTCAGGGACCGGATACACCTTGTTGACGATCGTCTCGGAATGTTTGCGCAGCATGAACAGCTCCATAAGGAAAAGGGTTTCTCGCCAGCAGGGGCCGCGAAGAGGACTCTGGCCGTAATTGCGGCTATCGTGAAAACCACGGCACGCGCGGTTGGAACACACTACTCAAATTTCCGGAATTCCCCTCTCCGGACAAACCTTCCGGCGTTCTGCGTCAGCCGGAGACCACTCTTGCTTCGCGCGAAGGGCTCTACTCGGCAGGACCGAACACGTGAACGACCCCTCCCACCGTGAGGGTGAGCAGGTCGGTCGGGTCAGTCCCGATGCGAACGGGGCTGCCACCCCGTCCGACGTCACGGTTCATGCGGTCGCCCCACACGCGACTCAGCTCCGGGAGCCGTTTCACCAGGCGGCCATAGCCATCGAAAAAGAGCTGCGCGTCGCGCGAAGTGTTCGTCCAGATGAGCCGGTGGCCCGCTTTGCCCCACTTTACGGGCGTCGCGCCCTGCCCGACGTAATCCGGCTGAATAGTCCACAAGCGTTCACCACGCCCGCTGAAGAGCGTGAGAATCCCGTAGTTACCCCATCTCGTAACCGCCAGCACTTCGGTGCCCGGCAGGTCGGGCCGCAACTTGCCGGTACTCCGTCCCTGCGCATGCCCGATGCGGTGCACTACTCGCGTGGCCCCGGTGAAGGCATCCACCACGTACACTCCCGCGCTGCCACCGCAGAGGAACGCAACCGGGTCGTCCTCCGCTTCGCCGGTGAGGTTGCCCATCACGACGGCGTCGTAGTGGCCGGCGCCACGGATCTGTTGCATTTCGTCCGCGCGGTCATGCGTCCACAGAATGGTGCCGTCGCCGCGGTACAGACAGCCGCCGGCCAGCATCTCTTCGCGGTCGTCTCCGTCCACGTCGAAGAAATCCAGCGCCCAGTGATGACCGTAGTGTGCACCGGTCTGGACGTGCTCCCAGAGCAGGTTCAGGCCCCGGTCGTACGCCCAGAGCCGGATTCCGCCGCCACCGTGGTCATCCCGCCACTCACGCAGCACAATATCAGTGCCGTCGCTGTTCGCAAGCGAGGCACTTCGCGGTGACCAGTCAAAAAAGCGCTGCGTGGGGACGTTGGGCGGCAGTTCAGCGCGGGCAACGATCTTTCCCGTTCGCCCTTCGATCACCACCATTTCGTTTTCGACCGTGAGCACGCTCTCGCCGCCGGCGATGTCCTTCGCGCGGCGTTCTTCCCGTTTGCCCGCGAAGCCATAGATGAGCCGCCCCGCAGGGCCAAAATCCCGCGAGAAGACGCACCGAACGATCCTTTCCGGAACTTCCCAGATGAGGCCACCTTCAGGCGTGAGCGCGCGGAGCTGCTTGCCTTCCACAAGGATGTCGAAGCGGCCCGGTTCGATGAAGTCCCTGAACACCGGACTTCCGCCGAGATCGGCAGTGCGATACGTGCGCACAAGGGTTGCGTCAGGAATGCCCGCGCCCCGTTCGGCAACTTCTCTTTCGAAACGCGCGTGCCGTGATTCATCGCGGCGGCGTTGCCCGGGGGTCTGAGATGCTTCGAACCGCCGCAGACGTGAGGAGTTGGCCGATCGGAAACCCACCTTTCCGGCGTGATACACGGTGTCGCACACGTGCATGTCCACGCCGAGTTCTGGTGACGTGCATCGGATGGAGTCACCGTCGAGGCGGACTTCCAGCGTCACGTAGTCCTGCGGGGCGGCGATGGCCTGTTCCGCAAGCACGGCAAACTCGTCATCGTTCCGTCGGAGCAGCACCACGCGGCGCTTCCCCTGGATGCCGAACAGGTAGTACGCGCGCGAGGTCTGCACGCGGAACACGATGCCGGCCAGCGCTTCGGTCTGAACCGGGCTGTCATCGTTCGGAGCAGCCTCTGCGGCCAGCGGCTTCACCTCGGCGACGATGGTGCCGTCCCGCAGGTCGACTTTCCGCGCAACGATCGCGCGCTCATGGCGTTCACCTTCGGCACACTCGAGCGCCGGTCTTCCGGCCTCGTCCACGCAGGCAAGCCCGGCACCGACGTCAAACCCGCCCCACGGCGAAAGCGGCGTTTCCCATGTGGAGAACAGCCCGCGCTCCGCCTCCGGAACCGGTTCCATCGGCCGGAGGACGGGGCCGAACGGGATTCCGGAAAGATCGAGCCGGACAAGGACGGCCATTTCGGGTTCTGCGCGTTTCATTCGCTTCCCCAGCACGTTAACGGTTCAGTTGAGCCGGTCGCCGAGCCACCCGTGCTCCACGCGGTCGGCAAGTTGGGGTGATACCGCGGCGATGCGCTGATCGGCGTTGCGTGCGCGTTCCAGCTTCCCGACGCCGCGCACTTCGCAGTTCAGGGCGCCCACCAGGGTGCCTGCCATGGCGGCTTTGAGCGGATTGCCCGTGCGGAGATAATGCCAGAACGTGCCGGTGCTGAACGCGTCACCACACCCGGTGGCATCCACGAAGTTCTTCACGGTGACCGCCGGGATAATGCAGCCGTACTCGATCCCCTCACGACGGTGTGCCAGCGCCACGCCCGCCGGGCCCATGGTGATGACGACGGCCGCCGCACCGGCGGCCAGCACCGTCTGCGCGGCGTGGAGGAATTCCTTGGGCGATGAGGGCGAGGTGTGCAGGACTTTCTCGCATTCGAATTCGTTCATCTGCACGAAATCGAATTGCTCGACCCATTCCGGCCACTCGACGAAATCGAGATACTGCTTCTTCCCGTCGGCGTCGAACCGCACCATGATGTTGTGCATGTCGAGGTAGAGCGGCGCCTTCGTCTGCTTCCGGAGAGCCTGCAACGTCGGAAGATCCAGCTCCGTGCCGTTCACAAAGTTGATCAGGATTCCGTCAGCGGCGGGAGTGGATGCATCTCCATTCACCGCCGAGATGATGCGCGGGGCGCTGAAAGGCGGCATCATGTGGCGGACGATTTCCTCGCGGTAGTTGGACCCGTGGTAGATCAGTTTTGCGTGGGTGCACGGCGTGTCGGTACGGAGGAGCTGGCTCGTATCCACATGGTCCATGCCGGCCATGAGGGCGAGCACCTGATCGTACCGGTCGAACCCGACGTTGGAGACGGGCAGGACGACGCCGTCCTCGATGAACGACGACAGCGCGGCGACGTTATACACAATGCCGCCGAACGACTCGATACGCTGGCCGTCGTGCGTGATGATTTCGTCGTAGACAATGGCGCCCAGAATGGCGATTCGCGTTGGCAAGAGAGACCCTTTTCCATGTGGAAGCAGTCAGCGAAGGGAGACAAAAAGATACGGGAGAGGGGCCAGATAGGCAAAGATTGGGGGGAGGATGCGGACGCCACTCAGTCTGCAGGAAGGTAGGGCGGCATTGGTTTCGTGCGCAACCGCGCATGCAGGGCGCCGCAACACCACATCCCACAGGAGGCCCAACGAGATCGCGGTGGTCTGGGGACGAACCGCCCTAACCGGTTTATCATCTGATGCCCCTGGAGGGACCCGCTTCGTCGGGTCCACACCATTTCCCCTCTCCGGCAGGCTTCCTCGGGGTTGCGCCAGCCCGGACCACCCGCGCGAGTTGGACAGTGCGGTCTTCACTATTCTCGTAGTGAAGGAGGGATGTCTTCTTCTCCCGGCAACCAGCCGATCGCTTCGCGCATAGCCTCCCTGCCGTTCATTTCCAGGAGCTCGCGCCAGTAGCGCCCTTTGGGCAGATTGGTAACGAAGGTCGTTAAGAACGCCTGTCGCCCCGCCACGTCGGGTGGCCATGTGAGAGCGCAAAGCTCCCAGGCTTGCCTCGCATTGCCGGTGTATATCAGGCTCAACATATCGTGCCTCAAACCGTCCTCCAAATAGGAGTACGCTCTTGCTGAGTCGGCAAGTGTTTCCAATTCCCTCCGGGTCATGGGAGGCTTCCGCATCAAATTCCCCGCCATGCGGTATTGCCCGTTCTGGAACTTCAAGATGATGGGATTGAAGATGGGCCCGGTCCATACACGCCCGTAGGCGTAACTGGCGTCGTCCACTTCAATCTCCAGCGCGGGGTCGGCATCGAGGTTCACGAACCGGCTGAAATGCGCGTCATCGGAATAGACAGATTGGATGTGCCGAAACTGCGAACCAAGCTCGAAAAAGTCAAGCGAGTGGCAGCAATGCATGCCTCCTGAATAACCGGTGAGAACGAGGTCCGGTATTCCATCCCCCGTAACGTCCCTGCCGATGAGTGTAGTTGTGCAGGTGTCTCCTTCGCCTCCATCAACACATGCGATCTCGATGCGGCCGCTATGGCCGGCGAAAACCCGTGTTCCGTTGCGCGTGATCTCAACAGATCCCCCGTCGTCGTATATGCCGTACCCATGTCCGTATATCTTCACCACGTAGTTGCGGAAGGACTTCCGTGCTCTCAGTTCCCCCGTTGGAACGAATTTCTGATTCTCTTCCACCCTCTGTATCGCGGATTCGAATTGACGTGGTCCCGAATACCTCCGGAACCCTCCCCACCAGTCGAGGACTGGAGAGGCGTAATCATCGGTCACGGGCACATTTCCCGAATCCGCGACGCCCGCCAGAAGCATAGTCAGGCCCCCCAACAAGCACAATTGAAGCTGCTTCATGGTTCTCCTCTCCCAGTATTCGCAAATCGTCAAGCCACCTTGGACGCAGGTCGCCCTACCTGGCTCATCACCTGGTGCCTCTGGAGGGGCCCGCTCTTCTTTGCATCGAGCCGTGCCGTGCAGGGCGGAGGTCACGACGAAGCGTGACCCACCAGCCCGGCGGACCGGAGTGTTTTTGCGAATGGACGTGCGGCGGCCTGTCTCGCTACAAGGGTTCAGTCCCCTCGTTCAGAGTCGCGGGACACGCCTGATACACGAATATCCGATCGCGGTGGCTTCCGGTCGAACCTTGAAAAAGGTCCATCGTTATTGAAGATTCGGCTCCAAACTTGAATACCAGGTTCTGCAGCCGCAGCCGAGTTACCCCCTCACCCGGGCGCGTCGCCCCAGTCGGGAACCTCGAGCCACTCGCCATCCCGCAGCGCGGATTTGTGCGCCATCGCGCCCATGGCCATGTAGCGTGCGGCCTCCCACGCGTTGATGACGGGTTGCCGGTTCTCGGCCACGGCGGTGACGAACTCGTGCACAAGGTACGGATGGCTGCCACCGTGGCCGGTGGGCGTGAAGTCCAGATGCGCCAGTTCGCTCTCCGGCGTGCCGCGATACTCCACCCGCTTGAACGCGTTCACCACTTCGGAGGGCAGCGGGTCCCGCATCTCCTCATCGGTCGGGGTCTGGCAGGTGGGCGGAGGCACGCGTCCCGCCTGCGTTCGCCCGTTGCGCCACCACATGCCGTTGCTGAAGGTGCCTGCCGTGCCGGCGATGCGGAACGTTTCGGCATCGTCCCCGAAATATCCCGGGGCTTCACGAAACTCGCAGATCCGGCACGTGGCGCCATTGCTCATCCGGTAGAATGCGACAACGTTGGAGAACTCCTGCCGCGCGAAATACGGGTCACCCGTGCGGTTGCGGAAACCGATCGCGCTTGCCTTCACGGCGTGCGCGCGCATCACGTGCACCGGTCCGCTTACCGAATGCGTGGGGTACGACATGGGGCTTCCCTTTGGTTCCGTTCCGCTTCGCGTCGTGAGCACCGTGCCCCGCGGTACCGCGCTCGGGTTTGCCGCCCGGCTTGCCGCCACGTCGCGCAGGTTGCATTGCGCGTCGACATCATGGATGTATTCGCCCTCTGCATACACGAACGTTCCGAATTCGCCCCGGTCAGCCATGCGGCGGCAGAACATCGTCTTCGGGCGGTAGACCGTGGTTTCGCCCAGCATGTACCGCATACCCGTTTTCTCGCATGTGCGGATGATCCGGTCGCACCACTCGAGAATCTCGTCGAAATCGGGCAATGAGATCACCGGAACCGCGCTGTAAACGTGTTTGCCCGCTTCCATCGCGGCGACGCACTGCGGCGCGTGGAGCTGCGGCTGCGTGATGATGGCCAGCGCGTCAAGGTCGGCAGCCAGGATGTCGTCCAGCGATGCAAACGTATCCTTCGGGTCGAACTTGTCACGGTAGAACGGGTCGTTGACGAACTTCGCGAGGGAGGCCGGGTTCAGATCGCAGAACGCAATTCTGTCCACCGCCGGATGGCTGTTGAGAAGCGGCGCGAACGCACTGCCAAACGAACCAAGACCCACGAGCCCGAGACTGATCCCCACGCGTTCCTCCTTCTGCGTTCCGTGTTGCCTGCTGAATGACCCTGCGAATTGCGCGCGAGAACTACCGTTCGGCGTCCCGCCGATTCAGATACCTACCGAAATGCCGGTCGAGCTTCGAGGTGTGGTTCACCACCCAGTCAATCAGAAGGATCTGCGCATGGAAAAGGAGGAAATTCCTGCGCGTGCGGAAGTTCTTGCGAATCTCCTCCTTGAATTTCCCGAACCTGTCCACAAAGCGCTGATGTTCGGCAACCTGCATCGGCAGGAACGGGTAGTCATACTCGGCCATCAGCTTTTCTTCCGCCGTGAAATGCTCGGCCACGTAATTGTCGAGGAACGAGATCGCGGTCCGGATTTCGGAAAGGTTGCGCGTCTTCTGGATTGCCTGCACCAGCCCCTTCACAAAATCGAACAGGGCCCGGTGCTGCTCATCTATTTCCTCGCAGCCAACGGCAACTGCCGGGTTCCACTCGATCATCAGGTCAAATTCGCCGCTGCTTTCGTGAACCCCCGTTTCCATGAAGCGTTCGCACCGCGCGCGGTAGACCTGTGCGGCAGTATCGTCGGGTGCTTCTGCCAGACACTGGGCAAGCAGCTCCATGGCAGCGGGAACCTCTTTCATGTGATACCGGGCCAACGCCTCCTCAAACAGCCCCTTGGTTCTCCGTTTCGCCTCCCGCAGGAGAGGCGGATCGGCGTCAAATACCTCATACACAGACTGCGGCTGTTCCTTCCCTTTCACCTTCACGCGGTCGACAAACCGCGTGTCGTGGTGGCCGATATTTCGCGCTCCGTAGTACGTGTGCTCGCTGATCAACAACGGTGTCCCGTAGCTTTTCGTGAGCGTTTCGATGCGCGCGGCGAGGTTGACGGCATCGCTGATAACGGTGCTTTCGAGATGGCTGCGTCCGCCAACCACTCCGAGCATCGTAAGCCCGGTGTTGAGCCCGATGCCGACCCGTATCGGAGCCTGCCCTCTCTTTCTCTTCAGGGCATTGTTGAACCCGTTGAGCCTCTGCAGCATCTCGAGGGCGCAATGGACCGCGTCATCCGGACTGGTGGGAAACAGCGCCATGACGGCATCGCCCATGTACTTGTCAATGATGCCGTTGTGCCGAACGAACACCGATTCCATACGCCGGAAATATGCGTTGATGAAGTCGAAGTTCTCGGCCGGGCTCATTCGCTCGGAAAGCGGGGTGAAGTCCCTGATATCCGAGAAGAGAATGGTCATCGTCTTTTCAACGTGGTCTCCGGGACGGACATCGGTAACGCAGCTTTTGCCCAGCAACCCGAAGGCCTCGGAGGGAATGAAACGGCGGATAGCTTCCTGCATCTCGCCGTCCAGAACATCCCGCCGTGCGACGCGTTTTTTTCGCGCCAGTTGTGTAACCGCTTTCCGTTCAGGCATGCTCGATCCCTCCCTCGTTGTCTGCGCCACAACTCACCACTCTGCAAACACCCGCCAGATGGCGCAAAAAAGAGTCCCGGAACACCGGTCCCGGCACGTTGCCGGCAAGCAACGCTGCTGCGGCGCATTCATCGCGCAAAATATACGCGAATTCCAGAACTGGACAAGCGGAACAGACTGACGTGGTCAGAATTCGGGCGTTACACGCTGCATGTCAGGTCTGCCACGAATATCTTCCGCCGCCCATCCGGACACGCGTTGAACACAATCCGGCAAAAGGACCCGTTCCATGCCGGGTGCGGGTCCACCCGCAGGGAATTCATCGGCCCTTCCACCAGCGGCATCGTGCGCATGCGCACAAGCATCGTCTCCTGCCCGCTTTCCATGTCAATCCACCGCAGCGGCGTGGTGCCGTCCCCGAATTCCGCGTACTCCCGCGTGTACGCATCGGTGAGAATGTGCCGGTTGTCCGGATGCAGCGTGGGATGGCCGCCGCCACGGATTTCCGTGTGAAACGCACGGAGGTCGGTGCCGTCATGGCGGTACGAGGCGAACCGCAGCCCGGTTCCGAACAGGTTGAGGTTCTGGATGATGTGCTCCCCGTCGGGACACCAGTTCGGGTGGTGGCCGCCCCGCGCCCATAGTTCCGCAGGCATGGCGAGTCGAATGTCACTCCCATCGGCGTTCATGGTGACCACGTGGTTTCTCCTGAATGAGCTCTCCTTGCGCCCGTACCCTTCCGCACGCCGCCAGCGGATGACGAACATCAGCCGCGTGCCCTGCGGGTTCCATTTCACGTTGAAACCGTACAGCGCACCCGATTCCCCTTCGAGAGGCCGCCTCATCTCAGGAAGCGCATCGAAAATCTCCGCGAAGGAAACCAGCAGTTCGCGTTTTCCGGTGTCCGCATGGGTGATGTAGAGCCCGTCGTGTTCGTCGGCACGGGCGTTCAACGGCAACGCGACATGCGGTGCGACTACGCCATACCCCGCCTGTGTGAGGCCGGTGCGGAGAAGGCACGGGCTCGCCAGCTTCGTGCCGTCGGGCGAGACCATGTAGACCGTGCCGTCGAGCTCCGTCCTTTCGCCCGAGAGTGGATCCAGCCGGACGGCGAACGGCCGCCAGTGCTCCACGTCCATGTCGTTGAAATACAGTTCCCGGTCACTGCGTCCCCACTGTGCCTGCGCGCCAAGCTGCGTGTCGTATCCAAACGTGGGCGCGACCACCCTCCACTCCCCGGTGAGCAGATCTACCACCACGATTTCCGCCGGTTCCCCCTCGTACGGCGGCCTGTCCTCCGTCGGCAGGCGGGTAAGCGCGACATACCTGCCGGACGGGCTGACCGGGCTCGTATCATAGAACCGGTGAATGCACCGGTCGAGAGGAGGCGGTGTGATGCACCAGACCGGTACTGCAGGGCTGAATGCCCGGTACCTTTCGAAACGTTCCGATAACCGCACCGGCGGAATAGTCACCACGTGTGACATGGCCTCCCTCCTGAGTTCGCGCATCCGGTCACCCATGCCGCGGCGGCGTCAACGTCGCCCAGGCATATCCCGTGAAACACCGAGTTCGGAATCTACAACGCCAGTGGGTTCTTCTAACCACTGAAGACTTGACCGCATACCTCCGTAAAGTTTATAATAACCTTCGCCAAGGTTATGATTCAACATATGGAGGTTCCAATGGCAGGTTTGAGACGGCGCGGTGAAGAAGTCCGCGCCTTTATCCTGGCGAATCTCAGTGACCATGAATCCGATATCGCGGCATTCACAGCGAAGCATTTCGGTATTTCCCGCACCGCAGTGATCAAGCATCTCGCCCGACTCGTCGAACAGGGCGCAGTTCTTGTGGAAGGTGAGCGACGTGGACGTCGGTATCGCCTCCATTCCGTGACAAAAGAAACGTTTCGGTATCCAATTCACGATGCGTTGGAGGAGGACGTCATCTGGAGGCAAGACCTGCGACCGCGGTTCGATGGACTTCCGCGCAATGTTCTCGAAATCTGGCAATATGGCGTAACCGAGATGCTGAACAACGCCATCGAACATTCCGAAGGTTCTGAAATTGTCATAGTCCACGTACCGAAAGGCACACGAACTGCCGTTATGATCAGCGATGATGGGGTGGGCATCTTTCGCAAAATCCAACGTGAATTCAATCTGTTGGATGAGCGCCACGCGGTTCTGGAACTGTCCAAAGGCAAGTTAACGACTGACCCCGTGGGGCATTCGGGCGAAGGCATTTTTTTCACGTCAAGGATTTTCGATTTTTTCGGCATTTTGTCGGGAGACGTCTGGTTTTCTCACAATTGCGATGAGCCCCGCGACTGGGTACTCGATACCCGGCAGCGTGCTTCCGGCACGAGTGTATTCATGGAATTGGAAAATCACTCTACGCGGACGACAAAAGACGTTTTTGACGAGTATGCATCCGACGAGGATTACCGTTTTGATAAGACCGTTGTGTCGGCTCGATTGGCGCGGTACGGGGACGAATCGCTGGTTTCCCGCTCTCAGGCCCGTCGTGTTCTCGCGCGCGTTGAAAAGTTCCGCACCGTGGTGTTGGATTTCGAAGGCGTCAGCATCATAGGTCAGGCTTTCGCCGACGAGGTGTTCCGCGTCTTCAAGCGTGCGAACCCAGAGGTCCAGATTATCCCAATCAATACGAATCCCGATGTTGCCCGGATGATCTGTCGGGCGTCGGCGCACGCAGCAACTTGATTGTTCGCTGTGTGCAACCCACCGCGCGGATTTGAGGTTGCTACGCATCCGCCTCCCACAAGCCTGGAACTGCCTCCTTCCAGATATCCACCGGGACATCGTTTGTCCGTGATGGCCCCGGCGTGGACCGCCCGGCGGATACCTGCTCTTCCAGTGCCCTCACAAGCTGCGCAACCAGTTCAGGGCGCGCCGCCTGAAGGTTGTTTTGTTCGCCGGGGTCCGCATCCATGTCATAGAGCTGAACCGGCGGGAGGCCCTTTTCCGCCGCGGTTCTGTCATTCGGTTCGGTCCAGCCGCCCGACCCCGGGCAGAGCACCAACTTCCACCTCCCGTCGCGGATGGCGAATTTGCCTTCGATCGAGTGGTGGACTACGTACCGGCGCACGGGGTGGTTTTCGCCCCGAAGGAGGGGCACGATGCTGACGCTGTCCTCCCCGGCGTCACCGGGCAGACCGGTTTCCAGCATGTCGGCACACGTCGCCAGCAGGTCAGACAGGCACACCAGTTGATCGCACGCGCTCCCGGGTTCGGTAATACCGGGCCAGCGGACGATGTACGGGATTCGGTGGCCGCCGTCCCACGCGTCCGATTTGTATCCCCGGTAGTGCGCGCTCGGAAAATGGCCCTTCGCCTCCAGATCCTTCACGCCGATGTAGTGCGCACAGCCGTTGTCGCTGGCGAACATGACGATGGTGTTGTCCTCAACGCCGTTGTCTTCAATCGCCTTCAGAACGCGTCCCACGATGGCGTCGGTCTCCATGACGAAATCGGCGTAGAGGTTCAACCCGCTCCTGCCTTTCCATTCCTCGTTCACCGCCAGCGGCGTGTGGGGTGAGGTGAGCGGCATGTAGAGGAAAAACGGTCGCTCGGTCCGCGCGTGTTCGGAGATGAGGTTTTCCGCGCGCCGGCCGAATTCAGGCAGAAGCTGTTCGAAATACCACCCGGCACGCGCTGGCCCGGGGATGCTGGCCTGGTTGTTCGTAAGAAGGCGGGCGGGCAGGAATTCGGAGGGAATTCCCACCGTGCGATCGTTTTCGATGTAGCAGTACGGCGGCCAGTTGGGGACA
>ERZ795052.4601-NODE-4601-length-14122-cov-4.227341_pt1 | contig 14122 bp, 18 predicted proteins | sample MGYA00375136_ERZ795052 | MGnify/ENA primary metagenome ERZ795052 (study PRJEB30181, sample SAMN05720156) | activated sludge metagenome | isolation source: Anaerobic digester | place: Japan | collected 2015-05-26 ... | reverse complement strand
CCTACACTCCAAAGGAAGATTGTACTGAACCATGTGCAGGAGGTGACTGTCCTGACCCAATCGTGGACTGTGAAGTTCATACAAAGTCACTTATCGACCTTATTAATAACCACACAGAACTTCGTAAGTTTGGTGTAACTGCAAAGTATGTAAGCAGCACTTACAGCACTGGTACTCCAAACATGACAAAGTATTGTCTGACTCTTTGTGACAATGGTGATGCACAAGCTCTTAACGCTGTTAAGGCTCAAGCTCCTGTTGGCGTAAATGTAGTAAGAACAAGCCGTGTAGGTAGCCAGTCTACTTACCAGTTCTGCCAAGCTGATGGTGCTACTGCTCCTTCTGCTTTCCAGCAAAGCGGTTCTGTTCTACAGGCAGTGTGTGAAGATTGTCCAGCAGACAGCTACCTTGTACCTGCTAAGGATGTATTCCTTATCAAGCGTCCAATCGTAGATGATGATGATTTCTCAACTGCTGCAACAAGAGATGCATATGCCAACACCGTATGGCAAGATTATGCAACTCAGGAGTCTATAACTACTTCTACATCAACTACTTCTACAACTACAGCTGCTGGTACAGCTAACCCTGATGCAGTATTTATTGCTCAGGATGGTGCCGTAGCACTTGTGAAAGTTAAGTTTGTTGCTGGAACAGTTCTTGACCCCGCAATTGGAACCGATATCATCGAGTTCTCTCATACAGAACCTGCAGTTTGTGTGTTCGATACACCTGTAGCTGTAGCTTGGGAAACTTGTGGTACTGGTATCAGTTCAACTAGAAAACTTCGTATCAAGAATATCAGCCGTCCTGATTGTGATGCTGATGGTGATAGACTTACAGATATTGAAGCAGCTCTTGCTGGAGTAGTTGGTATCAAACTGAATACCCTTACTCTTGAAGCTGGTAGTGCATGTAAAGATGACTACACAGTTGAACAAGATTCTGTAGATTGTCTTGACGAAGGTTGTTTAACAAGCAACGTAACATTTACTTATGACGATTTACCTGCATTCGAGAACGAAAGCTGGGTAGTTGTACCTCCTACACACGTAGACGAGCCAACAAGAAAGTGTGGTATCCGTGTAACAGCTGGTTACATTGACCCTAAATTTGGTGAGTGCTCATTCAATCCTATGGATTACTATGAGACCGAGCCAATTAAGATGGAAGTTTCTCTTCTTGGTGAGGATGATGACAGATGTGATGTTGCACTGTGGCCAACCGTGTCTCAAACAAGAATTGGTAGAGTTTCACGTCAAAGCGGAGAGTACGTGGTAAGAGAGCTTATCATGAAGACTGATGCTTACCTGAAGCATGTACGCCAGTTCAGCCTTGAGCCAAGAATGAGAGAAGCATTTGATATGAACCTTCTTGGAAGTGTTGATAAGAATGCCTTCTACAACCTGTACTATGTACGCTTTAAGGCTTCATATGGACATTCATTCAGAAAGAACGAGCAAGAAACATTCACAGCAGTATTTGCCTTCAAGGAAGGAGACCCTGCAGCAGCTCAATTTGAGAGCAATGTACTGGATGTTCTTACCGCTAAATCTGGTGTTCATCTTCATGTGAACGAAGCAAATATAGGTGGTAGCAGCGGAATGCAATCCTAAGCACTCCTAATATAAATCACAAAAGGTGAGTAGGGCAGAGTCTCTGCTCACCTTTTTGATTTTAACCTATAAAATTATTTTAATTTCTCGCATTTTTTAATTATATTGTACTGTGAATAGAACTGAATTATCCTTAGAAGTATCAAAAACTCATAACCTAAAAACTATGAGGCTTTTTGATACCTCTAAATATTGTGACGAAGATGTGATAGAGAATTACCTTATCGAGGTACTTCCTGTTAACAAATCTTCTTGGGTTGTGTTTTATGTACAGAAGAACTTTTCTTTAACATTAAACTCTTCAAATCTTGGGTATAAGAAAGTATCTAATACTGAGGAGTTAGTGGATTTACCAGATGGTATATATGAAATAAAACAGTCATATAAACCAAATATCCATACACTTGCACACTATTACCATCTTAGAACAACTGCACTTACCTTAAAATATGTTGAGTTACTATGTAACCACTTTAATGATGAGTGTAAGAAAGATGAAAGAGTATATATGGCTGAAACTCAACATCTTATAAAGATTAAACAATATATCGAGGCAGCAGAGTATATGGTGAGTGAAAAACATGACAAAGAGTGTGGTATAGGATTATATAATCAGGCTGTAGAACTGATAAAAAAATTTGAAAATGAATGTGGGTGTAGATAAATTAAAGGATAAATTTTTAAATAGGGTAAATACACTTTATAATCAAGAGGTATATTTTGTTGATACGTGTGTTACTTTTCCTGAAAAATATCCCTTAACTGGTTACATAACAGACTTACAACTACAAATCTTTTTTGAAGAGAACAATAAGATAATATTAAACGGAACCTGTCTCAAATATTGCGATAAGGATAGTAAAAGAAAAATTAAACTTATTAATATATCTGATGAGGTTGGAAGCCCTGATATAAATCTGATTAATAATTATGTTATTGAGGATAAGTGGGAAAAAACTGATTGGTAATGGTGACACAATATAAAATAAAGGATTATAGAGTAAATACTCTTCCTGCAAAACCAGAACCAAATTCCCGATATTATGTTCCTAATGGTAATGGAACTGATGTAGATTTATATATTACAGATTTAGGAGGTAATTACCATAAAGTAAATCCAATTCAGACTATATCCTCCTCATATGAGGAAGTTACAGAAGAATTATTAGGTACAATTAATGGTAGTAATGCTACATTTACTACTACTCAGAATTTTGACTCTGATACAACAATTGTGTTCATAAATGGCGTAAAACAGAAGAAGCCAACTCACTATAATACTTTTGGTACAAATACAATAATGTTTTCTGATTCACCCCAAGTTGGTGATATTTTGGAAATCAATTACGTAAAATTATAATATGGCCACTACTCAAATAGTACAGAGACAGATTGCAGATGGTGCAATAAATGATGCCAAAGTTCAGGCAGGTGCAGCTATTGCTACATCTAAATTAGCTGACGGTTCTAACTTTATAAATAGAGACGGTTCTATCGCAATGACTGGTGCTCTTAACATGGGTTCCCAGTTGATTACAAATGTACTAACGCCGTCATCTGGCACTGATGCTGCAAACAAGAACTATGTTGACACAGCAATAAGTAGTTTGAATTCATTGTTTGATTCAAAGGGTTCTGTAAGAGTTGCTACTACAGCAGCAGGCACTCTTGCAACAAGCTTTGAGAATGGTGATAGTGTAGATGGCATTGTGCTTGCTACAGGTGATAGAATCTTGATTAAAGACCAATCATCACAAGCTGAAAATGGTATTTATACAGTAAATGCTTCTGGAGCCCCTACTCGTTCTACCGATATGAATGACTGGACAGAAGTTCCCGGTGCATTTGTTGCAGTAGAAGAGGGTACCTCTAATGCAGATACTGTTTGGCTTTGTACCTCTAATCAAGGTGGTACTTTAGGAACAACAGCTATTACTTGGCAACAAATTCCTACTTCAGCAGGTTTATCTAACACAAACTTTGTTGATAAAGAAATCCCAACAGGTGCTATAAATGGTGCAAATACAGCATTTACATTAGCAAACAGTCCAGTAGCTGGTTCTGAACACGTATATTTAAATGGTATATTACAGGAAAGTGGTGCAGGAAATGACTACACTATTTCTGGTGCAAACATAACAATGCTTACTGCACCATTAACTGGTGAAAAGTTAAGAGTGAGTTATAGAAAATAATAATCGATGCCTGAAACAAAAGTAGCAGATAGACAGTTATTTACATCTCCCGGTGGAGGAGGTTTACCTGCTGGAAATAATGGTGAGGTACAATTCAATGATAGTGGTGCTTTTGGTGGTGCTGCTAATGTTGAGATTGATGGAGGTAATTTAAAACTCGTTTCTACCTCTGACCCTTCAGCACCTACAGGAGGATTATTATTATACTCCAAATCAGTAGCAGGAAGACATCTCCCAAAGATTATTGGGCCTGCTGGAATAGATACTATTCTACAAGTAGGTTTACATGGTAATTCTGTTTTTATGGTTGCCCCTTCATCTGGTACTACAACACCCACAGTATGGGGAGGAACTTTAAATACTACAGCTACTATATCGTTGCAGTTTACAACAGGTTCATCTAACAAATGGCAGTCTACTTCCAGAAAAAGATTTCAAACATCTACAACTGCAGGTAACGCTTCTGGTATGAGGACAGCTTATACCCAATGGTTTAGAGGTAATGCTGCTGGATTTGGTGGATTCTTTTTTAGATGTCAATTAGGTGCACAAATCAACTTGAATGGTGGTCAGAAGTTTGTAGGTTTATGTGCATCAACTGGTGTTTTAGCAGGAGAACCCTCTGCGCTAACTAATATGTGTGGAATGGGTTATGATTCTACAGATGCAAGTACTGGTAACTGGTTCTTTATGAGAAACGATGGTTCAGGTACTGCCACAAAAGTGGATTTGGGTGTTAATGCAGCAAGAGGAACAACCCAAGGATGGGATTTGATAATGTTTATGGCACCTAATGGTTCTAATTTATATGTAAGAATAGTCAATATTTCTACAGATACAGTAGTATTAGATACAAGTTATAATACAGACCTTCCTGCTGTGAATACTGGTATGGCATTTAAAGCGGATGTTAGGAATGGAGCAGTTGCTGCTGCAGATAATTTGGAGATAGCAAAGGTTTATATAGAAACCGATTATTAATATTTACTTTGTAAACATGAAAAAAGTTCAAAACTGTGTAGTTGAAAACTGTATTCCTACTCCTTCTTCTTGTGTAGAATGGAATGGAGGGTCAATTGACTATCTAGGAATATGTGATGGAGACTCGCTTAATACTTTGATTTGGGAAATAATCACAAAACTGCAGGATATTGCAGGTGAAGATTTGTCCCAATTCGATATAGATGCTTTACTGGATATCTGTAATCAGCAAGCTCCAAATGAGATTACTATTATCTCAATTCTTAATTTACTTAAGAATAATCAGGTATGTCTAAAAGACTATATAGATAACCTAAACGATAGGTTAAATGAGTTATTCTCAGAAAGTCAGGTAAACGTAAACTTAAAGTGTTATGCTGAATTTGACAATCTTGGTAACCCACTTTCTATTACAAGAGAGCAGTTAGACCAGTTAGTTATTGATAATCTCTGCAATCACAAAGACAGAATTGAGACTCTTGAGGGAAAAGTGGTATCACTTCAATCTCAGATAGACAATATAGATATAAATCCAGCAGTAGATGAACCAGAGTTTGCTACATGTATAGATGCAGCTATTAAGCCAACTTCTGGACAAACAGTCTCTATTGCAAATGCTTTATGTGACTTAAGAGATGCAACTGGTGATGAAACAGATATTACATCTGCTTTGGGCAGCACTCCTGCAGATATGAATGCAGAGTTTGGATTGCTTCCCGGTTGGATAGTTAATCCTCAAAACTGGGCAGAAAACTATAATAATCTTCTTATAGCATTTGGTAATGTTTGGCAGAGAGTTAAGACAATAGAAATGACATGTTGTGCACTTTCTTGTGAAGATATCAAGCTTGGATTCAGTGCTGTATACAACGAAGATGGAGATGGAATAATCATCAGCTTTACTTACGGTGCTGGTACAGTTATTCCTGCCGGATTTACTGACGGAGGAAGTTATGGTACAATAACTGATATAGACGGAAATGTTGTTGACTTTAACATAACTATAGGAAATAACTCACAGGAAGAGGTAATTATAGCTGGATTAAATACTACAGGAGAGCTTACTATCAGTATTACAGCAATTCTCGGAACAGGTTCACTTACTTGTCAGAAGTGTCTTTCTAAGAAAGTTAATAAAGCTTCTTGTAACTATTGTGAAATTTGTGCAACTGGTGCAGAAGGTTCTTCAGTTGTTATTGTGTATGAGTCATCTAAGACATCATCTATAATAGAAAATGCAGCAGCACTTTCTACAACTACAACAACATCTTCTACAACAACTACAACAACAGCTGCACCATAAATAAACTAACATGGCAACACCTAGTACATCGTCTTATAAAACAGCAGTATTAAAACCGGGAGAGTGTATAATTCTTCCAGAAGGGGCAACTATTTCATCTGTGATACTCGATGGAGCAGCATCTGTTACATCTACTTGCGGAGAACTTCCAACGCCATCTACATATAAATGTGGTTATTTCTTTATTATATTAGATGCAGATGATAATGCTGGACATTCTATGGATATGGATACAAAGTATGTATCAATTAAAGTCGGAGGAAATACATATCTTATAAATGAGCCAATTTTATATGGAGATGCAAATTCTCCAACTCCAACATCTGTTGCTACCTTAAATGTTCATATTACAGACTTAGTATTATTTGAATTCAAAGCTGTAACAGAGAATGAGGTTACATCTAGAACTCATATTCATTTATACTTTAAGGTACCGGAGATTCTATTTGATACAGTAGAATTGAAGATAGATAATAGAGGCGTTGGTAGCTATATGTATCTGAAACCACTAGTAGAAACATGTGATAATTATCCAACCCCTGCATAATTTTTAACGAATAAAATAAAATAAAATGGCTTGTCCTGAAGTAAATCCTTGCGACCCTTGTAATGAATATGATAACTGTGGTTGTCTTAATCCTACTACATTTGGGTGCGTAACAACAAATAAAGCAAGAGAGTGCATTGGCACTGTATCTGGAGAGGACGGAGAAAGCGTTCTTGATAAGATAGAGGAAAAGGTATGTAATATTGGAAAAGTTATCATTGATGATAATGATACTTGTCCTGAAGGTCTTTTTGATAAACTAGAAGCTGGTCTTAATATATCTTTAACACAATCAGGTACTGGATGTGATAAAAAGATAAGAATTGATGCTACTGAAGGTGGTGTTCCAGTAGACGTAAATGTAAAAATATCTACAGATGACACAACAAGTGGATATCTATATGATAAAATACAAACAGGAACATATCTCACAAAATCAATAGTATCACCTGCGGGTAATGAAAAGCTAAGATTAGATGTAGTACCATCTACTTTGATTTCATCTGATTTAGGAAATCAACTTGGTTTAGGTGGAGATGGAAAATTAGTTACCCTATATACTGCCCCTGATGGTAGTGAGACGCAGTTAATTGCTGGTACAGGTACCACTGTTAGTGGTTCTGGTACATTAGTTGACCCATATATAGTATCAACTAATGCATCTATTCAGGTAGCTCGTCCATGTTTTGATGGTATTTGGAGAAATATTACACTTGTAGCAACAGGTAATCCTAGTGTTACATACATGTCTGGTGCTCCTCAATATCGTTATCGTTTTGACGGAACTATTGAGTTCAGAGGCTCTGCTACATATCAAGTAGCTTTTGGTAATAATGTATCTGCATCCAGAAAGTTCACAATTACAGCTGGTAATATACCAACTACATGTTTGACTCTTGGTGAACAAGCTGGTACAATTGATTTAAAATCAATCACTTATATAGAAAGTGCAGGTCAGATGTACAATTATATCATAAGAAAAGCTACTCAGAATATAGTACTGGAATTCCAGTCTTCATTTACTGCAGCTACAAACAAAACAATAGTAGTAAACTTTGAAGGAGCTGTAAGTCATCCCCTAATATAATTTGGACTTCAAATATAAAACCTCGGTTGTTGGTTCTCCGAGCATGTTTTAAGGGGATATGTCTATATCCCCTTTTATTTTTAACTCTTAAAACTTAATTATATGAAAAAGCTTTACGGTGGTGGTTGTGGATGTGGAGGTAAAAAATAATTCCACATTTCTAAAGAAAAATTTGGTTAGTAAAATAATTTGTCGTATATTTGCTATATGAAATTACAACGTACACATACACAGTGGTTTACCTGCCCCCAGTGCCCATGCACAGGAGAGGGGTGTTGTGTATGTATACTAAACTAAAAACAGTCAGAGGTATAAATATACAACCCCATCCCAAAAAGATGGGGTTTTCTTTTTCGAGTGGTAGTTCAGTTGGTAGAATGCGTGCTTTAGAAAAGTAGTTGAGAAAATAAATTTGGAAATCCAAAACTTTTTTCTTAACTTTGTGATATGAAAACCTTAATACTATGTAGCCATTGCGGAAATTCTTTTGAAGCAGAAAACAAATATATTAATTATAGTAAGAAAAAAGGATGGAATTTATATTGCTCGGAGAATTGTAAATTTGCAGGAAAGAAAAAATCTGAGGTATGTAATTGTCATACCTGTGGAAAATCTGTGATTAAAACACCATCCTCTAAAAAGAGGTCAATAAGTGGAAAGGTTTTCTGCAGTAGAAAATGTTCTACAATATTTACTAATTCTGAATATAAAACAGGAGAAAGGCATCCTAATTATAATAATGGATTATCTTCTTATAGACAAAGAAAATTAAGAAGTGGCAATAACAAGTGCGAAGATTGTGGAAACTCTGATATAAGAGTATTAGAGGTTCACCATAGAGATGAAAATAGAAAGAATAACTCTCTTGAAAATTTAGCAATTCTTTGTGCTAATTGTCACAGAATAAGACATTTCGAGAATGTGGTGTAATGGTAGCACTCTAAGTTTGGGACTTAGGAGAGCCGTTCGAATCGGACATTTTCGACTGAGTGGTTCGAGTCCAGTCCACTCGACACAAGCCTGAGTAGCTTTAACTGGTAGAGCAGCTGCCTTGTAAGCAGACGGTTGCAGGTTCGAGTCCTGTCTTAGGCTCATGTCAAGTGTGTGGATATAATAAATGTCTTAGGTCATTAGAGTTTCATCATCTAGACCCTTTACAAAAAGATTTTACAATATCTGGAAATCTCAAAAGAATTAAGAGAGAAAAAGTAATAAAAGAGCTAGAAAAATGCATATTAGTATGTTCTAACTGTCATGGAGAAATACATGATGGATTAATAAGAGTAGATACCAGAGAGGATTAATGGCTCAGACTGCAAATCTGTTGATTTCGGGAGTTCGAATCTCCCTCTACTCTCATAATGGTAAGTTAGCAAAGATGGTCTATGCGGAGGACTGAAAATCCTTAGATAGTGGTTCGATACCACTACTTACCACAACATACGGGTGCTCAAGGCTGGCGTGATAAACCGTCTCCAAAACGGTGACTTGGGGAATCGTTCTCTCCCACCCGTGCATATTTCCAAGTAGGATAATGGTATTCCGTCAGATTTTGGCTCTGAAAATTCTAGGTTCGACCCCTAGCTTGGAAACTGGTGTCTATAGCTTAACTGGATAGAGCCCCTGATTGTGGCTCAGGGTTGTGCCGATTCGAGTTCGGTTAGACACCCCACTGCTCCCATAGCTTAACTGAATAAAGCATTTGGCTACGGACCAAAAGACTAAAGGTTTGAATCCTTTTGGGAGTACATTAACAATTTATTAGGATATATATGTCGTATATTTGTGTATGCAATTCAATCCAAACTCAAACGAATATCTTAGTAAATTTGAACCTAAGACATGGGATGAAATAAAAGAACAACCATCTCATGATAATATATGGGTAAAAGACCCAGAAAAGCTTCTTAAACTTGAGAATGTGATGGGGGTATGGTCTCAACTTCAAGAGCCATCTAGGCAGATAACCCTAATGACAGGTAGGGGTGGAATGGAACTCATTCAGAAGGCAATGAAAGAAATGTTTGAAAAAGAGCAAGAAAAATTTGGAAATTAGAAAATTAGTTCGTATATTTGTATTCGTAAAAACATTAAACAGCAGATGTACTTATTTTATATGATAGCGGATAATGGAGATGTGAGAGGCATTGAGAAAAATGGCTCCGGGTTTCCTATGTCTGTTGTCTAAGTAGAAACAAATACCAACTGATTAGAAGCCCGGAGCCCATAAAAGGGCTCCTTTTTTATTTATGGAAATTTGGAAATCAATACCTATCAAAGAACTTGAAAACTATGAAATTTCTGACATGGGAAATGTTAGACATCGAAAGCATCTTAAGAAAATTAAGTTTGGTAATATCAGAGGTCATCTGACCTTTAGATATAAACCGGGTAATATGCCCTTGTAGCTTGAAGGCCAAGCAATAGACTTTTAATCTATGGTCCTCAGTTCGATTCTGAGCAGGGGCACAAAAAATAAACGTCGAAGGACAATTATGAAAAATAATGACAAAAAATCAGCTCAATTAGGCATGCCGCATGGTACTGCTAGTGGAAGATTACGCAAAAGTATAATCTTCAAATTATTGAAAGAATCAGTCCAGAATTTCTGTTTCCAATGTGGAGGAGAGATAGAGTCAGAAAAGGAGTTAAGTATTGAACATAAAATTCCATACTTAGATTCAGAAGACCCCAAAAAACTATTCTTCGATTTGGATAATATAGCTTTCTCACATCTTGAATGTAATGTAGGTGCAGCTAGAAGAAAACCACAGAGTCACCCATCTGTAAAATCTTATGATAGAGGATGTAGGTGTAAAGAATGTACAATGTTAGCAACACAAAAGGTTGCAGCTACAAGAAAGAGAAGAAAGCAAAGAGATGCTCTCAAAGCTCATGTGGAAGAAGCTACCGGCTCTTAACCGGAAGGATGTGAGTTCGAACCTCACTGGGAGCACATATAGAGGATTAGCTCAGTTGGAAGAGCTTCGGTGTTACATACCGAGTATGCACCTGTTCGAATCGGGTATCCTCTACCATGTCCTTGTAGCTCAACTGGATAGAGCACTTGCCTTCTAAGCAAGGGGTTATAAGTTCGAATCTTATCAGGGATACAGGTCAGTTACCCTTCTGTGTGGAGTTAAAAAGGGAAAAAGGACGATTAGCTCAGAGGCAGAGCGGTATCCTGTTAAGATACGGGTCGGGATTTCGAAATTCCCATCGTCCTCATATTGAGGGATGCAGCAGTGGTAGCTGGCAGGTCTCATAAGCCTCGCAGTCGTGGGTTCGAGTCCCACTCCCTCAACAAAATTTGGTCATTATTTATAATCTCCATACATTTGTATATGGAAAGATATTTTCGGACAGAGGATGGTAAGATGGTAAATGTCATAGAACACACTTTGGAACAAATAGAAAAGTGGCCAAATCTTAAAATCTATATAGCAACTGATAGTCAGGATTCAGGAAAAGAATCAAAGTATGCTACAGTAGTTGTATATAGATATGGAACAAGAGGAGCACACTATATTTACTTCAAGGATGCAGTTCCAAGAAGAGATATGTTTACTCGTCTTTATGATGAAGCTGTTCGTACAATAGAGACTGCTCAAATGATTGATAGTGAGATACCTGTATCATTTGCAGCTCTTGAGTTTGACTATAATACTTTACCTAAGTGGGCAAGTAATAAGCTTGTATCCTCAATAAGAGGATGGGTAAAGGGATTAAATTATAACTTTGTATTTAAGAATACAGGAAATGACATCATGATAGCTGCAAAGGCAGCAGACCATGTATGTAGAAGGTAAGCAGTAGTAGTGCTAATGGTAACACGCCAGCCTTCCACGCTGGATTTGAGAGTTCGAGTCTCTTCTACTGCTCATAAGCCCGAAGTACAAGGGAACGAAGATAGAGTAACTCCTCTGGAAACATGAAACTCTCTAAATCGTAGGTTAGCACAGTTTGAAGGTCTGGGGATATTGTTTAAAACCTTCAATTGCAGCAATAGCTCAATTGGTAGAGCGTGACCTTGCCAAGGTTAAGGTTGCAGGTTCGAGACCTGTTTGCTGCTCATATGCTCCTGTGGACAAGTTGGTTAAGTCACTTGCCTTTCACGCAAGTCATCGTGGGTTCGAGCCCCATCAGGAGTACATAAGGAACCATGGTCGAATTGGTTACGATTCCACCCTGTCACGGTGCGAGATTGCGGGTTCGAGTCCCGTTGGTTCCGCCAATCAACTGCATACAACCAGAGCATGACTTGGATGGTGATGAGGGGTCCAGTTGATATACGCTCCCATAGCTTAATGGTGAAAGCAGAAGTCTTATACACTTAAGAGTTCCAGTTCGAGTCTGGATGGGAGTACATACGCTCATATAGTTTAATTGGTTAAAGCACCTGTCTGATACGCAGGGGAGTCCAAGTTCGAGTCTTGGTATGAGTACATGGGAAACTATAATTTCAAGCAAGACTTGAAAGCTTCAGAGATATCAGAAAATAAGGTTTGTGATTATCTAAGAAGCAGAGGGTGTGAGAATATACACACCAACAATAATTATAAATACGATATATCTTTTGAAAAAGATGGTAAGACCTACCTTCTAGAAGTTAAAGAGGATATGCAATTTCAGAAGACTGGAAATGTAGCAATAGAGCTACAGAGTAGAGGAAAAGCTTCTGGTATATGTACCTCAGAATCACATATATGGTGCTACCTTTTAGGAGAAGAAATGTGGTTTGCTAAGACACCAGATATCCGTTTATTCCTTATCCAACATTGGGATAGATTTAGACGTGTAAATGGAGGGGATGAGGGTACTTCCTTAGTAGCTTTAGTTAAACTATCTGATTTTAAGGATATATTCAAATTGGGGTTGAAGTTCTAGTGGATGAACACGAGCTTTGCAAGCTTGAGGAGTAAAAATACTTTGGGAAAAGTTTGGTTATTCCGCAAATATTTCGTATATTGTACCTATGAGAAAGAAAGTACAGACGGAATGTTTTAAGTGCAAAAAGGTTTTTCAGAAAGATGAATCTGAGGTAAAAAGAAATGCTAAACTTGGACGACATAATTTCTGTTCATTAAGCTGTGCCTCAAATCACAACCACCCTGTTGTTATTAAGGAATCGAATGTAGAGTGTGCCTTCTGCAAGAAGTCATTCTATAAAAATGATAGTAGAAAAAAGAACTCTAAATCTGGTGTCTATTTCTGTAGTAGAAAATGCAAGGATGAGGCACAGAAAGTGGAAAATGGATTCACTTTTCTTCATCCCTCTCATTATAAGGATGGAAATTCTGAATATAGAAAGAAAGCATTGGAAAAATTACCAAATAAGTGTAGTATTTGTGGGTACGACAAATATATAGAGATTTTACAGGTTCATCACAAAGATAGAGATAGGACAAATGGGAATATAGATAACTTAGAGATACTATGTCCTAATTGTCATGAGGAGGAACACTTATTATCTTGTGATGGAAGATATAAAAAGAAAGGGGTTACATGTTCCAAGGCTGGCGAGGAAGTTTTGCAAACTTCCTGAGAAGAGTTCGATTCTCTTTAGCTCCACTAAATGGATTCGAGTTCCACCAGTTCCACAAAAATAAATTTGGTTATTCCAAAATAATGTTGTATATTTGTACTCTAATGAAGAAAAATTTATCATATTATTCCAGTCTATTATCACTCTTGAGTAATACTCAGGCTGGGGAAGGTATGTAAGCAGCTCTTTAGAGAGTATCTAAAGATTGACCCCAGCAGAAATGTTGGGGTTTCGTTTTTATATAATTTGAATAAAAATTTGGTAAACTGGTAGAGTTTTTGTATATTTATACAAACAAGTATACCAATGAGAAATAGTTACACAAAAGAAAATCTTGAATTTGCAATTAAAGAAAGTGAAAGTTGGGCTGATGTATGTAGAAAGATGGGAGTAAAGCCTTCTACTGGTGCACAGACGTATCTTACAAAAAGAGCAAAAAACTTTGAAATAGATATATCTCATTTCAAAGGTCAAGCTCATAGAAAAGGAAAAACTTTTAAAAAGAAGAATGCTATAGACTATTGTTTTAAAGGAAGTAAGGAACCATCTGATAGGTTAAAGAAAAAACTTATTCGAGATGGAATAAAAGAATCAAAGTGTGAAAAATGTGGAATTCAAAAATGGTATGATGAAGATTTACATCTTGAATTAGACCATAAAGATAGTGACCATTATAATAATGAATTAAGCAATTTACAAATTCTTTGTCCAAACTGTCATGCAGTTGAGACAAGAAAAAGGCTCCGTGACGGGAATTAGGAATACCTTTCTGACTTAGAATCAGAAGCTTGTCAGTTCGAGTCTGACCGGAGTTACAAGTATTAGTTTGAATCTGACAAGCCTGTGTG
>ERZ795052.4592-NODE-4592-length-14133-cov-7.428470_pt1 | contig 14133 bp, 9 predicted proteins | sample MGYA00375136_ERZ795052 | MGnify/ENA primary metagenome ERZ795052 (study PRJEB30181, sample SAMN05720156) | activated sludge metagenome | isolation source: Anaerobic digester | place: Japan | collected 2015-05-26 ... | reverse complement strand
TGAAAGTACAATACATAAAAATTGAAAGTACAATACATAAAAATTGAAAGTACAATACATAAAAATTGAAAGTACAAATTTTTTAATAGAATTTATTGGTATTAGGTAAAGAATACAAAGGATTTTTTATGAAAATTAAGACATTATTATGTCAACTATTACAATTTATTATTGGTGTAACTATTCTTGCTATAACTGTTTATTTTTATCTACAACAAACAAATAGTAGAGAGCAATTCCAAAGACAACGCGGTGGGAGTATCCCACTAGTCAACATTGCCCCTGTAAAAATGATGAGAATTAACCAGTCCATTGAAAGTATTGGAACAGGTTATGCAAAAGAATCTGTCGATATTAGTTCCAATGTAACAGAAAAAGTCACAGGTGTATTTTTTGAAGATGGACAATATGTTAAAGAAGGCGACGTTCTTGTTCAATTAAATGATGCTCAATATCAAGCTGAACTTGTACAAGCTGAAGTAGAGTTAGAAGAACAAGAACGAGAATTTCTACGAATTTCAAAATTAAGTGAAAGTCGATCGATTTCTAAAAAAGAATATACAGTAAGTCAAACTGCTGTTGCAAAGGCACAAACTGTGATTGATATGGTCAAGTATCAAATCAACAACCGCAGAATTGTAGCTCCTTTTACTGGGAAATTAGGAATGCGTAATGTAAGTATGGGTGATTTGGTCACTCCTGGAAAAACAATCACAACGATTGATGATGTAAGTGAAATTAAAATTTCATTTAAAGTTGCAGAAAAATATTTTTATAAAATTCATAATGGTTTGCAAGTTCGTTTGATTAGTTCAGCCTATCCTGGTACTGTTTTTTTAGGTAGAATCAGTGCTGTTTCACCTCGAATTGATCCTCTCACTCGTAGTGTTTCTGTTCGTGCTCTAGTGAAAAACGATGCACGAAAATTAGCTCCTGGGATGTTGTTTATTGTACAATTGAACCTTGGAAAATATAATGCCATTATGATTCCTGAAAAAGCTATATTAAGTATTGGGGAAATGCAATATGTATTTGTATACCACAAACGTTCTCAAACAGTCAAACGAACACAAGTGAGTCTGGGAATGCGTAGCAATGGATATGTTGAAATTCAAAAAGGATTAAAATCAGGACAATATATTGTCACAGATGGCGTTTTAAAACTCGTAGATGGAATGCAAATTCGTTTAGAAGATGATGAAAAAGAAAAGTCAGAAAAAAAAGAAACCTCCCAAAAGGAGGACAATAGATGAATTTTTACAAAATAGCAGTTGCCAGACCTGTAGCAATGACTGTACTCATGCTCATTATTATAGTCTTTGGGGTAATTGGATTGTCAAGAATTTCTGTACGCGAGTATCCTGATATTGATGTTCCAACGATCAACATTCGCACCTTATATGATGGTGCATCAGCAAGCGTTGTAGAATCAAAAATTACACAAATTATTGAAAGTGCAGTTTCGGGAGTAGAAGGGCTAGAATCTATTGAATCACAAAGTTCAGATGGTCAATCAAGAATCACTTTGGAATTTGATATTAATCGGGACATAGATATTGCGGCAAATGACGTTCGGGATAAAGTAAGTCGCATTGCCCAAAGATTGCCTGATGAAGCAGACACTCCTGTTGTAGCAAAATATGATGCTGCTGGTTTTCCTGTGATGATTATTTGTTTTACAAGCGATAATCTTTCTAGAATGGAACTTTCAGATTATTTAGACCGCTATATAGTGGATCGTTTTTCTGTATTAGAAGGTGTTGCAGAAAGCATGATTTTAGGTATCCAAGAACAATCTATGCGTGTTTGGCTCAATCGAACCAATATGGCAGCTCGCAATATCACAGTTAGTGACATTGAAACAGCTTTGAAAGCAGAAAATGTAGAATATCCTGGTGGACGTATTGAATCAAAAGACCGTGAATTTACTGTGCGTATTACACGACAATACCACACAGTAGAAGATTTTAAAAATATGGTGATTAAGAAAATCGGAGAAGACAATTATATTCGATTGCAAGATGTTGCCAATGTAGAAATTGGTCCTAGAAATCAACGACAAATTTTCACCTCCAATGGCGTGCCTATGGTTGGTTTAGGCATTAATAAACAGTCTACTGCCAATACTTTAAGCGTTGTAGCAGCAGCAAAAAAATTAATGAAAGAATTAGAACCAGATTTGCCAGAAGGCATGAAAATGGAAATTTTGCGTGATGATTCTATTTTTATACAAGCTTCTATTGATGAAGTAAAAAGTTCGCTACTCATTTCTAGTATCATTGTTGTTTTTGTTATTTTTCTATTTTTAGGAAATTTAAAAACTTCTCTTATTCCTACTTTTACGATTCCTATTGCTTTAATGGGTGCTTTTATCGTTTTATATATGGTCAACTTCAGTATCAATTTGATCACATTATTAGCTCTTGTGCTTGCCATTGGAATGGTGGTAGATGATACAATTGTTGTGCTAGAAAATATTGACCGTCGCATTATAAAAGAAAAAGAAAACCCTCTTCTTGCTTCTGTATATGGCACAAAACAAATATTTTTTGCAGTCATTGCTACTACTCTTGTATTAGTAGCTGTGTTTATGCCTATTTCTTTATGGGCAGGAAAAACAGGGAAAATTTTCGCTGAATTTGCTGTAGCAATGACTGCTGCAGTTTGTTTTTCTAGTTTTATTGCATTGACCTTGGCCCCTATGCTTTGTTCAAAACTCATTTCAGCAGATGCTAAAGTATCATGGATTGGAATTATTATTAGTAAAATGATGAACATAATGGAAATGGTGTATGAATGGACCTTGATTCAAGTATGTAAAATAAAGACCATTGTCATTTTTTTATTCTTCTCTCTTTGTGTCATTATAGTATGGGGTTGGACTGCTCTACCAGCTGAATATGAACCAGAAGAAGACAGAGCAGGTTTTAATGTTCGCATGATGATGCCAGAAGGTACAAATTTTTATGCTATGAATGATGCTTCGTATAAAGCCATTCATATGATCATGCCATTAATTGAATCTGGCGAGGCTCGTACTATGATGAGCATTGTACCAACATTTGGCGATAGTCAAGGGGCAACGAATAGAGGTTTGATTTTAGTACAATTGGAAGACTGGGGCAAGCGAGAAAGAAGTGCCCAAGAAATTGCAAATGAAATGCGGAAGAAATTAGCAGATATTGCAGAAATGCGTGCACTTAGTTTTATGCCTACAGGTTTAAATACAAGAGGGTATCCCATTCAATTTGTACTTGGTGGACCTGATTATGCAGAACTTGTAAAATGGCGTGATATTATTGTGGCTAAGGCCAATGAATATCCTGGAATAACAGAAGTAGACTATGATTATAAAGAAACAACTCCACAATTTCATGTAGATATTGACGTAGAACGTGCCAATGCTTTAGGAGTGCATGCATCTGTAATTGGTTCCACGCTAGAAACAATGTTGGGTTCTAAGAGAGTCACCACGTTTGTAGACAGAGGGCAAGAATATAGCGTAGTCCTTCATGCAGATAGAAAAAGTCGTGCCACGCCTACAGATTTAAGTAACATTTATGTACGTTCCAACATAACACAAGATCTTATTCCTTTAGATAATTTAGTCACATTGCGAGAAGTCGGTGATTCCGCAAGATTGAATCGTTATAATCGAACGTGTTCGATCACCATTACAGGAAATATTGCACCTGGTTATACAATGAGCGATGTACTTGCATATTTAGAAAAATCTGTTCGAGAAAATTTACCAGAATACACACAAATTTCATATAAAGGTGCTTCCAAAGATTTCAAACAATCTTCTGGTTCTATGTATTTTGTGTTTGTCTTGGCATTACTTATATCTTACCTTGTACTTGCAGCACAATTTGAATCGTTTATTAGTCCTTTCATTGTTATGCTCACAGTTCCTTTAGGAATGTTTGGTGCAGTTTTAGCACTCAATGCTGCTAATATGAGTATGAATATATATACTCAAATTGGAATTATCATGCTCATTGGACTTGCTGCAAAAAACGGAATTTTGATTGTAGAATTTATAAATCAATTAAGAGACGAAGGAGAATCGTTTGAAACAGCGGTAATTAAAGCTTCTAAAATGCGACTTCGACCAATTTTAATGACTGGTATTTCTACAGTAGCTGGTGCAATTCCTTTGCTTTTAGCTTCTGGTGCTGGTGCTGTAAGCCGCCAATGTCTTGGCACAGTTGTATTTTTCGGTGGTTTTAGTGCTTGTATTCTTACATTATATGTGATTCCCGTAGGCTATCTTATTTTAGCTCGTGGTGAAAAATCACCTAAAGCAATTCTACGAAAAATTGAAGAACTTGAAAAAAATATTTCCATAACAGATTCTCAGATAGAATAGTTAGAGTTCATTTATTTTTAAGTTTTTTATTTAAAATGCAAAGAGCATAATATTATGTTCTTTGCATTTTTTTTCTTGTTTCTGTATACACAACCATAAAATATGGAAATAATACACAAAAAATCGTTTTAAAACCATACATCATGGAAATAATACATAAAGTCATTTTTTTTTATGGATTTTATGCTATTTTGTATCTTGTATTGGATAAATTTTTTGTTCTTGTACAAGGCGACGAGCTGTTTCATATTGTGCTAAATATTCTTTGAGAAGTGTAGCTGTAAGTTCTGGTTGCTGTTCTGCTTGGTTATTATAGTCTAATGTGTTATTTTGAACTTGGTACAATGTAGTTTGCTTTAAGAATGGAGAATATTGTAGTAGCCAAGGTTGTTTATAATAGATTCCATATTCTCTATTTCCACCGAGTGCAGGAATTTCGTGGGCATGGGAAGATAGAAGATTTTTACCAAATCCGCTGTACTGATGTGTATTTCCAAGTATGTACAGTATAGTGGGCAATACATCAACTTGGCTTCCGTATACAGTTTGGTGATGAGTGTATGCATTGTTGAGTTGAGGATGATGAAATATTAAAGGAATTCTATTTCGTTCTAGAAAGTCCTCTGTTAAACAATAACCAACATGGTCTGCTAAGTATACAAAAAGAGTTTTGTTATATTGTTCTTTATTTTGTTGCAATCGTTTTATGAATTTTTCTATGCTTTTGTCTGTATAGTGATAGGCGTTGAATGCTTGGGTTGAAAATATATTGGGAAAATCATCTGGAGTAGTCCATGGTGAATGGCTCGTGACTGTGATGAGGTGCATGACATATTTTGTTTTTGTGTTTTCTAGAATTTCTGCACATTCTTGTAGAAAGTATTCATCAAATATGCCTTGCATGTCTTCAGCTTTTTCTAGTAAGTCTTTTTCTTTGAGACGGTTATGGAATTCATTATATGTATATGATTGAAATCCTTGGTTGGTAGTAAATGTAATGAAGTCGTTGATGTTTTGTCGAAAAGGAGTTGCCATGTAGAATGTATATTCTTCGCTCGGCAAGAGTTTCGTAAGTGTAGCAAAGTTGCAGTTGATTTCCGAGTTTGTGAAAATTTTTTGTTTTTCCTGAAAAGGATCTTTATGGATACTTGTAGCTGTGGAATAAAAACCACCTGAAGTAGCATTGTAACTCTGTAATATGTTAGGAAAGTAGATTCCCTCACGAGAAAGTTGATGACAAAAGGGCATGATAAATTGGTCATTGATTTGTTTTTCTAATATGCTTTGCGTCAAACCTTCAATTTGAACAATCACTATGTTTTCTATATTAAATGTATGCGGTGATTGTATAGTTTGTAAAAGAGGATATTTTTCATCTGTGTGTAGAAGTTGCAATATATTTTTTGTGATTGTCCATGCTTCTTGTTTATCTAATTTATATGGAAGTTGTTTTTGTAAAGATAAGGCAATATAAACTCGGAAGAGTTCATACCAAGGATTAGGGATGGCTTGATTTTGTATGTAGTTGTTGTATTTTGTGTAATATTTGCTATGTGCAAAACGTGGTTTCCATCCTAATGCAGATTTGCTTTTCTTAACAATAACAGGATCAATCGTTGGCAAAAGGCAAAGAGCAGTGAGAAAAAGACATGGCAAAAGTGGACAGGGAAAATTCCAAATTTTTATGTCTTGTTGTTGGATTCTATTTTTGAAATATATAGTGAGGTAGATCCAAAAAAAAATTAGAAGCATAAGAAAAAGTAGGAGATACCATTTGTTTTTAAGAACAGGGGAAACTGCAATCCATATTTCATAAGGACTGGCAATATATGCCATGAGACCTTCATTCAGGTGTTGGTAGCGTTCTTGAAAATAAAAAAGATTAGCAGTGCAATATAATATATGGATGAATGTGATGGTGCAAAAAAAAGTAAATATAGTGCGAAGGGAATGTTTATTTCTTAAAATTTGATACATTCCTATTAAAAAAATTTCAAAAAAGATAAGAGCTATGTCTAATCGACAACCTGATAATAATATGAGGTAATTTTTTTGGTTAGCAAATAAATGTAAAAAAAGAATGCGATAAATGGCAAATAAAAAGAGATTTATAATACAGTAGCAAATACTATATTGAAAAAATTTTTTATACATAATAGACCTATCCAAATGTATATTGAATAAAAAAAATTTCCTACACCCTACAAGATAGTGTAGAAAATTGAGACAATTGTGTATTTCGTACCAATATTAGAAACGCAGGCACAACATTATATTGTAGTGTTGTTTTAATATAAATTCTACTTATTTTAATGTTGAATGTAAATTCTGCTTGTTTCAATGTCAATGGGAAGATCCCAACCTTTTTTTTTGCTTTCTCGTTGTAGACATTTGAGAATTAATCTCGTTTCTCTATTTTTTCCACATTGAAAGTATTTGTAATTCAAAGGCTGATAATACTGATACACTTCATAGAACATATCGCTTAAGTGGGTAAATTGCGAAGAAGAGCCTTGCTGACGTAATTCTGGTGTGATATATACATCAAACATTCCAATGATTTGTTTTTGTGGATGTTTTTGAAAAGAAATCATTCCAAAAATTTTATATTCTGTTTCAGTTGTCACGAACCCAAGAAAAGCATCATAGCGGAATCGATATAAGAGTTTTGGAAGTAGCCAATGAGGAAACAATCGTTGCAACCATTTTACTTTTGTATTGAATTGAGATTGTGTAGCACTGTTTTGAAGCAAGTCTAAACGGTGATAAATATATTCTAAAGCCAATGTATAATCAGAAACTGGATGAAATCTTGATTGAATGAATAATTCAGATAGCAATTTTGTTGTGTATATTTTTGTTTCCATGTATGTCTCCTTGGGTAGTGACATTTTTATTTTTTCAAAGATTTTACAATATCTTCTAATTCATGGACAAGTTCTGTGACGTTTTCATGTCGTTTTTTAATGTTTCTATTCATCATTTTTTCAATGACTGCACAAATATTTTTTGGTAAGTCAGATTTAATTTTAGCAGGACTTGGAGTTTTATTGAGTCGTTTTTGGATCACGTCAATGGGGTTATCTCCAGGGAATGGAACTTCACCCACAACCATGTGGAAGTATGTGGCACCAAGGCTATAAATATCACTACGAATGTCAACATTAGTTTGATATGTTTGTTCAGGAGATAAGTAATAGGGAGTTCCTAAAATAATGCCTTCTGTTGTGAGAGAGCAACTCCTATCTGTCATTTTTACAATACCAAAGTCTACAAGTTTTGGTGTTCCATTTTGTGTGATAATAATATTGGCTGGTTTTACATCTCGATGGACTAAGTGATGTTGTTCTAAGTATTCTAGAGCTCGTGCAACTCCTAGAACAATTTCTGTAGCTCGGAGTGGTTCGATCATAGGTTGTTCTTCTAAAATATCTTCTACAGAGTTTCCATCTAAGTACTCCATAACTAAGTAGCTTAAAGTAGTTCCTTGGTAAATATCGTAGCCTTGAACTAAATTTTCATGTTTAAATTCTAACATAGTACGAGCTTCTTGCACAAAACGGATAATAACTTTCATGTCTCCCATATGTTCTGGGAGCAATGTTTTTACAACTACAAAATTTTCATCAGAACTGCGAAGAGCACTGTATACAAGCCCCATTCCACCTCGACCAATTAATTCTTGAATAATATATCGTTCTCCATTGCTACCTGCTAATAAAGCCCCTGGTTCCAAGTCACTACCATCTACGCTGACTTGTTGTAGTTGTTGCATTTTTTGTTCTGCACTTTTTAAACGGAATTCTAAGTCAACTTTTTCTTGCTCGATTTTTTTCTTTCGTTGCATTTCTTCTTCAAAGAGGTTCTTGTATTTATTTTTTTCTTGTTCGAGTTCGTCGTTATTTCCTAAAGATTCTTGGAATTGTTGGAGTTTGGCTTCGAGATTTTCACTCCTCTGTTTATATTGAGATAGTTCGCTTTCCAAGGAAGTTTTAATTTGGTGCAACTCTTCTTCTTGTGCAATTCGTTTTTGGTTATATGTTTCTTCCATTTGTTTTTTTGCATTATTCGCATCTTTTAAATTTTGCTCGAGTTGTTTTTTGCTATTGTTGGCATCTTTTAAATTTTGTTCGAGTTGTTGTTTGCTATTGTTGGCATCTCGTAATAATTGTTCAAGTTGTTGTTTATCGTTATGAATATCTTTAATCGTTTGTTCCAGCTGTTTCTTATCTTGTTCGAGTTGTTTTTTCGATTGCAAGATTTCTTGTATATATGCTTCTTTTTCTCGCTTAAAGGCTTCAAATGTTTGTGTATGAGTTTTGTTTTCTTGTTGTTTTGCTTGCAATTCTTCAAGAAGATGACTTTGTTCTAACGCCATTTTTTGCATTTCTAAGTCTTGCTGATGCTTAGCTTCTTCGTTGAGTTGCTCTATTTTTGTTTCTAAATTTTGATTATTAATGCGAGCATTTTCTAATTCTGTGGCAAATTCTTTGAGCTTTATTTCTAAGTTTTGCTTATGGAGATTATGTGTTTCTAATTCATCTGTGAGTTCTTGCAAACGTGTTTCATTTTCTTGCAAATTTTGTTTTAATACAATTTTATCTTCTATTTCTCTTGCAAGTTTGTTTTTTTGGAATAGTAAATCTTTATTAACTCGTTCAAATTCTGCTTCCCATTTCATGCGTGCTTCTTCAGAAGTCTGTAATTCTGAACTTTGTTGGTCTAAAAGGTTAAAAAGACCTTTGTATTTTTGACGCTCTTTTTGAACTAAGTCATCTTTTTCTAAAAGAATATTTTGAAATTTTTGAAGTTTATTTTCTCTTTCTAAAGATAATACTTTGAATTTTTTCAATTCCACTTCTAACACATCAATGACAGTTTGTTTATCTTGCAATTCTTGTTGTTTGAGTTCTTCAAATTCATTCAATTTCTTTTCAGACGATTCTAATTTCCTTCTATAAAATTCTACTTGTTTTCGTTCTCGATCTAGAATTCTATCTTTTTCACTGATTTTTTGTTCCAGTACTTCTCGTTCTTCTCGTGCAATGGCCCGGAATTGTTGTGTTGTCTCTTTAGGAAATTCTAAGTGATGCATGGGCTCTACTTGTTTTTTAGGCTCTTCTTTTTGGCTGAGACTTTCTCCAAAAGCACGTGCCACAGATGCATCCAATCGCTTACTCATCAAATGATTGACTTGTGATGGCGTAAGATATTTTTTTTCTTTGCATATTGTCAAGAGAGGAACTAAATTGTCTTCTGTACTTTGTTGTTCCTGTTCTTGAATACATTCTCGTAATAGTTCTTGTGTTAGAAATCCATATTCAACAGCTTGAAATACAAAAATGCGATCTAATGCTTTCTTTTTAGATAATGCATAGTTGGACATTGATTTTCCTTTGCCCTATAATTTTGAAATGTGATGTTGATACGTATCAAAACTTGTCAAGTTTCTATATTGTAACAAAACAAAGCAAGAAAAAAAACTCTTTTACAATTTTTTATGAGAAATTAAAGAAATTTTATATAAATTTCTCTTTCATAGAAACATAAAAAAAGATAATCCTTATTTTTTTATTGTAAATTATAATAAGAAATTTTATATAAACTTCTTTCATAGGAACATAAAAAAAGATAATCCTTGCTTTTATTTCATTGTAAACTATAATAAATAACAGGACAATAGACTAAAGGCAGTCTATTGAAAATGTAAGTCATTTATTTAAATACAAACCTTTATTTTAGGAGCAAGGCAATGCTAGATCCAAAAACGATCAATTGGAATGAATTGGGTTTTAGTTATAAACCAACGAAATCCATGTATATCGCTCGTTGTAAAGCTGGCGAAGAGTGGGAAAAAGGCTCATTAGTTCCTTTTGGTGACATTTCTATGTCTCCTGCTGCATGTATTCTAAATTATGGTCAAGGTTTATTTGAAGGACTCAAGGCATATCGTTGCCAAGACGGGGAAACAATACAAATGTTCCGCCCTATTGAAAATGCGAAACGAATGGCTATGGGATGCGAACGTCTTTGTATGCCAAGACTTCCCGAAGAAATCTTCATGGACGGTGTGACGCAATTAGTCCGCGATAACAAAGACTATATTCCACCTTATCGAACAGATTCTCTTTCCCAAGGCTCCTTGTATTTGCGTCCTCTTGTTTGGGGAACAGGCCCTGTTTTAGGTGTGCGTCCTAGTGGTGAATACACATTTTTAGTATATTGTTCTCCAGTTGGTCCCTATTTTAAATCAGGATTCCAAGCAATCACTTTAAAAGTTACTACAGATTATCATCGTGCAGCCCCTGGTTGTACTGGTGGTATTAAAGCTGTAGGAAACTATGCTGGTGGTATGCTTCCTGCAGGACAAGCCAAGAAAGAAGGATTTTCTGAAATTTTATATCTTGATGCAAAAGAAGCCAAATATTTAGAAGAAGTTGGTGCAGCAAATTTTATCTGCATCAAAGGCAATAAAATGTTGACTCCTCAACTAGACGGATCTATTTTGCCAGGTATTACCAGAAAATCTATTTTGCATTTAGCAGCAGATCGCTTTGGTTTTCAAGTAGAAGAACGCAAAGTATCTTTAGAAGAAGCCTTAGAGGCAGACGAAGCATTTGCAGCCGGTACAGCAGCTGTTATTTCTCCTATTGGCGCCATCCATTACAATGACAAAAATTATTCTATCAATGATGGCAAAGTAGGTGAAAAAACAAAAGCATTGTATGATGCTCTAACTCGAATTCAACATGGCATTGATCCAGACCCATATGGTTGGATCCAAAAAATCTAATTTTTATTTTTCATGCCAATGATGAAAAAAAATAGCTTTCTTAAAAATAAAATATTTTTTAAGAAAGCTTTTTTTATGGATGCAAAAAATACACTTTATTCTTGGAAATCATTTGTTTGAAAATAGAACATTTTCATAGGGGATTTATTGGAAAATATAGCAAAATATCTTTCAACAAAGCGAGTTTTATAGATGCAAAAAATGCACTTATTCTTGGAAATAATTTGTTTGGAAATATTTTTCTTGGATTTGGAATATAATTTTCTCTATATGTTGCTCTGTAGAAACTTGCATAGGTATAGAATCGTAAAATTTTTTTCTCTGTTGGTATAAAAATTTTCCTTGTTTTGCAAATAAAGGTCGATTTTTATCATGTCCAATTCGTTGTACAATTGTTTCCCAGCTTGCATGTAAACATATCAACACGCTAGATTTTTGAAACAATGTATAATTACATGGCTGAAGCAAAGTTCCTCCGCCTGTAGCAATCACACAATTTATTTTTTGTGTAACATGATTACAAATTTCTATTTCTTTTTGGCGAAAATAAAGTTCACCTGATTGTTGAAAAATTTCTGCGATTGTTCGTTGTTCTATTTTCTCAATATAATCATCAAGATCAATGAATTCTCGTTGCATAGATTGTGCAACTAAAAAACCGATCGTAGATTTGCCAGTTCCCATAAAGCCAGTTAGAACAAGATTCTTTTCATTGTCTGGCATAGTAACAACAATGTTTTAAAATATTTGTTACAACAGGTGCTGAAACAGTCCCACCATAAGATGCACCTTGCGGTTCATCCACCATAACTAAGGCACAATATGCAGGATTGTCTGCAGGAGCAAAGCCCACAAAAACAGCTATGTGCTTAGAATGGGAATATTGACCATTCACAATTTTTTGTGCTGTTCCTGTTTTTCCTGCAATGGATAATTCTTTAATATTGGCTCGTCTTGCTGTACCTTTTTGCACAACTGCATGTAAAATTTCTCTCATTTTAGGTAAAAGAGAAGGTGGAAAAATTTGTAAATACTCACTTGGTGGCTCTTTATATAAACAAGTTCCATCTTTATATTGTATTTTATGGATAATACTAGGCTTTCGATATATTCCATCGCCTGCTAAAGTTAAGTACGCAGCAGTCATTTGAAGAGGTGTTGCTGTAATTTCATGTCCCATAGGTACAGAAGTTAAGGTAAAATCAGACCATTTTTCTGGTGTTTTTAAAATACCAATGGATTCACCTTGTAATTCTATATTTGTTTTTTTACCAAATCCTAAAGAAGATAAATATGCATATAGTTTTTGTTTTCCTAAAATCATGCCTATTTTTGCACTACCAATATTGCTGGATTGAATCAGAACTTCTTCCACAGAAATTTTACCACATGGATGACTGTCTCGCAAAGTACGACCTGGAATGATTCGACACCATCCTGGACCACAATCTATGATAGTCTGAGGAGAAACTTTTTTTTCTGCTAATCCTGCGGCAACAATGAGTGGTTTCATCACAGACCCTAATTCAAACGCATCTGATATTGCTTTATTGCGCCAATTTTCTCGAGGAGATTTTTGATATACATTGGGATTAAATGTAGGACGCGAAGACAGTGCAAGTACTTCTGCAGTATTGACATCTAAAAGAACGCATGCTGCTCCTAATGCTTTATATTTTTCCATCACATCATCTAATTCTTTTTCCACAATTGCCTGCATCCGAATATCTAGCGTCAAATAAACATCGATTCCAAGAACCATTTTTTGAGTGGGAGCATCTGGCAAAAGAATTCGATGCTGGCGAGTTCTACCATCTTTTAATGTCCATTGAAAACCATCTTGTCCAGCCAATTCTGATTGAAACGTCAATTCAATCCCTTCTAGCCCCTTTTGGTCAATGTCTGCAAATCCTAGAATATGAGAAGCTAAATGTTGATGAGGATAGACTCGTTTCTGTTCTTCTACAAAACCTATTCCTGAAATTTTTTCTTTTTCTACTAATTCTTTTTCTTTTGAAGAAATTTTTCGCTTGATCCAGACAAATCGCCGTTTAGGGTGTGTAATGCTCGATAAAATTGTTTCCTTAGAAAGAGAAAAAATCTTCGATAAAATAGTTGCTGTTTTATCAGGATTTTGGATCAATCTTGGATTTGCATGACAAGAAAAGGATGGCACAGACATCGCTAAAACAACGCCATGTCGATCTAAAATAGAACCACGAGGTGCTTCTAATGTTTGCTTCTTCCAATGTTGTTGAAATGCTTGTTTCTCGTAGTATTCTTGGCAATATACTTGCAAATAAAGTAATCGACATATTAAAATGAAAAATAAGAAACTGAAAAATAGGAATATATATGTTTGACGTTGTAGAATAGAAGGCAAATATTTTTCTGGCAAAAGGATCATGGCAATTTCCATTCTATGGGTGGTAAAAGTTGAAAATTTTGATTGATTTTTAGCAAATTTTCTGTGGAATGAAGTTCTGTATATTCTTGTTGCAATGCATGGATCTCTTTTTGCAAAATACGTTCTTGTTTTTGTAAGAGTGCTATCTGATACCCTAATGCTATAGCATCAGTCCGTACTTTTACTAAAACAAGTAGAAACACAATTAAAAAAAACAACAGACATAAAAAGGCACCATACTCAAGAATTGCTTCTTTCCGAGTGCGTCGTGCCATCTCTAATTTCATACGAAGATACGTGGAATTAGCTTTTTTTCGTATTTTTTGCGTAGCATGGTACCATGGATGTTTCATTTTCATTCTCTATAAAAAAATATAAACATAAAAAAACCCACACACGTGTGTGGGTTTTTTTATGAAAACAAAAGATTATTTCGTTCCTAGTGGATCATACCAAGGATTACCTGTATTATTTTCTGAATAATCAGGTCCTTTTAAACATTCTCGTTTACATTCTGTATCACCTATTTGAGGAATACGTTGTTGTTCGCAGTGACCATCT